>Ga0182016_10000017_pt1 | contig 181211 bp, 151 predicted proteins | sample 712S2MmetaG_FD_120491 | JGI IMG/M metagenome (GOLD analysis project Ga0182016, IMG submission 120491) | Permafrost microbial communities from Stordalen Mire, Sweden - 712S2M metaG | ecosystem: Environmental > Terrestrial > Soil > Wetlands > Permafrost | place: Sweden: Stordalen | collected... | reverse complement strand
GTAAGCGAAGTCAAGGACGTGATGAGCACATCAAGGAGAAAGTCTTAGAGATGTCTTACAAAATTGTTATGCCGCAGCTCGGCCTCACCATGGAAGAAGGTTCTGTGACAAGTTGGCTCAAGCAGCCAGGCGAGTTTGTCGAAAAGGGCGAGGCGCTTTTCACCGTCGAAACCGACAAGGTAGAAATGGAAGTTGAGTCAATGGGCAAAGGCTATCTCGGACCCATTCAGGTCGAACTCGGTTTAAAAGTACCCGTTGGAACTCTTTTGGCGACCCTAACCGACGAACCCGAAGCCGCAACCTAGCAGCCTGCTGAAAATTCTGCTCTGTATCGCGTACCGCTTGAGCGACATCGCAGTCGTTTCAAAATCAGACACGCCAAACTCGATTAATGGGTCACCGGACGGTAAATGAGGCCAATCACGATGCCCACCGCGAGCCACTCGATAAAGTAGGCGGCCGATTGCTGCATCGTGAGCTTGAGGCCGATTTGCAGGTTCACGTAGTTGTGAATGACGAAAGATCCTATCGAGAAGATTCCGATTAAAGCTCCGAAGACGGCGCCCAGCCGGGCGCCTTGGGCGAGGTCGAAGCCGCCGGGATAAAAGGTGGCGTACAAACTGGCGAGCGCTATGATGGAGACGAACATGGCAGCCATTCCGCCGGGCATGTGGCTCATCTGTTCTTCTTGGGAGCGATAGACCGCTGGGTACTTGAGAAATTCGCCTTTCAGGGATGGAATTACGGCAAAGCTCAAACCTCCGAGAACAAAATAAGCGACGAAGGCGGCGACTGCGGCTAGGGCGACGCGGGGAACGCTCATCGGCATTCCTTTCGAATGAGTAGCGTAAGCGGCTCGGCTCTTTTCGGCAGGAAGTATAACTTGAAACCGCGGACGAATGCGTCCGCCCCTGCGCGATGAAAGAACCTACGAGGCCAAACGCTGCAGGATTTGCTTGCCCAACTTCTGCGCCTCTCCGAAAAATTTCTGGTATTCGACGAAGATGCGGTTCAGTTCGAGGGACTGATCGGCGGAGAGCTTGTGGCGCAGCATCATGTCGCGAACGTGAACGGGGTTCGGGAGGGTGGCGTCTTCGGCGAGTTCTTCGAGCGCAGTTGCTGGATTGTAGTGGTACATGGGAATTATTCTACTGCGGATGAGACGGCGTGGGTTTTGTCCAGGCTTGTTTGATCGTACATGCCGGGGTGTTGGTGTCTTTTATTCTTGGAGCAGCGGAAAGTGTGGCGCACGGGGCGCGGAGCGTTTAGGGTTTAGTGGACGTGCGTTTCAGTTTCGACGAGCTCGCTTTGACAAAGACGAATACGAAGTCAACAAGAAAGATCGTGGCGATCGCATTGGCCGGCGTCCTGGCCGGGATGACGCAGCTTGCGGCGGCCGGATCGAGCGAGGAAAAGCATCTATCCGTGTACTCGCCGGCGGCGATCTACACCGTACCGATTCTGGAACGAGCGGGGCATGAGTATATCGGACTGCTGGAACTTCTCGACCCGCTGGGGCGGGTGAGCAGCCAGTCGAACGGCGGCGGGTTGCGGCTGCGGTTTAACTCGGTGGACGCGGAGTTTATTGCGGGGAGAACGCGGGGCAGAATCCGCGGGAAGAATTTCGACTTTGCGGCTCCTTTTCTGATTGAGAATTCGCGGGGGCTGGTTCCGGTTGGTTCGCTGGGCGCGCTGTTGCCGCGTTTTCTGGGAACTCCAGTGAACTTTCACGAAAACGCGGGACGGCTTTTTGTGGGGAATATCGGGATTCAGGTGAGCTTTCGGCTCGATGCGAACGATCCGGCACATCTGGCGCTGAACTTCAGCGGGCCGGTGAATCCGACGATCTCGACGGAGCCGGGGCGGGTGCGGATGGTCTTCAAGCGCGAGCCGCTGTTGTCTCCCGGGAATTCATCGATTGCATTCGATAACAAGATTTTCAAGCAGGCGAGTTACTCGGAGGCGGGTGGGGACGCCGAGTTGGAGGTGGCGGGGAACGAGCCGTTGATTGCAACGTTCAGCGGCGACCGGCGGACGATCAATCTCGCTCCGGCTCCACAGAGTGCGGTTGGGAATGGATCGGCGGCGACACCGGGTACAGGACAAGGAAACCAGGGGCAGCCCGCGGCAGGCAATCCAGCTGCGAGTGGTGCACCACATCGGATTGTTGCGGTGGTGGATGCAGCGCATGGTGGGGAGGAACGGGGCGCCGCGCTGACGGAGACACTGGCGGAAAAAGAGGTGACGCTGGGATTCGCGCGGCTGCTGCGGCACGAACTGGAAACCCGCGGATTCGCGGTCATGCTGCTGCGGGATTCCGATATCGGATTGACGCTCGATCAGCGGGCGGCGGCGGCGAATGTGGCACATGCAGGGATTTACATCACGCTGCACGCGGTTTCGCAGGGGATGGGCGCGCGGGTTTACACCGCCCTGCTTCCGGTGGAAGGCGCCAGTAAGGGCGTGTTTCACGCGTGGAACGCGGCACAGGCGCAGGCATTGCCGGTGAGCAAAATCGTCTCAACGGCAATCGTGGCCGAGATGCAGAAGCGGGAAATCGCGGCGCGAGCATCGGCGGCGTCGTTGCGTCCGCTGAACAGCGTGGTGATGCCGGCGGTAGCGGTCGAATTGGCTCCCGGGGACGGCGGCGTTGCGGATTTGAGTTCGGCAAATTACCAGCAACGGGTAGCAGCGGCAATTGCCGATGCGGTTGCCTCGATGCGCGACCGGCTAGGAGTAACGCAATGAGAGGCAAAGCATGATCCCGCGACATCTATTGATTGGTGTGAGCGTGTTGCTGGTAGCCGTGGTGGCGATGGGAATCTATCTGCGCCACATGCGGCGCCGGGCAGGTGAAGTGGACACGATGGCGACAGCCGCGTTGCCGGTCGCGCCGCCGGCTTCCGGTCCTACAGAGACAGTGACGTTGTATGTGGCGGACGACAAGGCGGGCGTGCTGGTGGCGCGCGGCGCACAGATTCCGCTGCCCGAAGGTCGGCAGCAAAGAGCTGAAGAATTGTTGCGGGCGCTGTTACGGATTTACCAGCAGCCGGGCGCAGCGCATCCGATGGCCGCGGCGGCAGACATTCGAAGCATTTACCTGGTCGATCCGGGCGCGGCTGTCATCGATCTGAATGAAGCGTTTGCCGACCAGCACCGATCCGGCGTTCTCAGCGAACAACTGACGGTGAATTCGCTGGTGGAGACGCTGGCGATGAATGTTCCGGGGATACATCGGGTAAACATTCTGGTCGAGGGCAAACGCCGCGACACGCTGGCGGGGCATGCAGATTTGAGCGATGCGTTTGATGTGGCAACGGTGGAGCAGGCTAGCGGTGGGTAAGGCGGATCTGGGCTGGGTTTCTGGGTTCATGGGGATCCTTGCAAACCAACAGCAAGAACAAGGCAAGATCAATCGAAGGCGCAGGACAGATCGTCACCACACAGGCGTGGTTCTAGGCGGCGGCGGGCTTGGCTGAGGAATTCATGTAGCTGTCCATGGCTTGAGTCAACTGAGAATCCACTTCGTCCGCAATCGTCATAATGTCGGGCAAGAGCAGACTGAAATCCAACGCGCTGAGATTTTGCTGCAAAGTTCCGAAAAGAGTCACCTGGAGAATACGCGAATCGTGCACGAGCATCCCTGGAGTATACCCTTGTAGCTTTCGCATTTTGCCATGGGCGACGGCGGCGACGGAAGGCGGAGAATCGTTTTCCGATCCCGGGATGTTCGACTCTCGCAGGCGAATAATCAAGTCTTCGATCAATTTCGGGAGATAGCCCGTGCGTTCATTATCGGTTAGCGTGACGTAGTTGAGTTGTTTGTCCTTCTTGACCCGCTTCAACCAGTTTTCGACGATGCCGCCGGTACATCGCTCGAGAATTGACGCGACCCTTTCTTTTTGGGTGCGGGCAGCCGGCACCCTATTTTCCATCTTATTGCGGAGCAGTTCTGCGAATCCCTGGACATCGAAGGGTTTCACGATGATGTCGTCGGCTTGAAGAATGATGGCATCCATCGCGCTCTGGACGTCCGGGTAGCCGCTGACCAGCAGCGTTAGTGCCTCTGGTTGAGTCTGGCGCATCGCAGCCACCACCGCGAAGCCATCGCTGGGGTTCGGCATATGCAGGTCAGTAATCAACACATCGAAGGGTTCCGTCGCGATGAACCTCAGGGCCGCGGTCACGCTGGCAGCTGGGGTTACGTTGAACCCCTTGCTTTCGAGCGTCATTCCCATCATCTCGCGAACGGCTTCGTCGTCATCTACGAGCAGGACGCGTCGAGAGACGCTGGTCTTGATCTGCGGCATACGGGAACCCCCATCTAAGTAGACTGTCGTGAGTATGACTTATCCTCATTTTAAAAAATGAGCTAAACAGACCAGTTCTGGGGAGTTTGAAGTAGGTTGTGCACCATAAATCGGATCGAGTTGCGCTTCCACACGCCGAAGACTACTGAGCTTTTAGAGAAACTGTAAGTCCGGCGCTGGCGGCAGGGCGGCGATCTCGGCTCCCAGTTGGTAATACAGCGCTAACCCTTCGAGACTGGGAGGATCAAGATAGTAATGAATATTCTGGGTTAGGTAGACGCGAACCGTCTGGACGGAGAGGCCGAGGCGAGGAGCCCATTCTTGCGCGATGGATTCCAGGTTTTTTGGGAAGAGGCCGTGATCACGGGAGTTCTGGAAATCGCGGGCGATTCCGTCGCGATCATGTCCGGCTAAAGCTCGTTCACGAATGACCCAGAAGGCGAAGACGAAGGATTTGCCGGTGCGAGCTTTCCATTCTTCGGCGAGGTCGAGGGTGAAGTAGCGAGTGCGATCGACTTGCAGAGCGGGGTCTCCGATTAAAAGGGCGGCGTCGCTCGATGCGAGCATGGCGTCGAGGTTGGGAGCCATTGAGCAATAGTCGCGTTCTCCACCGAGCCATTTCGCAAACAGAATCTTGGCCAGGGCGACAGAGGTCATGGAAGAAGTGTCGAGGGCGACGGTGCGGACGTGTTTGTCCCACGCTCCCAGTGGATGCTTGCTGACAAGGAGGATCGAGCGGACGGCCTGGCGGGCGGCGATGGCCACGTCCGGAATAATAAGGAGGTGGGGGACCGTGGTATAGGCCGCGGCGGGGATGATGCCGATATCGGCGGCTCCGGAGCGCAAGGCTTCGGCACAGGCGGAAGGAATGGTGTAGGCGATGTCGTAATTCGCGGCTGGGTCCGCGCCTGGTTGCGCGTGCTCAAAATCCCACATGAGGGGTGCTGTATTCAGGTAGGAAATGGCCGAGATCTTTAACCGGCTCATCACTTTAAAAATTATACCGAAAGTGGTGTGCGCGCCATCCTTGACAGCACTTTTGGCCACGCTTAGCGTCAGCCGATATGTCGAATTCCGCCGTTACTCCTCCGCTGGCCGCCACGCAGCAGGCTTCGTACTGGCTTGCATTGTCTCTCACTCCGGGACTGGGCGCATCCCGCATTAAGAAATTAATTGAGCACTACGGGTCGGTGGAGCAGGTATTCCGCGCCACATTAACGGAACTCGAAGCGAGCGGGATGCAGGCGGTGTCGGCGCAGTCGATTGCTACGGGCAAGTCGCTCGAACTGGCGCAAGTGGAGTGCGGAAAAGCGGTCGAGGCGCGGGCTCGAATTATTTCGCTGAGCGATGCGGAGTATCCGGCGCCGCTGAAGGAGATCTACGATCCTCCCGTAATTCTTTTCGTGAAGGGTAGTGTTGAGGTGCTGTCGCAGCCGGGGATTGCGGTGGTGGGAACGCGACATCCGACGCCTTACGGCAGCGGAATGGCGGAACGGCTTTCGACTGATTTGGCGGCGCGGGGACTGGTTATTATTAGTGGGCTCGCGCGCGGGGTGGACACGGCGTCGCATCGCGGAGCGGTTGCGGCGAAAGGCAAGACGGTGGCCGTCCTCGGCACCGGAATTGATGTGATGTATCCCAAGGAAAATACGCGGCTGGCGGAACAGATCATCGCGCTTGGCGGCGCCCTGATTACGGAGTTTCCGGTGGGGACGTTTCCAGCGCCACAAAACTTCCCTATTCGAAACCGGGTCATTAGCGGCATGTCGGCGGGCGTGTTAGTCGTGGAGGCGGCGGAATATAGTGGCACGCGCATCACTTCGCGGCTCGCGCTGGAGCAAAACCGCGATGTTTACGCGGTTCCGGGTAATGTGACGAACAAAAATGCGTGGGGTCCGAACACGCTGATCAAGCAGGGAGCGAAGCTGGTAGCGACGTGGGAAGATGTGTGGGAAGAGCTGCCGACAGATGTCCAACTGGCGCTGGCGGCCGGGCAGAATGAATCTCCGGAGCCGGAAACGGCATCTCTATTCCCGGATGAGGCAATCTCCCCCCACGAGAAAAAGATTCTGAAGTTGTTGAAGGCCGATGAATCCACGCACATCGATGAATTAGTGGAATTGCTGGAGCCGGAGGTGTCGTCTTCGGAAATCTTCGCCACCCTGTTTGAACTGGAGCTCAGTGGAAAGATACGACAGCTGCCCGGGAAGAATTTTGTGAAAAGCTTTTAGCTGTCAGTTATCAGTCGTCAGTTTTCAGTAAAAGCGGAGGCTACGTGCAGAGTTTTCGTACCCTTCGAGTGTGGGAGAAATCGCACCGGCTCACGTTGGATATCTACGCATCGAGCAAGACTTTTCCCCGAGATGAAATGTATGGTTTGACGAGTCAGATGCGGCGCGCTTCTGCTTCGGTCGGTATGAATATCGCCGAAGGATGTTGTCGAAAGGGCAATGTTGAATTGGGACGGTTTCTCCAGATCGCGATGGGTTCGGCCAGTGAACTCGAATACCAACTTCTGCTGGCCCACGATCTCAACTGTCTACAGGATCCAGAATACGAGAAGCTTACAACGCAAGCAGTTGAGGTGAAGCGTATGCTGTCGTCCCTAATGCAAAAAGTGAAGGTGGCTGGCTGAAAACTGACAACTGAAAACTGACGACGGGTTGTTGCAATCCGGCAATTCGTGCTAGCTTCAAATCCATTACTGCCACATTGAGGAACCATTGTCTAAAGGACTAGTCATTGTCGAATCGCCGGCCAAGGCGAAAACGATCCAGAAATATCTGGGTAAGGGATTCACCGTTGATGCCTCGTACGGCCACGTGAAGGACCTGCCTAAGAGCAGCCTCGGGGTCGATCTCGAAAACGAGTTCGAAACCGAGTACGTTGTCATCCCGGGCAAAGAGAAGGTTCTGGCGAAGTTGAAAAAGCTGGCGCTCGCCGCGGACTTCATCTACCTGGCCCCCGATCCTGACCGGGAAGGGGAAGCGATTGCGGCGCATCTCGCCGACGAACTGGGCGAAAATTCGGGCAAGAAAAAAAAGGGCAAAAAGTCGAAGCCGAAGACAGATGACGTCGGCGATGGGGCGCGTATCCGGCGCGTGACCTTCAACGAAATTACGCAACGAGCGGTGAAGGCGGCGTTTGAGCATCCCCGGGATATCGATCGCAATCTGGTAGATGCACAGCAGACGCGGCGCGTGCTCGATCGCCTCGTGGGCTACCAGGTCTCTCCTTTGTTGTGGGACAAAGTGCGGCGCGGCCTTTCGGCGGGTCGCGTACAAACGGTTGCGCTGCGGCTGATTGTTGATCGCGAACGCGAAATCAAGGCTTTCGAGAAAAAAGAGTATTGGACGATCGACGCCAATCTTGCGGCAAATAAGCCGCCCGCATTTGACGCGCGCTTTCTGGGCAAGGGCGAAGAGAAGATTGAAGTCACGAACGCCGAGCAGGCGGAAGAGATCCGCAAGGCGCTCGAGAAAGCCGATTGGGCCGTTCGTTCGGCAGAGAAGAAAGAACGCCGGCGGAACGCGACTCCTCCCTTTACAACCAGCAAACTGCAGCAGGATTCCTCGCGCAAGCTGCGTTTCAGCGTCAAGCGCACGATGATGATTGCGCAGCGGCTATATGAAGGCGTGGAATTGGGCGAGGAGGGACTGGTCGGCCTCATTACTTATATGCGTACCGATTCAACGCGGGTCGCTCCGGAAGCGATTACGGAGGTGCGCGAATATATCGCGGAATCCTACGGCCAGCCATATTTGCCGGAATCTCCCAATACCTACAAGGAGAAGAAAGAAGCCCAGGCGGCCCACGAAGCGATCCGTCCGACATCGGCGGCTCGGCATCCTGACCAGATGAAGCAGTATCTCCAGGAAGATGAATTCAAGGTTTACAAGCTGATCTGGCAGCGCTTTGTAGCTTCGCAGATGAACCCGGCAGTGTTTGACCAGACGTCGGTCGACATCGATGCGAAATCCGGGAACGATGTCTTCTGGTTCCGTGTGACGGGATCGGTCATGAAGTTTGACGGCTTTCTGAAGGTCTACGAAGAGTCAAAGGATAATAAGGATGAGGAAGACGAGGAACTGAAGCACAAACTTCCGCCCCTTGAAGCGGGTCAGAAGTTAACCCTAAAATCTCTGCTCCCGGAGCAGCATTTTACAGAGCCGCCTCCGCGCTTCAACGAAGCTTCGCTGGTGAAGGAGTTGGAAGAGCGCGGCATTGGGCGTCCTTCGACCTACGCGACGATTCTGAGCACAATCCAGGAGCGCATGTACGCGCAGAAAATCGGCGGCAAGTTTACGCCCACCGAAATCGGACTGGTCGTCACCGATCTGCTGGTAGAAAATTTCAAGGACATCTTCGATTTCCAGTACACCGCGCATCTGGAAGAAGAGTTGGATGAAATCGAAGAGGGCAAGCAGACGGGAAACGAGGCGCTCACCGATTTTTACAAGAAGTTTTCGAAGGATCTCCGATACGCGGAGAAGCACATGGAAAACATCAAGCGTATGGAGAAGCCGACGGACGAGAAGTGTGAGCTTTGCGGCGCGCCGCTCGTGATCAAGTGGGGCAAGCACGGATCGTTCTACGCCTGTAGCACGTACGACAAGGAAAACCCCGATACCTGCAAGTTCACAAAAGAAAACCCCATCAATCTGCCGGATCTGGATACGGCCGATGTGCAGGAGACCGCGCAGGAAGAGTACTGCGAAAATTGCGGCCGCGTGATGGTGCTGAAACGAGGGCGCTTTGGGCAGTTCATGGCTTGTACCGGGTATCCCGATTGCAAGACGACGCGGCGGTTGGATCAGGGCAAGAAGGTGCCTGATATTCCGCTCGATGAGACCTGCCCTCTGTGCAAGCGCAACATGATTCTGCGGCACGGGCGTTTTGGAGAGTTCACTTCGTGCAGCGGATATCCCGAGTGCAAGTACGTGAAGCAGAACTTCATCGGGGTGAAGTGTCCAGAGTGCAAGGATGGGGAACTGGTCGAGAAGCGGGCACGCAAGGGCAATACCTTTTACGGATGCGGGAATTATCCGAAGTGCAAATTTACTTCGGCGGCAAAGCCCGTGCCGGAGAAGTGCCCTAGCTGCGGGCATGAGTATCTGGTGGAGCGAATCCGCAAAGACGGAACGGTGATCGCGTGTCCGAATAAGGAATGCGACTACGAACGGGCGGTGGAAAGCGGCGGACCGGCAGAGGCTGCGAAAGCCTGATGGAGATGAGGTACGTGGCTGGTGACGGGCCCACTTTTTAGAAATTGTAGGGATCTTGATTTCTTCACGAGGCGAAAAATGGCGAAGAAGGCGACAGCGCACGATGCAAGCTTGATTTTGAAACTCTATGATCTGCGGCGCGAAGCGGAGATGCGCAAAGCACGAGCATGGTATGTGGGCGAGTTTTGGCCCGAGAGTGCCGATGACATCCTGAAAGTTTCCAACGCCCAGGGCACGCAAGAGAATGCATGGCTCCGGCAGGTCGGAAGCTATTGGGATATGGCGGCCTGCTTTGTGCTGCAAGGGGCTCTCCACGAAGAGTTGTTTGTGCAGCCCGGGTGCAGCGGCGAAATGTTTTTCATTTTTGCCAAGATCCAGCCGTTTTTGAAGGAATTGCGTCAGAAAATGGGGAACCCATCGGTCTGGTCGAACATTGAGAAGGTCGCGACGGGATCGAAGACAGCGCGCAAGCGCCTGGAAATGGTCGCGAAGAATATCGAAAAGCGGCGTAGAGCAACCACCAAACTCGCCAAGAAGAGCTGACACTTTGACCGCAGCTGCTCGATTTTCGAGCGCGTGATTTTGCGCACATGTGGGTTGCGCCCTATCTGCTATCCTGAATGGGTTGTGCGGATGCTCTGGTGGTTTCTCATACTAGGAGTCAGTACGGCGGTGGTGGTTTCAGTTGCGCTTACGATATTTATGCGGGTCCGGCGGCAGATGCAAGCCACGGCGGCCCACAAGGCGGAACTGGAAGGCCTCGATCGTTCGTCCCACCCTCAGATTTGATGTAGAACCATTGGCATCGAAGTGTCTGCCGACAAGAAAGGAAAGCCATGTCGAAAGTAGCGAGCCAGATTCTGCAAGCCACTGGGGCAATCGGGCAGGAACACGAAAAAGATACAAGCAGGGATTGGCTGAAGCAGGCGGTCATTGTGGTCTCCGCCAGCCTGTTTGTCGCGGTTTGCGCGCACATTTCGGTGCCAATACCCGGTACGCCCGTGCCTCTGACCCTGCAAAATTTCGGCGTCCTGGCGGTGGGGTTGCTACTCGGTTCGCGCCGCGGCTTCGCGGCACTTGCGCTCTACCTCATGGAAGGCGCGAGCGGCTTGCCGGTGTTCAGCCCGGTGGCTTTGGGCAGTGGGGTTTCGCATCTATTTGGCGTAACCGGTGGATTTCTGCTGGCCTACCCGTTGGTGGCGTTTGTCGCGGGCTGGATTTATGAACACACTTCGCGTCGATTCGGCTGGGCCGTGCTCTCGGCGACAGCGGCGGAAGTTGTGCTCTTCGCGAGCGGTTTGAGTTGGCTGGCAGTGCTGACGCACTCGATCTCGTTGGCGATTCGGTTCGGGCTCTACTGGTTCGTCTTCGCGGAAATCATCAAAATCTTAATGGCAGCTGGAGTCGCTGCACGTTGGTCCAAGCAGACTTCCCGGTAGCGGGACCCCGGACTATGGAGACCCGGCAAGCCTGCTCTCTACGAGATGATCAAGACAATGGCCGCAAGACAATGGCCGCGCGGGATGGCGGCGCTTTCGCTTCTCCCGACAACCAAGTTCTTATAGAACAGGATTGCAATTCTTATGAGTACAGTTTCCTCTCCAGTCCGCGAAATCACCGTTGCGCACAGCCCGGACTCCGACGACGCATTCATGTTTTATGGTCTGGCCACGAACAAGGTTCGTGTCCCCGGACTGAAGTTCAGCCACACGCTCTGCGATATCGAGAAACTGAATCGCCAAGCCCAGGAAGCTGTGTACGACGTTACGGCGATTTCGTTCCATGCCTACCCATACATTCAAGAGAACTACGCTCTGATGTCCTGCGGCGGCAGTGTCGGCGATGGCTACGGGCCGATGCTGGTTTCCACCCGGCCATTCACGCAGGATGAGATCAAGACGAGGAAGATCGCAATCCCCGGAAAGCTCACGACGGCTTACCTCGCGCTCGAACTATTCGCGCCAGGGATCGCGGTCGAAATCGTCCCCTTCGACCAGATCATTCCGCAGATTCTCGAAGGCAAACACGAAGCCGGGTTGATTATCCATGAAGGGCAGTTGACCTACGACAAGTCGGGATTGCACCGGGTGATCGATTTAGGGCGCTGGTGGCAGAAAGTGACGGGACTGCCGCTTCCTTTGGGTGGGAACGCCATCCGCCGCTCACTGGGTGCCGACACCATGACCAGCGTCGGCCACGCGCTGCGCGAGAGTATTCAATACGGCATCGATCATCGCGAAGAAGCTTTGGCTTACGCCATGCAGTTCGCCCGCGACCTCGACACCCAGCAGGCCGATAAATTCGTTGGCATGTATGTCAACGAGCGTACCTTGGATTATGGCGATGACGGACGCGAAGCCGTACGCCGTCTGCTCGACATGGGGCACAAAGCTGGCATCATTCCGCAAACGCCGCGAGTAGAGTGGGTATAAAGAACTTTTGCGGAACGTGAGAGTGTCTGTCTCTCTCATCCCAACCACGGAAGTGCAACGCTTTTCGTCCAGAAATCCCGGTATTTGCCATTCCTTTCGGCTCCGACTCGCGGCGCCGGTGGCGCAAATCCATTAACAGATCATGTGACCGCCATCACCGACCGGTCTTTCGTCCCCGGGGTAGGATAAAAGCGATTCCCAGCCTTTGTGGTTGATCGGGACCTTTATGACCAGCGACTGGAAGGCTATTTACCAGTTGGCAATGCATGAGGAAGACCCGCCAAAGCGGGACGAACTTTACGAGCAGGCTCGCCTCGCGATTCACAAACGACTGCTCGAATTAGCAAAGGACCGGGCGAATGTCCTCGAAAGTGCCGATCTCGACGAAGCCCTCCGGCAACTCACGCTCCACAAATACAACAAGAAATGACTTTGGCAGTTCGCCATCTTGCTTTCTCGTTCCGGTACAAATGGGAAACGCAGAGCGATCCCACTGCCTGACAGTTGGGGGAGTGTCTAGAATTAAGGTGTAGCAGTCGGAACTCATAAGAATTCATTCAATTTGCGGATATGCCAGCAGGTGTTCGATATCGTGAAACGAGTTCAATCGGACATTGGCTGAGGCGCTCCGACATTCAAAGGTGAGCATTCATGAGCACGATCAGTAAAGTCGGCAAAGTTACAGGTGGTTCTTCCCATGACGTATTGCGAGCAGAAGCACATCCGCTGGATCCAATTTTCAGTCCGCGGAGCGTCGCTCTCGTCGGCGCCTCCGAGCGTGCGGGCAGCGTAGGCCGCAGCGTTTTGTGGAATCTGCTGAGCAGTCCCTTCGGCGGCACCATCTTTCCCGTCAATAACAAGCGCTCCAACATTCTCGGAGTGAGAACATCCCCCAGTGTAAGCGAGTTGCCTGAAGTTCCCGATTTGGTCGTCATTACGACCCCTGCCGCCACTGTGCCTTCGGTCTTGCGGGAAGCAGTGGATTTGGGCATTCCGGGAGGGATCGTTATCTCCGCCGGATTTAAAGAGATTGGTGCTGCCGGCATCGCGCTCGAACGCGAGATCATGGAGATTGTCCGAGGCAAGATGCGGATCATCGGGCCGAACTGCCTGGGCGTGATGAATCCGGTTCAAGGGCTGAATGCGACTTTTGCCGCTACCGTGGCCAAGCCCGGCAACGTGGCCTTCATCAGCCAGAGCGGAGCGTTGTGCACGGCGGTACTGGACTGGAGCTTGGGGGAAAACGTCGGCTTTAGTTCGTTCATTTCGATTGGGTCGATGCTGGATGTGAATTGGGGCGACCTGATCAGTTATTTCGGCAGCGATCCGAAGACCCACGCCATCGTGATTTACATGGAATCGATTGGGGATGCGAGTTCATTCCTTTCGGCGGCGCGCGAGGTGTCGCTGACCAAACCGATCATCGTGATCAAAGCCGGACGCACCGCCGCTGCTGCCAAAGCTGCCGCCTCGCACACTGGCGCATTGACGGGATCGGACGATGTTCTCGATGCGGCGTTTCGGCGCGTCGGAGTCCTGCGCGTGAACGCCATCGCCGACATTTTTTATATGACAGAGGTGCTCGCCAAGCAGCCTCGCCCCAAAGGAAATCGCCTGTGCATCGTGACCAACGCGGGCGGCCCCGGCGTTCTGGCCACCGACGCGCTGGTGCAGGGCGGCGGCGTACTGGCGGAGGTTTCTCCGGAGAGTATGGAGGCGTACAACAAACTGCTGCCAGCCTCCTGGAGTCACGGCAACCCGGTCGACATTCTGGGAGACGCGGAACCGGAACGCTACGCGAAGTCACTCGAGATCGCGGCGAAAGATCCGAACATCGATGGCATGCTGGTCATCATGACTCCGCAGGGAATGACGAATCCGACGCGCATCGCAGAGGAACTGAGGCCCTACGCCCACAGCCTCGGCAAACCTGTACTGGCGAGCTGGATGGGTGGAAACAGCGTGGCCGCGGGCGAAGACATTCTGAACCAGGCCGGCCTGCCGAGCTTTTACTATCCCGACACGGCGGCGCGCGCTTTCAACTACATGTGGCAGTACGCCGACAATCTCAAGGGTTTGTACGAGACGCCATCGCTGCAGACGGGAGACTCAGGCCCTGATCGCCAGGTCGCGCGCTCCATCATCGGGCGGGTCAAGGAGTCAGGACGAACCATTCTCACCGAGTACGAGTCAAAGAAACTCCTGGAAGCATACGGCATTCCGACGACAAAGACCGAGATCGCACAGACCTTGGACGAAGCCGTCGGGTGGGCCGAAAAGATGGGCTATCCGGTGGTACTCAAGTTGTACTCCCTGACCATCACCCACAAGACCGATGTCGGTGGCGTAATCCTCAATCTGCGGGACGCCACGGCGGTGCGCGAGGCCTTCAACAATATTCAGCGCGCCGTTGCCGAGAAAGTTGGGGCAGAGCATTTCCAGGGCGTGACCGTGCAGCCGATGGCCAAGCTGGACGGCTATGAACTGATTCTCGGATCCAGTCTTGACTCCCAGTTTGGGCCGGTCCTCCTGTTTGGAACCGGAGGCCAGCTGGTTGAAGTTTTCAAGGACAAGTCGCTGGCGCTGCCTCCGCTGAACTCCACACTCGCACGTCGCATGATGGAAACCACGAAGATCTATCACGCCCTCAAGGGAGTACGGGGACGCAAGAGCGTGGATATGGGAGCGCTCGAGAATTTGCTGGTTCGTTTCAGCGAACTCGTGGTCGAGAATCCTCGCATCAAGGAGATCGACATCAATCCCCTGCTAGCGTCTCCTGAACGCTTGCTGGCGCTCGATGCGCGGGTTGTGCTGCACGACGAGGCTGTCACGGACGAAAAATTACCCCGCTCTGCAATACGGCCCTACCCCGAACAATACGTTTCGCGATGGACCATGAAGAACGGAGAACAGGTTGTAGTGCGGCCGATCCGCCCTGAGGACGAGCCTAAGATGATCGGGTTTCACAAAGAGCTTAGCGAACGCTCGGTCTATCTCAGGTACTTCCAGCCTCTCAAACTTTCTCAAAGAACCACGCATGAGCGGCTCACGCAAATCTGCTTTATCGACTACAACCGCGATATGGCGCTGGTTGTCGAGCGGAAAAACCAGGCTGGAGAACCCGAAATCCTCGCCGTGGGACGCCTCAGCAAACTCCGTGGTATCCCCGAAGCTGAACTGGCTGCATTGGTTCGAGATGGAGCGCAGGGCATGGGATTAGGCACGGAACTCTACCGTCAGCTCCTGAAAATCGCCCGTGACGAAAAGCTGGATAAGGTGCATTCCAATATGCTGCGCGAGAATATCGGGATGATCACCATCTGCCGGAACCTCGGGTTCCACCTTACGGATGGCGGCCACGACGATAACCTGATTCTGGCGGAGCTTACACTCTAACGATCGGGCGCTCTGAAGAAATCGGGCGAGCCAGGCTAGTGAATCTCGTTCGATAACAGCGTTCGCGCAATCTTCAAGATATCTTCGCGCGCTCCGCGAAATGCCCAGAGTTGCGAGCGGTCTTCCACGTAGCTCAGCCCGGTGTTTCCGCCTATGGCTGGGACGTGATACTCCATCTCGCTGAACATTCCCCAACGGCTATTGACGCTGCAGGCTTGTGTGGAATAGCCGAGATCGTCGGGTTCCGTCCAAGGAACATCGGCATACTCGCCTGATGGATTCACGAAAAAATTGCGGATAATCAGCGCGTGCTTGTTGCCGGTGGCATAGATGTAGCCGATACGGCCCGTGGTGGCGGCCGCGCGGACACCGATTTTGTGTTCGCCAGCCGCCCTCATCTTAAATCTCACCAAACGATCGCTCATGGCCAATTCGTCGGGAGGAGTGTCGACCAGTCCAAAATAGATCCGTGGCTCCGTTCTCGAATAGGTCGGAATGAACAGCTCGCCCTGGTGGGGCATCTGCGTCAGACTCCACAGGCCCACCAGGAAAGCGTCATTCGGTTGCGTATCGACGATCTTCAGGGAGGTCACGAGCGTGTGGCCCGCGTACTCCACTTCCCCAGTCTGACTTGCGGTTTCATGGCGCAATGGGTTCGCAGCCGTCGCCACCGATTTTGTGATTTCTAACAAAACTCGCTTTCGCGATCGAAATCCCTCGATTGTCAAACGGTTGGTCAGCCTCACGCCATGGCTGGTCTTGGTCAGTTCATAGTTCCCGGGATCGAGGCTCCTCGGTTGCCAGTATCCGGCAATATCGATATTAGGAAATTTTGGAAAAAAGAAGTCAACCTCGGGAGCGAGCCATGTGCGGTCGCCTCCAGAATTCTGCCAGTCATCGCTCGCGTAGTAGGCACGCGCGGTCTCTGGATTGTCGAGGGCTGAATTCGTCCAAAGAAAATTCTCTTCGCTCCCAGGAGCGAAGACACCAAGTATTCTGCCCCCGTAAGGCAGGATCAGGATCCGCGTTCCATTATCGGTTTGATACTGTTCGGCGGGCTTGCCAACCGCCTTCAGGGTTGCAATCAGCTGTTGAAGCATGTTCGCGCCACCTAGACGCCGGGGATGTAACCTCTACCGAAAGTGTTCGTCGATTCTTTCCGGAAGTCCGAGACCAGAGACATGAGCGCTGTTGTCCCTCCGTCGGCAACGATCGTTTGCCCGACGATGAACGACGCGTCGTCAGAACAGAGAAAGGCCGCCAGCTTCGCGATGTCCGAGGGCTCGCCGCAACGGGCCACAGGGATTGCTTTGTACCCGGTTTCCGCCGCGATTTCCCGGGTGAAGCCGGGAATACATTTGAAGTAGTTCTCGACGGTGATCCAGCCGGGAGCGATAGAGTTTACGCGGATGCCTTTATAGGCCAACTCCACCGCCAGCGACCGCGTGTATGCGATAATCGCGCCCTTCGTCGCCGCGTAAACCGAGTGTTCCGGCACCCCCTGCAGCCCGTGGACCGACGACATATTGCAGATCACACCGCCTCCGCGTTTCAGCATGTCTTCCACCACCCTTTGCGTCAGAAAATACTGGCCGCGGAAGTTGATGTGAAACATCTTGTCAAATTGTTCGGGAGTGACTTTGAGGAATGGCCGGTTCATAGTGACGCCGGCGTTATTGACTAGGCAATTCACTCCGCCAAGAAATTCGCCGGCTTGATCGGCAAGTTGCGTCACCTGGTCTAAGGCGTCAAAGTCCGCTTGAAAGGCGGCGGACTTGCGGCCCAGCGCCTGCACCTTTTCGACGGCAGCTTTCACACCTTCGTCGCTTTGGACGTAATGAAATACAACGTCGGCTCCCTGGCGGGCAAATTCGAGGCCGATTTCATGTCCGATTCCCGTGTCTGAACCCGTGATCAGAGCTTTCTTTCCGTGCAGTCTGGTTTCTTGAGGCATGAGTACCGATCGATTTTTTTTAGGTTTGATGGTTACTGTCAGACGATGGCTCGCTCTATGAAGCCATCTTCCCGCCTCGTTACGATATCACCCAACCGGCTTGGTATGAGGCGAAGGCTGGCAGGCACAATCTACGTCCCGGCGCTGCCGGTTGTCAACAATAATGTTGACTAAATTGCCGGTGCGCAGCGATAATTTCGATGCGCACGCTCGAATTTCCTCCCATGAAAATCACAGCAGTCGAAACCATCTACCTCCCTCGCGGAATCACGGTGCACGCCGGCGCGATTACTTATCTCTGGGTCCGCATTCATACCGACGAAGGCCTCATCGGGCTGGGAGAGAGCTACCCCAACGCCGAAGCCGAAGCTGCGGTCGTCCATTCGAAGCTGGCGCCCGTGTTGTTGGGAAAAGATCCGGGCGCGATCGATCGGCTCTGGGCCGACATGTTTCTCAATGTCTCGTACAGCGGGTGGGCTGGCGCGGAAATGCGAGCCATGAGCGCGGTCGACATCGCGCTCTGGGACCTGCTCGGCAAAGCCACCGGTCAGCCGATCTATAAGCTTTTGGGAGGCGCATCGCGCGAATCCATACGCATCTACAACACCTGTTACGACCGCCTCGACTTCAATCGCGAGCCCGCGCGCTTGGCCGGCGAACTGCTCAGCAGCAACATCAAGGCGATGAAGATCTGGCCCTTTGACGGAATCGCCAAAGAGACGAGTGGGAACCATATTTCGGCCGATCAGTTGCGCCGCGGGATCGAACCCTTGCGTCTGATTCGCGAAGAGTTTGGCGACTCGATCGATGTGGCGATCGAGTTTCATGGCTTTTGGAATCTGCCCTCGGCCCTCAAAATAGCCTCAGCCCTCGAGGCCTACAAACCGATGTGGCTCGAGGAAATGCTCCCGCAGGATAATCTCGCCGCCTATGCCGAACTGGCGCGTTCCACGAAGATACCGCTCTGTTTGAGCGAACGGCTCATGACGCGCTGGGGCTTTCGCGAGCTGCTCGAAAATCGTGCTGCCAGCATCATCATGCCCGATATCTCGTGGTGCGGCGGAATTTCCGAGGGCAAGAAGATTGCCACGATGGCGGAGACTTACTATCTGCCCATTGCGCCCCATAATTGCGGCGGCCCGATTCTCCATTTTGCGACGGCGCACCTCTCAGCGAACGTTACGAATCTTTTCATCATGGAGACGGTTCGGCGACATTACGGCCAAGAGTATGACGGTCTGGTTACCCGGAAACTACTCGCGGGAGCGAATGGAGATCTGCCATTGCCTCCGGGACCAGGTCTGGGCGTGGACTTGAGTGAAGAAGTGCTGGCGCGCCAGGACACTATCGTTAGGCGTTCTTCTCTGTAAGGCAGTCTGCTCTCAATCAAGCTGCGGAAACAATCCGCAACTCCACGTCACCGTCCGACCTCGGAGAATAAAGGTTTGACCTGGGACCCGATGCTCACCCCGTTCTCCGCTTCGCCTCTCGTCGCGGCGCAGCCCCCTTCCCGCTCGCACCCTTCTGCCGCCGCTTGTACTCAAACAGCCCGTACAGTGCGCCCAACGCCGAAAACGCAATTAATGCGATCAGCACCGGCCAATAATATTCCCCGAAGAACTTCAGGATACTCCGCCCATAATGCACGCCCAAATACCCCAGAATCGTGAACCGCACGCCGCGCCCCACCGTCAATGCCGCCAAGAACTTCTTTGTCGGATACTGCATGGCTCCCGCCGCCAGCAGCATCGGCACAATCGGAAACGGTGGTGGCAGAATCGCCGGAATCGCCACCGACGCAAATCCCCACCGCTCAAAAATCGCGTAAAGTTTTTTAACCCGCTTTTGTGAAAATTTTTTCTCCAGCGTCTCTTTCCCGCCCTTGCGTGCCATACGGTAGGTCAGATATCCGCCCACCACCGCCCCCACCGTCGCCATGAACGAGTAATAGAACCACGGCTGCCGGTGGTGCGCTGCCAGCAGGATCGTCGCTACATCCGTGCTCCCCGGCAGCGGAATCAGCGAATTGTCTGCCAACCCCAGCAAAATCAGCCCCGGCCCACCCAGATGGATGAGCCATCCGAGAGTGCTCTTCTTCGTGCTCTTCTTTGCCGCGAACAGCAGCATCCCCGGAAGCGACATGATCCCTATTAGAGCAGATTCATCTCCCGTGAGTTGCAGCATCACAAAGCATTACAAAAGCTCCCATTTCAAAAGTTTCGCTTTTCCTTGGTGAACCTTTGTATCCGCAGGGGTGAACGCTTTTCGCAATCGCCGCACGACGCCTTGACGCAGCACAATTCTTTACGCATGATCACCTCATGGTCTCAATCGCTCCCCGAAGGATTTGCATGAAAACGCTCCTCCAGAGCATCCTCTCCATCGCCGCCAGCGTCGCGCTCCCGATCTCGCTCGCGCAAGCTCAGGCATCCCCCAACCCGAGCGCCACCGCGACCACCATTATTGTGACCGCAGGCGACATCTCCATCACCCATGCCACCGACGGCAAGACCGCCGTCTACATCAATTTCGCTTCCGGCAAAACCAAGTCGCCCGAAACCCGCCTCACCATCTCCGGCCCCTATTCTCTGGACGTCAACGGAGGCGTGCAGGAGGTCCAAGGCCCACAAGGCCTCGAGTTTCATGTCTTGAGTCATGAGGAGCTGCGCTTCGAAGCTCCCGAAATCGCCGCCTGGGAGCAAGTCCACAAATATTCCGAATCGACCGCCTGCGGCAAAATCCCCAAATTCCGAGGATGCGGCAATCCCACCTGCGACCAATTCGGACACCCCGGAGACCAGTGCCGCTATAACTCCACCACCGGTTGCGCCTGCGTAGCCCCCGGCGGAGGCCCCTGTTCCGAAGTCGCCACACTCCCCGCCAAATAAAAAAGATCCAGCCAACCCCGTGGAGTTTTCTAAGAAGGCCCAAGACGCTGTTGGCCGATTCGCGCTAGGAATGATTGGTGCTTCTTACGGCAGGCAACGGATCAGGGCGGCGCCAACGACACCGCCCCGAATGGTCAGACAGATTAGGGTTTCGCCTGCGCGGACAGCGTATCCAGAATGACGATGTCGCCTCGGCAACTGTTTGATCCGGCATTCAGCAACACAGCACTACCGTATGCGACTGTCGCACCCACAGTCTGGTTCCATCCACCCGCCGGCGTCGTTCCACTAGAAACACCTCCGGTTATTGTCTTGTAGATGTAGCCACCTGCATTCCCCGTTACAGGGAAAACGGTGTCATCCGCCTGCAATGTCAATTTCGGTGCCGGCTTATACATGCCACGCGTGTTGCTAACACATTCGCTGTTCGCGACTAATCGATCTCCACGCGTTCCCATCATGTCGCTGCCGAAAGCCAGCAGATCTCCTAGTGGAGAGATTACCCCGATATTATTTTGGGTGGAAAAATTCGCGCTCGATCCCGTGTTGAAGGCATGTCCGAAGCGGTACATGATCAACGTCCCACTCGGATTGAAAGCACACAGTTCGTCGTAGCACGCCACTGTATAACGTGTGTCCCACGCGGGTACGTCGGTTGTCGCCGCGAATACTGGCGTCAGGTCAAGATTTCCCGAGTTGCGGTAAGTTCCATGCTGGTCCCCTTGCAGCGCGGCGCTTAGCAAAGCGATTCCCGGATTCAGCACGATCGGTGCAGTATTTGTTACCGGCTGCTCGTAAAGCAGCGAGTTGTAGAAATGGCCAAGATATTTGTGCAGGTATCCAGCAGCATTGTGACCCGTACATTGCCCGTACGAGGAACAGGGAGCAACCACGGTGCTTGTTGTGTCGAAATAGTAGTCGAGACAATACGCCTCAGAGACAGTCCAGTACGAAGGATTCGTGTCCGGCTCCCGATTTTCGTTACCTGTCGCGGACGAAGCCGTGTAGAACAATCCTCCGTAGCTAACCACCTGGCCGGCGCCATAGCTCGCGCTAGACGACCACGCACCCAGCCAGCTATCACTCGGGACCTGGCATGTTAGACTTCCTGAGTTCCATTGCCCCGCTGGGTTCGCTGCGTTTCCGCCGGTAGGCGAAAACGACACATACCGTCCGTCTTGCCCTTGTTCAACTTCATGCAAAGTAAGCAGGTCTGGTAACCGGCACGGGTATGTCACCGGGCCGCCTTTCGCGGCTCGTGTACACGCAATTGTGTCGTTCGTGGTTAGATATCCCGCCGGGGCGCTGTTTCCATCTCCCCGGTAGACTTTTCCGAGACGCGTATTGATTCGCGTGCATCCCTGAGAGGGACGATACGTTAAAACGTCAAATCCCGGCCCTTGACCGGCCAGCGGACCAATATTAGTCCACGTCACTCCGCCATCTTTGCAAGATGTCTTACAAGCACTGTCCCAGTTGGGCTCGGTGCTGCCGACCGGCCCAGTGACGGCTGTTGCCTGAAAACCATCTTTGCCTGTGTTGTATGCCTGCGGAAAAATAAAAGTGTCGATCGGCACCGGAACCCATGCGGCGTTATTGACATCGACGGCGCTCCAGTCATAACCGCCGGTCATCCCGTATGATACAGAGCCATCATCAGCTACTTGGAAACTGCTGATCCACGCAGTTTTATAGGTCGTGGGGTTTCCGGCGGCCGCGCTCTGAATCACTTTGCAACTTACAGGGTTGTCGCTTGCGAAATCTACATACTGCGCACGAATGAGACTGTTATTTTTTGTGGCCAGCGAACAATTGGGCGACGACGTTGTGGCACAGATCGTAAGCCTATTAACCTGCGTCGCTATAGCGCCAAGTTCATACAAAATGTTAGGTTCCGATGAAACGCGACTGAAAGACCACGCCCCACCGTGTGCCAGATGAGTTTCATCTCCGCCACCGCTGTTTGCCGTATAGATCCCGCTCAGACTCACACAAGAAATCGTGGCGCACGTTTTGGCGTGTATGGACGCAGCATTTAAATATAAAATGGTCGCCCCGCTCCCGGAATTGTGCGCCAAAAGAAGACTTTCGTCCTGTGAGAAAGCATCCCAGGCCCCGTCAGATCCCATCAGCCATGAGGCCATATAGGGCGTCTTGGAGACAGCAGCATTCGTGTTCCTGTCAGTGGCCATAACTAGGTACGCACCGAAATCGGGATCGCTCGCGGTACTGTTCATCGCCGCGCTTTCCGCGAACGGTACTGTATCCGTCGTACGCAAGCGGAATGAAAGTGGGCTTCCAGTTTCCCCGGTCGTCGCTGATGCTATGCATCCGGATTCCGAACCCGTAACACAGTTATCCGTTCGAGCCGAATAAGTCAACGGCGCTTCTCCAACTGGTGGATTCGCGATTGTGACGCTAAACTCTCCACTGGCCATCGTCGCCGCGGCATCCGTGACGGTAACCGAGAAATCGAATGTTCCGGCCGCAGTGGGAACACCACTCAACTCCCCGTTAGCGCTCAGGGCGATCCCTGGCGGAGGTGTCCCGGCCGAGATATTCCAGGTGTAGGGCAGTTTTCCGCCAACGGCCGAAAAAGAAATGAGATAAGACGTACCCTCTTGACCCTGAGCTAAGACCCCGCCCGTCACTAATTGTAATGGCTCCGGAATTACAGTTAGGTTGACCTCGCTGTCCGCACTGTTGCCCGCGGCATCCTCGACTTCGACAGTAAAACTAAACTTTCCCAATGAGGTCGGCACACCCGACATTATCCCGACGGGATCGATCTCCATGCCCGGTGGCATCGTTCCCTGCGAGATGACCCAGTTATAAGGACTAACTCCTCCCGCCGCGGCAAACGTCACACTATAAGATGTAGCTAGTTCCGCTTTAGGAAGCTGATGGGGCGTTGTGACATGAAGCCTGTTGTTAAGCGAATTCCCGCAAGACACCGCGGCCCAAACGAACACAATCACACATATGTGGTGGCGCAGCCACTGAACCTTCATACTCTTCTCCATGGTTAACAGCGCATTAACGTCGATTGACGACGTCATCGTGTTAAGTGCACGTGGAGGTGCGATGTGCCGAACGTATGGCCTTTCGTGTCAGCAACTAGTGCAGCTCATTCATTCGCACGATTTGTGATTCCGAAAGGTGTGCAGGAAAGCTCGTTTACACGGTTTGTGTGGTCGCTCTTAAATTTGCCGAGCTTCGCGGTGGTTATAGTACTTGTGGGGGATTATTTGCCGCTCTTCGTGTGGATTCCACGTCAACTAAGGCGAACCTAATGTTTATTGTGACGAGGAGCACACATATGGTTAAGCTAGTCTTAGTCCTACAGCAATGTGCAAGAAGGCGGCCACACGTAAGAACGGAGTGACAACGTGGGCATAGACGGGTGGAGCAAACCGCAAAATGGAGAAATAAAAAATGGTGACGGTTCTCGAGAGGAGAACGCATGTCACAGGAAGTTGCGAAGCCGGTGGAGTACGCAATGGAGTTGCGCTAGGCGGCGATGCGATGGGCATATCACCGGTCCCATGCAATCCTCTACACTCCGCACGAACTACGCTCGCGCAGTAGCGTAAAGGACGTCCCGAGATGCTTTATAAAGCATGTTATGGAACTGGACTCGTACCTGGCGAATGTTTGGGAGAAGTCAGCATACTTTCCTACTTACTTCTCCAGGAACGGAATTACCCGCGCCAGGATCGCCGCCTCTTCGCACCCTGAAGTCTGATGTCCGCAGTCACTATTGAGTTCCAGTAAGTCGGCGCCCAGTAGCTTGGCGAACTCTCGCGCCGGTCCCGGAGTAACTACGTGATCGTTGGTCGCGATCACGACCAGCACCTTCGCTTTCACGGCCGCAGCGGCTTTCTCCATCGACCGTTCTTGTGAGGAGCCACCGAATCCGTCCGATACGTCGAGCGACATCATCGCTTCCATCTGCCGTATGTGGTCGTTGGCGTCCATGGCCGGCTTCAGTGTTTCCTGGTCGAGGAACTCGGCGACTTTCTCGCGCGTCAACTCCAGGTTGCGCCGTCGCGGAGTCTCCCCCATCAGCACCCAGAACTCGGCGAATCGACGTTTCGCAGGATTCTCCCTGTAGTTGCCGTTGTTCCATGTGGCGTCGCTCTTGATCGCATCGATCTCCATCTGCCACAGCACGAGGTCGTAGGGAGCGAGCCGCGGGGAGCCGACGATCGGAATCGCCTTGTCCATGAAATCGGGATAGGAGACAAGCCACTGAAAGGTCTGCATTCCGCCCATCGAGATTCCCATGACCGCTTTGACGTGATGGATGCCCAGCTGGCCGAGGAGTTCATGCTGGCTGTTGACCATGTCGCGCACCGTAATCATGGGAAACTGCATGCGCGGTTGCAGCGCGCTGTTGGAGGGCGACGAAGAGACTCCGTTGGCCAGAGCATCGACCAAAATGACGAAGTATTTCGTAGGATCGGCAAGCTTTCCTGGCGCAGCCTGCCGCATAAGCTGTTCCGAAACTCCCGAAGCCCACGTCGGGAAAAAAATCGCATTCGATTTTTCAGAATTGAGGTGTCCGAAAGTCCGGTACCCAATCCGGCAGTCTAGGATTATCTGCCCATTCACCAATTTGAACGCGCCCAGCTTGGCGAATTGAAGTTCTCCATCCTTAACCGGAGCCGCCGCGTGCCCCTGAGCCTCAGCGAAGAACGGAAACACCAGCAGGAAGAGAAAAAAGAAGAAGAGAAAAACCCTCGAACAAAAAGACGCTGTTTTCATGGCGAGGGAATTGTAGCGCGTACCTGTTCGCGAAAACCCTCGCCTGACAGCGTGCCCAAGGCCGGTTTCACGCGATGGGGTGTCCCGGTGAATTTGGCTTTAGCACCCCCCTCCCCCTCCCCCCTCGATCTTTTAGAATCAGGGGTTTAGGAGCTTTGCTCGTTTCAGATCTTTGACCGTAAAGGACTTATCGCTAAAATATTCGGGAATAAGGACTTAACGGCAGTTGTCAGCGATCAGTTGTCAATTCTCAGTGACCCTATCTCTCACCCCTGCTCTGTGTACTTCTTTTATGGTCGGGCGGGACCGGGCTTAAGTCAACCATTTCTTTCTTCTCAGCCAAGCGAACGACGAATAGCGAACGACCAACGAGCCCTCAATGCCGTGCCCCGCTTGCCATTTCAACCGTTTCCGGTTCCAGCTTTGCCGTGAAGTGCCGCAGAAACGGAGCTTCATACGTGAGCTTCATCGGCTGTATATGCGCGCGCTTCCTCCACACTTCGAGAATGATCTCGACCGCGTAATCGATGTGGCTTTGCGTGTAGACACGCCGCGGAATCGCCAGACGCACCAAGTCCATCTTGGCCTCTTTGCCGAACATCAGCGTGCCGATTTCCACCGAGCGGATTCCGCCCTCCAGATAGATCTCGTTGGCCAGCGCGACCGCCGGAAAATGCGCCGGCGCAATGTGCGGCAGAAACGCGCGGGCATCGATGTAAACGGCGTGTCCACCGGGCGGTTGAACGATCGGCACTCCCGCCTCGGCGACGTGGTTGCCGAGATACGCAGTCGAGGCGATGCGGTATTCGAGATAGTCGTTGTGCAGCGCCTCTTGCAATCCGACGGCGATCGCTTCCAGATCGCGTCCCGCCAGGCCTCCGTAAGTGGTGTAGCCCTCGGTAAGAATGAGCAGATTTTTTTCCTGCTGCGCCAGCGCGTCGTCGTTGGTGCAGAGAAATCCGCCGATGTTCGCCATTCCGTCTTTCTTGGCCGACATTGTGCAACCATCGCCGTAGGAAAACATCTCCTGTGCAATTTCTTTGGGAGATTTGTTTTCGTAACCCGCTTCGCGCAGCTTGATGAAGTAAGAATTCTCTGCGAAGCGGCAAGCGTCGAAGTAAAGCGGAATGTTGTGCTTCTTGCAAACGTTGCTCACCGCTCTCACGTTTTCCATGGAGACAGGTTGACCGCCTCCAGAATTATTCGTAACCGTCAGCATGACCAGCGGAACGCGCTCACGTCCCGTCTTCTTGATCAAGGCTTCGAGCGCGGCAACATCCATATTGCCTTTGAACGGATGCTTCAGACTTGGCTGACGGCCTTCCGCAATCACCAGGTCAACCGCTTCGGCTCCCACAAATTCCACGTTCGCGCGCGTCGTGTCGAAGTGCGTATTGTTCGGAACAACATCGCCCTGCTTGCACATCACGCTGAAGAGAATGCGCTCCGCAGCGCGTCCCTGATGCGTCGGAATCACGTGACTGTATCCGAAGATATCCTGAACCGAATCGCGGAACTGATCGAAGCTGCGACTTCCCGCGTAACTCTCGTCGCCTTCCATCATCGCCGCCCATTGATGCGTCGACATCGCTCCAGTTCCAGAATCCGTGAGGAGATCGATCAGCACATCGTCCGCCCGCAGTAGAAACAGGTTGTAGTGCGCAGCACGCAGCAGGTCTTCGCGCTGTGCGCGAGTCGTCCGGCGAATCGGTTCAACGCTCTTGATGCGAAAGGGTTCGATGATCGTACGAGTCATGATTTGGTCTCGATCTTTACCCTCCCATTGGAAGGCCGCAGATGTCAAATGGAGAAGCTCGCGCGCCGATGCCAATCGTCCTAGACCTTAACGGAGTCTTTCCGTTCCGCCCGGACGTAGTTTACGGCAGCAGTGCGCTCCAGTTTGTCCCAGGCGAAAGGACGACCTTGAACGGCTCGCTTTACTGTCCGAAACAGGACTAACGAGAAGACTTGCCGATAGGCGAAGCGTTGCAGCCAGACCTGGCTCAGAAGCCAAGCGTCTTCGCGAGCTTCGGGTTGACGACGCTCAAGCGCGAAAGCTAGTGCCGAAGCGAGGAAGTCGATGACCAGAAACGCTCCGAAGAAGACCAGTAGGCGTTGGAAGCTCGCCGGATCTGTGGAGTCCGGATGGAAGTATATCTGGATGCGATACCAGATCACGCCCACAACGAACATGATGTCGATAAAGGGTGAGACGAGCGGCAGCAGAATCTGGAAGATCAGGATGTTGGGAAGTGCGATCCATCCCAAGACACCTTTGCGTGCAAAGACGTCCTTGTGCTTGAATACCGCCTGCAGGATCCCGAACGACCACCGGAAACGCTGCCGCATCAGAGCGTTTGCGCTCGTAGGAGCTTCGGTGAAGGCGAGCGCGAGATCCTCATATTCGACGCGGTATCCGTTGCGCAGAAGCGCCATCGTGAGATCGGCGTCTTCGGCTACGGTGTCGATGTGATAGCCTCCCGCTTCGCGAACAGCTGAAACGCGCCACGCTCCGATAGCGCCCGGAACGACGCTGACAGCGCCCATGGTGTTCAGCGCGCGACGCTCGAAGTTCTGGCTGGTAATGTATTCAAGCGCTTGCCAGCGCGTCCATAGATTGACGCGATTGCCCACCTTGGCATTTCCGGCCACAGCCGCCACTTTGGGGTTCAGGAAGTGTGGAACCATGCGCGCGATCGCGTCGGGAGCGATGATTGTGTCGGCATCGATGCCGACGAAGAGTTCCGCGTCGCCGATGTGTTCGAGTCCGTAGTTAAGAGCCTCCGCTTTGCCTCCATTGGGCTTGGTCAGGATAAGGACTCTTCCATCGGCCACTTCCGGCGCGAAAGTACGACGGGCGATTTCGAGGGTACGATCTTTGGAGCCATCGTCGATCACGATGACACACATATTGGGATAGTCGCAATCGAGCGCGCCTTGAATGGTCCGCTCAATGACCTTCTCTTCGTTGTATGCGGGAATGAGAATCGCGACGCGCGGCCGGTAAGCGGCGATCTGCTCGGGCGTTCCGTAGACATGGGAGCGCAGCCGGTCATAGATCGCAAGCACGCCGACAGAAACCAGTCGCCCCGTCATGAGGATGTCGCCAAGGAAGAAGATCAGTGCAATGCCAGTGATAACCGCGCTGAAGAGCCAGAAGCCGATCCAGTTCAGGCGCGCCGACCAGAACTGGTTGGGTGAAAGAGGGGGCATGACTTCGGCCTTAGTCTTGCCCATCAACTGGTGGACAGGAACGAACTGGAATCCACGAGCACGCGCGCCATCGATGATCATCGGCAGCGCGAGCAAAGTGCGATCGCGATTCCCGCCGCCATCATGCATCAGGATGATGTTGCCGCACTGCTGATCATTGGGCTGGCAAGGCGGCAAGTGATCAAGCACACGCGCTGCGATCTGTTTCGGCGACAGTGCGGGATCGACCTCCCAGTCTTTGGTATCGATCTTGTTGCCGATCGTCACGTAGCCCATGGTTTGGGTCAGTTCGAGCGGCTTCACCTGGTCTTCGGTGTCGGGCTCGGCATCGACGGAGTACGGAGGACGGAACAACGTGGTGCGGATGCCGAGACGGCTGGCGAAGAGCTGCTCGGTGAGGTTGAGTTCGACCTTCATGTATCCGTTGCCGATCGAACTGATGTCGGGATGCGTGAATGTATGGTTACCGATTTCGTTGCCTTCGCGATAGATGCGCTGAGTCAGGCTGCCGAATTTTTCCGCCTGGATTCCGATGAGAAAAAAAGCTCCGGGAGCGCGCTCGCGTTTTAAGACGTCGAGGATTTTCGGCGTCCACTCAGGATCGGGACCATCGTCGAAGGTAAGCGCCAGCAAGTTCTTGCTGGCGCCGTAGCGGGCAACGCGATAAGGCTCAGGCAGACTTGTGAAGTCTTCGTTGCCGATGAGTCCGGTGCGCTTGTCGATCGTCAGATCGCGCGAGCCGTCGGCGGGCTTGGCCTCGATGTGGAGAATTTCGCCTTCGCCTTCCATGTCGACGTCCTGGCCGGGAGGAACGTCTTTGAGACGATCGGAGGCGTTGGCTTCGCCGGGCATGTCCCAGACACGCCAAATGGAGCGATCTTCGGCACCCAGCCTCCATAGTGCGAAGGTTTGGATGCCAAGGGTCTGGGCCGAACGCATTTCGTTCAGCGCCGTGACGGCATCGAGGAACCAGACTTCATGCAGGAAGTTGTCGTCGTCGCGATAGCTAAAGTGGGGATTGAGAGCGTCGCCGTCGAAGTCGATGTCTTCTTCGGAGTCGCGCGAGCCGATCCAGGCCTCCTGAACAGAAACGCTCTTGTCGGCTTCTCCGGGAGGAAGTTTGCCTTTTTTCGGCTTTTCGACCCAGTCGTATCCGTAGTTGCCGATGGCAACGATCAGCTTCTGTTTGGGAATTTCTTTCAGGGCAGATTGCAGGTTGTCGGTGAACCAATCCTGCGAAGCGACAGGACCGGGAGTGCCGCCGGGGAAATGCTCGTCGTAGTTCATGACGACCACTCCATCGGCAGCGGATGAAATGGCTTTGTAGTCGAAATCTTCGTTCCGCACCTGGACGCTGACGTAGAGTTTCATGCCTTTGGCGTGAAGGTCCGAGGAGAGTTCGCTCAAGAGATTCACGTATCCGGGCTGTGCTTTTTTCGGAAAGGATTCGAAATCTATCATCAGACCGTGATAATGGTCCGTGGCGAGAAACTGCGAGATCTGGCGGCGGAACGTGGCGCGGGACTGCGGATTCATCAGAAAATCAGCCACGCCAGGGACGAAATCGGTACCGTCAAAATTCTGAACGACGGGGAAGACTTCCATGTCGGTGTCTTCAGCCTTCAGAAACGGCATGACCTTGTCGTCGACGGGACGGATTTTTTGAGCCTGAATCACGTCGAACATCGTGTTCGTATCGGGATCGGCGGCTTCAAGATGGCCGTCGGAGCTCAGAACCTGCAACCATGTGGGAAAGAGCAAGTCGACTTGCCGCGCGTACTCACGCAGGGACGAGAAGCTGGCGGGATCCCACGAGACGTAGAAAGCGGCACGAATTCCCTGCTCCGAATTGAGTGTGACTTGCGAGGGGGCTTTGCGGACCTGATGGCGGTGTCCGGCGCGCGCGATGGTTGCCAAGCGGCGTTTTTCACGCGCTTTCGTCTTCTCGTTTTCTTTCAGTGCGTGATAGGGCCTTTTCTCGGTCAGCCATGAAAGATCGGGAAGCGGTTCGCTACGCAGCGCGCTGTAGATAAAGAAGATGACCACCAAAGAGATAGAGAGAGCGAGCGCGTCGAAGACACGGCGAATTCGCCTCCAGCGAGCTTGTTTGGGATCGTAAAAGACCTGTTTCGCCATGCGTTGTGGTGCTTTCATCCTAAGGTGAGTGGAGCGGGGGGTCAAACGCGTTAGGCAGAAGTCGGGCTTCAGCCGTCATTCGCAAGTTACCTTATCTTTCAGCTGATGCGTGACTGGGGCTGGTAAGCAGTTTGGGAGAATTGCGGAGATAAAACTTGGATTGGGGTATATTTCTGACGTGCTGCGTCTGATTGGCGAACATCGCGGTCTGTTCCTGGGAACTTTAGCGACTGGCCTGGGATTGCGGCTGCTTTTCTTCTTTTGGTTTCCGATGGTAACGGATGATTCGCGGGTCTACATGGATCTCGCGACGAACTGGCTGAAGCACGGTGTCTACGGGCAGACACAGGAAGTTGCCTCCGCAAACCCGCGGAGCGCCCGTGAAACGCCGAAGACGAAGATCGTTCCGATCGACTCGCGTTTGCCGGGATATCCAGGTTTCTTGGCGGGAATCTTCTGGCTTTTCGGCGTTGGCAATATCAGAGCAGTTCTGGTTACACAAATTTTGGTCGACCTGGCGACTTGTGTGATCATCGCCGATCTGGCGCGGAGATTGGTGTCGGATCGGGCGGGACAAGCTGCTTTCTTGCTGGCGGCGTTGTGTCCATTTCTCGCAAACTATACAGCGGCGGTGCTAACGGAAACTTGCGAAATCTTTTTTACAGCACTCGCTCTGGATTGCGCGAGTGGCGCATTGGACAGGATGGGTCTTCTGGGGCAAGTCGACCGGACAGGTGGCATGCTATGGGCGGGTACGGGCGTAGCGATTGGGGGATGCATCTTGCTACGTCCGGATGGCGGAATATTATTGGCGTCCGTTCTCTTATATCTGCTTTATCTCGGAATGGCGAAAACAAGCGCTTCCGCTTTTACTGCTGCCACGCTTCTTGGCGGAGTTGTTTTGGCGGTGATGGCGCCGTGGACGATGCGGAACTTTAAAATTATGCATCACTTTCAGCCGTTGGCACCGCGATACGCGAACGAGTCAGATGAGTTGGTGCCACGCGGTTTTAATCGCTGGGTCAAGACATGGATGATCGACTATGCATCGGTAGAAGAGATTTACTGGAACGTTCCCGGCGATAAAATAGACGCCACCAAACTCCCATCACGCGCGTTCGACAATCCCCCGCAGAAAGAAGCTACGCTGGCGGTGATCGAAGACTACAACGATCCGCAGGATTTGACGCCGGAGTTGGATACTCGTTTTGGGGAAATAGCGACGGCGCGCATTCGAGCGCATCCTGTGCGGTACTTCGTCGTGTTACCGGTGTTGCGGGTGGCCGATATGTGGCTGCGGCCACGGACGGAGATTCTTCCTCCGGATGTACGGTGGTGGGAATTCGATGACGATTGGAAACGGTCGGCAGTAGCGGTTGGATTTGGATTACTGAATCTGGCGTATATGGTTGCCGCTCTGTGGGCAGCGTTTTGGCGGCGAGCGGCCATGCGGTGGATGGGGTTACTGGTGTTTTTCCTGCTGCTCAGGTCGGCTTTGTTGTTGACGCTGGAGAATCCGGAACCGCGATACACGTTGGAGGGCTACCCCGCGGTGCTTGTGTTGGCGGCGTCTTTGACGAGGGACAGGCCTGCAGATCCCTCGCGTTTCTCACTGCGCGATCCCTCTTAGCATCTCCGCGCGATTTCTCTCTTTGCTCTCTTTCGCTGTGCGGCCCAGTTGCGCGTAGGTGTCGGCGAAGAACTGATGGGCTTCGATGGAGTTCGGTTCGACGGTAGCGGCTTTTTGAAGGTTGGGCAGAGCCTCAGCAGGTTTATTGAGAAGAGAGAGCAGCCGGCCGCAGAGAAGATTGGCGCGGTAGTGACTTGGGTTCAGCCCTAGAGTCTTGTCGAGTTCGCCCATCGCTTCGGGGACGCGATTGATGCGAGCGTAAACCGGGGCCAGAGAGAAATGCGCGTCGGCCCAGAGCGGAGAGCGAGCCGCGGCTTTTTCGAAATGCGGAGCAGCATCCTTCCACTTGCCGGTTTCGAACAAAGCGAGACCGAGTTCGTATTGCGCGAGCTTCGAGAATTCCGTCGTGCATAAGGTTCGCGACCTCAATTCGGTCTTTGGGATCAGTCCCTCCGATTTTGCCCTCGCGACCTTGACCTGTGTCTTCTCCAACGTAGCCAATCGCACGTAACTTTTCGGTTTGGTCGGGATCAAGTTTCGCTGCCTCTGCCATGTCGGCTGACGATTGTTTGCGAAAATCTTCGACCGCCGCCATCGGCGTATCGGCCACCGCAGGCGAGTTGGCGAACGAGTTTAGTGCTGATTCGGGGAAAGTCAACACAAAGGCGAGAAGGGCGCAATGACTACGAGTCAAGCGCCGTTCGAAAATCGGCGGCTGGCTTGGAGATTTGTAGCCGAGTCAGAAGGCAAGTTGATCGAACGAATCTAAAGTTTAAAATTCGTTGCCTAGGAGAGCGGCGAGTCGCTCATGCGGAAACGAGTGCGAACATGTTCTGAAAGAAGCGCGATCGCTCCGCGGTTGGATACGGGATCGGCCTTCGCCAGATATTTCATCGCTTCCACGAGCATCTTTTGACCGTCAACGTAACGGGGATCATCCGTGCGGATGCGCTTCTTGCGAGACAAATCCGGCGGGACGGTGATAGTAAACACTTTTGCCATGCGCACTCAACTTTCAGAGGTTCCCGAGCAGTATATAACCCGGAACTATGTTTTTCAGCTTGTTTCTGTGGGGTGGTGGCTCAATTTATAAACCCCTACAATGCAGGCGGTTATAAGGCCATTCGTGAGGCAACATGAGTTCTAGCCTTGCGGAGACAGGAACTTTGTTTTTTTGGTGGTTTTGAGTTTGAAGTCGCTATCGGGAAGTTTGGGATTCTCCTGGATTTCGGAGTATTTCACCAGACGATAGTTTCCGCTCGGTTCGAAGAATTGCTGCTGCACGGAAATTCCACGCGAATCGATCCAGAGAACGACTTTGGCAATGTTACCCCTGATCTTTACCGACTTCGGCGTCAATTCCAGTCGATTGGTGGCAACGGCATTGACGGTTTCGGGGCCCAGATACTTCACATCGTAGGATTTATTCAAATCGTGGCCGCTGCCACCGAAACCGAGCACGAGAAAACTCTCGACATCGGCGATGTTCTTTCCCGCATTGTATTCGGTGACTTGATCGATTTTTGGTTGATAAACCTGAACCTTCCCGGCAGCGTAGAGCACAAATTTCGGGTCGGGATCGACCAGATCGAGGGCCATCTGGACTCCGCCGTTTTCGCGACGGAAATAGATCATGCCTTTTTGGATCTCGGTTTCGTTGATGACCCTGTCGTATTGATCCCACTCGACCTTCGCCTCGATGGGTTTGAAGTTCTTGGCAGCTGTATCCATCTGGCCCAGAACCTTATCGAGCGCGGCCGAATCGCTTGAAGTCTGTGCCGCGACGGCGCTCAGGAGGCAACCGGCGCAGAGGACCGCGAGACGGACATGGTTAAGGACCGGCGTCATGGCTCTACTCTTTTTCGATCCAAACTTTGTAAGTCTGCAATTTTCCGGTGGAGTCTTTTTCCGGTTCGTAGCGCGTAATGCTGACTGCGCCGGAAATGGGCTCGATAATCTCTTCCAGTTGGCGACGAACATCTTGTCCAGTACCGGCGTTCACAGCGGCGGCGGGGATTTGATAGATGAATTCTCCCTTGTCGCCGGGAAGGATTACCACGCCGGTAAGATGCGGATTGCGCTCGACCGGTTTGTCTTTGAAGTTGATGAAATAGGGGGAGACAAAAACAAAGACGAGGATCAGAGTCACCATAATGTCGTAGTGAAGGCTTCCCCGTTCATACGACCAAAAAATGTAACCGCGGATTGTACGCCAAATCGCGCCCATGGGAGAGACGCCGCTTTCGAGCGGCACCGAGGCTGTTGCAGAACGTTGCCAGTCTATTTGGGAATTCATGTGATAGCAAATCGGACCAGACACTTCAGTCAAGCCGCGGCTGGCGGGGATTTTAGGCGCTCCTTGTCGGTGCGGCAATGTCAGCCGCCGGGATGTGGTCCGTGCCCATGTATGGCTGTAGCGCCTCCGGAATCCGGATGCTGCCATCGGCCTGCTGATAGTTTTCCACGATCGCGACCCAAGTGCGTCCGACGGCGAGCGCGCTGCCGTTCAGAGTGTGGAGGAATTCCGTTTTGTTCTTGCCTTCCGGACGGTAGCGGATGTTCGCGCGGCGCGCCTGAAAACTTTCGAAATTCGAGCAGGAAGAAATTTCGCGGAATAGGTTCTGCCCGGGAAGCCAGACTTCGATGTCATAAGTTTTGGCGGAAGAGAATCCCATGTCAGCCGTACAGAGCGCCATGACGCGATAGTGCAGCCCTAGTTTCTGAAGCACGGTTTCGGCGTTCTTCGTCAATTTTTCGAGTTCGTCGTAGGAAGTTTCCGGGCGCGCGAATTTTACCAGTTCGACTTTTTGAAACTGGTGCTGGCGGATGATTCCGCGGACGTCTTTGCCGTAGGATCCCGCTTCGCTGCGGAAACAGGGAGTATAAGCGGTCAGGCTTATTGGTAGCCGTGCCGCGTCCAGCACTTCATCGCGATAGAGGTTCGTGACGGGCACTTCGGCGGTGGGAATCAGCCACAGATCTTTATCTCCGTGAGGCACGCGAAATAAATCTTGTGCGAACTTGGGCAACTGACCGGTGCCGTACATCGATTCAGAGTTCACCAGAAACGGTGGAAGCACTTCCGTGTATCCATGCTCGCGGGTGTGCAGGTCGAGCATGAAGTTGGCGAGAGCGCGCTCAAGGCGGGCGCCCAATGCCCAGTACACGGCAAATCTCGCTCCGGATAATTTGGCGGCTCGCTCCAAGTCGAGAATGCCGAGGTGTTCGCCGAGTTCCCAGTGCGGCTTCGGCTTGAAATCAAATTGTGGTTGGGTGCCCCAGCGGCGCGCCTCGACGTTATCTTCGGCCGTCTTACCAACGGGCACGGTGTCATTCGGGAGATTGGGAATGGCGGTGAGAAGTTCGCGCAAACGCGCTTCCTGCTCGGCAGCCTTCTTTTCGGATTCCTGAATCTGCTCGCGCAGATTCTTGGTTTCGCTGATTTGGGCGGAGGCATCCTGGCCGCTCTTCTTCAGCTTAGCGATCTCTTCCGAAGCGCGGTTGCGTTGTGCCTGTAGCGTTTCAGAGGCGGTGATGGCCTGGCGGCGTTCCCCATCAATGGCGACGAAGTCTTTCAAGACCTCCGCCGGATTCATTCCCCGCTGGCGCAGTTTTTCTTCCACCTGCGGAAGGTTGTCACGAACAAAATTCAGATCGAGCATTCTGCTTTAACTTTAGCTGAAAAAGTGGAGTTCGTGCCATCGGAGGCAACGGGTTCCAGCACAACGGATTCAAAGCCACACGAGCGAAAGGCAACACGAATCCAGATTTTGCGGGTCAAATCGATGGGACAACCAATTGCGAATGTCTGGTCTCGCATTCGATGTTCTCCTGTAAACTAGCGGCGATGAAACCTCCCCGTTCATTGTCGCTCATGTGGTGCTTGCTCTGTTTGACACCAGGTGCTCTTGCTTCCGCTTACAACGCACATCCCAAACTGGTTGTGGTGATCGTGATCGATCAGTTTCGCGGCGATTATCTGGAACGATATCGCGAAGAATTTGGCGAGGGCGGATTTCGGCTGTTTCTCGATCATGGCGCTTACTTCACGGACTGCAACTACGACTATGCGAACACGCGCACGGCGCCGGGGCACGCTACTCTTTTTACTGGAAGTTATACGAGCGGACACGGGATTGTGGCGAACGAGTGGTGGGATCCGCTAAAAAAGAAGCGGGTCACTTCTGTTGAGGACGACACCACTAGACTTATCGGCAGCGCCAAGGGTGGTCCTGGCGCGTCCCCTCATAGTTTGATGAGCGATACGCTTGGAGACGAGTTGAAACTGGCAACCGCAGGCAAGGCTCGCGTCTTCGCAGTTTCGCTGAAAGATCGCGCGGCGGTTCTGCCGGCTGGCTTCGCGGGAGACGCGGCTTACTGGATCGATGGCAAGACCGGCGACTGGGTTTCTTCTTCGTACTACCGTCCCGAGTTGCCGGAGTGGGTGAGCAAATTCAACGGCAGTCATCGGGCAGAAAAATTCTGGAACCGCGAGTGGAAGGATGGAGACGGAAATGCTCTGGGCTCGACAGCTCCGCGGGCCGGGCGCGATGGCGCTCCGGCGGGATTCTACGAGGTGGTTGGGGCGACTCCGTTTGCGAATGACTATGAATTGGAGTTTGCGAAAGAACTGGTTTTGTACGAGAAGCTGGGAGCTGGCGCAGCTACGGATATGCTGGTGGTGAGTCTGTCGGCGAACGATATTCTGGGGCACGGGGTGGGCCCTGATTCTCCGCAGATGCACAGCATGGCGCTCGAACTCGACAAAAGCCTGGCCGAATTCTTCGTCTTCCTTGGACATCAATTGGGAATGGCCAATGTTTGGATGGCGCTTTCGGCCGATCATGGAGTTGCACCCCTTCCAGAGTTCGCCAAGACGCTGCGAATGCCTGCGGCGAATCTGGATACGAAAGCTTTGCACGAACAGATCAATTCCCTGCTTTCCAAAAAATATAAGAGGAAGGCGGAATACTTGAGGGATTTCGACTATCCGCTGGCGTGGCTGAACGAAGATGCATTTGCCGGGAAAAAAGAAGCTGACGCCGAAGCGGATCTCGGGGAGGCGATGAAGCAAGTCGGCATGACCGGCTATTTCACGAAGTCACAGCTGGCGCGAGGGGAGACTCCAGCGACCGAAATTGGAAAGCGTTACGCGCACAGCTATTCGCCCGAGGGCGGATGGTATGTGTTCGGCCTGCCCAATCCATTTCAGGTTGGGACCACGAAGGGTACTGATCACGCGACACCTTTTTCGTACGATACCCACGTGCCGCTGGCTTTTTATGGTCTCGCCTTTCAGCCCGGAACGTACCGAACCCATGCGGAACCGGTCGACCTTGCCGTGACGCTCGCTTCCTTATTGGGAATCAACGCTCCCGCGAGAGCGACGGGACGCGTATTGACGGAAGCGCTGCCACCGATTCATCGCCCCGGCATTCAAATGTCGCCGACTCTGCCACCTGCACACATGCCGCCTCCGATCGAACCTTCGTCCGGTCCGGGAGGGATGCAATGACGCCCGTCAGCCAGCCGGATTTGAGTGTCACCGTGATGGGCATCGAGTTGAAGAATCCCATCATTGCAGCTTCGGGCACCTTCGGCTACGGCATCGAATTTGAAGACATCGTGCATCTCGACCGGCTGGGCGGGTTGGTGGTGAAGGGATTGTCGAAAGAGCCGATGACGGGCAATCCTCCGCCGAGATTATTTGAAACGGCAGCTGGGATGCTGAACGCGATTGGCCTGCAGAATATTGGAGCACCGGCATTCCTTACCGACAAACTTCCAGCCTTGCGCGAAAAGAAAAATGTCGTGGTCTTTGCGAATGTTTTCGGATATACGCGCGCGGACTATGAGAAGACGATCGAGATTCTCAATCAGGGCGAAGGAATTGCCGCCTACGAGATCAATGTATCGTGCCCCAACACAGCGCACGGCGGAATTCAGTTTGGCAGCGATCCCATGCTGCTCGACGAGTTGGTGCGAACGGCGAAGCGGATTGCGACGCGTCCGATTATCGTGAAGCTGTCTCCCAATGTGACCTCGATCGCGCAGATGGCTTACGTCGCGCAGGAGGCGGGAGCGGACGGACTGTCGCTGGTGAATACGTTTGTGGCAATGGCGATTGACGCGGAGACGCGACGTCCGCGAATCGCGAATGTCACGGCCGGACTGTCGGGCCCGGCAATCAAGCCGATCGCGTTGCGCATGGTCTACGACGCGGCCCACGCGGTGAAGATTCCGGTGATTGGGATGGGCGGGATTACCACTCCCGCCGATGTAGTCGAGTTTATGCTGGCAGGCGCGAGTGCCGTAGAGGTCGGGACCGCGAGTTATTTTGATCCGGTAGCGACGGAGACGCTAGTTGAAGAACTGACGGAGTATTGCCGCGACCGGCGGATTGAGCGACTCAGCGATCTTACGGGCGGTTTGCTGACAGATTAATCGAGATGCACTCTTGGTTAGCGTCCGGCGGCGTGCCAGATCGACCCGGGGGATTGATAGTTCAGGCCTTCACCCCACACGATGTGAGTATCGCTGTGGTTGTCGATTGCAAGTCCGAAGTAGTCTCCGAAGGGGAAGCGGAAGCCGTCCTTGCCGATGTAGCGATAACCGGGGACGAAGCCAGAGACGCGGATTTCTTCTCCCCAAGTCGCACCGCCGTTGCTGGAACTGCGGTAGAAAGTATTCCAATATGGCGTGTTGCGTTTGTCCATCCACGCGATACGGACGTCGCCATTGTTGCCCGCGACGATCGCGGGAAAAGCATGTTCGACGCCAACTCCGGCATCGGAGACGTTCGCCTTGGCTAGCCAGTTTTCGCCGCCGTTCGTCGACGACGAGAAGTAGATCCGTTGCGGGCCCAGAGCCGCGCTGCCTGCGCTCCAGAGAGCGTAAAGAGTTCCGTCGGCGTCGGAGGTGAGAGCAACCTGTGCTCCGAGATAGCCTTCGCCGCATTCTTCGTCTTTGCATCCGGGTGCGGCCGTGGAAACGTCGAGCAAGTTCGCCGTCCAGGTCTTGCCGGCATCCCCAGACTTGGCGACGTACAAATCAACCGAGCCTCGCGCTCCTCCTGATTTTGAGTACGACGCCCATGCGATATAGGCGTTGCCAGCGGGATCGACGGTTGCTCCGCCGAGCAAAGACCAGCCCGGGCGACTCTCGGCGTTGACGCGTGTTGGAGTGAAGCTACGGCCGCCATCCTGTGAAGCCGCCACCCAGACTTCTTCTTCGTGATTGAACGAGACGAAAATATCCTGGCCGCGAACTGCGAGCGCCGGCTTGTCAACTTCCGCTTCGCTGCGAACCGCAATCGTGAATGCCCAGGAAGCTCCGGAATCGACGGATTTTCCAAGCACGACGGAGCGTTTCCCATCTTGCAGCCAGCTCGCATAAACAGTGTGTCGGTCCGCTGGGTCGACGACGATTTGAGCGTCAAATTGGCCGGAAGGGGACTCGAACATCACTCGCGGTGCCTGCCAGGTTTTGCCGCTATCTCCACTCGTCACCAACAACATAGTGGGGATGCTGCAGCCTTTGCAGTCCGCCACTTTGCCGTAGTGGGGATAGAGAACATAGATTCGTCCGGAGTTGTCGGCCGCCACCGAGGGCTCCCATTGATCGCCAGTGGTCAGGCCGACGCGCGTCTGTCCCGAAAATTGCGGTGAAGCGGCCCACGCCAAGCTGGCGAGCCCGAAGAAGAGGATCGTGAGTCGTAAGAACGCGGGTTTGCGCGAAGCGTTACGCATTGAAGAAAAAGAGGCAAAACAGGGCGGGGGCAGTCAAAACCCTGGCTTTTGAACTTTATCCCGAAGCTCGACGCGGGTCAATACAGTCGTTATCGCGGCCGTGCCCAAAGTACCCAGCGGACAGCATTATGCGATTTCGACCTCAGACCGCGGTCAAGAGCATTGGCGCACCGTCCGTAATGACCAACGTGTGCTCGAAATGGGCAGAGAGCGAATGATCTTCGGTTCGCAAGGTCCAGCCATCTTTATCGGTAAAAACGCGGCCGGATCCGATCGAGATGATGGGCTCGACTGTAATGACCAAGCCCTTGGTCAGCACTTGCTGGGCGTGCGGATCGGCGTAGTTCGGGACGTGCGGTGACTCGTGGATTGTGTGTCCGATACCGTGCCCTCCAAGTTCGCGAATTACCGAGAAACCACAACGTCGGACTTCGCGCTCGACGGCGCGTCCGATTTCCAGAACGCGCACACCCGCGTGGGCTACTTGCATGGCGCGGTCGAAGGCACTTTCGGCGCAGACCGTGAGATCTTCGGCCTGCTGACTGACACGGCCTACGGGGACGGTGATCGCGGCATCGGCCATGTATCCATCTTTTTCAACGGTGACGTCGAGCTTCACCAGGTCGCCCTCTTTAAGCTTGCGTTTGCCGGGAATGCCGTGTACGGCTTCGTCGTTCAGGCTGATGCAATTTGCGCCGGGAAACCGGTAGACCATCGAAGGGGCAGAGCGGGCTCCGTTAGCTTGCATGATGCGGGCGCCGATATCGTCGAGGTGTTGCGTCGTAACGCCAGGGTGGACGGCGTCTTTCATGGCGTCGAGGACCATGCGGACTACGCGCCCAGCGGCTTTCAACGAGAGTAGGTCTTGTTCGTCCTGGATGCTCATGGGAGTGTGCCCTCAAGGAACACATGAATAGAACCTACCTCATCGTGAAGATTTGGAACAGGCAATGTTGGGAAGCCATTCCCACCTGAGCTTTCTTCTGCGCTCAGCGATTATTGTTCGGGTGGCGAAACCTAGAGAGGTCAAACTTTGATGGAATCAATGACCTTCGCGATACACTATCCGCGGAGAAAATCATGGCCCGGTGTGTCTCTTGTAGCGCTGAAGTGCCGATTGCGAGCCGCTTCTGCTCCTCCTGCGGAGCTCCGGCGGGATCGGATGACGCGACCTTAACCGCAGCGGCGGACGCTGCGGAAACCATTGCTGCGCCCCGGATTTCCGGCCCACGCAGTTCGTCGCCTCCGATTTCGACGGACGACGTAGCGACTCTCGAATTTGCTTCGGCGAAATCCTCGCGCCCGGCACGCGCGACGCGTTCTGCTTCGTCCTCATCGTCATCTTCGCGACCGCCCAGTTCGTCTGCGTTTTCTTTGAATGAAGGGCGCTTTCTACCGGGACGGCTGCTGGCGGGGCGCTACCGCATCATCGCGTTGCTCGGAAAGGGTGGCATGGGAGAGGTATATCGCGCCGACGACCTTACGCTCGGCCAGCCCGTGGCTCTGAAATTTTTGCCGGAAGAAGCGTCCCGAGACGAGAGCCTGCTTGAACGTTTTCGCAACGAGGTGCGAATCGCACGGCGCGTCTCGCATCCCAATGTTTGCCGGGTTTATGACGTGGGTGACGTCGATGGAAATACGTTTTTTACCATGGAGTACGTGGACGGAGAGGATCTGGCATCGTTGCTACGCCGCATTGGTCGTCTTCCGCAGGATAAGGCGGTCGACATCGCGCGCCAGCTTTGTGCGGGACTCGCTTCCGCGCACGCCAAGGGCGTACTCCATCGCGATCTAAAGCCCGCCAACATCATGCTAGACGGACGCGGCCAGGTCGTGATCACTGACTTCGGATTGGCTGGTCTCAACGACCAGATCCATGGCGCGGACATTCGTAGTGGCACGCCAGCGTACATGGCTCCCGAGCAGATTGCGGGGAAAGAAGTCTCGGCGCAGAGCGATCTGTATTCGCTGGGGCTCGTGTTGTATGAGGTCTTCACGGGCAAGCGTGCGTTTACCGCGGAAGCGTTGGCGGAACTGATGCGCAGCGGCGGAGTCTCCACACCCAGCAGGCCTTCGTCGGTGGTGAAAGATCTTGATCCGGCAGCGGAGCGAGCGATCCTTCGATGCCTGGAGCCGGATCCGCGCAACCGTCCGCCGTCGGCGCTGAGCGTTGCCGCCGCGCTTCCGGGCGGAGATCCCCTGGCGGCAGCGTTGGCAGCGGGTGAAACTCCTTCTCCAGAGATGGTAGCGGCCGCTGGAGAAACCTCAGGGATTTCTCGACGCACCGCAATCGCCTGTCTGGCTGCCATTGTCATCGGCCTGGCTGGCGCGATTTATCTCAGCCTGCAGCACAACGCGCTCGACGCGATGGGCGCGGAGTTGTCTCCAGAAGTGCTCGCGCAAAAGGCGCGCGAGACGATCGTCCGGCTCGGCTATGAAGGACGGCCCGCCGACAGTTTTTACGATCTGAACTACGACACGGATTTTGTGGGCTATGTCGAGAAGCACGACAAACCTTATCCGCAATGGGACCAAATCGTGCATTCCCGGCCGTCGTTGCTGGAGTTCTGGTACCGGCAGAGTCCAGAGCAGTTGGTCCCTGACGATTTTAATGGCGGGCTGCTCACACCCGGAATGGTGAGTCAGGACGATCCACCTCCGATCAAGTCCGGGATGATTCAGGTGGAACTGGACGCACAAGGAAGGCTGATCGTTTTTGAGGCAATTCCGCCTCAGGTATTTTCCGCAGCTTCGAAGGCGACGCCGAACTACAACTGGAATCTTCTGTTTAGCGCGGCCGATCTGGACCCGACGCAGTTTCAGCCCGCGCAACCAACCTGGAACTCATTGGCTTCTTCTGACGTACGTGCCGCTTGGATCGGAAAATGGCCGGGGACGGAACGGCCGCTACGCGTGGAGGCTGCGGCGTTTCAGGGCAAGCCCGTTTTCTTTCGGCTCATTGGCGATTGGACCCAACCTTCCCGGATGCAGACGCCGGCAGCATCATCGGGCAAGAAAGCGATCGACATCCTGATGGTGGTGCTGGTCACGGCGATGATCGTAGGGGCACTACTGCTGGCGCGACGGAATTACCGGCAGGGGCGCGGCGACCGCGAGGGCGCATTGCTCCTGGCTAAGATCTCATTCGCGGTGCTGATCGCGTTGTGGCTGCTGGGGGGCCATTTTGTGGCCGCACTTTCTACCCTGGGACTCATGATTCTCGCGATCAGCACGGCGCTCTTTCTGTCGGGAGTGATCTTCGTCCTGTACGTTGCACTGGAACCCTATGTGCGCCGCTATTGGCCGCAAGCCATCATTTCCTGGAGCCGCTTGCTGGCAGGCCGCGTGCGCGATCCGCTGGTTGGCCGCGACATGATGTTTGGGGTATTGCTGGGCGTGGTGTGGATTGTAGTTTTCAAACTCGGCCGCTTGGCGTCGATGCACATGGGATCTTCTCCTGACTTGTTTTCGACCAACTATTTGCTGAGCACGCGGCGAGCTATTGGCGCATGGCTGATACAGTTCCCCATGGCCATTTTCGGTACATTGCAGTTTTTCTTTTTCTTCCTCGGACTCAAGATCGTACTCAAGAAAGATTGGCTGGCAACCGTCGTATTTGTGGCGATCTTCGTGGCGAATAAATCCATCGGATCCAATTATCTAGCGGTGACCGTCACCACGTCAGTCGTGGTCTATCTCATTCTGGCGCTGATCGTCTATCGCTTCGGCTTGGTGCCGCTGACGTGTGCAATTTTTACCGTGAACCTGCTCGCCAATGTTCCCTTCACAGCAGATGTTTCCGCATGGTACTTCGGCATTTCGGTATTTGCATTACTTAGTGTCCTCGCGCTGGCGCTCTGGGGTTTTTATCATTCACTGGGCGGCGAGGTGGCCTGGAAAGCGAGCGTATAATTCTCCGAGTCCCGTGGGAGCCGGTGCTGTTTAGTGGGCGAGATTAACTTAATCAGAGGATCGAGCTTGGTCTTAGCGCCAGTCATTTATCACTCACCGAACCAGCTGAACCGCACGCGCAGGAGAATACAAAAGCAGCAGCGCGCCGCTTCCCAGATAGAAGCCCCAAATGTTGGCCAGCGGAAAACCGTCGAGACGTAGGATCACTCCGAACAGGCCGAGTGCTTCGCACATCAGGTAGAGAAAGGTGCAGCAAGCTTTCCAGCGGGCCGCTGCCGCAGCGTCGTCCGGCTTACCAGTTAGCACAACTTCACTGGGACGAACTAACGTCTGACGAACCAGCAAAGTCGCGCCAACAAGACCCAGCGAAATCACTGAAAGCGCTTGAAACAAGCCGTTTACAGGATTTTGAGGGAATCTGCGTGCCCACCATTCGGCGGCTACAGCGCTAAATGCGATGCCGACAAGCAATGCGCCTTGAATCAGTCGCAAGCGCTGAGATACCGTCTTCACAACGGCCATTGTCGGCCGAAACCCTACAAAGTGCCATGCAAAACACCTTCTTACTCCACGTTGGTAACGGTGCGAGCTCTAATTCGAGTTATGGTTCGAGATTGGTCGAACTCTAAGAAAGACTTGGAATGACACTGGATCCTTGCCGTAGGACGAATCCAGTGCCCAAGGCTTGGAGTAGAAAGTCAGGTCGGCGCCCAGGGCTAAGTTCCAGAGGCTATTGCGGATTAGATCCCGCGCTCCGCCAAAGGTGTATGCTCCAATACGAAAGCTGGGTTGCAGGGAATTACTGGGAAATAACTCATCTTTGTCGACTAGTTCCAGGCGCGAGAAAGCGTAATTACGGGATAAAAAGTTAGCTGTCGTTTCAAGCAGATAGCCGTTTAAGGTGTGATTATCCGCGACTTTATGAACCCGTCCCCAGACCATGGAAGTCGCCCATGAGCCTCGCGAAAACGGCCGCACATATTCGGCCGAAGCCGTCTGGCGGCGCTGGCTGCCGGCTTCGAGGACTTCAGGATGCTCTAACCGCCCGTAACTGTATTGCGCCGTCCAGTTGGGTGATGGAGCAACGCTCAAGCGCGTCGACCAGGAATCGAGCGGCGCAAACTGCAGGCTATACCTCTTCTCGTCAGGCTCCCGGCCGTTGAATGCCGAGCCCTCCACCTTAAGACGACTGACGACCAAGGCAGTGGTCAGCACGCCAAAGCTGATGTGTGTGGAATCCTGCAGGTGATGGGAGAGTGGGGCCAAGGGTAGTTCGGAGTCCGAGGCGCGATGAACGTAGGCCACCGGGCCGAGAGCGGGTTCGCCGGCGGCGGCGCCATAAAACAACCACGAAATTTTCTCCGTGAGCGGGTTTGTGTATTGGAATGCGACTTCGGAAAAAACGTTGTGAGGATGTTGATGATCAACCAGGGGCTCACCGTGATAAGTTTCGCCGGTTTGAAAAAGTTCGGGGTATCCGGGATGCGGCGAAGTCAGCGATTCGGCGGAAAACATTTCGCGGAAAAGGATCGTGCCCTGGCCAAGCTTATGCTGCTCCATCAGCATCAACCAGTTCACGGATTCGGCTTTGCCTTCGCCACGCGGGCCGCCTTGCTGGTTGTAATCAACAAACAAGACGCCGTGCGCCATCACATCCCATGCGCCGAACGACTTCATCCACATTTGCTCGGGCGCGGCAGCCGGTTGCCATCCAGTACCGGAGCTGATGTGAGGCGACGGCATCCAGTCAGCCTCGTGGTCGGGCATGCTCATGTTCGACATGGTCATGCTCGACATGTCCATCGGGGAGCTGTCTGTCTTTCCCGTCTGCTGATGACTCGCTATCGGGGCGCTCGCGTCACCTGCACCTTCGGGTATTGCCTGCGCTCCAGCCAAAGCTACGATGCTAAGCGCAACGAGTGTCAATATGAAAACCCGCACAACGCAATCCTCCTGCGCAACCCGACTGCGCAATCCATTCATTGCTGATGTAAAAAATGAATTGACCTGGAAAAGCGGAGTGTGGATTAAATTCTGAGAGCAGTTATGTTCGGAGGATCGCCACAGACAATTGCGGTTATCTGGCAAGCGGTCGTGGCCGAAGTGACCCGAGTGGGTTGAACTTGCACCGCCAAGCGAAATCCATGAGCGAAAGGTCGCTGCCCCTGGATCAACGGCACCAACGCCGAATCATGCCCGGTCAAACAACATTTGTAATTCGACGAACCCGGCGCGGGCGGCCCTTCGCGTCGCGGAACTGGAATGCCGGTCTGGCTATGCGCGTGACAACTTCCAATCCGCTCGGTCGGCGTAGCGGGCACTCGCGACGCATGGTCGTGGTGAGTCCCGTTATTGTCGGCCCAAGCGTCGATCGCAGAAGTCGTCCACGCCAGTGCGCCAATTACAACCAAAGACAATATTTTTGAGCGGCACTTCATAACTTCCACCACAACCACACGTCGGCGCTCCGGCACAAATCCATCAAGAGCCCGTAAACTTGACGCGAATCTCTTCCGGCAACCGCTCACGAATCTCAGCCGGAAGGCGATCGTGCACCACGCGTGCGCCATGCTTCGCCACATCCACGACTGCCATAGGCGCGGGAGTTGCCACAGCCACCACCAGCCAGAGCAACGCCGACAACGCGAAGCCCATGAGGGCTCCAACTTCCAACCAGAAAGCGTGGCGCGGTCCAAAGTAACGAATCACGGCGAACGCCAGCAAGAACACGCCAGCCGATGCGGAGGCCAGCGCGATCAGCGAAATGTCGATGATGCGATGCAGTTTCTGGCGGCTGCGGCAATGCTCGCAGTCGGCAAAATGGAGTTCGTAGTCACCGCGCATCTCCGGGGCGAGTCCGGAAATATCGTAGCGCCATCCCGCAAGGATTTTCCCCACGATGGGTTCCACGCACTCACTCATAAGAGGCTATAACCGGATGGATTCGAGAACGTCCGTCTGGGTTGCCAGAAGCACACGATTGTGCCAAAGCCCCTGACGTCCAGCAAGCGCTTGTTCCGCAGCGATGCGCGCTCTTTCGGGATGGTTGTTTTGTTCAGACAGATGCGCCAAGACAATATACTCGGCTTCTCCATCATAGTCGCTGGAGAAGAATTCCGCGAGAGCCTCGTTCGAAAGATGGCCCACCCGGCTCATGACGCGCTGCTTCACCGACCAAGGATAGTTACCCGCGCGCAGCATCTCGACGTCGTGATTCGACTCCATAACTAACACGCTGCAGCCCCGTAAGTGGTTCCGAACGCTCAACGGCATATAGCCGAGATCGGTCGCGAAGCCAACCTTGACGCCTTCCGAACGAAAAGTGAAGCCGACAGGATCGGCGGCGTCATGTGGAATGGTAAAGGGCATTATTTCGATATCGCCGACGCAAAAGCCGCGTCCCGAGGCGAAATGCTCCGATTTTGGCAGCTCCGGCGCAGCACAAGCTTCGTCCTTATCGCGGACCGCGCGGCTCCATGCGTGATGAGTAGGCGCAGTCAGAAACACCGGCACATTCAGCTTCGACGCCAGGCGTTGCAGCCCGGCAACATGGTCAGAGTGTTCGTGCGTGATCAGAATTGCGGAGATATCTTCGACCCGTTCGCCGATCGAGCGCAACCGCTTAAACGTCTCGCGGCCCGAGAGGCCCGCATCGACGAGAATGCGCGTGGTGGAACTCGCAACCAAAGCACAGTTGCCCCGGCTTCCGCTGGCGAGTACCGACACCGAAACGCACATAAGCGTAGCTTACCTTGAGCGGCTGTGGAAACGGCAAGGTTTTTGGGACCGGTACCTTTGGCGAAACGGGGGCTAGGCGACTTATATTTCGGGAATTCGTGAACTATGGAGTGATGAATCTCGTAATTCTGAAATGAGTTCTTCTTAAGAATTCCACGAAAGCAGGTTTCTCATGAATCAACTACTCGATTGGCGTAAAACTTTTTGGCTTGTCCCAATCCTCGCTTTGGGACTGCTGCGAACGCAAGCGCAAATTCAACGACTCGATGAAATCAAATCTCAGGAGGAGTTAGACAAAACGGTCGGCAAACTGGATGCGGCTCTATTCGACGCGTACAATCATTGCGACTTGGAGAAATTCGGCAGTTTTATTAGCGAAGATGTGGAGTTCTACCACGACCAAGGCGGAGTAACGCTTGGCAAAGCAAATTTGGTAGACAGCATCAAGAAAAATATCTGCGGCAAGACGACCCGCGAACTGGTTCCGGGTAGCCTGCAGGTCTACCACATGAATGGATATGGAGCGGTCGAAATGGGAGTTCATCGCTTTCACCACCCGGGGAACGACGATGCAGAACCGCTAGGCGAAGCAAAATTCATTCACCTCTGGAGGTACAAAGACGGAACCTGGAAGATCACACGGGTTATCAGCTACGAGCATCACACTGTCACGAAGTGAGGCGAATCAGACGGTCACTGACTCTCATTTCGCTTGCATCAGCGCGTGCGCCTGGTTGGCAACGAGCAGCGCGCCTTGGGCTTTGGCGTCCGCTTCGAGTCGACTCAGATGGCCGCGCGCGGAAGCTGATCCCGATTCCAACTCAATCTCGCCCAGCGCAAACCGGGCTCGCAGTTCATAGAGGCGATAGCCGAACTTGTGGGCGGAAGCGAGCATCGCTTCGAGCTGATGCCGCGCCTCGATCCTCATTCCTGATTTCGCTAGAATCTCAGCATCGGCGAGAATCGCCTCGTAGCGGGGCGTCTGGCCGGCGGCTTGCTGCGAGAGACCGATCGCTTGGGAAGCCGCGCTCCGGGCCTCCGTCAGCTTGTTGTTTCCCAACAGATTCAGAGCCAGTACGGAATGAGCCCACGCGCTGCTGGCAGCAGAATTCGCTTTATCGAATGCCGCCGCGGACTGTCGGGCGAGCGCCTCGCCGTCGGAAAACCTTTTTTCTTGCAGGGCGATGAAGGCAAGCGTGGTGTGGATTTGCGCGGTAAAGTCTTCATCTTTGATTTCTTCGCAAATCTTCAGCGCTTCATCGTATCTCTTGGTCGCTCCGGCCACATCGCCGCGAGCCAGAAGAACGTCGCCTAATCCGGAGATGGGATACGGTTGGCCGCCTCGGTAGCTGATTTCCTGCGCGATGGCGAGCCCGCGTTCGTAGTTTTTCTGGGCTTCGCCGAGATTTCCCATCTCCACGGCCAAATTGCCGAGATTGTTCAGCGTGGCGGACGAGCCGCGGCGGTCGCCGATTTCATCAAAGGCCGCCAACGATTTCTGCTGCATCTTAAGAGAGCCGCTCAGGTCTCCCAGTCCGTCGAGCGCGTTGGCGATATTTCCGTAGTCGCTCGCGAGGCCAATCGGATCATTAACACTGCGATCAAAAGCCAAGGCGCGGTCGTAGTATTTCTCCGCTTCTTCCAGCTTGCCTTGTTGGTAGCGAATGTTGCCGATTCGCTCGAAAGAGGCGCGCATACTCTTTTGAGCGCCCAGCTCCTGAAAGACAATGAGAGCCTCATCAACTTTCTTTTTCGACCCCTCGAAATCGCCCTGGTCGAACAGAACGTCTCCGGTCATGAGCAAGGTTCGTGCAGCTCCCGCGCCATCTCCGGAAGCGAGATAGAGCTCGCGCGCTTGCGCTGCAAGCTGAATCGATTTGTCGGTCTGTCCCAGTCGCTCGCACGCCTCGGATTCTAACTGCAAAGCTTCCGCGACAAGAAGATTTGCACCGACGGCGCGCCCGCCCTTCGCCGACTTTTCTGCAAGCTGCTGCTGGCGTTTGAAGTCACTCTGCGACATGGCAGCATTGGCTTCAGCCAGATCGACGCGAGCAACGTCCGCTTCGGAGAGTGGAAGTTTGCGCAATTCGACAAGCGTGGCGAACGCGTCAGTCCCGCGTCCGGCGGAGACTTGGGCGCGCATCAACGACAATCCATAGTCGACGCGATCGGGGAAAAATTGCCAGAGGGCGCGATAGTTCTCGACTGCTGCGGGCGCTTCCCCGAGAAGCTCATGCGATCGCCCTTCGATCACCAAACGCTCCTCATGCGAGAACTTGGGAGACATTTCGAGGGCGCGCTTGGCCTGCTCTTTGGCTTTGGCATCATAGCCCAGCGAAGACCAGGCTTGGGCCAGCGCCGAGTGGGAAGGCGCGTGTCCGGGATCGAGCGCGACAGCCTTTTCCAGCAGATCGCGAGCCGCCAATGCGTCAAACAGCCGCAATTTCTGAAGGCCTTCGGAATAGAGCCGCGCCGCTTCAGGGTTGGAAGGCAAGGAAGTTCGCACGACGGCCGATTGTTCATCGGATAGCGCGGCGATGCCGAGTTTGGCTCGCAGTTCTGCACCGGCTTGGCCGATCAAGGTATCGATCTCCGATTCGCTTCCTTTTTCCGAGACCGAAGCCAATGTCTCGCCGTCGACGGCATCCTGCATGCGCAAGTCGAGCCGCAGCGAACCGTTCCCCAGCGGAAGGAAGGAACCAACTATCACATCGTCGCTACCGAGATTCTGGCGAATGCGGGTGAGAGTCGGCGCACTATAGCTGTCGGCATCCGGCAAAGCTAAGCTGACTCTCATTTGCGCCACGCTCTCCCCGGGGATGGTGCGCATCTGCTGTCCCTGGCTCAGTTCGGTTGTCAGCAATTCCGAGAGCGCCGTTGAGAGCCATGCCTTCTGCGGATCACCGGAAAGATTCTTGAAGCCGAGCACGGCGATCGAACGCCGGCGCGCTACGACTGGAGACGCCGGAGAAACCGATGCGACCTGCTTTCGCTGATGGACATAAACGTAGGTTGCGATCACAACAATCAGAAGACTCAAGATCACTGCGAGATTTCGCGCGGATGCTCGTGGCTTGCTCGTCGGACTTACCGCAAACACCGAGCCCGACGTAGTCGGCAATTCGAGACCTACCGCAAGTTCTCCACCGGTTTGATAACGCTGGCTGGGATCTTTCGCGAGTGCCTTCCGGAGGACTTCGTTTAAAACAGCAGGGATGGCTGGGTTGACTTCGTTAGCCAGTTCGACGGGCTGATTCAGGATCGCGTTGATCAGCAGAGGAGAGTTTTTCTCCACAAACGGCCGCCTACCCGTAGCCATTTCATAGAGCACCGCACCCGCAGACCAGACGTCGCTGCGGGCGTCTGCCGCATCTCCGCGCAATTGTTCGGGAGCCATATAAGGCAAAGTCCCGGTGACTTCCTGCGACTGCGATAGGGTGACGGTGACATCCTGTTCATTGGCTTGCGGCATCAACTGCGCCAGTCCAAAATCCAGGATCTTCAGGCGCCCGTCGGTGGTGAGTCGCAGGTTGCCGGGCTTCAAATCGCGATGGACAATCCCCTGCTGGTGGGCGGCGGACAGGCCCTGCGCCAGTTGCAATCCCAGTCGAAAAACCTCGGAAGCGGGCAACGCGCCAGCGGCAAGCTTCGCATCCATCGTCATACCAGCGATGTATTCGGTGACCAGAAAATCAACGCCGCCGTCGGTTCCAAACTCGTGGACCGTCGCAACATTGGGATGATTCAGCCGCGCCAGGGAAAGGGCTTCCTTGCGAAAACGTTTGCGGGAGGTATCGTCGGTCACAGAACCGCGGGGCAGAACTTTGATAGCAACGTCGCGATCGAGCTGCTCATCGTGGGCGCGGTAGACAATTCCCATGCCTCCTGCGCCGATGCGTTCGATGAGCCGGTAGTGCGACAGTTGCTTAATCATGGCTGCTGGGTTGCGCTGACCTACTTCTTGCTGAACAATTCGTCTACTACCTTGCGTCCTACGGCTCCGCCGAACGCTCCGGCAATCCCCGGCAAAAACGCCAGAAAGGATTCGTAAATCTGCGCTCGGTCGGGCTTCTCGGTCAACAGCCAGTAGGCCAGCCACTCCACCACCGGAACGAACAGTCCAACGATCAGAACCCAGCGCCAGGGACGGCGCGGACTCAAAAATCCAAGAAGCATGTTCGCGGCAAGAACGACCATAGCCGTGAGCAACAAGTCGCCGACCTTGATATCGAGCCATCCGGCGACTGCGCCAAAGAGTGCTGCCAGCAGGTAGTAGAAAACGTCTCCGCTCGATTTGCTTTTCAAAGAATTCTGGCCCACGCCGTGATCATGTTTCTATCTTAATTTCGGTCTTATGAGTAGGAGTAAAATCCTTGGCCGCTCTTTCGTCCTAGCCAGCCGGCATCGACCATTTTGATCAGGAGGGGACAAGGCCGATATTTCGGATCGCCGAGGCCGTCTTGTAGAACGCGCATGATGTCGAGGCAGACGTCGAGGCCGATGAAGTCTGCGAGCGTCAGAGGTCCCATCGGGTGCGCCATGCCCAGTTTGAACACTTCGTCGATGGCTTCGGCCGTGGCTACGCCTTCCATCACCGCGAACATAGCCTCGTTGAGCAACGGCATCAAAACCCGGTTCGAGACAAATCCTGGCGCGTCGTTTACTTCGACAGGCGTCTTCTCTAATTGTGTCGCCAGGTCGCGCACCGTTTCAAAAGTGAACTGAGAAGTTGCGAGGCCGCGGATGACTTCGACCAGTTTCATCACTGGCACCGGGTTGAAGAAATGCATGCCAATGATTTTGTCCGGGCGCTTGGTCAACGCGGCAATCTTGGTGATTGAAATCGATGAAGTGTTCGTCGCCAGAATCACGTCCGGCTTCGACTGCAGGATGCGATCGAGTTCGCGAAAAATCTCCGCTTTGATCTCGAATTTCTCGGTCGCTGCTTCGACAACCAGATCGCAATCTGCAAGGCTCGCCCGTTCGAGTGCTGGCGTGATCCGGCCCAGTGTAGAGGCCTTGTCCTCTGCAGTAATTTTGCTCTTGGCCACCTCGCGATCAAGATTCTTGCGGATGGTCGCCAAACCGCGATCGAGAAAGCGCTGCTCAATGTCGCAAAGGATCACCTGAAAACCGCTCCTCGCAAAAACATGGGCAATGCCGTTCCCCATGGTGCCTGAGCCGACCACTCCCACTCGTTGAATCGCCATGATTGCCTCGCCTGATTATGAAGTCAGGAAAACACGAAGTTTAGCAGAGTCAGACTGCCTTCCCGCGCCCCTCGAGGAGCGATATCGAGTTAAACTCTCCTGATGGACACCGGTTCTCTTAATTCCCTGGCACGCGCTTCTTCTTCTTATCTTCGGTCGGCCATGCACCAACCGGTGCAGTGGCGCGAGTTTGGCGAGGAGGCGTTTGCGGCGGCGCGGGCTGCGAATAAGCCGGTGCTGCTGGATATCGGAGCCGTTTGGTGCCACTGGTGCCACGTAATGGATCGCGAGTCTTACGACGATCCGGAAGTCGCGGCAATCGTGAATGAGCATTACATTGCCGTGAAAGTGGATCGTGATGAGCGACCGGATATCGACAGCCGCTACCAGGTCGCGGTCGCTTCGCTGACTGGCCAGGGAGGTTGGCCACTAACTGCATTTCTCACCCCCGACGGAAAACCATTTTATGGAGGCACTTACTTTCCTCCAGCGGATGCCTACGGGCGGCCTAGTTTTAAGCGCGCCCTACTGTCGATTGCCGCCGCGTATCGTGAGAAAAACGGCGACGTGATGGAGCAGGCGCAACTGGTGGAAAGCGCGATCGCGCGCGCGGAATCTCTTTCTTCTGCGGGCGGCACCGTCTCAGCAACTGTAATCGATGCGATTCTGGACTCTGCACGGAAGATGTTTGACGAGGTTAACGGCGGCTTTGGCCACGCACCCAAGTTTCCTCATCCCGCGGCACTGGATCTGGTGATCGATCAGTACGTGCGGGCCCGCAACGTGGGCGTGGATCACGAAGATCTCCGCACAATTTTTGTGCATACGCTGGAAAAGATGGCTCGCGGAGGGGTCTACGACCAGTTGGCGGGCGGCTTCCATCGCTACTCGGTCGACGAGCGCTGGATCGTTCCGCATTTCGAAAAGATGTGCTACGACAACTCGGAACTGCTCAAGAATTATGTGCACGCGTATCAGGCGACAGGTGACGTTTTGTTCGCCCACGTCGCGCGCGATGTGATCCGTTGGATGGATGAGTGGCTCAGCGACCGCAATCGCGGCGGTTTTTACGCTTCACAGGATGCCGACTACTCGATGGACGACGACGGCGATTATTTCACCTGGACGCTGGAGGAAACGAAAGCGGTGCTCGACGAGGACGAAGCGGCTGTCGCTAAGTGTTACTACGACATTCAGGAAGTCGGGGACATGCACCACAATCCGGCCAAGAATGTGCTGCATCTTCGGTCGTCAAAGGCGAACACGGACGACGTGGCGGAGGTTGCGGGACGCTTGCAGATTTCAGACGAACAAGCTCGGATCTTGCTGGCCTCCGCCCAGAAAAAAATGTATGCCGCGCGCCTGCTGCGTCCCACGCCTTATGTCGATAAGACAATCTACGCTGGTTGGAATGCGATGTGCATTTCAGCTTATCTGGAAGCGGAGAAGGCGCTCGATCTCGGAAAAGCGCGTCACTTCGCGCTACGATCGCTCGATCGATTGCTCTCGGAGGGATGGAACTCGGAGCACGGGATGAAGCACGTGATCGCCTATTCAGACCCGCAGTCTGAAGCGCCAAAAAACCTAGATCACGAGGCTGGGAAGACAAAGCCCGACGTGCCCGGTGTACTCGATGACTATGCTTTCACGGTGATTGCCTGCCTCGACGCGTACGAAGCGACGGCGGATCTCAGCTATTTTCGCTTCGCGCGAGCGATAGCAGACGCGATGGTCGCGAAATTCTTCGATCCGGCGAACGGCGGATTCTTCGATACTGCGATTGCCGCCGCTGATGCGGCAACACTCGGCTTGTTAGGGACACCTCGGAAGCCGTTTCAGGATTCGCCAACGCCAGCGGGGAACTCAGCAGCGGTGATCGCGCTCTCGCGGCTGTTTGGCTATAGAGATGATGCGTCCTATCGTGAGAAAGCGGAACAGACGCTCGAACTTTACGCCAACGCGGCGGGGCAACACGGCATTTTTGCGGCAACTTACGGGCTGGCAGTGACGCATTTCGTGCATCCTCATACGCAAGTCATTGTGGTTGGCAGCGACGAGGTGGCGACAAAACTGTATCGCGCGGCAGCAAATCCGCTGAGCCTGAATACCGCGGTTTTGCGGCTCGACGCTTCTAAAGCCGTTGCCCAGAATCTTCCGCCTGCACTGGCGGAGACGATTCCGAATCTTCCCGCGCTGGCGGGGCAGCGATCGTTTGCCGTGGTGTGCTCGGGATTCGCCTGCGCGCCACCGGTTTTCGATCCGTCGGAGTTGGCGCGAACCCTCGGAGCGCGGGCGCGTCCCGCGGCCTAAGTCGCGAGAAATCGAGAAAACGTTCACGGCAACTCTGCTCACCTGAAGAGGAACGGGCTTTGCAAATGTTCGGCTTCAGCGACGCTTGAGGGCTTCCAATTCGTCCAGCGTGCGCGGCCAGTCCGATCCCAATAACCGCGACAAGCTGCGATCCGCCAAGACCTTTCCTCCGGTCTGGCATTGAGCGCAATAATTCGTCTCCTTATCAGCGTAGCGGATTCGCAAAACCTTTTCTCCACACCTCGGGCAGGCCTCTCCGTAACGCCCATGCACAGCCATCTCTTTTCGAAAGGCGGTGACTTTCTCGGGAAACCCAGCCTCCGCTTCACAGCGGAGACGTTCGATCCATAAAAGCAGCGTTTGTCGTGTCGCAGCAAACAATCTCTCCCATTCCTGGGCCGTGAGTTTATTGGTCAGAGCGATTGGGGACAAGTGCGCTGCATGCAGAATTTCGTCGGAGTAGGCATTGCCAATTCCACTAATGAGCCGGGGGTCAGTGAGGGCGCGTTTGAGAGTGTGGTTTTCCGCGGAGAGAGCAGCCCGAAATGCATTCAAATCCGTAGAACGATCGCAAACATCGATCCCCCCTGCATCGAGTGACGCGAGACCGCCTTCGCCCTTGAAAAGGTATAACGAGGCTCGGCGCTTGGAGCCAGCCTCTGTCAGCATCAGCGATCCATTCGGAAAATCGAAGACGGCCAGATTCTGTCGTCCGGCGAGTTTGGCCGGTGTGGACTTCCAGTGCAAACGGCCCGCAATCATCAAGTGCAACGCTAGCCAAAGGTCGCCTTCCAGCCCGAAAACAATGCGTTTCCCGATCCGGCGCAGTTCGCGAACCACGCGGCCTTCGACGCTGGAAAGCGGCGGTTGCGCGGTGCGCAACAAAAATGCACTCACTAATCGGATGCGCTCGAGCGGTCGCCCGACAACGCGCGGTTCGAGCGCGCCGATGTAAGCGGCAATATCGGGTAATTCCGGCACGCTTATCACTTTGCACGCAGAACCGGGCATTTGGCAACGCCCGCCGCTTCAAGCTCTTGGCTCCCAACTTCGCGATGGTTGCTCCTCGGTTTGCCTTGAAGTTTCCGGCTCGGCTTGCCGATGAATCCGGAAGGCGGTTGACTTGCCATGTTTTCGAATCTGCTGGAAAACCCAAAGCTATTCCGGCACCTGGTGGAAGATTTGCCGGTCGGGATTTACATCGTGGACCGAGATCGGCGGATCCGTTTTTGGAACCGCGGCGTCGAGCGCATCACCGGATATCTGTCGCATGAGGTTGTAGGACACGTCCTGGAAGACGCGGTGCAGATTTGCGACCGCAGGGGGAACCAACTCATTGGCGACTACTGTCCTGTGACTATGACACTGAACTTGCGCAAGCCGCAGCAATGCACAGCGTTCTCGTTGCATAAGAACGGGCATCGTACGGCGGTGAGAATTCGGACGCGTCCCATTTTGGAATACGGCGATGACATCGGAGGAGCAACCATCCTGGTGGAAGAGGCCTTTGCCTATCGGGAAACCTCAGAACCGGCAATGTACGGTTGTCTGGATGTGACGACTGGGATCCCGTCGAGGAGTCTGACGCGTGCCGTGCTCAAAGAATGCGTTTCAGGTCCGGACGCGTCGCATCACGGATTTGGGTTGTTACGGGTGCGGATCCTCGGCTTGGAAGAATTTCGCGCCAAGCACGGTCCGCAATCCGTGGTGCCTTTTCTGCGGACGGCGGCGCATACGCTACGACACAGTCTGGGGGAAGAAAACTTTCTCGGCTGCTGGGAAGAGCACGAATTCCTTGCGTTACTGTCTTCGGCCAGTCCGGCAATGGTGGCGATGACTGCCGAAGTTTTAAGTAACCTGCTGAGCCATTCGGAAGTGTTCTGGTGGGGCGACCGTTTCACCATCGAGTCGGAAGTCGCTTACACGATCGCGGCGGCGGGCGCTGACCTGGAGACCATTCTCGGGGAACTTAAGCCTCCGCGCGCGGGATTTGCCGCGAAGGCGGCCAGCGGCAACAACGAGAACGCCGGGCGCTAGCGAGGATGAGGAACTATGTTTTCGATCATAGGGATCGTTGTCGTTTTTGGCTGCATTCTGGCCGGCTACCTGATGGAGCACGGGAACGTCAAAGTGCTCATGCAGCCGGCGGAGTTGATCATTATTGGAGGAGCGGCGCTCGGAACCGTATTGATTTCGAATCCTGTGCACACGCTAAAACAGATGATCAGCGGTCTGCTAGGCGTATTCGGGTCGTCGAAATACAGCAAGGCGCGTTACGTCGATTCTTTGAAGATGATGTACGAACTCCTGCAAAAGGCCCGCAAGGAAGGGCTGGTGGCCCTGGAGTCGGACATTGAAGAGCCCGACAAAAGCCCGCTGCTTTCGAAATATAAGGACTTCACAAAGAACCACCATGCCGTTGCCTTCGTCTGCGACACGATGCGCATGGCGGTGAGCGGCGGCGTAGAAGTATTCGATCTCGATCAGATGTTGGAAGCCGACATGGAAGTGCACCACCACGAAGCGGGCGAGCCGGTTTCCGGGCTTTCCACCATGGCCGACTCCCTGCCCGGGCTTGGTATTGTGGCAGCCGTGCTGGGCGTCGTGATCACGATGGGGGCTCTTGGAGGCCCGCCGGAAGAAATCGGCAAGAAGGTGGCGGCCGCCTTGGTGGGAACTTTTCTGGGCATCCTGTTGTGCTACGGATTGGTGGGTCCGCTGGCCGCGCGCATGGGCAAGATGGCGGAGGAGGAACATGCGTTCCTGATGGTATTGCGCGTCTCCATGATTGCGTTTCTGAAGGGCGTCGCGCCGATCATGGCGGTTGAGATTGGACGGCGCACGGTGCCAGGTCACGTGCGGCCGTCGTTCAAGGCGGTGGAAGAAGCCTGCCGCGGCGCGAAAGACTCCCCGGCTGCGGCAGCCGCCTCTGCCGGATAAGAATCACCATGCCGACCCCACCCATCATCGTCATTAAGAAAAAAAGCGGCCATGGCGGCCACCACGGGGGAGCCTGGAAAGTCGCTTATGCCGACTTCGTCACGGCGATGATGGCACTCTTTATCGTTCTTTGGTTGTTGAGCAGCAGTAGCAAGAAAGAACAACTGGCGATCAGCGGCTATTTCAGGGATCCCAGTGGAACCGGCAAACAGATGGGGACCAGTTTGACAGCCACCGGAGAAAATCTGCAGATCTCCAAACAGGACATGGCCAGTCTCAAAGAGCAATTGCAGAAGAGCATCCAGAAAATGAACGACCTGGAGAAACTGCGAAAAAACATTGAGATGACGGTGACCGCGGAAGGTCTGCGCATCGAGTTGCTGGAATCGGAAAAAGGAACATTCTTCGATAGCGGAAGTCCGGCGCTCAATCAAAGTGGCCAAGAATTACTGGCGCTTCTTGCCGAGCAATTGAAGGGTGTGCCCAACCATCTTTCCATCGAGGGACACACCGACTCGAGACCTTTTACCAGCAAGGGCAATTACAGCAACTGGGAATTGTCTTCGGACCGCGCGAACGCGGCACGGCGATTGATGCAGCAATCAGGGTTGCGTCCCGATCAGGTGACGCAAGTCCGTGGCTTTGCCGACCAGCGACTGCGAAATCTTAAAGATTCAGCCGATCCGGCAAACCGTCGCGTTTCAATTATTGTGCAGTACATCGCCGCTGATATCAACGCTGCGGGAACGTTAAGCGAGGATGAAAAAGATTCGGGAGAGTCGAAGCCGTCAGCCGGCGTTAAAGGCGGCACTAACGACGGGCCCAAGAAAGAATGACACGAGAACAAAAAAGAGGCTGGCCACTGTGGGCCAGCCCGGAAAATTGCCTTCGTGTGCAAATACGTAATCTTGATTATGGGTTGTTTACCTCTTGCGATTACTGGTCGCACACCGGATGACTGGGAGGACATAGCGGCATCGGTCCCGATTGAGTCGTTACCTTCGGGACTGCTGCAAACGCCAACGTACCTACCAGACCTACCAACAACAGTAACGCCCTGAGCGAACGTTTCATTGGTTTACTTTCTCCTTAGGGTCTGCCGAAGGCCATAACAACTTTAGGGTTAACCTTCAGCGTGGCGAATTATACACACCCTTTCCGAGCTTCTCAGTAATAGGGGCTGGTCGCAGCCCAGGCGAGCTAGGGAAGAACGGTGTGGCTACCTGTGGTTCGGATGATCTGTTAAGCCCAATTTTAAAGGGTTTCGTGCGATCGACCTAACGTAAAGGTTAAGCAAAATTGGTTGACTTGTAGCTCGATCGGAAGGAGTTATAGGGGTCAAAAATTTGTCTTGACAGGATTTTTCTGACACGCTCGTTTGAGGCTAACTCGGTCTAGGTAGGGCTATCGGAACCTGCGGCGGCGGAGCGTGTCCGGGGCAACCGGACGCCTCCGTTCAGGAGAGATTGATCGTCAGCCGCGTCCAGATTAGAGTTTCTGGAAAACGCGCGCTCCACCATCCCTTCGAACATCGGAATCAGCGAATCCGAAGCGGCGGGGTGCTGAAGATCGGCCAAGCTTTGCTCCCACCGCTGGGTCTGTAGCCGGTTGACGCTTGCCGGACGCACAGCCAAGGGCGATAACGAATAACCGATCCAAACCAGAGTCGCCACCAGGTAGGTAACCATGTTGATTTGGTTGAATAGAGCTTGCTTCACGAAGCCTCCGGAATTCAAGGCCATCAACATTAGCTCCGTGCCGGCAAAGAGTCCGAAGCCGAGCGAGATGCCAAAGCTGATCTGCTTTCGCGAAACCCCCAAAAAGCGGGAAAAGAGCAGGAGGAAGAGAATGAGACCGAATTGGACAATTCGAACCGAGCGTTGGAGAGTCGTAATCGCGTGAATCAGTGGGCTCCGATCCGAGGAGTTCGAAAAAGCAACGACGACGGAAATAAGCAGCATCACCACACCCGCCCACTTGAACAACAAAGTGCCGAGATCTTTCAGTGTGTGGTAAGGGCGGAAGACATCGATGAAAACCTCGTGAATCACCTTAAACCCGAGAACAGCATTCACGGCCTCTCCCAACCAGAACAGCCAAAAATAAAGCGGAAAGGGTCCGGCAAGCCAAAGGGGAAAGAGAACGGCGAAATTCACATCTTGTACCACGAGGAACAGAAAAAAAGCAGGAAACTGCTTGTGCAGTTTACGGCGCCACATGACCACCGCTACGACCGATTGAACGGTCGGCTGCACGCACCACAAACAAAGATCGACGATATGGCTTTGCCACGTCATAAGTCTTGCGGGGAGGTATGGCGAAAAGCGCCTCGCGCCTCCCTCACATCCTCAGGCAGGTTGCCCTTCCAGGTCAACCCACTTAGGTAACCTTAGTAACTGTTACCGCAGCCGGTCGACCTGGATCAGAGGACAAACATCGAGGATTTTGGGACTGACGAAGCCTTCAGCTCGTGGGGCTATTGAGCTTCAGGAGGCTTCCGGCGTGGAATGCAGGTAGGCGCGCATCATCCGAACCTCGTCGACTTTCTCATCGAGGTCGTGCAGAAGAATGTCGCGCAACGAAACCACGCCCTTTAGCTCACGTCCCGCGCAGACTGGAAGGTGTCGAAAGCCATGCCGTTTCATCAAGGTCATGCACATGTCGATGGCCTCGTTCGGAGCGACCGTTAGAGGATCTTCGGTCATCACTTCGCTCACGGGAGTTTGAGCCGGATCCTTGCCGCGGACGACCACGCGACTCATCAAGTCTCGCTCCGAGAAAATTCCCAGAAGGTGTCCGTCCTTTAGCACCGGGACTGCGCCAATGTTGTGCTCTACCATCAAACTGGCAACTTCGAGCACTGTTTGGTGGGACTGGGCAGAGATTGGGACTTGATTCTCGAGCAGATGGCTGATGAACACGTGCACCTCCCGTAACAAACGCTGGAAAGCGAAAGGCCCGGCGAAATCGGCAGAGCTATTCCTTGGAACGCTACCCCTAGACGAAGGACACAAACGGTTCAAACCAGGGCGGAGTATATGTCGAGGACGGGTTGAGTGGGAAGATAAAAGTGAAGACAAAGGAAAAAAAATCGTGTCCAATTTCGCGCCAAAGCCGACCTCACGCTCCCAGCTTCGCGTCCAGGGAAATCACGTAGGATCGCTGGGCCAGCCCTGCCGGCATTTCGTCTACAGTCCGGCCTGTAATGATCAGGTTATAGTCTTCGCTGGCGCGGAGACGGTTAAACACCGGCGTGGCGTCCCGGGGTTCGATAAGCGCGAGGTAGCGCAGGAAAGCGAAAACATCTTCGGTGGGTTCCAGACCGGGAGCCACAAACGAAACCTCGACATCTTCGTGGTGAAAATGCCATCCGAGAGAGGCAGCCAAGCGCACTGCTCGTTCGTAGACCGGGGGAGAGAGAACTCCAGGCGCGGGATTGTCGAAAACAATGCGCAGTTTACGTTCGTCTTCGCGGCTAAACTCCCGGACTTTCAGCGCGCCCGTGCGGGCGGTCGCCTTCCAGTCGACATGGCGGGCAGAATCGTCGGGCATGTACTCACGGATCAGATAAAGATCATTACCGCGTCCGCGCACGAAAGATTCAAACTCTCCGGTGACCATGGGAAGAACTTCAAGGAACTGATCGGCGGGATCCACGACCGGATAAACGATGATTTCGCGAGCCAGATTGATGCGCCGAGTTTTCATCAGGAAAGAAAAAGGAAAGCGGGTGGCCAGACCGAAATTCTTTTCGCAGTATCGGCCTCGCGCAGGAAAGCTCAATTCCAGATCGGCGCGAAGTTCCTGCTCGGGCGCGAGAAATGGAAAGTAGACGGACTCTTGCAAAATCGCCTTGTCCGCTTCTTCCCGCACCCGGCGCAGTTGCCGGTCAGGCAATCGGAACCATTGGTTCTGCGGAGCGCGATTTCGCGGCCATCCGAAGGTTTGCGCCTCCCACCGCCACCGTTCCTTCTTCTTGCGTTTAGCCGGAACCACGCGCACGGAAAAGGACGGCAGCCACGAACTGGTGTTGCGCAGGAGCAGACGCGCCAGCATCGGGCGTCGGGCAAAGACGTGTTCAGGAAGACGGACATCAAGGCTGAGCCCGCGCAGAACCAGCGCTGAGGAGATTCCCGAAACAATAATGGCCGACAACAATGTGGCCACGATGACATACAGCAGGTTGTTGCCCGTGTTGATGGCGGCGATTCCGATAACCACGCTGATCAGAATGTAAATCAGACCGGCCCGCGTGACGTCGTAGTCCATCGCTTCCCGGACCCGGCTTGCCACCACGCGCCGTGCCAAATAAGGCACCGTGGTGAGCCCGACGAAGACCGCAAGCAACAGAGCCAGTGACGCGAGAACAACGGTGCCCCAAACGCTGCCCGCTTCACGCGAGACGGTAGAAAAAAGGGCAGCACCGAAGGCAAGCGCCAGTCCCACAAGCGCCAGCAGAAACCGCACCCACACCTGGGAGAAACCGATCCGCAGATTCGGCAAGCGGGAGGAAGGCTGCAATGGGTTGCTTCGCGTTCGTTCCGAAATCAAGCGGCTCTCCGGTAGCGGGACGATACTCTCTACCAGCATATGACGGTTGAGTGATCAGTGGATAGTGACCGAAGATACTGCTACGCGGAACGCCGAAGTTGCCAACTTAAGTCTAGCCGAAACGTCGCGACAGAAGTGTTTCCGCTCCTTTAGGCCGTCAGTGCTTGCTAGTATTCCAAGCAGACACAAGCGACCGAAACGACGGCGCTAGCCAGAACGGTGTTCCAGGTCAGGATCTGCCATGACAAAAAGTTTTGGGAAAGCAGTGATCGAAATTGCCTTCATCATCTTTCTGTTTTACTCCAATCTGCTGATGGGAGAATTCGAGCGTTCGGGAATGGGCCAAAAGTGGGGGCTTGCATGGGCGCTGAAAGACGTTCTCACTCTCGCCAACTTCGAAATCGCCGCCATTGCCTCTCTTCTCGGTTATGGTTTTTTCGAATTTCTGCGCAAGAAATTCTGAAGCCAGAACAAAGACGGCTCCCGCCGCTTCACTGAGTTCGTGACGTCGACTGCCGTCGGTATCTCCACCACAGATACAAGATCACGACCACCGCCGCGATCACGGCGGCGATGTTAAAGCGCTCCATAATGCTCAGCAGCTTGCGCCAATGCTGGCCGAAAAGGTATCCGGCGCTGGCGATGACCGTCACCCAGAGTGCAGCACCGAGAAAATTGAACAGAATGAACGATCGCCTGGGCATGCGCAGCACGCCTGCGAGCGGCCCCGCAAAAACGCGGAGGCCGAAAATAAAGCGCGCAAAAAATATCGCAGCCGCTCCGTAGCGGGCGAAAATCTTCTCACCGCGCTGTACTGCCACGGGAGAAATCCTGAAGGAGCTTCGATAGCGATCCAGCAGCGCCCGTCCGCCATAGTAGCCCGCCGTATATCCGAGATTGTCGCCGAGCGTGGCGGCGCAAGTGCCAACGAAAATGATCCACCCCAAATTGAGCTGGTGTTGCGAATAGGCCAGAAAGCTCGCTAGTAGCAACGTAGTCTCGCCAGGCACAGGGATGCCTGCGTTCTCGCAGAGCAGCGTCAAAGCCACCGCCCAGTATCCGTAATCGGCTACAAAGGCGCTAAGAGAGTCGAGGAGCGAATGCGTCATGACTTACACGAACAACCAGTGCAGCCTTTGCGGAAAACTCGGACGCGCAGAGTTTGACCAGAGCTTCAGACACTCCCTCGCCGGAACCCTTCATCCGGAAACTCGCTCATTTGAGCTGTGGCATCTGCTCAAGCGTTGCGCGCAGCCGATGCACCACGCTTTCTTGCGGATTTAAGCCGGTGATTCGAGTTCGGATGATGCCGTCGCCATCGATGACAAGATACGTGGGGAAGGCGTGAATTCCGAAGGAATCGAGCAATTGGTGGTCTGAGTCACGATACTGGAGCCACTCCATGTGCTTCTTGTCGACGAACTCGCGCCACGCACTGTCATCTTTATCGGCGCTCACGCTGATCAGCACAAGTTTGTCCGCCGAATATTTCTTGGTAAGTTCCTTCAGCTCACCGACCGATTCCCGGCAGGGAGGACACCACGTCGCCCAGAAATCCATGACGAGCACCTTACCTGCGAACTGCTGAAGAGAAACTTCTTCCCCGCGCAAGGCCTTCACTTGGAACTCAGGAGCGAAACTTTCTCGTCCGCGACGCGGGTCGGCCAGTAACTTCTGAGCCATTTTGGCTACATCGGCAGAGGGATTGGCTGCGAGAGAGGCCTGGAGTTCGGGCTTAGCAGCATCATCCTTCGTTTGTCGAATCATCGACGTCGCGAGGTTCAGGTGATAATTGGCGACAGTCGAGTCCATTTGTACTGCGCTCTGAAATTCCGTCTCTGCCGCTTCTATTTCGCTGGGTTTTTCCGCGTGGTTCAGCAGGATCTGCCCGCGCAGGTTATGAGCGTAGGCGCGAGAGGAATTCGTTTTCGCCGCCGCGATCGCTTTGTCACACGATTCGAGAGCTCCCTTTAGATCCCCGATTTTAAGATCAGCGACAGCCAAGCCTGTAGAGCAGCCGAAACAATCCGGCTGCAATTTGAGCGCCTTTTTCAAAAGTCCGGCCGCATCTTTATATCGGCCTTCATCAAGGGCGCGCTTTGCCGCGTCAAATTGTTCGGTAAATGCAGGATTGGGGGGCGAAGCGTTCTGCGCGGTGGCGGGGATCAAGAATAAAAGCCCAATCAGAGCGAGCAACACTTTTCGGTTCATGCGGCCTTTATTTGAGGACGTTCAGGAGATTCGGATCTCCGGCAGGGGTTAACGACGCGAAGTGCACCTGCGATGCTACCAAATTCCTTCTACGCTGGCGTAGCTAGAAATGTGATGAGCGCACGGTTAAATTCCGCGGGAGCTTCCTCATAGGGAAGATGTCCGACGCCTTTAAAGGCAATCAGCTGCGCGTTCCTGAAATTCTTACGCAGCGGTTCGGCGGATTGAAAATACACAGCTCCATCTTTCGTCCCCCACATCAGCAGGGTGGGATAGTCGCGAATCGTCGGCAGCGTTGCCTTCAGTGCGGCCAAGTCGGCCGTCCAATTTCTTACAATGTGCATGCCATGACGAAAAGCATCATTCTTGATGACAGGGATGCGGTAGCCATCGAGCGAATCGGGAGGAATCTTCTTCTCGTCTCCGAACATGCGGCGCAGCCACTGGTAATCAAGCGAGCGCCAGCGCGCCACCGTGTACCGGAAGATCAGGGAGCCGAGAGGACTTCCGACAAACGGCGCGAGACTTTGGCCGTGCCGCGACCACGGGTTGATCGGAGCGACGAGCACGAGTCGTCGCAGCCGAGGATCCTTTCTTTCAACACAAAGAGCGGCGACCATGATCGCGACCCCTCCGCCGTGAGAGGTGCCGAGCAAATCAAAATCCCCGATGCCGATGGCGTCCACAAATTGCAGCAGACGAGCGGCGGTTCCGCGGAGAGTGCAATCCATCCCCTGGTTTGCGGTTGACAGTCCAGCGCCTAGATTGTCGACGGCATACACAGTCGCATAGCGAGCGAGCGCAGGGATAGCCAATCTCCACGAGAACGCGTAGCCGAGAAGGCCATGCACCAGGATCAGCGCTGGGCCCGAGCCGGCTTTGAGGTAACGCATGCGGCCGTCAGGAAGATCGAGCCAGTGCTCTTCAACCACTACCTGCTTCTGCGCGATGACGGAAACAAATTTTTCTTCGGGATTTTGTGTTTCGATGGGCAACGAAATCCTCGCTGTATGGTTCTTATCTAGTGATATCGCCTCTAACGCTTTGGGGAGCTGCAACCGGCTCCCCGTCTTTTTGCCGCGATTGCCTCGGCAATATCGCCGGAACCGCGCTTAGTTACATTCTCCGACGACATCGGTTTCACCCAACGCGTTTTAGTTGGCGGCCGCGGGTTCGGCTGCCTTCGCTTTCTTCCGCTTCGTCCCCAGCAGCTTCTTCAAAACCTTGATGCCTTTATCCACATGTTTCTCTTCCAGCAAAAACGGCGGCAGGAAGCGTAGTACCGTGTCTTGCGTGACGTTGAACAGCACCCCTTCCGCCAGTCCTTGCTCCACGAGCGGACGCGCAGGAATCTCCAGAACCAGGCCCTGGATGAACCCTCGCCCCCGTGCCTCTCGAACAGCGGCGTAGTTGTCGACTAACCCCTCAAGTTGATGGTGCAAATAGCCGCCAACTTTTTCGACATTTTCCAGAAGATGTTCCTCCTCCAAAACCGCCAGATATTCGAGGCCTACGCGGCACGCCAGCGGTCCGCCCCCGAAGGTTGTGCCGTGCTGGCCCGGTGAAATCGCATCCGCAAAATGTTGTTTCGACAAGAACGCCCCCAGCGGTAGTCCGGCGGCTATCGGCTTGGCGATGGTCACGATATCGGGAACTACTCCGAAACTTTGAAAGGCGAAGATTGTGCCGGTACGCCCAAGCCCGCATTGAATTTCGTCGAAGACTAGCGCCGCGTGGTGCTCGTCGGCCAACGTGCGGCACGCGCGCAGGAATTCTTCTGAGCATTCGAGGATCCCACCTTCCCCGAAAATAGGTTCAAGCACGATCGCACAAGTGCTAGCGTTGACCGCGGCCTGTAAACCCTGCACGTCGTTCTGCGTCACGAAGGTTACGTCTTCGAGCATGGGCTCGAATCCTTTGCGATATTTTTCCTGGCCCGTCAGCGACATCGCACCGAACGTTCGTCCGTGATACGAACCTTGCAGTGCAACAAGTCGCGATTTGGCGTCCCCGCCGCTCTTGTGTCCGGCGAGGCGGGCCAGTTTGATGGCGCCTTCCATCGCCTCGGTGCCGCTGTTGGAGAAAAAAATGCGTTCCAGACCTGCAAGCTGGCAAAGACGCTCGGCAAGTTGCCCCTGATATTCGTTGTAATAGAGGTTCGACAGATGAATGGCGCGGGCGCACTGCTCGCGAATCGCTCTTACGATCCGAGGATGAGCGTGGCCAAGAGCATTTACGCCCAGTCCTGCTACGAAGTCCAGATACTTCTTACCTTCGAAGTCAAAGAGGAACACGCCCTTGCCGCGCTCGAAGCCGACCGGATAACGGTTGTAGGTGGGAAGAAGAAAACGCTTTTCCAGATCGACTATTTGTTCGAGGCGCGACATTCGTTCATTTTAGAACGTGCGGAGAACATCCACCACGGAGACACGGAGCCATGGAGAAAACCTTCAACCGGATAAGAACCGTCGGGGTTTTCCGTTTCTTCGAGTTTCTCCGTAACTCCGTGACTGGGTGGTGAACACGATTGCGCTCGCGTCGCTCTGCTACAATCCTTGCCATTCGTGGGGGTTCGCATGTTCCGAAATGCTATTGGGATCGGCTTTCTGTTGGTATCTTTCTCTTTGCCCGCATTGTCACAGAATTCCGTGGATCCTCGACTGCAGCACGCCTTCCGTCAGCCGGCCAGGAACGGCTGGACGTTCGTCCACCTGGAAGGCCGACCGTCCGACATCGGCTTTCAGCATGGCTACCTGCTCGCCCCCGAAATTCAGGACATGCTCAAAGTCACCGAACTCGAGGAGACGCACGACAACGCCAAAGACTGGGCATTTTTTCGTGACGCCGCCCGCACCATGATGTGGCCTCGTATCGATCCCGAGTATCGCGAAGAATTGCAGGGCATCGTGGATGGTGCGAACGCAAAAGGTGTGAAACTAGACCTCTGGGATCTCGTCGCCATGAACGGCGCCGAGGAATGGGAATACTACGTCAAGCAATACGACAAAGAGCATGGCATTCAACCCGCGGCGTCTCTCGTGGCTCCCGAGCATTGCAGCGCTTTTGTCGCGACCGGCAGCTATACCTCCGACGGCAAGATCGTCATCGCCCACAACAACTGGACGGGCTATCTCGATGGCCAGCGTTGGACCATCATCTTTGACATCCTCCCCGTCAAAGGCAGCCGCATGTTGATGGATGGTTTGCCTGGTTTCATCCACAGCGCCGACGATTTCGTCGTGAATTCCGCGGGAATCGCCATCACCGAGACCACAATCGGAGGCTTCTCGGGCTACGACCCGTCGGGAATTCCAGAGTTTGTGCGCGCCCGCAAGGCGGCGCAGTATTCGTCGTCAATCGACGACTTCGCCCGCATTATGAAACAAGGCAACAATGGAGGCTACGCCAATAACTGGCTGCTGGCCGACGTCAATACCAACGAAATCGCGAGCCTTGAACTCGGCTTGAAAAACGTTACCCTCGAGCGCAAAAAGGACGGCTACATTGTTGGCTCAAACTTCCCTGTTAACGAAAAACTCGTCCGCGAAGAAACCGATTTTGACGTGAAAGACATGAGCGCGAGCGCCAATGCCCGCCACCTGCGCTGGGAGCAACTCATGGCCGAGAACAAGGGCAAGATCGACGTCGCCGCCGCTCAACGTTTTCTAGCCGATCATTACGATACCTATTCGAAGAAGGAAGACGCCGACGAGCGCACCCTCGACGGGCACATCGACCTTTCCGCGCGTGGCTCGCAGCCCTGGCAACCACCCTTCGGAACCGCCGGCGCCGTGCAGAACAAAGCCGCCGACGCCGCGATGGTCAAGCGGGTTTCATTCTCGGCAGCGGCGGGCCACGCATGTGGCAAGAGCTTCAAGGCCCAAGAGCACTTGCGCGAGCATCCGGAACTGGGCTGGGAGCAAGGCTTATTGCGCGATATGGATGCTTATCCCTGGGCCACCTTTTCCATGACGCGGTAGCCACCACCCAACTACGTCGCGGAATTTCGGGGCTAGAATTTCGAGGATGGCTCGGGAAGCTTAGGAGTTCGCTTGGGATTTTCTGGGTCGAGTCCGGCGGCGGCCATGATTGCCCGGCCTAACTCTTCCGGCGAAACAGTAAACCCTTCAGCCGGCGCTGCCGGAACCTGCGATTCGTCCGCATTGGGAGCGACAAAGCGGTAGCCTCTTCCGACCACGGTTTGCAGGTATTGCGGCTCCTCTGCATCGTCCGAGAGAGCGCGTCGGATCTTCCGGATCGCAGTATTAATCCCTTGCTCCACGTCCACGAATACGTCTTTGCCCCACAACTGGCTGGAAATCTGCTCTCGGGTAATCAGTTGTCCGCGATTCTCCACCAGGAACATCAGCAGTTGCAGCGGCAATCCCTCCAACCTCACCGACTTGCCGCAACGGAAAAGTTGAAACCGGGAATAATCGAGTTCGAAATCGTCGAAGCGGACTTTCTTATCGGGCAATGCGCTACTCCTGCGGTCGTTCGCGAAAGGGCCTGTCTGCGCCGACGAGCGAAACCTCATTGCTCCACAAACTAGAAGTGAATCTATCTCCCGCCGCGTATCAGAAATTCTGGTCTGCGAAGATGTCGGTGTCAAGGGCGGCTGCATGAATTTCTTCAGATCGCTTCAGATAGATTCACATTGCCTCCATGGACCTTTCGACCGATCGGGCGCAATATCAGACTCACTTACGGGATGCTCACCTCTCCTAATCGAGCCTGGTGAGCCCAGTTAAGTGGGGGGTTCGCGAGACGGGGAAGGCTCTCGAACCCCTCCAACACCAAAAAGGGTTTGGGCACGTCATCTCTACTTCAACGCAGAAACACACACGCCAAACTTCCGCACGCTCCTTCTAGCAAACCTCGCTCCCAAACCCGCTTCCCAGCACTCTCTAGCCGTCTCCCGGCATACAAAAAAGCAGAAGTTACATCCCATAAACCATAGCTGAGATTCGAAAGTCCCTCTATAATTGTGGAAGTCACTCTTTCAAAGCAACTTAACCGGACTCACCATAAGCAGAGGGTGGCAGTGAAGTTGCTTATATCAACGCGGCGACGAGTGTCTGGACGCGCCGAATTGCAGGCGTTCTCTCCATGAACCGCGAATTTGAGGCTCGCTTTACCGCCATTCTGCTGACTCTTCTGACAGTGGCTGCGGTACTGTTCGCTGGTTTCAACTACAAAATCGAACATCAATCGGCGGTCCCGGACGACGGGGCTTGGTGGATGGAGCGGGACGGCCACGTCTTCGCTGACCGCCTCGAACCGAGCGGCCCCGCAGAACGAGCCGGCATCCGTCGCGGGGACGAAGTCGTCAGCGTCAATGGGCGAGAAGTCGACAGCATGGCATCCGTCACGCACCGACTCTATGACTCCGGCGTATGGTCGAAAGCGACCTATTCCCTGATCCGCGGTTCGGTCCCGCTCGACGTTGAAGTGGTTCTGGTTCCGGCCGAGCGTTCGATGAACGATTGGCTGCGGCTGATCGCCCTGATTTATCTCAGCATCGGCCTCTACGTCCTGATGCGTCGTTGGACCGCAGTCGGCTCTACCCACTTCTATATCTTTTGCCTGGTCTCGTTCGTTTTTTACTCTCTGCATTACGTCGGCAAGTTCAACACTTTTGACTGGAGCGTCCTCTGGGCCAACGAGATCGCCTGGCTGCTGCAGCCTGCTCTGTTTTTGCATTTCGTCTTGACCTTCCCGGAACGGCGCGCCTTCGTGAACCGGCATCGTTGGTCGATTCCGATGCTGTACGTGCCCGGCTTGTTCCTGCTTGGGATCCAGGTCCTCGCCTTCGAATACACCAAGGCCAGCGCCAGCCTGCTCTTCAATCTGAACCGCGTCAATTACGCCTACCTGACGGTCTTTTTCGTCTCGGCGGCCGCCGTGCTCTGGAACAACTACCAGCACGCCACCACGCCGATTCTGCGTCAGCAACTCAAGTGGATTACCCGTGGCACCATCCTCGCCATCACTCCCTTCACGCTTTTTTACGTGCTTCCCTATCTCTTGGGAGTGATGCCTTCACTCACCATGAAGGTGTCGGTGCTGTCGCTCGGATTGCTGCCGCTCACCTTCGGATACGCCATCTTCCGTTACCGCTTGATGGACGTCGATCTGATCTTCAAGCGCGGCATGGCCTACACCTTAGCCGCTGCCTCCATCGTCGGTGTTTACTTCGCAGGCGTGGCCGCCATTGCGGAACTCGTCCATACGCGCGTACCGAGTTCCGGTCCTTGGGGATTGATGGTGGCCGTCGTGGTCACCGCGCTGCTCTTCGATCCGGTCCGCAAGTGGATTCAGGAGAGATTGGACAAGTTCTTCTTCCGCGCCGGCTATGACTACCGCCGCACCCTTATCGAGTTCGGACGCGAACTCAGTTCCGAGACCGATCTCGACAAGATGCTTTCCGCTCTCGTCGACCGCCTGGCTCGTACCCTGCTAGTCGATCGCATCGCCGTTTTTCTGGGGAACTCCGACTCGTCTCGCTTCGAGCTATCGAAGTCGTTTGGCATCGCGCATGTCTCGGGTCTCGATTTGTCGTTTCTGGCCAAGCCTCGCATCGAAGATGCCGCGGGACACATCTTCTTCGAAAACACGCATCAGTTGCCGCGGGAAAATGCTAGCGCACAAGAGGCCATCGGGCGCCTCGATCTGAACTACTACATCCCCTGTCACGCGCGGCAAAAGACCATCGCCTTCCTCGGACTCGGCAAAACCATCGATGGCGATTTTCTGTCCAGCGAAGACGTAGAACTACTCGAAGCTCTCGCCGGATACATCGGGATCGCCATTCAGAACGGCCGCCTCTACGCCTCGCTCGAGCAAAAAGTCAGCGAGTACGAGCGTTTGAAAGATTTCAACGAAAACATCGTCGAATCGATCAACGTTGGCGTGATGGCCGTCGATCTGCAGGATCGCATCGAATCCTGGAACTCGCAGATGGAAGTCATGTATGCGCAGCCACGATGGCAGGTAGTCGGGCGTTCGTTAAGCGAAGTTTTCCCCGCGTCGTTCGTCGAGGAGTTCTACCGCGTTCGCCAGCATCCTGGGATTCAGAATCTATATAAATTTCGCCTGGGCACTCCGACTGGCGAATCGCGCATTGTGAATGTGGCGATGACGCCGCTCGTGACCCGCAAGTTCAACGTGGTGGGTCGCCTCGTGATCATGGACGACATCACCGAGAGAATCGACCTCGAAGCGCAACTTAGCCAGGCCGACAAGCTTTCCTCGATCGGACTGCTGGCGGCCGGCGTGGCGCACGAAGTCAATACGCCGCTGGCGGTGATCTCCTCCTACACCCAGATGCTAGCCAAACAGCTGCAATCCGATCCGGCAAAAGCGGGGCTGCTCGACAAGATCACCAAGCAAACCTTCCGCGCCTCTGAAATCGTCAACAACCTGCTGAATTTCTCGCGCACCACCGGGACGGAACTGACAGAGATCAGTTTGAACAAAGTCATCGCCGATACGCTGGCGCTGCTCGAACACCAGTTCAAAGTAGCTCACGTCCAAGTGCAGTCCGATCTTTACGACAAGCTTCCTCTGATTCAGGGGAACGCGGGACGTCTGCAGCAGGTATTTCTCAATTTATTTCTTAACGCAAAAGATGCCATGACCGGGGGTGGCGTGCTGAACATCGCCACGCTGAATGGCGATTTCGTCAGCGTCCGCGTTTCGGATACGGGCTCGGGCATCGCGCAAGAGCATATCCAACGTATCTATGATCCATTTTTCACGACTAAGACGGCGCCAGCTGAGGGCCAGAGTCGCGGCACCGGTCTTGGTTTATCGGTAACCTACGGCATCATCCAGGAACACGCGGGCAACATTCGCGTGGAGAGCCGCCCGGGCGAAGGAACGACCTTCACTCTGGATTTTCCGTTGATCAGGAAGGCAGTCCATGTCCCAGTTAGCAGTGTCTGAAATTACGCCGATCGCACGCCGCACCACGATGGAAAGCACGCCACAAAACGCGGGCAGAATTCTCATCATTGATGACGAGGCGGAAATCCGCGAATCGCTCGAGACCCTCCTCCAACTCGAGGGCTATACCGTAGTCGTCGCCGCCAGCGGCCGGGAAGGCCTGGCGCAGATTGGTGTTCGTAATTTCGATGTGGTCTTGCTCGATCTCGCGCTGCCCGATAAGAACGGTATGGAAGTGCTGTCCGAGATTCGCCTTCTACATCCGCAGCAGCCCATCATCATGATCACGGCCTACGGCACGGTCGAAAACGCTGTTCGTGCCATGCAGTCCGGCGCAACCAACTTCATACAGAAGCCCTGGGACAACGAGAAACTGCTGGCTGACGTGCGCGCGGCGGTTGCCCGCCAAAAGGCGGAAGAAGAGAACATCCAACTGAAGCGCGCCCTGAAGCAGCGCTACAACTTCGAGCACATTGTGGGAAAGAGCGAGCCCATGCTGAAGATTTTCGATCTGGTCGCGCAAGTGGCGCCCAGCCGCTCTACCGTATTGCTGCAAGGCGAAAGTGGAACCGGCAAGGAACTGATCGCCAAGGCAATCCACTTAAACTCCACTCGCCGTGACCGCCCCTTTGTGCCCGTCAATTCCGGCTCGACGCCACCCGATCTGCTGGAATCGACCCTGTTCGGCCACGTCAAAGGCGCCTTCACCAGCGCGGTCACTTCCAAGAAGGGTCTGTTCGAAGTCGCCGACCGTGGCACCCTTTTCCTCGATGAAATCGGCACCATGGGCATGGACACGCAAAGCAAGATTCTGCGCGTCTTGCAGGATCGCAAGTTCATGCATCTCGGCGGCATACAAGAAATCCAGGTGGACGTCCGCATCATCGCGGCAACCAACGTCGATCTGCGACAGATGGTGAAGGAAGGCAAGTTCCGCGAAGATCTGTTCTACCGCCTGAACGTAATCAGCCTTGATCTGCCACCGTTGCGGCAACGGCGCGAGGATATTCCTCTGCTCGTACAGCATTTCCTCCAGAAATATTCCGAGGAAAACGAACGGCCGCGCCGCCACATCACCACCGAGGCCTTGCGTCCTCTCGTTAGCTACTCCTGGCCCGGCAACGTCCGCGAACTCGAAAACACCATCGAACGTGCCGTCGTACTCTCCTCCGACAACGATATCGGCGTCGATCTGCTTCCTGACCACATCGTGGGACGAGGCAGTTCGGTTCCTCCTCTCGACGCGAACTCCGGGGCGACGCTCTTCACCATCATGGAAGACTGCGAACGGCGGATCATCATCGACATGCTCGAGAAGTGCAGTTGGAACCAGACAGAAGCCGCCGAACGCTTCCACGTCCCACTCTCGACCCTGAATCAGAAGATCAAACGTCTATCGATCGAGATCAAGAAGAAGAGCCGGGAATAGTCTCTGCGCCGGGTGATCGGTGGCACTGCGCCAAAGCGTGAATTTTCTCCGCCGAAGCTCGCCCGATCACCCGATGATTTCTGTCTCTGCTATAGTTTCTGAGCGGAAGTTCCCGACCAGACCATGGCGCTTGAGCTCGAACTGATTTCGCCCTTCGAACTTGCCAAAGATTTTGTCGTGGCAGTTCAGGAATACACCCTGCTGTCTGCGCAGTCGATTGCAAACATCTTCCGCCCTCCCGTCTACATGGGCGACATGCTGCAGCAGGCGGATCTCATCGGTGTCGGCTCCCTGCCCATCGTAGTCCTCACCGGCCTCTCGGTCGGTGCCCTCTTGGCACTGAACGCCGCCAGCACCTTGCAGCGCTTCGGTGGAATCGCACTCATCGGACGACTCGTCTCCCAAGGCATGGTGACGGAACTCGGGCCGCTTATCACCGGATTGATGGTAGCCGGGCGGAACTCCTCAGGCATGGCCAGCGAGCTTGGCTCGATGATCGTCACCGAACAGATCGACGCCATGCGCGCTCTCGGCACCGATCCCACCAAGAAATTGATCACGCCCCGCGTCGGTGCCGCCACCTTCATGCTGTTTTTTCTGACCATCATTGCCGACCTTCTCGGCCTCATCGGAGGCTACGCCGTCGCTCATCCCCTGTTCGGAGTCGACACCCAGCAATATTGGACTTCGGTCTGGCAATTCCTTGTCTTCCGTGACGTTTTCACAGGCCTGATCAAGCCGGTTCTGTTCGGCTTCATCATCGCCACGGTAGGGTGCTACTACGGCATGTCCACGCAGGGTGGAACCCAGGGCGTGGGGCGTTCGACAACGCAGGCGGTCGTCGCGGCTTCCGTGATGATTCTGATCGTAGATTTCTTCGTGACCAAGTTGATCTTTGCCATCTTCGGATACAGCTAAACTCGGTTTATGTCCGCGCCCACTTTGCCCAGAAAAAACCCGGAAGCCTCGGTAGCGACTACGTCCGGCTACGCCATCGAGTTCGAGAACGTTTCTATCGCCTTCGACGACAAAGTTGTGCTCCAGAATATTTCCTTCCGCCTGTCCCACGGAGAGACCAAGGCCGTCTTCGGCGTGGCCGGATCGGGCAAGAGCACGCTCCTCAAGATGGCGATTGGACTTCTGCGCCCGGATAGCGGACGGATATTCGTTCTAGGCGAAGAAATCACCCACATGTCCGAGCAGGAACTGTTCGAACTGCGCCGCCGCGTGGGCATCGTCTTTCAGGAAAGCGCTCTCTTCGACTCGCTCAAAGTCTACGAGAATGTTGCCTTCCGCCTCATGGAAGAAGGCATCTCGGCTACGGAAATCGAGGAGCGCGTCCGCGAGGTCCTGCGTTTCGTCGAGCTCGAGCGCACGTACGATATGCGTCCGGCCGAGCTCTCCGGAGGTATGCGGCGCCGCGTCGCCATTGCTCGCGCCATCATCACCAAGCCCGAAGTTCTCCTCTACGACTCTCCCACCGGCGGCCTGGATCCCGTCACCTCCAACACAATCGTCGAATTGATTGTCAAGCAGCGCGACGTCTACAAGACCAGCGCCCTCATGGTGACCCATCGCCTGCAGGATGCCTTCACCATGGCAACTCATCAGTTCGACCAAGCCACCAACAAGATGGTGGCTCTTCCGAAAGGGCAACACTGCGACGTACCGATGAGCTTCCTGATCTTGCGGGACGGGAAAGTCATCTTTGATGGCGACGCCCACCAACTCGCCACATCTCGCGACGACTATATTCGCGAATACATTTCGTAGGAGAATTCTGGCTCATGCCAGTCTGGGATCATCGAAAACTGTTGGCAGCCTTCGCGCTCGCATTCTCGTTACCCGCGCTTGCGAGCGACCTTCCCCGGCACACCTTACAATGCGACGGTCGCGACCTGGAATATCTCGTTTATGTTCCCGCGAATCAGTTGGGCCCACTTCCGGTTGTGATGTTGTTACATGGCGCAGGCGACCAGGCTGAAAATTTCATCGGCGCGTGGAAGTCATTCGCCCAGAAGAAGCAGATCGTGCTGATCGCGCCGCAACTGCCTCGCGATCGTTCACTCGAAGAACACATACCCAAGATTCTTCCTTGCCTGGTGGCGGAGGTTGAAAAACGCTCAAGCATTGACACTCATCGCATTTATCTTTTCGGCTATTCCATGGGCGGCTACCTGGCATACGACGGAGCCCTACTCGATTCCGAATATTTCGCCGCTGCCGCGATTCACGCGATGGGAATCGACAACGACTATCTGTCAATTATTCAGCGCGCTACCCGCAAGATTCCCATCGCTATCTCCATCGGAGACCGCGACGATTTGGTTTCGCTCGCCCAGGTCCGAAAGACGCGCGACCTGCTGAAGAAATCTGGCTTCCCGGTCGAATACAAAGAAATCTTCGACCACGGGCATAACTATTACGAGATCTCCGAAACCATCAATGAAGATGTCTGGCACTTCCTTGGGGCAAAGCGGCTTCCTTAGGAATCGTCTGCGTCCGGGCGAACCTTCTGACCAGGATGCTTTTCCCGTTTTCCTTGTTCAATCTTCCTTGTAGTCGGCTTCCCCGGCAGCGCCGCCGGGTTTTCATGGACCCGTTCCCGAAAGCCGCCTTTCATTCCACGCGCCAGGCCGATCGCCGATTCCCCGAACTTATCGCGTAGATGGTCAGCGGCCGCGAGCGCATTCTGCCAACGTTGTTGCTGCGCCGGTTCCAGAAGATCGAGTTGCGCTGATCCGGATTCGAAATTCGATGCCTGCACGCCCAGCAGTCTCACGGGTGCATCAGATTTCCAGTTTGCAAAAAATAGACGCCGCGCATTTTCGAAGATCTGATTATCCATCTGGGTCGGTTGCTCGAGCGAGTGGGCTCGGGTGATCGTCGTGAAATCTTTGTAGCGCAGCTTCAGTTGCAAGGTACGGGCAAAGTATCCGCCCTCGCGGAGACGGCGTCCCACCATCTCGCTCAGGCGCATCAGTGTCGACTGCAGGCGCTCCGCGTCGCCCGTATCCTCATCGAAGGTATGTTCGTGGCTGATCGATTTCGGATCGACACCCGCTCCCACTTCATTATCAAACCATCCCCCAGCATCTTCCCCGCGCGACTTCCCGGCCAGCGCCAATCCCCACTTTCCAAAGCGCTGCTCCAGATCGCGATCTTCCAACCTCGCCAGGTCGCCTACTTTCCGAATCCCCATCCCATTCAGTTTCTCCTCCATCACCTTGCCCACACCAGGAATGGCGCCGACGTCGAGCGGCGCGAGGAATTTCGCTTCCTGTCCAGGAATCACCCACAACACTCCGTTGGGCTTGGCTTTGGCAGACGACACTTTTGCGATCAGGCGCGATGTTCCGATCCCGATCGAGCAGTTGAGTTGGGTGGCTGACTTCATCGCCGCATGCAACCGATGCGCCGAATTCAGCGGACGCCCGTGCAACCGCTCCGTCCCCGTCATATCCAGATACGCCTCGTCCACCGATGCCATCTCCACCAGCGGAGAAAAGTGGCCAAGAACTTCGTGTACCTTACCGGAGTATTCGCGGTAGCGTTCAGGATGGCCGTTCACAAAAATTGCCTGCGGACAAAGCTTTGCCGCCGTCCGCAACGGCATCGCCGAATGCACGCCAAACCGGCGCGCTGCGTACGACGCCGCCGAAACCACCCCGCGCTCGTCCCGCTGTCCGCCAACCACCACTGGCTTGCCTTTCAACGATGGGTCAAACAACTCTTCCACCGAGACGAAAAACGCGTCCATGTCGACGTGAAAGATAGTACGTTGGAAGGCCGTGCTCATCGGAGTGCCAAATGCCTTGCAGCAGTGTATCGCGAGACCGGATAATTCTAATTCGGGCGCACTTTCCGGCAGCAACAAGTGTGTTCGCTTTTGGCCGTCCTTAAGAAAGAAGAGGGATGCCTGCCTGACACAAAACCCAATAAATCCACGGAATTCCAGATTCGCCCTATCGTCGCGGCAGACGCCTCGGCGTGGCTGGCGCTGCGGATTGACCTCTGGCCCGGCGGCGCCTCCGACCACCTCTCAGAGATCGCGGCCTTCTTCCAAGGCGCTCTTCAGGAACCTCAAGCAGTCCTGCTCGTCGAAAACTCCGCTGCCGTCATCGTTGCGTTTGCGGAACTCGCCGTTCGAACTGACTTGATTGGCCAGCCCGGCGAAGCCGTCGGATACGTGGAGGGTTTATACGTCCGGCCTGAGTTTCGTCAGCAAGGGATTGCCAGGAAACTTCTGCATGCCTCCCGTCAATGGGCGCGAGACCGAAAATGCACCGCATTCGCGAGCGATCGCGCAGGCCGACTCGTCATCGACAAAACCTACAAGGAATAGGGGAGAAACTTTTCGCTTGGAATGAGGAGGTTAACTCTTACACCGGCGAGGGTACGCTGTCGTCCTTCATGATCCGCTCCATGAGCTTGGTCCGGTCGGACGACAGTAAGGGGTAGCTCGCTTCGCGACCACCCGTCGAAGGCACCGTATCGACAATCATGTCCAGTGCCGACATCGACCGCCCCAGAATTGCCATGAGATATTTCTTCGCGATCGGGCGATCAGCGGGGTGAATCAGACTCCACCATCGGCGCACCGACTCTTGCACCTCGGCCTCGGACTTCTCGCCGACTACCATGGCATCAATCAGTCGGTAAACCTTGTTCTTGATAGCGAGATAGGAAACAGAGATTTCTTGCGGCATGTGCGGACCTAACAGAACGACGAAGCAATCCGCGAACCAAACGATAAGCTTGAAACACCACGACTTAGCCTTGAGGCGCTCCTAGGAATGGAAGAAACCGCTATTCGGGATATGAAAACTGGAAGTTCTCCACGTCTCTCTGTGAGTTCGGGTCATGCCGTACTTGGTCGCAGTCCTCTTCGCCACGGTTCGGCTCAAGGCAGATCACCCGACTACCACGTAATCCGCGTTTGCTCGTACCTGCCGTGCCCGCTCGTAGACCTTCCCGTATTCACGCGCCGACGCTCCCCATGAGAAGTCGCGAGTCATGCCATTTCGCATGAGGATCTGCCACGATGATGGATCCTGATAGTCGAGCAACGCTTGTTTGATGGTCGTAAGAAGTGCTTCGCCCGTATAGTCCGTAAACTTGAAACCCGTCCCCTTACCCGTCCTCGCATCCCAAGGATCGATCGTATCGTCGAGTCCTCCCGTCGCCCTGACGATCGGCACCGTCCCATACTTCAGGCTGTAAATCTGGTTCAGACCACAAGGCTCGTACCGCGATGGCATCAGGAACATATCTGCACCTGCTTCGATTTTGTGGGCAATCGCGTTGTCGAAGGCGACCTTGGTGGCAATTTTGTTCGGGAATTGCCGGTTGAGCCGCTGGAACATCTCTTCGTACGGTTTGTCGCCCGATCCCAGCACAACCATGATCATCTCTTCGCGGGCCAGGCGATCCATGATCTGCGAGATCAAGTCGAATCCCTTTTGCGCGGCGAAGCGCGACACGATTCCAATCACCGGCATCTTCGCATCCACATTGGCGATTCCAAAGGTATGCAGGAGATCCTGCTTGCACCTCAGCTTCCCACTCAAATCTCGCGCCGAATAATTCGCCACCGTGAATTTGTCGCTTTGCGGACTCCATTCCTCATAATCCACGCCATTTAGAATACCCGTGACGGTCGCCGCGCGGTTCCGGAGCACTCCTTCCAGCCCGAATCCATACTCGGTTGTCTGAATTTCCTGACTGTATTTCTTGCTGACCGTGGTCACGTAGTCCGAATGAACCAGCGCACCTTTCAAAAAATTGACCTGACCGAAAAATTCCATCTTCGACATGGTCAGCAGATCCCACGGCAGCATCAGAAGCGGCAAAGTGTCCGGCGGGAACAATCCTTGGTATCCCATGTTATGAATGGTAAACACGGTCGCCACGTCGCGGAAGGCCGGGTCGGCGGCGTAGAGGGTCCGCAACATGACCGGAATCAGTGCCGACTGCCAGTCATGACAATGGAACACATGAGGCACGCCGAGAATCTTCGATGCCTCCAAGACCGCCCGAGAAAACAAGGCAAAACGCTCCGCATTGTCGGGATAATCGCCGGCCATGGTCCCATAGATCCCATCCCGGTCGAAGTAAGGCGGGTAGTCCACAAAATAGTGCCGGACTCCGGCGCTCGTGCCCGCTGTCGTAACCGAACAAAATCGATACTTGTCGTCAAAGGGAATCGTGATACTGCGCACCACCGTTTGCGGATCGGCTAGCTTCGTCTGGCGATAACGGGGAACATAAACGCTCACCTGATGTCCAAGCGCGGCCAGAGCGCGCGGCAGAGCGCCCACTACGTCCGCCAATCCGCCAGTTTTAGAAAACGGGACGCACTCGGATGCGGCAAAAGCGATATGCATTGCGAAAGAGCCTCCTGAGCGAAACCCGAATGGCCCCACTCACGTTATCATTACTCACAGGAAAGACCCGGCAAACCGCGTTCCACTTAACGCGACTAGCCAGTCTAACCGTCGTCAAGAAAGAGGGTCAACGTGGCAAAGGGCGCGACCGCACAAATGACTCCACACAAGCCCAAAATGGGGCAGCATTTTCTGGTCAGCGATCCCGCCGCCTTGCGCATTGTCGAAGCCCTGGGCGATGTTTCGCAATCCACCGTGCTCGAGATCGGTCCCGGCCGGGGCGCGATCACCGAACTGCTGGCTCGGCGCGCTCGCCGCCTGATTGCCGTGGAACTCGACCGCCTCCTCTCCGCCCAACTGCGCATGAAATTCAACATGCATTCGAATGTCGAAATCATCGAAGGCGACATTCTTAAAATCGAACTGGACACCGTCTTTGGCCTGAAACCGGGAATGCTACACACCGGCCTGAGCTTCACTCCCGAACCCGCGCGCGTGATCGGAAATTTGCCGTATTACATCACCTCCGACATTCTTCTGCGGCTGCTGGAATACCACCGTTACTTTTCGACCATCGTCATCATGGTCCAGAAGGAAGTCGCCGATCGCCTTGCTGCTGCCGCCGGAAGCCGTGACTATGGCTTGCTATCAGCCACGGCGCAGCTCTACGGACGAGTTGAACAGCTTTTTACGCTCCCGCCAACTGCCTTTGCCCCTGCTCCCAAAGTTCATTCCAGTGTGATTCGCATCACCATCAAGCCTCGCCTGGATTCACTGCGCGTTCCTGAGGCGGATTTTATTGCTTTCCTTAAACTGTGCTTCGGTCAGAAGCGCAAGACGCTCTGGAATAATCTGAAGACCCAGTATCCCGAAGATGTTTTACGCGCAGCTCTCGAGAAGAGCGGAGTGAAACCTGCGATTCGCGCCGAAGCATTGCCCATCGAGCGCACCGCAGCACTGTTTCGCGCGTTGCACGACAGCCCTGCTTGAAGTAAAGGGTTTTGGGAAGGGCACGGCTTCAGCCGTGCCGAAAACTGCTCTTCAATCCCAGGGCTTTAGCCCTGAGGGAAAACGTGTTTCGGCGCGAACTGTTTAACAAGAACCGCACATGACTCCCGATCTACGATCACCGGCGGTGGCTGGCAGATTCTATCCAAGCCGGGCTGACGAATTGTTGCACGATATTCGCCACTACACTTCATGGCCCGCCGAGTCTGTCGCCCCTGCCACCATTTCTGCCGTCGGGTGTGTGACTCCCCATGCTGGATACATCTACTCCGGAGGCGTCGCCGGCGCGGTCTACGCCCGCATGGAAATCCCAGAACACTGCGTCGTTCTGTGTCCCAACCATACCGGCAAAGGAGTTCCGCTGGCCGTAATGGCGCATACGACTTGGCAAACTCCGCTCGGCGATGTCGTCGCAGATGCAGACCTGGCCGCCGATCTGCTGCATCGCTTCCCCGCCCTCCAAGAGGACAGCGCCGCACACCGCGCGGAACACGCCATCGAAGTGCAACTTCCCTTCCTTCAGGCGCGCCAGCCGAAATTGAAGATCGTGCCAATTGTGCTTGGAATGCGAGACTTCGACGTCCTCCGCGAATTGGGTGAAGCTCTGGCCGTGGTCATTAGCGATCACGAAGAACGTCTCGGCACCAAGATCCTGATCGTTGCTTCGAGCGACATGAACCACTACGAGCCTCACGCCATCACCCGCGTCAAAGATCACAAAGCCATCGAACGCGTTCTGGCGATGGACGCGCGTGCACTTTGGGAAGTCGTTAGGAAGGAAAACATCTCGATGTGCGGATTGGGCCCAACCATCGTCATGCTAACCGCGGCCAAGCTCCTGGGAGCCACTTCGGCGACCTTGGTGAAGTACGCCACCTCGGGCGAAGTCTCCGGCGATTACGAGGCCGTAGTCGGTTACGCGGGCATGATCGTGGCGTAGAAGACCAGCCGTCCGTTACTTGCGGAGAAACTTCCCGACATCTGACCGAAGTCATTGGCGAAACGCAAGCAGAAGTAAAACAAGCGGCCATCCTCCGGCCGCCTATGCTTATGAGGGACCTTCGCCCTAGTGCGCTCGCGTAGCCGGCGTAGGGGATCTGGCTGGCGCGGCAATCGTTCCTGTCGATCGTGTCGATCCCAAATTCCCGCCCCAGCCCGCCGTCTGCGAGGCCGTGGAAACCGGAGCCACAGTCGAAACTGTGACCGGACGCGAGCTCCGCTCCACCGTCTTCGCCAGGTGATCGAGGTGATCCACCGCTCCACGCGGCACGCCAAAACCCGCGGACCCCGGCTCAATGGTCAACCGCCGCGGCGCTCCTGTTGCCGGATTCGCCGCCAAACCACGTCCCACCATTATCATTTGTCGTCCACTAACCGGCGGCGTCACCAACTTTGTTTTGACCGGTGCATTCACCAGTTGCGGAACACCATAAAACGAATTCCCATACGCCCCGGGTTCCCAAACCCATCCGTATCCGGGAATAAATATCCAGTTGCCAGAGTGATACGGCGCCCATCCCCACGGATAGCCCGAAACAAAAGCATATCCCCCTCCCGGATAAAAGGCCCAGCCCCCATCCTGAAATGGACTCCAACTCGCGCCCATGAAGTAGGGCTGCCAGACGCTCCCGTAGCCCGCCACGTTCATGAAGTTGCCGTAGTAATTGAGATCGCTCATGCCGTATCCGTAGGGCGTCAGCACATTCGAAGTTCCGACAGATGCATACCGGTCGTGATACTCCGATTGTTGGCGATCCCACTCATCCGACGACTCGGTCTGGTAATTCTTGGCGACGGTGAAAGTATCTTTCGCGGAAGAATCACTCTGGGCGGAAACCTCTTTCTCGTCCTTGCTCTTGTCGATGCCTTCGGCCGCATCGTTTTTCGCCAGTTCGTCTTTCGCAAACAGGACGCTCGCCCCATGCTTCTCAGCCACGTCGAACTCTCCCGACGGTCCGCTCGCGCTTACTTTTCCTTTGAACACAGCCAGGGATGCCTTGTTCGCGCCCTCAAGTTCCACGCGGAAGTGCGCCGCCTGCGCCACGCTTATCGATTCATCGGCAAAATTCAATGCGAAATGGTCACCTGTCTTTTCGCCGGAATTATCATCCCGTTTCGTCGCATGCGCATTCGCCGGGTGTAAATTCGCATAAACCGCACCCGAGATCAGTTGCACCGTGCTGATTTTCTGACCATCGTCGCCCAGCGCCAGCCGGGCGAAATCGATTTCGCTATTCGGAGCGAGACGCAGGGCGCTTCCGTCCTCGAATTCCACCTCCGCGCGTCCATCTTTGCCCGTCTTTATCTTCGAGCCTTCGATTACCGGCAAGTTGATAAACGCCTTATCGAAACCGTCTCCGGTCGCGCGATCCATCTGCACCGCCCCCTGCACTTCGCTCAGTCGCACGATCCGCACATTCGACTCGGCCAACGCCGAGATGGAAAGAAACGTTGTTCCCAGCGCAGCAACCACTGCCAGTATTTTCCCGAATCTGAAGTTCGCCATACGTTCCTCCTGTGGACGCGGGTCCGAATCCTGCTTTGGAATGACCTATCCTATCCCTAAACCGCTCGTCGAAAAAAACTATTATCAAGCAGGGTTTCCTTCGTGCCCTTCGTGGTAGCAAAGTTTTCAAATTTAGCCACCACCCTGGACCAAACATCAGCGCGTGCCCGCCTTTTCCAGTAGCCGCTGGGCGCGGGCGCGCGTTCCGTTGATCACCGCAGGATCGGCAATGATGGGATCTAGAATCGAACGGACCGCCACTACCTCGATCAGTTGATTGTCCCGAGCCATTTGCTCCATCCGCTTCAACTCTTCATCCAGGGCAAGTTTCTGATATTGATGATCCCATTGCAGCCGATGGCCGAATTCGAGCGTCGCGGAGAGGCTCTGGAAGAGGCTAGTCAGTTCCTCCACCGCGGAGACCGTCGTGTAGTTATATGTCGCCTCGCCGCTACGCTGTGCATCTTTGTACCTCAGCGTCTTCTTCCCGGTAAAAGCCAGGCCCTTGTGATGCGAGTCGACATCCTTGTGCAGGTATCCCGCCTTCGCCACCAGCGCGAAAATCTTCTCCCGCGTTTCGGCCGATACAGGAAACTCCAGATCGAAACTATCCGTTTCCTCGGAATCAGCCGTCAGCCGCCCGGTGGACTGATAATGTGCCGCCCCGTCAGATGGAATGCGAATGGAATAGTGTTCCGGCGTCGAGGTCGGAAAATCAAGCGTAAACGTAACCACCGCCAAAGGATCGGTTTGCGAGTACGCTCGCCCCAGGCAAACGAAGAGCGCAAAGATCACCAGACGAGCAGTCAAGAAAATACGCGGCATGGTTCGCAGTAATCATTGGGGATACCGCGCCCACTGTCAAGGGGAGGACCGCGCTTGGCTATTGGCTTTCGCGTTCGATTGCGCCACAAACAAAGTAGGGACGAACGCATTCGTTCGTCCCTAGCTTCGCAATTCAATTCAGACATCAATCGACAACGTTTTCACGGTTTGGCTGCCGGCTGACGGCTGCCCTACTTGCACACCGCCGTAAAGCCCAACTGATCGCTGGCACTCACATAAATCTGGCCCGAGATCACTCCATTATTGTTGATCCCTCCTGCCATCGTGTAGTTGCCGCCCGCATAGACGATGTTCTTGAAAATACCATTCTGGTAGACGAAGCCGAAATCCTTGTCGCTCGAAAGGTGGTTGCCAACAATCACCCCGGCGTTGTTGATCCCCGAAAGAATGGTCCCAAATTTCGCTTTCGGATAATTGATGTTCGTGAACTTTCCGTTCTGCCACAGGAAGCCATAGTTAACGAAGCCGCTGGCGTACGCTCCGACCACCTGACCGGTGTCGTTGATCGCCAGCGCGTACGTGACCTGCGCACTCGGGTAGACGATCGTTGTGTATTTGCCCGCGCTCGTCAGCGAGAAACCTTTCACCACCGAGGGACTCGCGCTGAAACTTCCTACCGCCGTGCCCGACTTGTTCACATCATAGAGCCACGTGTTGGACGCCTTTGGATAATTGACCTCCGTCATTTGGCTGCCTTGCAGCAGGAATCCATGCACATCTCCCGGAACACCCGAGTCCTGGTAGAAGCCGGCGCTCTCACCGCCGGTATTCTGTCCGTACATCCATGTATTCGCGGATTTCGGCGCAGAATATTCCGTAAACACTCCGGCAGACGAGCGCGTGAAGGCAACATACGCTGCCGTCTTGTCATCGATCAACTGTCCTACCACCGTTCCGTCGTCGCTGATTCCTTGCACCTCGCCCAGCGTATATCCAGTCGGCGCGGTGAACGTATCGAATGTGCAGGAAGCCGTTTGCGCGGCATAGGAAATTCCAGATTGCAACAGCAAAACAACCGCAATAGCAGACAGGGATCGGGGAAGGTTCATGAAATCCTCATGTGTTTTCTTGAGCCGCGTTCGGTGTTTCCGAAGCAGCGATTTTGTTGATTTCGTGACTTTCAGCATACCCTGAGAAGGCCTGCCAGGCGCGGTTCTATGCCCAAACGAGTGTTCACCCAGGGATCACAGTTTTCGGACGAGACCAGAGGTAACTTGACCCGAGGTCGGGGTAGAAAATACGGCCTACAGCCTGCCGAAAAACTCAGATTGGTATCAAGGCAACTCTACAGCGCACAAGGGATTCGTATCAGCATCCCTAGGCGACACGAAGAATTCGTATCAGGATATCGCTTTAACGATACCGGACTCCGCTTCCAACAAGACGCCTCTTCAGGGCTGAGGACGCGCCACCCGCCCCTCACCAAACTTCAAACGTAGATCAATGTGCCGCCGTCTTCCGACTCCCCAACAAAGCTCTGCCTCGCTCCAAGCCCTCTCGCTCAGACGGGCAGTCCGCCCGTTTGACCCTGCCCTGTCGTTCTCGCGTCGCCGCCGTGTGCAGATGGCAGATCGCAATCGCCAGCGCATCGGCAGCATCCGCAGGTTCAGGAATCTGGTCAAGATTCAACAGGCGCGTCACCATTTGCTGCACCTGATGCTTTTCAGCACGCCCGTATCCCACCACTGCCGACTTAATCGACAGAGGAGAATATTCCGCGACTTCCAGTCCAGCAGATGCCGCCGCCAGCATCGCCACACCACGCACCTGGCCCAATTTCAAAGCCGATTTCACATTGGTGGCGTAGAAAACATCTTCAATCGCGACCCGGTCCGGACGATGCTTCACGATCAATTCCCCGAGTCCGATAGAAATGCGCGAGAGCCTCGTCGGCATCGGTTCACGCGGCGAAACCTTGATGGCGCCGCAAATAACACAAACCAGCCGATCGTTGTGCCGTTCGTCGGAAACGAGCTCGACCACGCCGTATCCCGTGTATTCGGTGCCGCAATCGATGCCGAGAACCCGCATGGCTGAAGTGTAGCAGGCAGCGCAGTTCGCATTTAGCAACTTCATTCTGCTTCGTGGCGCTGCTCCCTCGTCTTGTCATCCGGAGCGAAGCGAAAGATCTGCTTTCCCGCCCATCAACAGCACCGTGCCCTCCGCGATCTGGCCAGTTCATTCTCGCGCCGAAAAAGCGCATAGGCGCTCGCCGACGACTCCATCTGACCGCGCTCCAAAAAACGCTGGTATGCCGACTCATCGAAGACCTCTCGCAGCATAGCCACGAAAACCGGTAAAGAACGCACAATTGCCGCTACCATCACGCCCACCGTGCCCTGGCTCGTCTCGATTGCTCGCTCATCACCTGTCGCTGCGTTCGCTCCACAGCAGGACCCTGCTTCCCTCACGATTGTTCCTCCGTCGCCAGGCGCGTCATCACAAACGGCGCTTCTTTCGTCGAAGCCATTTTCGCCCCTGACAGCACGCGCGAGCACTCCCATGCGGATTCGACAAGAATCGTGGCCACCATCGCCACCAACACGCTGGTGATCGCCGCGTCCAGCCGGTCATTGAAGATCAGTCGAGGATTCGCCCCGGCCTTCGCCAACTGACCAGCGTGCGCCAGGAATCCGACTCTAGGATTCTTGTCCAGAACCTTGTGCCACGATGCCGTGAATGTCACCGCCACCAGCCAGCACAGCGGAATCAGCGTCACGAAGAGATAGTGCGCTCGAGCCGTCTTGACGATGATCGTGGTCGCGACGCACAACGCCACCGTGGCCAGCAACTGATTGCAGATGCCGAATAGCGGCCACAGCGAATTGATTCCTCCCAGCGGATCCTTAATACCCTGCCACAGAAAATTTCCCCACGCCGCCACAATCAAAGCGCTGGTAAACAAGATCGACGGATACCAACTCGTGCGACCCAGAGGCTTCCAGATATGGCCCAGCGCATCCTGTAACATGAAGCGCCCGACCCGCGTCCCGGCGTCAATAATCGTCAGGATGAAGAGCGCCTCGAACATGATGGCGAAGTGATACCACAGCGCCATCACCGCCTGTCCCCCAAGGGTGTTAGAGAAAATCTGCGCCATGCCCACGGCGAACGCCGGTGCTCCGCCGGTACGGTTGAACAGCGTCCGCTCGCCCACCGCGTGCGCCAGCGTTGCCATCTGCGCAGCACTTACCTGAAATCCCCACGAACTGATGGTCGTCGCCGCCGCTTCCGGCGCTTGCCCCACGATGCCCGCCGGACTGTTCACCGCGAAATAAACTCCCGGCTGCAGCACTGACGCCGCGATCATAGCCATGATTGCGACCATCGACTCTGCCAACATGCCGCCGTAGCCGACGAAACGCGTCTCCGGTTCATGCCGGATCAGCTTCGGCGTGGTGCCGCTCGAAATCAGGGAATGAAACCCGCTGATGGCGCCGCAGGCAATCGTAATGAAGGCGAACGGGAAGATCGTTCCGGCAAAGATGGGTCCGGTGCCGTCCACAAACCTCGTCAGCGGCGGCATGTTCAGCGTAGGACGAAATACCACAATCCCAACCGCCAGCAGCGAAATCGTTCCCAGTTTCACGAACGTACTCAGATAATCACGCGGCGCCAGCAACAACCACACCGGCAGCGCGGACGCGGCGAATCCATAAACGATGATCAGGATCGCCAGCGTCGGCGCCGCCAGCGTGAAAAGTGCCGCCCACGAAGGCGTCTGCGAAACCCACTGTCCGCCGAAAATCGCTCCCAACACCAGCACAAATCCCAGAAGAGAAGTCTCCAAAACCTTCCCCGGACGAATACGCCGCAAATAAAAGCCCATCAGAACGGCGATGGGCATCGTCATCGCGATGGTGAACGTCCCCCACGGACTCGCTTTCAGCGCATTCACGACGATCAGTGCGGTCGCCCCGAGCAGGATCACGATGATGCTGAGCACGGAAACATAGGCAACGAAACCACCCACTCGCCCGATTTCAGACTTCGCCATTTCGGTGAGCGACTTGCCATCCCGGCGCACAGAAAACAGCAGAATTACAAAATCCTGCACGCATCCACCCAACACCGCACCGGCAATAATCCAGAGCGTTCCCGGTAGGTATCCGAACTGTGCCGCCAGCACCGGACCAACCAGCGGTCCAGGACCCGCGATGGCCGCGAAGTGATGTCCAAAGACCACCCACTTATTCGTGGGAACGAAATCGCGCCCATTCTCCAGACGCTCCGCCGGAGTCGCCCGCTTCGGATCGAGCGCCAGCACCTTGGCTGCAATAAAGCTGCTATAGAAACGGTATCCAACCGCGTATGTGCAGACGGCCGCGACCACCAGCCACAGGGCATTGATCTGTTCACCGCGATGCAACGCTATCGTCGCTAGCGCCAGCGCTCCGAGCAGGCTGACGGCAATCCATAAAACAACGCGCAAAATTTTTGGCATGGGGGCCCGTGTTTTCCCGCAGCTTTGTTGCCGGAACTCTGCGCCGCCGACGTTCGCACCGGCAAGCGTCGTGAGTTCCGGCGAGTATTGTGGCGAAATCCAACGCGCTTCGCAAGCCGAGAGTTTCCTTGCCCCTCGCCGCCCATTTTCCACCACGCGACCGCGTGCCAAACTTGCAATCGCCGAACCCACTTGAGGCAAAGCCGCGTGATAACCTAAAGGTATTCCGACCCATCGCGACCTGTTACCCGGGCGGATCTTTCCGCTCTCTGAGCGGCCTCATACTCGAATTGGCACATCCTACCTAAGGAGAATGTAATGAAGATTGGAATGCTGACTGGCGGAGGCGATTGCCCCGGACTGAATGCGGTCATACGCGCGGTAGTGCGCAAGGGCACCTTCCATTACGAAGATGAATTTCTTGGCTTTGTCGAAGGCTGGCGCGGATTACTCGAAGATAAAACCATGGATCTCGGCCTCTCCTCCGTCGGAGGCATCCTTCCCCGCGGCGGCACCATCCTCCGCACCTCGCGCACCAATCCGGCCAAAACCCCCGACGGACTCAAGCGCTGTGCCGACAACCTGAAGCAACACGGTTGTGACGCCCTCATCGCCATCGGTGGCGACGACACCCTCTCCGTCGCCCAGAAACTGTTCGTGAACGGCGTGAAAGTCGTCGGCGTTCCCAAGACCATCGATAACGATCTTTCCGGCACAGATTTCACCTTCGGATTCGATACCGCCGTCAATATCGCGACCGAAGCCATCGACCGCGTCCACACCACCGCCGAGGCGCACAACCGCGTGATCGTCGTCGAAGTCATGGGACGCGACTCCGGTTGGATCGCTACCTACAGCGGTATCGCGGGCGGAGCCGACGTGATTCTCATCCCCGAGGTTCCCTTCGACATCGAACAGGTCGCTGAACTGATTCGCCAGCGCCACAGCCGTGGAAGGTATTTCAGCATAGTCGTCGCCGCCGAAGGCGCGAAGTTCGCCGACGGCCTCGAAAAACACGGCGGAGCCTCCGTGCTCGGCTCTGGCAAGGACGATTTCGGACACGTTCGATTGGGCGGAATTGGCGCCACCCTCGCTGCTGAAATCGAAAAACTCACCGGCTTCGAATCACGATCCGTCGTTCTTGGCCACATTCAGCGCGGCGGTTCCCCCAGCGCCTATGACCGCGTCCTCGCTACCCGGTACGGACTCGGCGCCATCGATATGGTCCATCGCGGCGAGTTTGGTCAAATGGCTGCCCTCCGCGGGAACAAGATCGTCTCCGTTCCTCTGCTCGAAGCCATCTCCACCAACCGGAAGGTGGATAAGGAAATTCTCGACGCCGCCACTGGGATTCTCGACAAGCTCGATTTCAAGGTCGCGAAACTTTCCTGAAGCTCCGCCAAATTCCCTGTTGGATTCCTCGCCGAGACGCAGAAAACCGCGTCTCCCGAGGTAGTCCAGATGAACCTGCGATCTTTCATCTTTGCGGCGAACAAAGTCCGCCAATCGCCTAACCCGGCAGGGATTTGCTTGGCATAGCGCCATTTTGGGGGCATACTTACCCCGTAATCGCTCTTCCGACTCGAAATTCGACCGTCAGAACCAATCACGTTTCTGGGAATAAGCCCGCGGCCATGTTTCGCAACGAGATTCAGCCCGAGAACCACATAGAGCGATCGACCGCGCTCGCCGTTCACTCCGACTCGCAGTCCGCCGAGGTCCAGCGCAAACGGATGCTCATCGCGCTCGGAATCCTCTTGGCGGCTCTAGCGGCCGTAGTTCTCAAAGACTGGGATTTCTGGTTCCCCCCCGCCGGGGAAGTCCAGCAAGCCACTTTCAGGAAAAAAAGCAAGGCAGTGGCGACGACCGCGACCGTCGTTCCTGTTGCTCCCACGCGAGAACACAAAGTCTCCAAACCCTCCGCGCCTCCCTCTGCAACCGCAGTTCCTCCCTTTTCAGCCACCACCGAACGCACCGCCCTCCCGCCGCTCCAAGTAGAGGTCGTGGCCGGCAACCGGCACATCAGTGTCCCGGCAAAAAGCAATGCCATTCATCTCGACGTCGATGCAAGCTCTCCATCCGTTTCTGCCGCCACAGCCGTCGCGGATGGCGTCACCAAGTCCAGCGAACGCGTTCAGCTTTCGCCGCAGACCGCGCAGAGCGTCAGTGTCTCCGTTCCACCGGATTATCCTCTGCTCGCGCGTCAAATGAAGGTGCAGGGCGCGGTGAGCTTGCAGGCGTTAATCTCCCGCGATGGAACCATTCAGCAGTTGCAGATTCTCAGTGGCCCCGCCATTCTCGCGGCCGCGGCCCGCGAAGCCGTAAAGCAGTGGCACTTCAAACCTTTCCTGCAAAATGGACAGCCCGTCGAAACACAGGCCCGCATCACCGTCAACTTCACCATCTCCACGAATTAAGTGCTAAGAGTTGCCGGCATCGGAGCGAGACCGACGGATTTCGGGAAGCGCGCAAACTCCGCACGTTGCGGAAACTGTCGCGTAGATTCGTGACTTGCCCCGTATTGCGCCGCCCGCGAACTATGTTCGATACGAAAGAGAAAGGCAAGAGTTCTAGCAGCTGCAACAAAAACTCTGAATTCAAGTGCTATTGGGAAGGGCCCGAGTTCCACTCGGGTCGTAACCGTCGCAGAATTACGAGCGGCTTCGAGCCAACTGGGGAATGCTGCAATCGGGAAACATCCCTTTCGCTCCAGTCGGCCCATTCTTTCCGCCTCGCCAAAAATTAAACGGGCGTCCGGATTCTTTCGAATCCAAGACGCCCGGGCAGCCCTCCCCCAGAACTGCTCAAAAAAAATTTACGACCGAACCGAAAATCTGAGAATAGCCCTCGAGTGCCAAACTGGAGTCACCAAAGTGCCGGGTCGTAACTCACAGATTCAAAGGAAAAAAAACTCTTCAACAGACAGGATTCGCAGCCCCCTACTCCGAAAGCACCATCGCACCCGGTGCCGTTCCCGTCACGAAAGGCGAACCCGTAATCAGCGCCGGCACGCCGGTCGACGGGTTATAGGTATAGCCCTCGATGCCGTTCGCAGTCTGGCTTCCGATATAAAAATAGTGTCCGACCTGATCGAACAAGGCGAACAATCCCCCCGCAGCCAGGCTGAAGGGAGAACCCGTAGCCGACACCAGTTGGCCGTTCTCAGCGTTGATCGTAAAACACCAGATCGAGTAGCTCGATCCCGGCGCAATCGCATAAACAAATTTCCCGCTCGGATCGGTCAGCACCGTGGTCGGTCCTACCGTTCCGTTCAGCGGAGCAAACGGAGAACCCAGCATCGGAGTAAGCGCTCCCGTCGTCTGATCGATGTTGAATCCCGAAACATTGCCAATCGTCTCGTTGTACGGTGGCAGGTTGTTCGCCGAAGGATTCGTGACATACAGGAATCGGTCGCTCGTATCGACCGCCGCCGAAATAGCGCCCGCCCCGGAAAACACCGGGGATCCGACGACTTGCGTGAGGATATTCGCCGCTGTCGGATCGAACTTGAATGTCGTTACCATCCCGATGTTGGGATTGGTCACGTAAAGAAACTGACCGTCCCGTTTGAAAACCATCTGGGTCGGATCGTTATTCGCCGGAAACGGCGATCCCGCCACTTCGGCCAACGCGCCGCTCGAGCTATCGATGGAGTAAACCGAGATGTCGCCCTCAATATTGTTCGTGACCAGTAAAAACGCCCCCGTTGGGTCGAGAAGCGCCGCGTTCGGTCCGGGATGCGTTGGAGTCGGCGCGCCCGTAAGATTCAACGAGCCATCGCCGGCTACGCTGAAAATCGAGATCGAATTAGCGTCCGAATTGATCGCATAAAGAAACTTCTTCGAGGGAAGCAGCGCCAGTCCAGTCGGCGTTGTGTTCTGTGTGGCTGGCGTCTTTGATCCCAGCGTAATCGATCCGTTCGAACCGTTGATGTGCAACTGCAGCACCGCGCCCGTCGCCGGCAGCGTCACATAGGCGTCGTGATTCGGAGGCCCGGGCAAATGGCTATTGGTGCCGCAGGATAGGGAGAGCCCGGCCAGAACAATAAGAACGAGAGTGAGGCGGACCCTGTGACTTCCAGGGGAGACACTTTGACCTGCCAGTGCGGCGCACGCCGCCCTTAAAAAGCTCATTTGCAAACCTGCTCCTCAGTAGCCAAGCTGATATCGATTAAAGTCGTGTCCACTATCGTGCATGAGAAAGCGCGAATTGCGCAACTACGCGGCTTCGAATGCCCGCACAACCGGTGCCTCTCATTCCGTTCCGTAGGATGCGCCACGAACCCGCCGAGGCTGTGCGAGGAATCTCGAAATCAACGGGACCAAACACCGCTTGGCACGGTCTCTGTGTTCTAATTGTAGGTTGAGTTCCAAATGCCGCACCAGGTTGCTCCACGCTAACATCCTGCTGTGATTGATATCCACTGCCACTTGTTGCCCGAAGTCGACGACGGTCCCAAATCTTGGGATACGGCCGTCGAGATGTGCCGCATGGCCGCTGCCGACGGCATCACTCACTCCGTTGCGACTCCGCACGCCAACGATCGCTACGCCTACGACCGCCCCTACCTCTTGGGACTCCTTGATCAGCTGCGCGAGAAGTTGCGCGAGTCGAGTAACCCTATCCGTCTGCAGTTAACTCTAGGCTGCGATTTTCATCTTTCCTTCGAGAATCTGGAACGCGTGCAGCAGCAGCCCCACACCTACACGATCGGAGAAACGAATTATCTCCTGATCGAGCTGAGCAACTTCAGCGTCCCCGTCCACATGGCTGAGTGTTTCACCCGTCTCGCCGATTGCGGCCTCACTCCTATCCTCACCCATCCCGAACGCAATCCGATCCTGCAGCAAACCCCGCAACGTATTCTAGAATGGGCTGATCAGGGATGCCTGATCCAAGTCACCGGCTCAGCCCTGACTGGATTTTGGGGAGAACGTCCCGAACTCATCGCCCGTTGGCTCCTCGACCGCTCCGCCGTCCACGTCCTCGCCTCCGACGGACACGAGACCAAGCGCCGTATCCCCACTCTCTCTGCCGCCCATACTGTCGCCGCAACAATTGTTGGGTCGGAGTATGCCGATGCCCTCGTCGACGGCAATCCCGGCGCAATCGTCAAAGGAATCCCCATCCCCTTCTGTCCCCGCCCCGTCCTAGACTAGGAAATACTAAGAGATTTTTCCTTCGCCCCTCTGTCCCGCTTGCACCGTGCCGATCGGTATCGCGGCGTATCAATGCCTGAACCGCTGCCGGATCGCATCCCAATCGCTCCAGCCGTCTCGATCCATTTGCCTTAGCCGCGCCGATTCGTGTCAGGGCATGGCTTCAAAGCGATAACGAAAGCCTTTTCAAATCAGATGCCGCTTTAAGGCGTGGCCTTCGCCCCACTAAGGTTTCGCTTCCTGCAACAGTACAACATCCGAATCCGTGTGCCCCCGCAGAATCCCCAGATTCTTCCCATCTGGCGACCAGTGAAAAAAGAGGATTTGCTCGGCGTCGAACTGTGTGAACGGATGCCCGGCGGACCCGTCAAGAGGCTGCATCCATATGTTGTCCACTCCATTTTCGCGAACTGGATACGCGAGCGACTTGCCATCAACGGTAAATTGCGGTCCCGCAGAAACGTGCGGGTTAATATCCATGACTCGCGCCGCAGCGAGCGTCGTCAGGTCGAGAATGGCCATTCGCGTCGTCCCCGATCCTGAGTCCAAATTCACGAATTCGACAAGGTAGGCAAGGCTTTTACCATCGGGAGAAATACCCATTCCGCGTCCAACCTGAAACGCCTTCGGCACCGACGTTGCTGGGACCGGTTCAGCTTTCCCCGCACCGTCGACTGAACCATCGATCGCAACCCGCCAAAGCCGCTGTGTATCACGAAAAAAATAAACCCATTCGTGGTTTGCCGAGCACGCGACCGAAGAACTCCAGCCATCGTCCGCGCCATCGGTTAACTGCGTGGGATGCGATCCATCCGCATTTAGGCGCCAAAGCCCTGTGGAATTCGTGCCGCCGTGAAAGGCCCACGGAAAAACGATGTACTGCGGACCGCAGGCGGAAAGAGCGAGGATTCCTGCCGCCGGATCCCCGGCAAGCACGGTGTAGTTTTTCCCCGCCGCGTCTGTGCGGATGAGATGCGTGACATCGGACGTCAGCAGATTCCCGTCGGCGCCCCAATTGAAAGAAAAGACGTGTTCCCCGTCGATTGACAGCGGAGCCAGGGAAGCAGGCGCGCCTCCTTGTCCCGGAATAACGAAGAGATTTTGCACCGCCTTTTGCTGGACCGTCGCGAGAGTTTTGCCATCGGCCGAAAGACTCAGCGTGGCATAACTATTCGTGTCGCGGGAGATGGGGCGGAACTGCCCATCCGGAAGCGAAGTAAATCCGATCTGGCTGCGCGCAAAGTCTGGACCTTTGGCCTGATACGTAACAAAAACACCGTCACCTTTCGGCGACCATTGCACTGTAGAAATATAACGATCGCTAAACCAGAGTGTCTCAATCTTGCCGCTATCTAGGTCGAACTTACCAATCCCTCCGAAATGTCCCTTCGTGAGATACGGAAAAGCGATCGTTTTGCCGTCCGGCGACCAGGCGACCCAGCGCGGAAGATAATCGAGGACTCCGATGTGCAGGATCTTTTCATCGCTGCCATCGATCTTCGCGCTGAGCAGCCGCCACTTCCCCGTCTCCGGATCGTTGGCCCGCGTATAGGTCATGCGCGCGCCGTCCGGAGAAAAACTGAAGGCGCTGTCCACATCGCGAATGACGACTTGCGGCGTGCCTCCCAGCACCGGGGTACGATAGATACTGAAGTCGCTCTGAATCCCGTTTTCCGCTCTGCGAAAGTAAACGTAATTTCCATCCGGCGAGAAGGCCACGTTCGGGATGGTCGTCGTGGGTGGAACAATCTGCGTATCGCTTCCGGTCGCGACATTGCGCAACCACAAACTGTTCAATCCCTTTTCGTCCATCACCGTCAGCAGGTATTTGCCATCCGACGAGATAGCCGTCACTACCGCTTTGTTTGAATTCGTGAGCTGCGAAATACTGAAATTCTGAAAAGGACTCGCTGCCGTCCGATGCAACATCGAGTAGACACCAAAACCCGCGGCCGCGAACACGACCACCGCCGCAATCGCTCCTCCGAGCACTCCGATCTTGTGCTGTTTAACAGCAGCCACCACCGCCGAACTGCTGCCCGACGCCGGCTGCGCGGTTGGCCGCGACCTATCCTGCGACGTTCGATCCGACGTTCGATCTGACCTTCGGTCCGACGTTCGATCCGAAGTTTCGCTTGTCAGCGAGCCCGCCGTGCCCAATGCCGGTGTCTGCGGCCCGCTCAATCCCGCGCTCGAACCAGAACCGGTCCCCGCATCCGCCCGGCCCGCGGACACGCCCGGACGGCTCGTTTCCGTCTCTCTCTTCAGGCGCTTCAGGTCCGCCAGCATATCGGCGGCGTGCTGGTAACGCAGATCGCGATCTTTCTCCAGAGCCTTGCTGATAATGCGCTCGAGTTCCGCAGGCAAATCGGGATTCATGCGCACCGCCGCCACTGGCGTGCTATCCAGAATCTCCCGCTGAATCACTCCCGAGCTTTCCCCGCGGAAGGGCAAAGTTCCCGTCGCCATTTCGTACAGCACTGCTCCAAAAGAAAACAAATCGGTCCGCGCGTCCAATTCCTTCGCCCGCACCTGCTCTGGCGACATATACGCGACCGTCCCAACCGCCATCCCTGGACTGGTCAAATGCGTCTCCACGGTTCCGGTTTCGGTAGCATCCAACGCAGCCCGCGATTTGCTTGCCGTCACCTTGGCGAGCCCGAAGTCGAGAACTTTCGCGTGCCCGCGTTTGGTTACGAAAATATTGGCGGGCTTGATGTCGCGGTGAACGATGCCCTCGCTGTGGGCGGCGTCGAGGGCATCCGAGATCTCGATCGCGAGGCCGAGCAGAACATCCGTTTCGACCGGCCTACCCGCGATCCGGTGCTTCAGCGTCACGCCTTCCAGAAACTCCATCGCGATAAACGCCTGGCCATCCTGCTCGCCAATGTCGTAGATCGTGCAGATATTCGGATGATTCAGCGCCGACGCAGATTGCGCCTCGCGTTGAAAACGGGCGAGCGCCTGGGGATCTCGGGACAAATCTTCGGGCAAAAACTTAAGGGCTACAAAACGGCGCAGACGCGTGTCTTCCGCCTTGTAGACAACGCCCATCCCGCCGCCTCCAAGCTTCTCAACGATGAGGTAATGGGAGATCGTTCGTCCAATCATCAGGGGCGAATCTTAATTTGCATGAAAGGCTAAGTCAATGAAGCGAGCACCCGCAGTTTACTGCTGCGGAACGCTATCATCTCGCGGGGTTGGCTTCGCCGCCTTGGGATCGCTCGCCGCGGGCGCCGCCGGCATCGTCATCGCACTTTCCGGGTTCAGCAAGTGGTCAGAACTCGGACCCAATCCCAGTTTGATCAGCGCTCGGGAATCGGGCGTCGTCTTTGACTGCCAGCCATGATCGGCCTGGTAGCGCTGCATCGCGGCTTGCGTGTTCGCGTCCCACGCGCCCGAAGGTTCACCCTGCATATAGTGTTCGCGGATCAGCGCCGCCTGGATCTCCCGCGCCCGGTCCGCATCAATCCCCTGCTGTCCGCGCTTTTTTGCAACCGCCTTCGTGCCCTTCTTGGAACGCGAGCCTTTCCCCTTTTGCGTCGCGCTGTGGCTTGCCGCGTGAGATGTCGGGTGCTTTGCGGCGGTATGCTGACCAGAAGGATGCTTTGCCTTTGATGCCGACGCAGTTGAGGTGCGCGTCGTACCTGTCTTCGCCTTTGCTTTTGTTCGCGGCGCCATTGCCGTATCGTTCTGCGCGAAGATCACTCCCGGCATGGCAAAAACCAGCAGGCCGCAAAGCGCCACGCGTTGCCATCCCCGAATCAAATTCGTCTTCCGCATGTTTATTTCCTCGGTCCGTTCATAGCGCGGGAACCGCCGCTCGCTAAACGCGCTTCGCGCGCATTTCCTTGGAAGAGCGCCAGTTTAAAACTCCAAGAATGTTTTCAGTTCTCCACGAATGCGAAGAGCGCGAGTTCCACTCGTGCCGCATAGGCCGTGAAAGACGTCTGCGCTTTAGCGCCTGCGGGAACTCTCGACCTCCCCGATAATTTTTCCCGCAAACTCACTCGACGCGTGCCCGCGCGCGCTAACGCCCAAAAAAAAACGGCGAGATTGGCTTACTCCTATCGTCCCCTACTCGGGGACGCTGTGCCAGTCTCGCCGGTGTTTATATCAGTTACGGAAGTGTACCGGCTAGGAAAATCGTGCCGTCCTGAGCGCGCGCGCCTCGCGGTCGTACCAGGAACACGACGTCCTGCCCGCTCTTCAGCGACGTTTCGATCTTCATAAAGTCGTCTGAACTGCTCACGGGCTGCTTGTTCACTTCGAGGATCACGTCACCGCGATTCAGACCAAGGTCTTCCGCGAATGATCCCTGCTTCACGTCCTGCACCACAACGCCTTTGCCCGCGGGAATGTTGAGACGATCCGCCAGATCGGGAGTGATGGCCCGCACCGTGATGCCGAACTTGCTGGCCTTCGGAGCCTCTTCACTCTGGTTCTCCTCGTCGTCACCGAGACGGGACGCGAACAACTTCGAGCGATCCGCAATCGTCACGGTCGCTTCCTGCTTCTTGCCGTTCCTCACGAAGGTCAACTTCGCCTTCGATCCCGGCTTGCGCGAAGCGATGTCGGCTACCAGATCGTCGCCGGTCTTCACGTCTTTGCCGTCGACCGAAGTGATAGTGTCGCCAATTTTCAGACCAGCCTCATCCGCCGGACTGCCCGTGACGACATTCGATACCGTCACGCCCGACCCATAGATGTGTGCGATTGCCGGATTTGGTTGTGCCGCGAATTCGATGCCGATCGATCCGCGCGAAACGCGGTGTTCCGGCCCGATCAACTGGTTGTAAACGGTCGCGACCGTATTTGAAGGCATCGCGAATCCCACCCCCGCGTACGAACTCGTCTCCGTCAAAATCGCAGTGTTGATGCCGATCACTTCCCCTGCCATATTGACGAGCGGTCCGCCCGAGTTCCCCGGGTTAATTGCCGCATCCGTCTGAATGAAAGACTGAAACTGCCGGTTTGGAACGATGTTGCGCCCCTTCGCCGAGACGATTCCCGCGGTCACCGTTTCCTGCAATCCAAACGGGCTGCCGATCGCCAGTACCCAATCGCCAACTTCCATCCCGTCAGAGTTGCCCAGTTTCGCGGCCGGCAACGGACGATCCATTTCAATCTTTATCACCGCCAGATCCGTCTCTTGATCCATGCCCACCAGCTTCGCGTCATGTCCCGGAGAAGCTGGATTTTCATCCATCAACTTCACGCGAATCCGATCGGCCTTCTCCACCACATGCCGGTTCGTGACAATGTAGCCTTTCGAATCGACAATTACGCCAGAACCCAGCGATCGCTGCCGGATGGTGCCCGCCTCCGCTCCACCCTGACCGCCTTGGCCGCCAAAAAATTTGTCGAAGAAATCCTGAAACTGATTATCGTCGCCGCCCTCTTGATCCTGCTCATCAGGATCGGGGCGCACCGAACGCCCGCGGCGGTGCGGATTTTTAACCGTCGACTCGGTATTGATATTCACCACGCTCGGTTCCAGTTGCTTGGAGATTTGTGAGAACGCATTCGATAGCTGCTGCGGGGCTGGAATTGTCAACGGAGTGGCATCCGAAGCTTTCTGCCCCTCTTTGCCTTTGACTCCATAAGAGACGACCGTCCCAATCAGAATTCCGACCGTAAGCGTCGCCAAAATCGTAAGAGTGTAGGCCCAGCGGTTCGCTTTGACGCGGGCCAAAAAAGCGCTTTCGCGCGAATCCATTTCGTGTCCTCCTAAAACTCTCTAATTCCTTATTATACCTTTGCCCCAGACCAGGGGCATTCTGTCGGCGTCCAACTCATTTAGACGCAGAAAAGCACCCCCACGTCACAACAAGCCACAGGATTTGTGTCGAGATTCGTAAAGCCTCAAATTCCGCACGTCGCTTCCACATCTCGTGAAAATTTGCGATCTTGACTTTGATTTGAAAGGCCGCAGCTTCAGCTGCGCCGTAACTGTCACCGTACTAAAAGCGGCTTTGAGCCGCTGAGGGACTGTGTGCGCGAATTGCGACTTTTTCGCCAACCCCCTCAGAATGCCAGAAATACCGTCTCAACGTGCCGGCTCTCAGATTTTCAACGTCATGAGCGCCAGGAAAACTCCCGTATATCCCGCGATGACAAGCAACACAAGCAGTGCCCCAAAACTGAGAACATTGAAAATCCCCCACGGCCTTTGCACCGCTCCGTTCGCCAGCTTCGACAAGCCGAAACAACTGGTCAGCGCGCACGCTGGCACCACAAAAAAGCCCAGCGCCCGCCCGAAACGCACTTGCGGAAAGACAATCAGAAACATCACCGCTGGAAGAAAAATCAGGGCCGGAACAATCGCCAGCGGAGCACCCACCAGGAACGCCCGTTCCCTCGCTCTGAGTTCATTCATGGAATGCCGGGCCATCCAGCAATCGACTCAATGCGTCATCGAATGCTTCAATGCCTCAATCTCTCAATGACGCAATGCCTCAATGGCTCACTGCTTCGCTGCTGTACACCGTCTTGCCGCCAACCACCGTGCGCAGAACCTTTGTCTCCAAAATCTTCGGCGGCAACGCCGCCGTGATGTCCGTATCCAGCACAACGAAGTCCGCTAACATCCCCGGTTCCAGCTTGCCTTTGTGCTTCTCGGCAAATTCAGCAAAGGCTGCTCCCGTGGTGTAGGCCGCTATGGTCTGCTCGATAGTCAGCTTCTGCGATGGATAATACGTTTTCCCGTCTACGCTCGTGCGTGTGAGCGCAGCATAAACACCACGAAACGGCGTCACCGGCTCTACCGGATAATCCGTTCCAAAGGCCAGTGTCACGCCGCGCCGCAGGAACTCGGCCCATGCGTAAGAATGCTCCGCGCGCTTCGGCCCCAGCCGCGCCTCCGCCCAACTCATATCCGTGAGCACATGGCTCGGCTGCATCGATGCAATCACCTTCAATTCTTTGAAGCGCATGATCTGCTGCGGCGTCGTGACCTGCGCATGTTCAATGCGCAAACGGTAGTCATAAGAATTGTCCCCGTCGGCCGGCTTCACCTTCGCATCCTTCGCCGCCTTCTCGGCCTCAGCATAGGCGTCCAGCGCCATCTGGATCCCCTTATCCCCAATGGCATGGAAACCGATCTGATATCCGGCCAGCACCCGCTCTTTGGTCATCGCATTCAGCTTCGCCGTCTCGTATTGCGGCAAGCCGCTGTTGCCGGAATCGTCGCTATAAGGCTCCATCATCGCCGCCGTCCTCGAGCCCAGCGATCCATCCATGAAACCTTTCAGCATGCCCGTATGCAGCATGTTGTCCGAAGCCGGATGCGAATTCCGCTTGTTATTCAGCGTGTCGATCGAATCATCGAAAGGCAGCCACTCCGAAATCCTCGCCGTCAGTTTCCCCTCGCGCTCGATCTCTTCGTAGATCAGAAAATCTTCCCACTGCGAGAAATCCTGCGCCGAGGTGACACCGTGACTCGCCAGATCCCTGAGCGCCAACTCGATCGCCTGCCGCCGCTTTTCATGCGTCGGCTTCGGAATCGCAGCCCGCACCAGTTCCTGCGCCTTCTCTCGCAAAATGCCATTCGGCGTTCCTGCTTCATCACGATCAATCTTGCCGCCGTCCGGATCACGGCTCGCCACCGTAATGCTCGCGAGCTGCAGCGCTCGCGTGTTGGCCACGCCGATGTGTCCGTCGACCCGCACCAAATAGACCGGATGCTTGCCGCTCACCTCATCCAGATCCCATCGTGTCGGCACCGTTTTCACCGGCCACAATGTTTCATCCCATCCTTCGCCAACCACCCACTCCCCGGCATCGGCGGCTTCGCACTTCGCTTGCAGCCGGTCGCGGAACTCGTCCAGCGTCTTCGCCCCGACCAGGTTCACGTTCATTTTTTCCAGGCCTGCACTCGCCAGGTGCATGTGCGCGTCGTTGAATCCCGGCATTACGAAATGGCCACCCATGTCTACAATCTTCGTTTCCGGGCCCTTAAACTTGATGATCTCGGCTCGCGAACCCACGGCGAGAACTTTGTCGCCCTTCACCGCCAGCGATTCTGAACGCACGCCTCCGCCCAGCGACGCCGTCGCATCGACTGTCCCCGTATAAATGTTCCCGTGAATAAAAATTGTGTCTGCCTTGGCCGTCGCCGCGCCCGTCGCGGCAGTTCCACTCTGCCCCACCAAGCCCGATGCTGCCAGCATTAGCAGCATGGGCACCAGTTTCTTCATTATTCCCCGACTCCCGAAAGTGTCAGCATTGTAAGCAGAATGCGCCTCAGCCCAAGCTCCCGTCCATTGCAGTCGAACCATTCTTGTAACGTATGCGCTCCCCCGCCGGATCCACCGCCGCCGATCGCCAAAGCCTCGCGACCCAGTGAAAGAGGAATATTCGCGTCCGTCGAAGCTCGCTGCACCTGCGCGCTGTTGCCTAGATGGGTATCAACCGCTCGCAGCACCCGCAACAGCCGGGCGTTGGGCGACAGTTCACCGCCTGGACGGTTGCCGATCTCAACGATTTCGCTTTGCACGATCTGCGGCTTTCTTCCCTTTTGCTGCGCCGACGCCTTATTTTCCTGCCCAACCGCCCGGTCGAGTGCGTCGCGCAACGCCCTTTCCAGCCGGTCGATCTCCGCCGACGACGTCGAGCGCAGGTCCACTCGCATGCTCGCCGACTCAGGAATCGAATTCACCGAAGTCCCCCCGCGGATCACGCCCACATTGAATGTTGTTTTGGGCGAAGCTGGCACCGGCGTTTGGCTCAGAATTTCGATCGCGCGCGCCAGCGCGATGATCGGACTGGGCGTGCCAAAGTCGCTCCACGAATGTCCGCCCGGCCCACGCACGATGATTTCGAAGCGCCGGCTGCCCAGCGCTTCCGCCACCACGGTGTCGGAACCCGCCCCGTCGACAATCACGCTGTAAGCGATCCCATCACGCCACCGCGGCGTAGCAAACACTTGCCGCATCCCGCGCAGATCGCCCTCACCTTCTTCCCCCACGTTCCCAATAAACACGAACGGCGAAGCGTGCGAAATCCGCGAAGTCGCCAGCACACTCGCGACGGCCAGCATAGCTGCGATGCCCGCACCATTGTCCGATACTCCCGGACCATAGAGCCGGCTGCCTTCCTGCCGTATGTTCAATGGCGTCGCCGCGGGAAACACCGTGTCGATGTGCGCGCTCAACGACACAAAGCGGCTGCCGCATCCCGGACGAACGCCGAACACATTGCCCACCTCGTCCACATGCACATCGATCAATCCCAAGTCGCGGAAGCGATCCGCCAGCCACGCCCCCCGGGCTTCTTCGCCAAACGGAGGCGCAGCCACCCGCGTCGCCTCTATCTGCCACAACGCAAACTTCGATTCCTGGGCGCGAAACCGCTCGAACGCCGCCCTCACTTCCGGCGCAGCAGCAAGACGCGCTACTTCTTCCTGCACCGGTGGATACACATCAGACGCTGCCATGACCTAAATCCCACCCATCCCTGATCCGCCTATCTTATAACGTCGCTTTGACTCCCTACTCCGAGCTTTACGATCGCGAACGAGAAACGACAAGCGACGAATGCCCGCCTTTTGTTAAACTGACCCCTCCCCAATCTGCGTCGCCCGCTTCATCCAGGAGGCCGCTCCGTGAAACCCGTGGTAAGAATTGTTGTTGTTATCGCCGCCGTCTTGATTGTTCTCATCATCGCCGTTCCCTTCCTGATCAATGTCAACAAGTTTCGACCGCAGATTGAATCGAACCTCACCGCCTCCCTGGGACGCCCAGTGACCCTGGGCAATCTCAGCCTCAGCGTCCTTTCTGGCAGCGTCGAGGCCGACCAATTCACCGTCGCCGATGATCCAGCTTTCAGCAGCGCGCCGTTCATCCGGGCGAAAACTCTTCAGGTTGGCGTCGAACTGATGCCCCTTCTTTTCAGCAAACAACTCAATGTCAGCAAACTCGTCATCGATCAGCCCGCGGTCAACCTGCTCCGCAATCGCGAAGGAATCTGGAATTTCTCGTCCCTCGGAAATAAGCGCGCTCATCCCGCGCAACCCGCATCCGCCGAAGAAATCTCCGCCCCGCCCGCAAATGTGAACGTAGACAAACTCGATCTAAAAAATGGCACCCTCACCGTCGGTTCGCTCACGGGCAAGCGCAAGCCGATTACCTACGACAAACTCACCGTTTCCGTGCGCGACTTTTCTTTCACCACGGCCTTCGCCGTGGTTGTCTCCGCGCGCCTGCCGGGTGGAGGCAGCTTGAAAATCGACGGCCATGCTGGTCCAATCGACTCGAGCGATACTTCCCTGACGCCGCTGCAGGCCAAAGTTGAACTCAAGAAGCTCGATCTCTCGCAGTCGGCGCTGGTTGATCCCGAATTGGGCGTCTCCGGCTCGGCCGATTTTAGCGGCACCGTCGATTCCAACGGCAGCGTTGCCATCGCCAAGGGTACCCTGCAAGCCAGGTCGCTAAAACTTGTCCCAAAGGGCTCGCCCGCAGCTGTGCCGGTGCAAGTCGTCTTCGAAATCGACCATGACCTGAAGAATGTTTCCGGCAAAATCGTGCAGGGCGACGTGGCCATCGGCAAGGCCACATCCAAACTCACCGGCACTTACGAAATGAAGGGAGAAACTACTTCCATACAGACCAGGCTCGATGGACTAGCGATGCCGGTCGACGATCTCGAAGCACTGCTCCCCGCCCTCGGCGTGATTCTTCCCAGCGGTTCCAAGCTCAAAGGAGGAACGTTTTCGGTCAATCTCGATACCACCGGGCCGCTCGACCGGTTGGTCTCCACCGGCTCGGTTCGGATGACGAACGCCTCGCTCGCCGGTTTCAACCTCGGCTCGAAACTCTCCGGCCTTTCCTCATTGACCGGTAAGCAAACCGGCAACGACACCACCATCAAAAACCTGAGTTCCGACGTGCGCCACGCGCCCGACGGCACGCGCCTCGATAAGATCGACGTGAGCATCCAATCCCTCGGCACCGTCACCGGCTCGGGCACCATCAGCCCCGACAATGCTCTCGACTTCAAACTGGTCGCCAACCTGGCGGGTGCCGGCGGCGATCTCACGAAAGTTGCCGGCTTCGGATCCGGCGGTATCCCCGTCTCTGTCGGCGGCACCACTTCCAATCCCACCTTTGGCCCAGATATGAAAGCCATGGCCACCGGGAAGCTGAAAGGCCTCACCGCAGGCAAAGGCAATCCCCTAGGCAGTCTAGGCGGTCTCTTCGGCAAGAAGAAATCCAGCCAGTAACACCCTGGCCATGATTCTAGATAGGGACTTAGGCGAATGCGTGCAGAAATTGTCCAGCAGCTCGTGTGAGGCGGACACTTTTGTCAGCCTGCGTGCATCGCCAATCAAGTGGCGGGAAATTGGACGTCTCGTTTCACCGAAACTTGCACATCGATTTTTTTCGGCAATCTCTTCCGCTCGGGCCCTTCAAATCAAAGGTGGTTGAGCGCCATCTGTCGCCCCGCCCTTACCTCGCCGGGCCCAGTTTCCACCGAACGACCCTCCAGCAACCGCATACTGTTCTCGATCGTCGCAATGACGTTGTCATCTCCAATCACCGTGTTAATCATCAGGTGATACAGACTGCGCGTCGGCCAGTCCGCATTGAAGTAGTGCTTCACGTAGGCCATTCGCTCTTTGTCCACGTTCTCGACCAGATCTTCCGCGTCTCTGCGGCTCTTGCCCATCTCCAACAGGCGCCGGATCTTTTCGTCTCGCGGCGCATACGTGAACACGCGGAACGTGTCTTCGCGCTCGCGCAGGAAGTAGGGTGCACCTCGGCCAACCACCACCGCGCTGCCCTCTTCGGCGATATTCGATGTGATCTCTTCCATAATCGCCATCATGCGATCGGTATCAAACGCATGCTCATCGCCCACGAGCATTCCCCGTTCATTGCTGCCACGCCAGAATGCTTTCGCCAAACGGTAGAGCCTGCCATCGACCCGCTCATCACACAAGGCCACGGCCGATTCCGCCACCTGCGCCCGTTTCGCAATCTCACACGTCAGTTGCTGATCCCACAACTTCCAGCCGAATCGGCGCGCTAACTGGCAGGCGATGCCTCCGCCGCCGCTGCCAAATTCCCTTTCGATGGTAATCATGCGAAACATCCTTGCCCTCCCCACCGTCCGCAAGCTAATGAGCCACGATCTCCCCGCCGCGCTTCGGCTTCTTAATCAAGAACACGAACGGAACCAGGCAAGCAATCACAATTCCGAGAATCCAGAACATATCGATGTACGCTAGCATCGTCGATTCGCTGATGACGTTGGCCTGCATCAACGCGTAAGCATGTTGCACTGCGCTACCCGGACCCGACCCCGCCCCACCTCCGCCCGACAGGAAATTACCCGTCATCCCGTCCAGCCGCGACCGGAACACCGGATTCGCGGCACTGAAATTCTCCGTCAGTCGCACCTGATGGAATTGCGCCCGGCGCGCCAGTCCCGTGGTGACAAACGAAATCCCCACGCTCCCGCCAATATTCCGGGCCAGGTTCATCAGGCCTGAAGCCGCATTATTCTTCTCCCGCGGCAGCGACGAATACGCTGCGGTATTAATGGGCACAAACAGAAACGCCAATCCCACTGCCTGATACACACGCGCCAGCATCACGGTGCGGAAATCGACGCTCAAGTCAAACGTCGTCATATGAAACAAAGAAAACGAGAGCATCAACAACCCGAACAACATCAGCCAGCGCGGGCTATACCGCGAAAGCAGGAAGCCCACAATCGGCATCGCGATCATGATCGCGAAACCGCCCGGCGAGAGCGCCATCCCAGACCGTTCGGCAGTGTACCCCAACAACGTCTGCATGAAAAGCGGCAACAGCAGCGTACTCCCGAGCAGCGCAAATCCGAGCATAAACATCAGGAAGTTCGCCGCCGCGAACGACCGCTCGCGAAACAGATGCAGGTCGATGATCGGGTCTTTGTGCCGCCACTCCCAAACGACGACGAAAATCAGCGCCGCCGCCGAGACGACCGTCAACCACAAAATGAAGTTCGATTCGAACCAGTCATCGCGCTGCCCTTTGTCAAGGACCACCTGCAGCGTCCCCAGTCCGAGCGCCACCAATCCCAGCCCGATGTAATCGATCCGCGTCTCGCTCAACCTGCGCCGCTTGAAATAGGGAGGATCCTGAATCAGCCGCGACGTCAGCACCAGCGAAAGAATTCCGACCGGGATGTTCACAAAGAAGATCCAGCGCCAGCTGAAATTGTCTGTAATCCACCCTCCCAGCGTGGGACCGATTGCCGGTGCCATGACCACCGCAACGCCATACACCGCGAAAGCCATGCCGCGTTTAGCAGGAGGAAATGTATCGGCAAGAATCGCCTGCTCGCTCGGCTGCAACCCTCCTCCGCCAGCGCCCTGCAGCACGCGAAAAAAGATCAGCATGGACAGGTTCGGCGCAAATCCGCAGAGAAATGAGCTTACGGTGAACAACGCGACGCAGCCCATGTAAAACCTCTTGCGTCCCACGATCGAAGACAGCCAGCCACTCAGCGGCAGCACAATCGCGTTCGACACCAGGTAAGAAGTGAGCACCCATGTGCTCTCGTCCTGTCCTGCCGAGAGGCTCCCTGCAATGTGCGGCAGAGCAACGTTCGCGATGCTGGTATCCAGCACCTCCATAAACGTTGCCAAAGTCACCGCAACGGCGATGATCCAGGGATTGACCGGCGACCGCCATTCGGCGGCATCGTCCATGGTGATGGTTGCTGCTCCCATTGCAGACTCGACCCTCGCCTACTTAATCCAGACCTTCGGTGACACCGACATTCCGGGACGAAGTTCGTGCTCTTTATCTTCATTCTTGTCCAGAACGATTTTTACCGGGATACGCTGCACCACCTTCACATAGTTGCCCGTTGCATTTTCCGGCGGCAACAGGCTGAAGCGCGATCCACTCGCCCCCGCGATCGAATCCACGTGTCCCTTGTAGGTCTTGCCGGTCGCATCGACCTCGATGTCCGCGCCCAACCCAGGCCTCATTTTTTTCAATTGTGTTTCCTTGAAGTTCGCCGTAACCCAGATATCACCCGCATCCAAAGGTATGATCTTCATCATCTCTTGCCCCGGCTGCACATTCTGACCAACTTCGACTGTGCGATTGCTCACGACGCCATTCACCGGAGCGGTGATCTTGGTGTACTGCAAATTGAGTTCGGCTTGATCCAGCACCGCTTTCTTGCGGTCGGCAACCGCCTGCGCGGAAAGAGCACGGGCGCGAATCACCCGCATCGTCTGCGGAGCCGTGCCTGCCGTCCGTAAGTCGGCGCTAGCCTGCTGTAACCGGCTCTGCGCCTCCTCGATCTGCGCCGCGTACGCGTCTGCGTTCGATCGCGCCGCCTGCAGCGTTGCCGCAGCCGCGCTCGCCGCTGCCACTGCCTGATCATATTGCTGCTGCGAGATCTCCTGTTTATCGATCAGTTGCTTGTAACGGACCAAATCGTTCTGCGCTTTCGTGTTGTTGGCGTCCGCCTCGGCGACCTGCGACTTGGCGGCATCAAACTGCTGCCGCGCGGCCGCGATTCCAGCCTTCGCGCTCGACACGCTTGCCTGCGCCCCGCTCACCTGGCTCGTGGTGTTCACATCCGTGATGGGGACGTTAATCCCAGCTGCCGAAGCCTGCGCCTCCGCATCGGCATAATCCGCGCGTGCCTGTGCCACCGCAACCTGATAATCGGCCGGATCAATCTCCACCAGCACAGTTCCCTTCTCGACGTACTGGTTATCCTGCACATTGAGACTGAGCACATGCCCGCTGACGCGCGCGCTCACCGAGTTCACGTGCCCGTCAATCTGCGCGTCGTCCGTCGACTCGTAGCTGCTGAGATAACGCCAGAGAAAGAAAACGCCCACCACCAAAGCCAGCCCCACCAGAATCAGCGCCCACTTCGTTCGCGGACTATTCAGGAACGCAGAACGCCGCTGGTATCGAGCCTCGCTGTCCGCCCGGTCTTGCTCCCCCTGATTCTGCTCACGAGGGTTCTGCCCAGTTTGGCCTTGCGGAGACTGATTTTGCGACACTTGCTCCGGGCCGCTCTGCGGCTGTGAAGCGCCCGCGCCTCCCTGCGGTTTGGGCGCGTCTACGACACTGCTCGGTTGCTCCATGGTCACTTCCTCTTAAGATATTCGCGAACGCCCTCTTCGGCACGGCCCAATGCGCGGGCAAACGAAACCTTGGCCAGATTATTCAAGTAAAGACTGGAAATTAAATTCTCGTGCGCCACCGCCACCGCCTCTTGCGCCTGCACCACTTCCAGATTATCCGTGACGCCCGCCGAAAACCGGTCCTGCGATTGGATCAGCGCCTGATCCGCCAGGTTCACCGAACTCTGCGCGACAGCCACCTGATCGGATGACGACTTCAAGTCAAGCAGCGCGTTCTGGATATCCTGATCGATCTGCGCTCGGACATCCGCCAGTTGCGCCTCCGCCTGCCGCAACGTGGCGTCCGCCTTCAAAACGTCGCCGTGAACCTTACCTCCCTGAAAAATGGGTACGTTCAACGTCCCCATCACCGTATAGGTCGGCAGCACTCCGCCGGGAGTCAGGCCGATTTCGCCGAAATTTCCGGAGACATCGAGAGTTGGATAATATCCAGCTCGCGCCGCGCTCTGTTCCAGTTGCGCCGCCACCAGTCGATCATGCGCCGCCTTGTAATCGGATCGCATCGTATACGCGCGCTGCACGCTCGTTTCAAGATCGGGGATGGGAAAAGGATCGTACGGCGCTTTCTCCGCCAGTTCGAATTCCTGCCGCGGCGCAAGCCCAATCACACGCGCCAGCGAAATTTTCTGTTTCGCAAAATCGTTCGTGGCTTGGATCAACTGTTGCTGCCGCGTCTGATATTCCACCTGCGCGCGCAGCGTGTCGATTGCCGGAGCCACACCCGCCTGCTGCTGCGCTACCGCCTTGTTATAAAGTGCCTTCGCCGACTCGACCTGTGCCTGCGCAGTTTCCACCCGCGCCGCTCCCGCAATCGCCTGCAAATAGGCGTTGCCCGTTGCCAGAACCACCAGATCCCGCGCATCCTTCAGGTTGTACCGAGCGACGCCCTCGCCGATCACCGACGAACGGTACTTCTGAATCGACTTCCAGTCGAAGACCCGCTGCGTCCCCGACACTCGTGCGTCAAAGTAAGAGAACGGACCGATCACCTTCGGGATATTCGCCCCGGGAATCGGGAATGTCGAGGCGCTGAAACCGAGCGCCTGCAGGCTCACCTTTTCCCGCACTTCCTGCACATCGCCGCTGACATTCGGAAGCAAATCGCTCAGTTGTTGCCATTTTTCGCCGCGCGCCTCGATCGTGTTGTACTCCGAAAGCAGCCCGGCCAGATTCTGGCGTAAAGCCCGCTCAATCGCGTCGCTAAAAGTCAGTTGCAGCGCACCAGGAGTCGCCTTAGCCTCGGGCACGCTGCCAAATACCGGGTTCTGCGCCGAAGTTTGGACTTGCGACGGCCCCGCCGCCGAGTTCGAAGCCGCCCCCGAGGGCGGAGTTTGCGTCTGGGCACCCACTGGAACGGGCGGCAAGAAAATTGCCGCCGCAAATAGGAAAAAAAAAGGGACAACAAGCGACTGCCACTGGCAGTTGGCACGTTTTACGCAAGCCATGGAACCGGAGTCGTCTCCTTAACAACGAAGCAACCTAAAATCATAAGTCCTTTGGACTCATTTTGCTGGAACCGCGATGCAAATTGTTGAATCGATGCATTCTGAAGCATCCGCATCACGCTCCCACCACACCTACATCCGTTCAGTGACCTTGGTCATCTTGCGTAACCCCTCCCCAAAGTTCACTCTAGGATGCAAGTCAGGTACTTCCCTGCGAGCAAAATATTTGGTCAACAATATGCGCTTCAGGGATCGCCGCGTATGAGTCAGTCCAATACATTACCGCCCAAAGGATCCGACTGGACGCGCCTGCTCACAGACCCCGATCTGGTCAGCCACCTCGGGAAGCTGTTGCAAACCTACCGCGAAGTGCCCGCCGATCAGCGCGAAACGGCGCTACTACGGGCGATGCGCGAGATTAAAGATGCTGCCATCAAGGCACGCGAAGTACGGGAGAACCTGCCCGCTGCTTCCGTGCCGGCGGCGCCCATCAAACTGCAAGGTCCCGAACCGGTCGCCGAAGCTCCGCCTTTCGAAACCGATCCCTTTGCCACCCAAACCGAAGCCGATCGCCGGCGTTTTCAGCGCATAAAGTGCTACGTCGCCGTCGAAATCCACGTCGAAGGCATCGAGCAGCCCGTCTGGGGCAATCTCGCCAACGTGAGCCGCGGCGGCTGCCTCGTCGAAACAGCCAGTGCCGTCCCGCCCGGCAAGGCCCTCGAAATCGGTCTTTGGATCTCCAGCGGCAAAATCTGGGTCAAAGGCGTCATTCTCAGCGGCGTGGCCACTCGCACCGCTCCCTCTTTCGGAGTTCGGGTCCGTTTCTCCCAAGCCGAAATCTCCGAGAAAGAACATCTGCGGGAGTTCCTCAAGTTCGTCGATAGCACCGCCCGCAAGTCACAGAGCGGAAAAGCCTACGTCGCGCAGCTCAAGTCCTGAACGCTCCCCTTCCAACGTAATCTTGCCAGCAACTTTTCCTGCGTTTAGGGTTCATTCCTAGTATGCCCTTCAGGCCGCACACCTCTTTGCCGGGACCCCGCGTGTCGAGACTTCGCTTGTCGAGGTACCGTTCCCTGCTGGCTGCCACCCTTTTGTTGGCCGCGACCGCCCTTACGACCCAGCTCGCTCTCGGCCGCAGAAAAGACAAGCTCACCGGCCCCAATCCGATGCAGATGGACGACCAGCACCGCGCCGTCCATGCCTTGAACCGCCTGACCTTCGGCGCTCGTCCCGGAGACGTGGACCGCGTCATGCAAATGGGCGTCGACAAGTGGATCGACCTGCAGTTGCACCCCGAAAAAATCAACAACGCCGCGCTCGATGCCCGGCTCGCTCCCTTCCGCACCCTGCAGATGGGCACAAAAGAGATTGTCGAGAACTTTCCTCCCAACCAACTGATCAAGCAGATCGCCGATGGAAAAGCCTTGCTCCCCCGTGATCCCACCAGGCGCGCCGTCTACGAATCACAACTCGCCCGCTACGAAGACAAGCAAGAGCGCAAAGACGACGCAGCGAAAATAGTCCCGGCGAAAAGCGATACGCCTCAGACTTCGAATCCGACCTCCACCTGTCAAGACAAGGCTTGCCCCGTCTCCTCCGACACCATCCAACCTCAACCCGACGATCCGGCTGAAACGCGCCGCCGCGAGGAGCGTCGCCTCGCCAATCAGAAGACGCAGGAACTCCTCGATCTTCCCGCCGACGAGCGCATGAAAGAAATTCTCAAGATGTCGCCCGAAGAACGCCGCGCCATCGCGACCATCAACAAAGGCGCCAAGGCTGACGCCCTCCTCGACGGCATGACCGCCCAGCAGAAAGAAACCATGCAGGCGCTCAAGAATCCCGAGCAGGTCGTGGTCGACGAATTAATGCAAGCTAAGCTCGTGCGCGCGATCTATAGTGAGCGGCAACTCGACGAAGTGATGACTGATTTCTGGATCAACCACTTCAACATCTTCATCAACAAAGGTGCCGACCGTTACCTCCTGACAAGCTATGAGCGCGACACTGTCCGTCCCCATGTATTAGGAAAATTTGAAGACTTGCTCGTTGCTACCGCCAAAAGTCCCGCGATGCTGTTCTATCTCGATAACTGGCTGAGCGTCGGCCCTAATTCCGATATCGCACTTGGAATCGCCGCGCGCAACGGCAACCGGCGCGCTTACCCTAATCGACCCAGGAAGGGCAAGCAGGCCAGCGGCCTCAACGAGAACTACGGCCGCGAACTGATGGAACTGCACACTCTTAGCGTCAACGGCGGCTATTCGCAAAAAGACGTCACCGAAGTCGCCAAGGTCTTCACGGGATGGACGCTCGAACAGCCGAAAAAAGGTGGCGACTTCCATTTCGAACCGCGCATGCACGAGCCAGGAGACAAGTTCGTCCTCGGTCACCGCATCAAGCCGAATGGCGAAAAAGAAGGACTGGAAGTGCTTCACCTGCTGGCGCACAATCCGAAGACCGCGCATTTCATCTCGCAGAAGCTCGCCATGCGCTTCGTCTCCGACAATCCGCCGCCCGCGCTCATCGATCGCATGACCCAAACCTTCCTCAAGAAGGATGGCGACATTCGGGAGGTCATGCGCACCATGTTGAAGTCGCCCGAATTCTGGTCAACGGACGTTTATCGCGCAAAAGTGAAAACGCCTCTAGAGTTCATAGTCTCCGCCGCCCGCGCCAGCGATGCCGATGTGGAAGATGCTCGCGCCCTTGTCGGCACTCTCAACAACATGGGCATGCCGCTCTACGGCATGATGCCTCCAACCGGCTACTCGATGAAGGCCGACACCTGGGTGAACTCTTCCGCCCTCTTAGGACGCATGAATTTCTCCCTCGCCCTGGCCGCCGGAAAAATCCGCGGAGCAAAACTCGACACCTCCATGTTAGCCGCCGGATTCTCCGGCACTGCTGACGAAACTGCCCCGCCCGATGCCGCACACGCCTTGGCTACGCTAGAAGCCTCGCTGCTCGATGGCGATATTTCCAAACCGACGCACGACACGATCAGCAAACAATTGGACGACCCCAAGATCAGCCAGCGGCGACTGGATGATCCCAAGCGCCCACCAAACGTGGCCGCGATCACCGGTTTGTTGTTGGGGTCGCCCGAATTTCAAAGAAGATGAAGAGAATGATTCGTCCTTTGTACGAAATTGTCATCCCGAGCGGAGAAAAGCGATTGCGCAGCAGTCGCTTTACGGAGTCGAAGGACCCCTACTCCACCATCCCGCTAAGAGTTAGGAGCATTTTATGAATACCCGCAGAGTCTTCCTCAGAAACGGCGCATTGGCCGTCGTCGGGACCGCCGCGCTCCCCAGTTTCCTTACCCGCGCCGCCTTCGGATCGGCCGATCCCGGCATTCGCAACAAGCGTCTGGTCGTGATCTTCCAGCGCGGAGCCGCCGACGGACTCAACATTGTCGTCCCTCACGCCGAGCCCAGCTACTACGCCATGCGTCCGACCATCAACATTCCCAAGAAGTCTGTCCTCGATCTCGACGGCTTCTTCGGATTGCATCCCGCCATGGCATCGTTCGAGCCTCTGTGGAAGCAGAAGCATCTCGCCATCGTCCACGCCGCCGGTTCGCCCGATCCCACGCGCTCGCACTTCGACGCCCAAGACTTCATGGAATCCGGCACTCCCGGCATCAAAGTCACCGACGACGGATGGCTCAACCGCGCCCTCCGCGATCTTCCCGGCACGTCCGTACAAGACAAGTCCGCCTTTCGCGCTCTAGCCCTCGGCCCGTCTCTGCCCCGTATTCTTTCCGGCAAAGAGCCTGCCGTCGCTGTCAACAACCTCAACGACTTTTCCGTCGGAGGAAAAAATCCCAACGCCGCTCCCATGTCGACCACCTTCGAAGCCATGTACGACCACTCCGTCGACAGCGTTCTCCACGGCACGGGACAGGAAACTTTCGACGCCGTCAAAACTTTGAAAGCCGCCGATCCTGCCCACTACACGCCCGCGGCCAATGCGAATTATCCCAAAGGACGTTTCGGCGACAGTCTCAAGCAACTCGCCCAGCTCATCAAAGCCAATCTCGGCGTGCAAGTCGCCTTCGCCGACATAGGCGGCTGGGATCACCACGTGAACGAAGGCAGCACCCAAGGCCAGATCGCCAACGTGTTAGGCGATTTCTCGCAATCCATCTCCGCCTTCTGGACCGACCTTGGCGATCTGGGAGAAGACACCGTCGTCGTCACCATGTCCGAATTCGGCCGCACCGCCCGTGAAAACGGCAATCGCGGCACCGACCACGGCCACGCCAACGTCATGTTCGTCCTGGGAGGTCCCGTTAAAGGCGGTAAAGTCTACGGCCGCTGGCCCGGACTCGAACAATCGCAACTCTACGAAGGCCGCGACCTGGCGATCACCACCGACTTCCGTACCGTGTTAAGCGAAGTGGTATCGAAATACCTGGGGAATAAAGATTTGAGAACGGTGTTTCCGGGGTTTGAAGGGCAGCCTAACCAGTTTGTGAAATTGCTTGGATAATTCGATAAACGGCGGGATCTGCTTGCATTCTTAGTTTCCATTTTCAAGGCTGGCGGTTTCGCGCGCGGGATCGTCCCATGCCTGTGGCTCTGCCTGCATGCCAGTCGATTAGCGAATAGAAAGAGGACAACTCGTGAAGCGTTTTCAGAAGCTATTTGAGGTTCGGAACAATCTCCGCAACTTCAATCAAGAGGCGGCCCTCGACTCCATGCGAAACGTCCTAGCTGTACTGGGACTGGGGCTCTTAATCGGGGATTTTGCCACCATGCGCCTACCCTATGTAATTCCCGGCGCGGCTTTGTTACTCGCAGTCTGGTACGCCGACTATCTCCGTCACGACCTGCCCGCCACCCCCATCGTCAACGTTCCGCAACCCGCTGTCCCGGAAAAACCAGGAAAAAAGCAACCGAGTCTAGGCGAACAGCCCTTGATCGATCCCCTCGATCCGATCAACCAGCTTGGCAGAGCCTCGTAGTGAAACATTGATCACAACTTAATCAGCACATCCCCGCCCTCAATCTTCACCGGATACACCGCAATCTTCGCTCCCGGCGGTCCAGCCTCTCCCGTCTTCGGATCCCACTCCCATCCATGCCACGGGCACACCACTTTCCCTTTGGAGATCACTCCTTCGCCGAGCGGCCCTCCACGATGCAGACAAATATTATCCATCGCGCGAATCTCGCCATCGACGTTAGCCACACAAACAGTCTTTTCCCGGCAAACAAATTCCTTAACCGCGTTGACGCCAGGAAGCTCGGATTGCACAGCAATCTTAACGAATGACATAAAAAGTAAAGAAAGTAGCAAAACGAACTCCAACGCGAACCCAAAGACGCAAGAGTATAAGAACCAGGTTTACCTCACGGCTGATGGCTGATAGCTGATAGCTATTTCGGCTGCATCGTCTGCGCCACCATCACCTGCCGCTTGAACTCATCCATCATGTGCGATGCCAGCCGCACTTCCGTTGGACGCTTCGCCAGCGTCATCGTATCGATCTTGTCCTGCAGCTTCAGCAGCGCATAAAACAGATTCTCCGGACGCGGCGGGCACCCAATCACATACACATCCACCGGCACAATCCGGTCCACTCCCTGCAGCACCGCATATGTATTAAACGGACCACCCACCGACGAGCACGCGCCCATCGAGATCACCCACTTCGGCTCCGGCATCTGGTCATAAATACGCTTCACCACCGGAGCCATCTTCAGCGTCACCGTCCCCGACACAATCATCAAGTCCGACTGTCGCGGGCTCGGCCGGAATACCTCCGACCCGAAGCGCGCGATATCGAACCGCGCCGTCGAAGAAGCAATCATCTCGATCGCACAGCACGCCAGCCCAAACGTCATCGGCCAGAGCGCCGACTTGCGCGCCCAGTTGAAGACGTAGTCCACCGTCGAGATCATGAAATTCTTTTCGAACTTGTTCTGCAGCCAGCTCATGAGCCCTCGTTCCCTACCAGATTCCTACAAGGATACTCCCACGTCCCACAACGAGGCGTGATACAGGTCACACGACTGATAAGGATGCCAATCCTTGCCCGTCCAACGCTTTCAGAGCCAGTCCCCGAGCGACCGACGTAAATTCATTGCCGCCACGAATTCGCTTTTCACCAAACCGCGTTGCAAAAATCCTGCGCACCGCCGGGACAAACGACGACCCTCCCGTCAGGAACACCATATTGACGTCCTTGGCCGCGACTCCCGACGCCTTCAGCAATCCATCGACGCATTCCGCGATCCGTTCCAAATCCTCAGCAATCCACTCCTCAAACGACGCCCGTTCCACCACCGACGCCAGATCCACAAAGCCATCCGAGAACCGGAACGTCGCCACCGTCTCATTCGACAAATCGCACTTCACCTTCTGCACCGCCCGGTGCAGGTGAAATCCAAGGTCTTCTTTTATGAAATGGATGAGCGCACCGATTTTTTCCGGCTCCAGCGCTTGCGCGTGCACGCCCGCGAGCATATCCAGCACATCTTTCGCTCTCAATAGCGAAAGATGATGCCACCGCTCCAGCTTGATGTACACCCAGTTCGGCACCGTCAAAATCTTGTCCAGCGACCGCAATTGCGAGCCCGCTCCCAGCGCCGGAGACACGAGGTGCCGAATCAACTTCGCATCAAACGAGTCTCCCGCGATGCCCAGCCCCGAGTTCCCCACAATATCGCCCAGCGCCCGTCCTCTTCGACGAACCGTCGGCCCCACATGCACCAGAGAAAAATCGCTCGTACCGCCACCGAAGTCTCCAATCAAAATCAACTCGTCATGGTCCAGCGTGGACTCGTAATAATGTGCCGCCGCCACCGGCTCCATCTCGAACTCCACCGACGCATACCCCGCCAAGTCAAACGCCGCCCGCAAACGGCTCTCCGAGTAACTGTCGTCTTCTTCTTTCTCCGCTCCCGCAAAATGAACCGGCCTTCCCACCACCGCCGACCGGATCTCCACCCCAAACTGCTCTTCCGCCTTCTCCCGCAAATCCCGCAGAATTCTCGCAATCAAATCTTCCAGCGTATATCGCCGCCCGAAAACCTCAGTGCCTCGCAGAGTCCGGCTGCTCAGAAACGACTTCAGCGATTGAATCAGGCGCCCCTTCACATCCGCCGAGAGATAGTGTTCAATTCCCTCCGGCCCACTCCAGGAGTGCAGCCGGTTCAACCCGCCTTCCTTCACTCGCTGCAAATAAAGCAGCGACCGGTAAGAATCCGTCAGACCTCCCATGTACGGGAACCTGGCAAGCTGAACCTCACCCGATTTGCTGGCATAGGCGACCGAACTGTTGGTCGTCCCAAAATCGATCCCAATCGCACCCGCCTTCGCTTTGGAATCTCGTGGGGTCATTCGGCGTTTTTTCAAATCGAAGCGCAGGACTGCGTCATTTCGTTTGGAGTAAATCCATCGTATCACCCACAATTTCACCCAAATCTCGCGGTGCCCATCCTAACGTCGGCCCACAACCCGTTCCCTTCGTTTGACAACCTTCACCCCCTCCACGTAACGTCGAATTTTTGCTGTTTCGATGTGGAGGCCAGATGAAGTCTCGCTCTATCGCTCTACAAACACCCCTGGGTTGGGTCGCGATCTGTTTCGTTCTCGCCTCGCTCGCCTGCGCCCAGGACCTCGCGTCCTTCGAGAAGCGCACCACGGTTAAGAAGCTCGATAACGGCCTTACCATCGTGATCTGCGAACGCCCTGAGGCGCCGGTGTTCTCGTTCTTCACCCACGTGGACGCAGGCTCCGTGCAGGACCCCATGGGCAAGACCGGACTCGCTCACATGTTTGAGCACATGGCCTTCAAGGGCACCGAAACCATCGGCACGCGGGATTATCCCGCCGAGAAAATTGCGCTGGCCAAGGTCGAGCAAACCTATGCCGCCTACATCGCTGAACGCGACGAGCGCGTCGACCGTGATCCGCAAAAGCTGGCTCAACTTGAAAAGGCGTGGAAAGACGCGATTGCCGAGGCCGATAAGTTCTCCGCTCCCTATACCAATGAATTCGGCAAGATCGTGGAGAGCGAAGGCGGCGAGGGCATGAACGCCGAAACCAATCTCGACGAGACTGTCTATTTTTATTCTTTTCCCATCAATCGCCTGGAGTTGTGGGCCTATCTCGAATCGGAGCGTTTTCTGCATCCGGTGCTGCGGCAGTTTTACAAAGAGCGCAACGTCGTGATCGAAGAACGCCGCATGCGGACCGATAGCAATCCCGTCGGGCGCCTAATCGAGCAATTTACGGAAGAGGCGTTCACGGCGCATCCTTATCATCGGCCCACCATCGGCTGGATTTCGGATCTGAATTCTTTTTCGGCAACCGATGCGCAGAATTTTTTCGATAAGTATTATGTCCCGTCGAACATGGTGGTCACTGTCGTGGGCGATGTGAAAGCCTCGGAAGCGATGCCGATTGTAGAGAAATACTTCTCGCGAATCCCGGCTCGCCCCAAGCCCGACACGGCGACTACCACTGAACCTCCGCAGAATTCCGAGCGCCGCGTGGTGCTGCATGAGCAGTCCCAACCGTTCTATCTCGAGGGGTATCACCGTCCCGACTACCGCAGCCCCGACGACCAGGTTTACGACGCAATCACCGACCTGATGTCGAATGGACGGACGTCACGGTTGTATCGGGCGCTCGTCCGCGACAAACAGATCGCCTCGGACTCAGAGGGCTTTACCGGCTATCCCGGAAATAAATATCCGCAGCTTTTCGCGTTTTACGCGCTGCCGATCCCTGGGCACACGACGCAAGAGATTGCCGACGCCATTCATGTGGAGATCGAACGATTGAAAAAGGAAGATATCTCGGATGACGAATTGAAAATGATCAAGACGCGAGCCAAAGCAAACCTCATCCGCTCGCTCGGATCGAATGAAGGATTGGCGCAGGAACTTGCTCTCTATCAGGCCCGCTATGACGACTGGCGCGAACTGTTTCATTCCGTCGATCGCATTGAGAAGGTCACCAAGGCCGATATACGACGCGTCGCCAATGAGACGTTCAAGGCCGATAATCGCACCGTGGGTATCATCGAATTCGCTCCTCCAACCGGCGCGCCTCAAGGGGCATCGATGCCACAAGGAGGTGGACAGTGAAGCGCCTGACTCTTTCATCCCTCGCTCTGCTCTCCATCTGTGCTTTTTCCGTCACGGGGGCAACCCTTCTTCATGCCCAGACGCAGGCAAACTCTTCGCAGGCGGCGCAGCAACCATGGAAGCAGATACCAATTCCGAAATTGCCGGCTTTTCATCCCGTACAGCCCAAGCGCGTCGAACTCCCCAACGGCATGGTGGTTTTTCTCCAGGAAGATCATGAACTGCCCACCATCGACGGCACGGCCCGCATTCGCGGCGGCGAGCGCTCGGTCCCGGCCAGCAAAACGGGATTGACCGACATTTATGGGGACGTGTGGCGCACCGGCGGCACCAAGACCCAAACCGGCGACCAGCTTGACGACTTCCTCGAGCAGCGCGCAGCCAAGGTCGAAACCAGCGGAGGAGCAGACTCGACCAGCGCCAGCTTTTCCTGTCTCAAAGAAGACTTCGACGACGTCTTTCGTGTGTTCGTGGATGTTTTGAAGGACCCCGAGTTCCGCGCCGAAAAGATTGAGATTTCCCAGAAGGGTTTGTACGACGGCATCTCGCGCCGTAACGACGATCCCAGCCAAATTGCCGGACGGGAAGCGGCCAAGTTGGCCTATGGCGCCAACAGTCCGTACGCCCGTGTCCCGGAATACAAAACGGTCGCGTCGATTACCCGACAGGACTTGGTGGAGTGGCACAGCAGATACGTGCATCCCAACAACATCATTTTGGGCGTGGTCGGCGACTTCGATTCGACAAAAATGGAAGCGCGCCTGCGCGAGGCATTCGCGGCGTGGCCGAAGGGCGCCCGAGCCAGCGACTCGCCGGCTCAACCCGATCCTGCGCCGCCCGGGTATTACGAGATCGATAAAACGGATGTGAACCAAACCAACATCCAGATGGTGGCCCTGGGCATCACGCGAAAAAATCCCGACTACTTCGCCGTGTCGGTTTTCAACGAGGCCTTTGGCGGCGGATTTTCCTCACGCCTGTTCGGCGACATTCGAAGCACCAAAGGTTTGGCCTACGGTGTCGGTGGCGGCATCGGCTCGGGCTGGGACCATGCCGGCATGTTGCGCATCATGATGAGCACCAAGAGCGCCACGACGATCGAATCGATTCAAGCGCTTGATGAAGAAATTTCCGATCTGGCCAAACGTCCAATCGACGATGAGGAAATCAAGCGCGCCAAAGACTCGATCCTGAATTCCTTTGTCTTCCGTTTCGATTCACCCGAAAAAGTGCTCCAGGAAAAAATGGCATACGAGTTTTATGGGTATCCGCTGGACTTCCTCGAAACGTTCCAGCGCGAAATCGAAAAAGTGACGAAAGAAGATGTCGCGCGAGTGGCAGCCAAGTATTTGCACCGTGATCAACTGGCCGTGCTGGTGGTTGGCAACGTCGCCGACTTTGATAAACCTCTCTCGTCACTCGGCACGGTCAAGAAGGTCGATATTGCGATCCCCCCGCCGCCGCCAGGATTAGTTCCCGAACAAGGCGGACACCCGTAGATCGGCACTGCATGGACGATTCCCGTGGAAAAGAAACCGCCCGAGCAAGGCTTGGGCGGCCATATGGACATCTATGTTGAGTACGAATCTATTTCGTAACAACCTGCGCCAGGATCGGCGACTTGCTCGAGGCATAAATAGCGTCTCCTTCGTAGATTGCCACGATTTTGTGTGTGCCGGTTACAAGAGTTGAAGTCGTGAAACTCGCGACGCCCTGAACTAGGGGCGCGCCCCCCAACAGCGTCGCTCCCGAAAAGAAATTAACCTGCTCTCCGGATGGAGGCGGGCCCGCAATCGACTGCACCGTCGCCGCGAAAGTGACTGTTTGCCCCGCTTGGGACGGGTTCTCGGACGACCCTAACAACGTGTTCATGATCGGAGTCAGGAGCACCGCATAGTGACCAGCGCCGTTCTTGGCGTTCGCGTCCGCAACGATTTGGCCGGCATCGTTGATGGCATTGGCCGAGATCAGGGTTCGCGTGCTTTTAGAAGGAATCAGCGTGTTCAAATCCTGCAACACCCCGTCTGCCGTCCATAAAAGCGCAACGGTTGAGGACGTAGGAGAGTCTCCCGTGCCGACAATCTGGCCCGCCGAGTTCACACCGTAAGCAAAGCTGTATTGCGCTCCCGGAAGAATGCCGAGGTCTTCGAACCCCGTGCTCGCGTTCCAGGAGAAACCGTGCGACGTGAAGGTGCAACCCGGCGAGTTGTTAAACCATCCGACAACTTCGGCCGAGTCGTTGATTCCGAAAGCGGTCGCGCCGCATCTGGCGGTGATCCCGAGGCTCATGAGTCCGGCGTCAGCGGTCCAGATGATGGCGTCGTCATTGGAGTTAACGTTCGCCCACCCGGCGATCTGGCCGGAAGCATTGATCGCGTTGGCGCCGCTCTGCTGTCCGCCTTGTAGAATGCCGATCGATTGCAATCCTCCGCCGCTGGTCCAGAGAAAACCGTTGGTGAAGCCGCTGGACAGGTCGGATTGACCGGCGACCTCTCCCGACTCGTTGACTGCATTGGCGACACTGCTCGGGCCTCCCAGATTTCCGAGGTCGACCATACCGCTCCGGGCGCTCCATAGGAATGCCTGATCGGGAGCGCCCGGCGACGAGTTTGCCTGGCCTACGACTTGTCCTGATGCGTTGATGCCGAAAGCAGCGCTGTCATCGCCATTCCCACCGAGCGTGCCTAAGTCCTGAAACCCGCCTTTCTTCGTCCAATAAAAGGCGTGAGTCTGACGTGGTTTCTTGGATGTTTCAAAAACGCCAGCAACATTGCCGTCGCTGTCAATTGCGCGCGGAGAGGCAGTTCCCACATTGGCGACCGAGTAAGACTGTCCGGCTGCCAGCGATGATAGAAAAAGTACGATGTACACCGAAACCACGGAGGAATAGCACTTCATAATTTGCTCCTGAGATGGGGGATGGAGCCGCAAACGGTTGGGGATGCGACTCCGCATCCTAGCGCCCGTAAGTTACGCTCTCTTGAATGTCTGGTCAAAGTTCAGTTGCAGGCGGCGATTTGGTTCGCCGAGAGCACTTTGACTCGGCAGGAAACGAAGAGTACCATAGGCGAACAGATGGCGAAACAAGCAAAGGCTATTGTTCCCTTATTCGAAGAAGAAGACTCGTCTGCTCCGAAACTTATCGGCATTGCCCGAATCGCGGCTGACGCCGAATCGCTGCGCGAGGGCCATAATGTCGAATACTTCACCCTCGGTGCTCGTTCCCTTCTCAGTCGAGTTATCAGCAATCGCAACCTGCCTTTCGCGTGGGCGATCAACCCGTATCGCGGTTGCGAGTTCGCCTGCAAGTACTGCTACGCCCGCTACACCCATGAATTTATGGAATTGCGAGACGGCGTCGACTTCGAACGAAAGATCTTCGTCAAACAGCAAGCGGCCGCTCTCTTGCAATCCGATCTGAAGAAGGTCAAGCTCGGCGAGCAGATCGCGATTGGTACCGCGACGGACCCATATCAACCGGCAGAACGGCGGTTTGAAATCACGCGAGCAGTTTTGGAGGAACTAGCCCGCCACTCGGGACTTGAGATCGGAATCGTAACCAAGTCAAACATGGTGACTCGTGACGCCGAGATTCTGCGCCGCATCGGCGAGCGCAACCAGATCTTCGTAAATATGACCGTCACCACGGTGGACGTAGAACTGGCTCGCAAGTTGGAGCCGCGCGCGCCCCGTCCCGATCTGCGACTGGAAGCGGTTCGCCAGTTGAATCTCGCTGGCGTGGACGCCGGCGTGATTTGCGCTCCGGTGCTGCCCGAAATTACGGACCATCCGCGCGATCTGGAAGCCCTGGTGAAGGCTGCCAGTGAGGTAGGAGCAAAATATATCTATGCCAATCCGCTCTTTTTAAAACCGTGTTCGGCGGCAGTTTTCTTTCCGTTCCTTGAAGAACACTTCCCCGCCCTGGTCCAAATTTACAAGAAACGTTATGCGGATCGCGCTTTCCTGGCTGAGGGATATGGGCAAAGGCTATCGCAGCTTATGACGGCATTGCGCCGCAAGTATAAATTCGGTGGGAGCTACGCGAGCAGAGCCGAGCGCACCCACGCGGTGCAACAGTCGGATCCGCAACTCGAGCTGTTCCGATAAGCTTTGCGCCCTAGGCTTCGACGGTTTGAACCAACTCCAGCGCAGCTTTGCGCAGAGGTCGCATCAGCGGCAAGCTCGAAACTCGCAACAAGTTGACCAACAGCCCGAGGCTTTTCTCCGTCAAGCGGCGCGAGCGCTCCTGACTTGGAGAGCGGTCGTATAGCCAGAACATGATCAGGCCCATCTGATAAAGCCAAAGCAGGTAGGGCAAGCGTGGCTTCAAGTCCGACGGCACTTTCACGTCGCCGCCTTCCATCGCGAGGCGCATGTGCTCGACCGCATGCTCGCGAATGGGACGGCTTGCTTCGCTGAATGGCGAGAGCGGATCGGCCGAATCCGGCGCATGCCGGAACAGAGCGGCACAGAACTTGCGGTTCGGGTGCAAGAGTTCCAGACGCTTTTCCAGCACACATCGAATGCGGTCTTTGAGTGTCCTGTGCTTGGCAAGGTCCTCGAGGATCACCTCGTGGCTGCTTTCCTGCGTATAGCGGTAGAAGTCCAGCACAATCGCATCCTTGGACGGAAAGTAGTAGTAAGCGCCCCCGAGCGCGACCTGCGCTTTAGCAGCGATATCGCGCATGGTGGTTTGTTCAAATCCTTTTTCGCGGAAGAGTTCGAGTGCGGCGTCGTATATCTTCCGGCGCGTGTCTTCGGCCCGAGGCGTCGGCCTGATTTTGGAGGTCGGCTCGATCTTTGTAGCCTTTGTGAGCGTTGTCATCGTCGTTAGCTTTTCCTTCGTCATTGCAAGTAATCGCGGATTGTCGCCACTGGCGGGCCGTCCGCAGGAAGAGCGCACGGCTCAAGCACGACGTTGCGCAGTTCGGCAGCGATCGGCTCCGCTTCCATCGAATTCATCCAACGAGAAAGAACCTGCCGGTTGCGGGACAGCGCGGCATACGCTTGTCTAGCCAGTGGCATTAGTAACGGATGGGTCAGCCGCGCCGCCCAGTCACGGTAGTCATCGAGCGCATAGAGCACCATGATCCAGGCACGATCATTCAAGTACACATCGCCTTCGTCGCTGATGACGGCCAAGTCGTTCTCACCGGCTAACTTTTCGAGTTCAGGAAACATTCTCTGAGCAGTTTGTGAGCCGGCCGGAATGAGTCTGAGCCCAATCCACGACTGTTGTTCCAGCAGCCAGTCTTTCAAACGGCAGCAAAGCTCGCACTTGGGATCATAGAGCACATAGAGTTTCTCCATGGCGAATCATTCCTTTCGCTGAAGTTTCCGAACGTTACTAGCACCAGCGATGGCTAACGCGGTATCGCTAGATTGAGCCGCGCATCCGGTGCAACCGGAGGCGGAGGCACCGGCCGTTGAGATGGTTGCGAGTGACGACGGATGCGAGAGAAGACGAACAGGTTGAAAAAGTGCATCCCTCCCAGAACCAGAAGGACCATCCCGACTTTGTCGCTGAGCAACTCAATCGCCGCCCGCGAAGTGAGAATGGTTGCTCCCGTTTTCAAGGCGAGCGAAACATATCCAATGTTGATCAGATAAAAACCCACCACCAGCAGATGGTTGACCGAGGCGGCAAGTTCCACGTTTCCATGGAATGCGTCGACGAGGAAGATGCTACCGCGACGGTAGAGGGTACGCGCCACCCAAACGGTGATAGCGACACTGATCAGCAGGTAAACCAAGTAGGCGATGACGATGATGTCGTTGCCGGGTGCTTTCATATCGGCCTCCAATTCGCTATTGAACGCGTTCAACATTACAATACGGCAGCGGCGAGGCGCAGTCAAACACTTTTTGAACACGTTCATATCGTTGAAACAATAGAGTTTCTCGGTGGAACGAAGTTGACTAGACCAGAGCGGCGCATTGGTCGCATGCCGGATGCTGTCGGTTGGCAAGCAAGGGCCGCAATGCGGCTTGCCCTATAATGAAAAGCTCCCCTATGCCTCCTTCCCAAGACAGGACTGTACCGCCACGCCAACTTAAGGGTCGGATCCGAAGATTCTGGTTTCGCCTGAGCGAGGGGATGGCCTTGCAACAGCTCTGGGCGCAGTTCGAGAAGGACGCGCGATCGAGCTACCGGTTGTACGCCGCAGGACTCGACCACCTGCAAGAAGAACCGTCCCGCCGCCGTCGCGGCCTAAGGATGGCCACGGCAATCTTCTGGGCAATCCTCGAAAAACTGACCCCAGCCCGCCGCGTTCTTCTCGTAGTTGCACTGGGTTTCTTCATCTTTCCTTCCGGAGGGATGACGTACACCAGTGAAGCGGGGCACGTCGAAAGCTTTCAACTGGATCTGCACGTCTGGGGCGGTATCCTTCTTTTGCTGGTGTTGCTGCTCGAACTTGCTGACCGAGTTGTCATGAAGCGCGATCTCGAGATCGCGAAAGACATTCAGGCTTGGTTATTGCCCGGTGCGCCGCTACAGATTCCGGGATATCAAATTGCCTACGCGACACGCCCGGCAAACACAGTGGCTGGCGATTACTACGACGTTATTCTCAGGCCAGCCCAGAAATTCAGCGACGACCAGACTGGGGAAAATCGTACGAAAGACCGCGTTCTTTTTGTCGTGGCTGATGTGGCCGGGAAGAGCATTCCCGCGGCCATGTTGATGGCGACCTTTCAGGCCAGTCTGCGCACGTTATCCACGAGCGGCGTGCCGTTGTCGGAACTGGTATCTGGAGTGAATCACTATTCGTGCTCGAACAGCCAAGGCGGAGTGCGGTTCACGACAGCGTTCTTTGCCGAACTCGATCCAGCAACTGGAGAAATCACATACGTCAATGCTGGCCATAATGTGCCGATCCTGCGTAGACGCTCGGGACTGATCGAACGACTCGAAGAGGGAGGTCTGCCGGTAGGTATTTTCGCCGAAACCGGCTACCAGACCGGAACGACACGCCTCGAACCCGGCGACTGGCTGGTCATTTTTACGGATGGCGTGGTGGAAGCGGTTAACACTAAAGACGAGGAATATGGCGAACCGCAATTGATCGCGCTGCTGGAGCGCAACGCTTCCACGGTTCCCGCCGAACTGCTTCGCAACCTGCTGGCGGATATTGAACGGCACGTGGGAAATACGCCGCAGCACGATGACATCACCTGTCTGCTGCTGAAGAGAGGATGAAGAAGTCCGGACCAAGGTTTTTGCTCTGAGCCCGTTATGTCTGATCTGCTTAATGGCTTGATGAAGTCTGGGGACCTGGTAGGGCTGCTGGGGACACGCCAGCAGCCGAGAGCAACTGCGCGGCCTGGCTCGCAGCATCCCTTAAATCGGGCGAAGCCTTTTGGGCTTGCGCAAGGGCAGAATCTGCCTGCTCCCAGCGTCCAGCATGGTGCAGCGCCTCCGTCAGCAACAAATAATTGGTCGCGTCGGGATCAATTTTCGCGGCATGAGTGAATCGGTCGATCGCTTTGTCCGTTTGTTCGTCGCGGAGTGCAATCAGGCCAGACCCAACCAGCGCCATTTCATTCTCGGCGTCGAGACCTTGCGCCTTCTGGTAGCTCTCGGAAGCCTGCGGATATTGATGCAAATACAAATAGGCTTGACCAAGTTCTGCCCGGGCTACCGTCTCTGTCTTGGGGTCAACAGGATCGGACGAATCCAGCACCGAATTGCATTCCTCGATCGCCTCCCGAGGATGCCCGATGCGCAGTTCGTAAAAAGCGAGGGCCAGCACCTGGTTCGCCGGATATTTGTGCAGAGACTTAGCCGCCCGAAACTCGACCAGCGCATCTTCGGAGCGGCCTTCTTTGGCTAACATGAGGGCGAGGTTATTGTGCGCTACATAATTTCCGTCGGTGACACGCAAGGCGTAATGCCACAACGTGTCATCATCCTTCCAGAATCCAACCTGCCGATAGGTGAGGCAGCCCAGAACGAGCAGCACAAGCGCGACGGCACAGACGCGCGCTGCGTTTGAAATGCGCCATGAATTGGTGAACTCGTCGAACGCCCAAACAACAGCCACAAATAATCCGATAAAAGGAAGGTAGGCGTACCGATCCGCCATGGCTTGGTCGCCGACCGTCATGATTCCTATCATCGGAACCAAAGTTCCCAGGAACCAAAGCCATCCCATCACCATATAGCGCCGCTCGCGCCAGTGATAGATAAGTGCGGAAAGTGCAAGCAGCAAGACGACTGACCCAACCACCGGCCAGACGGGCAGCAAACCCTGGGGTCTGGGGTACATGGGAGCGAGGCGAGATGGCCAAAATGCCTTTCCGATGTAGCGAACGTAGGAGACGACAGCATTTTCCAACCGAGCCAGAATCGAAACTTCCGAAATGCTGCGGACCGCGTTCCCCGAGCGCTGCGCGATCGCAGTCACGATCGAATCGGCGCCCGCCAGAACGAATAACGGCAGCTTCTCCCAGATTAGAAAACGCAGAGAACGTGGGGCCACATGACCGGGAAAACCGAGCACCACCGTGCCTGCTCCCACACGCTGCAGCGGCCAGTAATCCCAGAGCAGCAGTACGAACGGTAGAGTTACGATTTGCGGCTTCGCCATTAAACCGAAAGCAAATAGAGCCATCAGCCACAAATAAACACGGCGCCGGCCCGTGCGCACATACCGGTCGTATGCACCCAGGGCAAGCAAGAAGAAAAACATGCTGAGAACATTCTTGCGCTCCGAGGCCCACGCGACCGACTCAACGTTAATCGGATGCAATGCAAAGAGCGCGGCAACAACGAGACTCGGCCCAACCGCCCCGGTCGCCCGGCGCAAGAGTAGAAACAGGAGCACCGCATTGATGGCGTGGAACAGGACGTTCGTATAGTGATGACCGACTGGGTTGAGCTGGAAAATTTGGCAGTCCAGTGCGTGCGAGAGCCACGTCAAGGGATGCCAGTTCCCCTCATGAAAAGTGGTAAACGACCACTTCACGGTGTCCCAGATTAATCCCTTCTGAACATGGGCATTCTTGAGGATGTAGGACCAGTCGTCAAAACCTGTGAACTGGTTATGAACGATGGGGTTATAGAAGGCGAGTGTTAGCACAACCAACAATAGACAGGGGATTAGAACGCGGCTTTCGCCCGACCCAGCAGAAATCGCAGGCGCCGGAGCATCAACTGGCTGCGTTGGACGGAGGTCCAACCGATGGTATGGCAATGTTTCAACCGGCAAAGTTTGCGAGCCTCCCGTCGAAGCCGATTCTAGTCGCGCACTGCACTAGATTCGATGCTTTTGCGGCCAGGAAGAAATCCTCGGTAATCCAGATCAGTCTGTCGACCTGAAGAATCTGCGAGTGCCGCCGCTACAGTGGCTTCAAGTCAGCCAGAGAGAGCAATTTCGCTGCCGCGTTTTGAGCTTGGGCTTGATCGAGGGAAACCCGCGGAAGCAGGGCGATGACGGAATCGGCTTGGGTCACGCGACCTGCCCGGCGCAGAGCCTGCGCGAGGAGCAAGACATTCACGTCGTTCGGCGCGATTTTCACCGCGTGTAAGAACTGAGTGACGGCTTCGGCGGGCTGCCCCTGGCGCAGCGCCATCAGACCTGAACCCATGAGCGCCATGGCATCGTCCGGATTCAAGCGCAGAGCATCGCGGAAGTTCGTAGCGGCCTCATCGTAGCTGCGTAGCTGCAAGTAAGCTTGCCCCATTTCACTCGCGGCAGCACCGCGAATCATCGGATCAGCGGCGGGGTCATTCAAAATGGATTCGCAATCCTCAATCGCCTCGTGCGGGTGCCCGGACTGCAATTCGTACAAAGTCAGCATGAGGACCTGAGGATTCGGATACTTGTGCAGTGCTTCGCCAGCGTGAAACTCGATAATGGCTTCGTCGGCCCGGCGTTGATCGCGGAGTGCTAGCGCGAGATTGTTGTGCGCCACATAGTTCCGCTCGGTAACGCTCAAGGTGTAGCGCCACAAGGTTTCATTGTCGTGCCAATAGCCCAGTTGGCGATACGTGAGGCCTCCCAACAAAAAGAACACCACAACGGCTGAGGCTCGCAGCCACGCGCCGCGGACTTCGTGCCTGGAGGCGGCTTCGCGGATGCCCCACACGAACGCGACAAACAAACCCACGAAAGCCAAATAAGCGTAGCGATCGGCCATGGCCTGATCTCCTACCGTAATAAGGCCGATCATTGGGACTAACGTTCCCAGAAACCAGAGCCAGCCCACCAGCAAATAACGGCGGTCGCGCCAGCGAATACAGAGGATCGATAGCAACAGGAGAAGCGCGGCCGCTCCCGCCACTTGCCACGGGGGTAGCAAATTTTCTGGCCGCGGATACATGGGCACCAGAGGCGAAGGCCAAAACGCCTTGCCTATATATCTCACATAGGAGACCAAGACGTTCTCCAACCGCACCGACAGCGGAACTTGAGAGAGCGTCTTCACCGAGGATCCGGCACGCTGCGCAAGGATAGTGACAATCGAATCCGCCGCAGCAAGAATAAAGAGTGGCGTCTTTTCCCAGACGAGAAAGCTAAAGGAGCGTGAAGCAGAAGGCGCGCTTGGGTCTCCAACCACGGATGCGCTGCCCAGTCTTTGCAGCGGCCAGTAGTCCCAAAGAAGAAGCACGAAGGGTAGCGTGATAATCTGCGGTTTTGCCATCAGGCCAAGAGCAAAGAGAATGATGACCCACCCATAGAATCGCCGGCCGCCACCGCGCGCGTAACGGTCGTAAGCGTGCAATGCAAGCAGGGAAAACAACGTGCTGAGTACGTTTTTGCGTTCCGCGGCCCAGGCCACCGACTCAACGTTAACCGGGTGCAGGGCAAATAAAGCGGCCACCGCCAGACTGGACCAGGTGAATCCGGTAGCTCGCTGCAGCAGCAGGAACAGGAGCACGCCATTCGCCGTATGCAGTAGCAGACTCGTGTAGTGGTGCCCGACCGGATTGAGGTGAAATAGCTGCCAGTCCAAAGCATGAGACAACCAGGTCAAGGGATGCCAGTTCCCCTGGTAAAAGGTGGTAAACGACCATTTCACTGTGTCCCACGTCAGACCCTGCTGAACGTGGTGATTGTCCAGAATATAAGCCCGAGTATCGAAATCGACGAACTGGTTACGGGCGATGGGGTTGTAAACGGCGAGCGTGGCCGCCACCAGCAGCAGGCAGAGGACGAAGGTGCGTTTTTCTTGAGAGTTTGACATGTCGCTGCGGGAAAGCAGCTCCCTTGGCTGAAGGATGGCTCTTCCTCAAGAACAAAATTCCCACATCCAATCAAGATTTTACGCGATCCTTTATCGGGTTCGTCGACTCAGCATTGCGCGGACAAAACTGCGGTAACCAGTTTTCTTCTGCAGCACCTATCCCGGGATGAGTTCGCGGTACATCTGATGAAACGCGTGGACACCCTTTTCCTGTTTCACGCTATACCGCCCGCTGTGGTAGCTCCTGGAATGGAGGTTTTTCTGAACAATCTCGCAAATCTTCACATCTTCAGCCTGAATCTCGTCGCTGAAAGCTAAGGCTTTCGCGGCGCCTTCGCCACCCAAATCGGTCTCTGGCACATACCATTCAAAAATGGCAAGCGTGCGCTCGGGAGCAAGCGGCAGAATGATGTTGAGCGAAACGTTGTCGGGATAGCAATTGAGCATCCAGTTGGGAAAGATCCAGAAGTAATCGGCAGTCAGGTCGTCGCCGGCCTGCTCGTAGCGACGGGGAGTGGCGTCACCCGGCTGGTTCCCACGAATGGGAGTCCACTGCCGCACATGTTGCGAATACGGCTCGACTGTGTATTCGTTGTAATTGATCTCGCGATTCAGCGCCGGGTGAACGCTCGGCACGTGGTAGCCCTCGAGATAGTTATCAATGTAAGTCTTCCAATTGCAGTTCATCTCGTAGGTTCGGCGCTCAGAAAACTTCATGCTACGGAAGTCGAATTTTTCGGCCTGCGCGGGCAATTCTCCCAACGATTCTTGCAGCGCGTCCGCCTCGGCATCAAGGTTGACGAAGATAAGATTGAACCACTCCTCCAGACGCACCGGAACGAGTCCAAATTCGGAAGGATCAAAGTCCTCGACGCCATCGAATTCCGGAGTTACCAGCAGGGCGCCGTCAAGACGGTACGTCCAGCCGTGGTACCCACAGCGGAAGAGCTTCCGGTTTCCGCAGCCCGTTGCGGGGTTGCCGGCGCGATGCCGGCACACGTTATGGAAGCATCGCAATGCTCCATCTTCACCGCGAACGATAACCAGCGGCTCGCCGATCAAGTCGAAAGTAAAGTAATCGCCGGGATTTTCAACTTGCCGAACATGACCGACCACCTGCCACGAGGAAGCGAACAGTTTCGTCTTCTCTTCCTCAAAAGTCTGGGGATTAAAATAGAGAGGCGCAGGCAGCGTGGAAGCGCGTGCGATGTCGCGAACGGCTCGGAGTTCGAGGTTGGGCATGGGCGCTCCGCGAGAGCTATTCTAGCGCAGAGTCTACGCGCTCTAAACGTTCTCCAGCGGTTACCAACGGAACCCACGCCTCGCGGTTCTTGCCCGCGCTCTTGAATCGCTGCTTCAGAATAGTGGCATCCATGACTCCGTTTTCGTCAGCTGCGGCTGCACCCAAACGTATGGAATCATCTCCATCGACGTCGCCGGCACTCTTTCGGTCACCGCGGCAACGCACGCTGCTGCTCTGTCTGTTGTTAACCGTGTTTGTTCTAGTGTTCTACAACCCGGTAACCCGCAACCAGTTCATCCGCTTCGACGATGATGGATACATCACGGGCAATCCTGAGGTAAGAGCCGGCCTGACTTGGGAAACCGTGAAATGGTCTTTCACTACTTATCAGCAAGCAAACTGGCATCCGCTGACCTGGCTCTCTCACGCTCTTGATTGTGAACTTTTCGGGCTGAATCCTGTTGGGCCTCATTACGTAAACGTTTTGTTACACGCGATCAACGCGATCCTTCTCTTCCTATTGCTGCAACAGGCCACCGGATTCCGCTGGCGTAGCTTCCTTGTTGCCGCCTTATTCGCGCTTCATCCGATAAACGTCGAATCCGTGGCGTGGGCGGCCGAGCGCAAGAATGTCTTGAGCACGCTGTTCTTTCTCCTTGCCCTGTATGCGTATGGCGAGTACGCCCGCCGGCCAGGTGTATGGAGATATTGCATCGTCGCTGGCTCTTTTGCGCTCGCTCTGCTCACCAAGCCGCAGGTAATCACATTCCCCCTACTGCTTCTGCTTTGGGATTACTGGCCACTAGGCCGAATGGGAGCGATCGGCTCGGCGGAGAGCACGGCTCGTGGCTGGTCCTTTCCGAAGTTGTGGGATCCGCGACTGGTTCTCGAAAAACTGCCTCTTCTGCTATTGTCTGCCGCCAGCGCCGTAATCACGATGAAGGCTCAAAAAGCTGGAGGAGCGATTCAGACCTTTACCCAGTTCAATCTGCCGCTGCGGCTAGAAACAGCTGTCGTCTCGTACGTCCGATATATCGGAAAGGCATTCTGGCCGTCCAAACTCGAGGCGCTCTATCCCCATCCGACCCAGCTTTATCCCGCCTGGCAGGCTCTGGCGGCGGTTTCCGGCTTGTTGATCGTCACAGTCTGGGTTCTACGGGAGCACCACAAGCGTTACTTAGCAGTCGGCTGGTTCTGGTTTCTCGGCAGTTTGGTCCCAATGATCGGCCTCGTTCAAGTGGGAAATCAGGCTATGGCGGATCGTTACGCCTACACCTCATTTATCGGCTTGTTTTTGATGGCAATCTGGTTCGCATCTGACTGGGCTCAGGCCTATCACATTTCCGGGAAATGGCTTGCCCTGCCGGCGATGGCTTGCCTACTCGCCTTGGGGATCGGCACATATCGACAGGTTGGTTACTGGCATGACACCGAATCCTTATGGCGTCGCGCGCTGGCGGTTTCTCCTGAAAATTATGTGGCTCAAGTCAATTTGGGTGAGTTCCTGATGGGAGTGGGTAAGGGGGACGAGGCCGCTGAGCATTTTCGGGAGGCCGTCAGAATCCGCCCCGAGGGACTCACCGCAAGCCTTAACCTCGGGGCCTACGAGGATCACCGAGGCAATCCTGCCGCAGCCATCGAACGATATCAACTGGTTGCCCAGCGGGCGGGTGATGCCGGTATGCGCGCAACGGCCTACGGTAGTCTGGGCTTTGTGTACCGGCAGATGGGGCAGTCGCAGAAGGCGAAACAGTGTTTTGAAACTGCACTAAAAGTGGCCCCCGGCCGATCCCGTGCCCTAGTGGGACTGGGTCTCGTCGCCCAGGATGGCGGCAATCTTACGGAGGCGATCCGCCAGTATTCGCTCGCCTTGTCCTTCGAAGCCAGCGACGTTACTTACCTGTTGTTGGCGCAAGCTTTGCAGCGCCAAGGACACATGGACGAAGCAAAGGCGATCTATCAGCGTTTAGCGGCCACTTCGCCGGATTTTGCAGAGGCTGAGAAAGAAGCCCAGTCACTGCTCACCGGGAAGTAAGCGCGAGGCGTAATCCGGGCTTCTGAGATGACCCGCGCAAGACTGCTGCCGGTGTTCACTTTCCACATTCAGGACACACCCCTGTACCGGTGGGGTAAACCCACTTAACAATCGCGATTTGGTCGAGACTTGGATCACTTTTACAGTCGATTGTGTCTTAAGACGACCGAGTCGTAGACGGCGAGCGTTCATAACGAAGAAGGTGATGCAATAAAGAGAAGGTGGATCGTTCTGGAATGAAGCCCGCTTCAGGCAAGCCGTTCGAGGGGAGATGAGAGCCATGGCTCCTGGCAAAATTTGTCAATTCACCTCCCTGAAAGTGGCATACTGGAGCTAGCTAGGGCGAATAATGAGGTGACTAGTTTGCACGATGCAGCTGAAAACATAGAGTTTTCATCCGGAAGGACATCTGACTTAGGTCACTTGGGTCCGTGGCACTCAGAGTGCGATAGTACATGCGAGTTGGTCATCCAACCAAACACAGTTAAACGGAGACGAGGACAATTTAAATGCGTAAACAAAAGGGCTTCTCACTGATCGAACTGCTGATCGTGGTGGCGATCATTCTGATCATCGCCGCGATTGCTATCCCGAACCTGTTGCGTGCACGTATTGCGGCGAACGAGTCGTCCGCTGTCGCATCAGTTCGCACACTGAACACCGCAGAGATTTCCTATAACTCTGCCTACCCGACAGTCGGTTTCGCCAGCACGCTGGCCTCCTTGGCTGGCACGAGCTGCACGCCGCCATCTTCGACTGGCGCTTGCTTGATCGACTCCCAGCTTTCGTCTGGCACCAAGAGCGGATATGCGTTTACGCTCGGTGGCGCTAGCGGAACACCGAACTCGGCGTATCAGATTGCCGGATCGCCTTTGGCTGCCAATCAGACGGGCGTACGCTCGTTCTGCTCGATCGCGGATGCGGTTGTTCGCTACAGCTCGACTGCTTTGACGAGCTGCGCTGGCACCGAATCCCCGCTTCAGTAGTTTGGTTTTTGGCAAAGTACCTGGGGGAGGGTACAAGCCGGAAAAAAGCAGAGGAGAAATCCTCTGCTTTTTTGTTTTTCTGCTCGTTTCCATACGAGAAAACGCCTGTCGAACGACTGACAAAATCTGTCAGTGAATTCCTGGAAAATCCTGACAAATTCTTACACAAACATCGCCGATCTCGCCCACGTCACTCGATTCAGCTTGCACAACCAAGGTCGATTGGCGGGGAGAAGAGGCTGCCACGGGGGCCGAGCTGACCATCGGTGTCGCACTGCGGGAGCGGACCCCCAAATGCAGTTCTTTCTGCAGGTTGTTCGTTAAATAGAGAACGTTGTTTGGGGGAGCGCTAACGGGATGCGAAAAGATAAGGGTTTTTCACTAATCGAGCTGTTGATTGTAGTAGCCATTATTTTGATTATTGCGGCAATTGCGATCTCGAACCTGCTACGAGCCCGGATAGCGGCGAACGAGTCGTCGGCGGTCGCCTCAATCCGCACGTTAAACACAGCCCAGATTTCGTATAACTCAAGCTATCCGACAATCGGCTTCGCGACCTCCCTGGCTTCGCTCTCAGGCACCAGTTGCACCCCGCCCGGAAGCGTAGGGGCCTGCATCATCGACACTCAGCTTGCTTCGGGCACCAAGAGCGGATATTCGTTCGCGCTCTCTGGCACCAGCGGGACACCAAATTCTACCTATACCTTCATTGCCTCGCCGCTGGTCCCGAACCAAACCGGTGTTCGGTACTTCTGTTCGTTCGGCGACGCCGTTGTGCGATACAACTCAGCGGCGATCAGCACGTGCACGGGGAGCGTTTCACCGTTGCAATAAGTTTAGATTTTGGCAAATGCCTGGGGGAGGGCACGAGCCGAGGAAGGCAGGGGAGAAATCCTCTGCCTTTTTCTACTGTGCGAGATCGAATGAGAACGCTTTTAGGATTTCTTTCGGCGCAAAACTGCGAGATCGATTGACAGAAAATGTCAGTTCTCATCGAATCGATTGGAGAGCTGGGAAACGCGGTCTTATTTTCAGACACTTACGAGATCCCCCCGAGCGATCCTGCGCGGCCCACAAAGTGCAACAGTAGTGCTTGAATTAGGTCGGCAAGACTTACCCAGCGACCTTGGGAGAAGCAATGCGAAAAACGAAAGGTTTTTCCCTCATCGAGTTATTGATCGTTGTTGCGATCATCCTGATTATTGCGGCGATTGCCGTGCCTAGTTTTCTGCGTTCACGAATGGCGGCGAACGAGTCCGCAGCCGTGGGCTCGCTACGAACCCTGAATACGGCGCAGATCTCCTACAACTCGGCTTATCCATCAGTAGGATTCGCGAGTACGCTCACCGCGCTGAGCGGCACGAGTTGCACCCCGCCAAGTTCTACCGGCGCTTGCCTAATCGACACGGCGCTTTCGTCTGGTCAGAAGACCGGCTACAACTTCACCTTAAGCGGTGCGAGCGGAACACCGAACTCAAGCTACAACTTCACCGCCGCGCCAGTGTTGTCGAACTACTCCGGAATTCGCTATTTTTGTTCGTATGCCGATGCCGTGATTCGCGTCAGCATGACGGCGATCACAACCTGCGACAACACGGTCCCACCGCAGAACTAAACGTGGGCGATGGCACCGATCGCGACCGGCGCAGACGTTGTTTGCATTTTTTCGGCACGTGATCCTTTGTCAAGATCGTTTACTTTCGTAACCCCTCATGCGGCCTCCCGGCCGCGTGTTGCTTTGGCCTTTGCATATAATTCTTTCAGTAGTGGGGAATTCACCGCCAAAGCTTCAACAAGAAGCTTGGGCGCTCGCGTACAGCCATGGCTGCCATTGAAATTCTGGATCTCGAGAAAAGCTACCTCGTTGGATTTTGGCGTAAGCGGCCAAAACTGGCGTTGCGGCCGCTTCGCCTCACGATCGAGGAGGGCGAGGTTTTCGGCTTCCTCGGGCCAAACGGAGCCGGCAAGACGACAACGCTGAAATTGCTGATGGGGCTAGTGTTCCCTACGGCTGGGAGCGCGCGCATACTGGGCTTCGAGATCGACGACCCGCGAGTGAAATCGCAAATTGGCTTTCTCCCCGAGCAACCTTACTTTTACGACCATCTGAATGCCCGGGAGCTTTTGAACTATTACGCTCAACTCTCGGGTGTTCCTGCCAAAGGACGAACGGCTCGCGTGGAGCAGATGCTGGCTCGCGTTGGCCTAAGCGACTCGGCCACCGTGCAGTTGAGGAAGTTCTCAAAGGGCATGTTGCAACGAGTTGGTTTAGCGCAGGCGATCTTGCATGATCCAAGACTCGTGTTCCTCGACGAGCCCATGTCGGGATTGGATCCCATGGGACGACGTGAAGTCCGCGACCTTATTCAGCAACTTCGTTCCGAAGGCAAAACCGTCTTCTTTTCTACCCACATATTGTCGGACGCGGAGGCCTTGTGTGACCGAGTTGCCGTCATCCATCAAGGCGAACTGCGAGGTGTGGGAGCGGTTGCAGATTTGACCTCGCAGACGCAGGGCAAAGTCGAGATCATCTTCTACGCTCAGAAAATGCCGGCTGCTCTGGCAAGCCTGGGAGTCGACGCGCGCGTCAGCGGCGACATGATCAACGCGATCTTGCCGGAAGAGCAACAGGATGCAGCGCTAGAGGTCTTACGGCGGGAGCGGATCAAGTTAATTTCGCTCACTCCGGTTCGCAATTCGCTCGAGGAATACTACATCCAAAAGCTGCGGCCAGCGGAAAACCGCAAAGGGGCTGGAGTATGAATCCACGGGTCGCGTATATCGCCTTCAATACTTTTCGCGAGGCCGTGCGCGACCGGGTTTTGTATAACCTGATCGCTTTCGCATTGCTGCTTTCGGGCGCTGCCATCCTCGTTGGGGAAATCTCGATCGACATCGAACGACTGGTGGTGGTGAATCTCGGCTTAACAGCGGTCTCCCTTTTTGGAGTGGTCATCGCGATTTTCATCGGCATCGGACTGGTTTCGAAAGAGATCGACAAACGAACGCTCTACACGGTTTTGTCACGTCCGGTTCGCCGATGGGAGTTCGTGGTCGGCAAGTTTTTCGGACTCACGGGGACGTTGGTGGTCAACACGTTCTTCATGGCGCTAGGCGTCTTCCTGGCGATGCTGTACGTGGCCCACAAGTTTGAGAAGATGGACGTTTGGGTGCTTGTCGCTCTCTACTTTATTGTGTTGCAGTTCCTGATCGTGTGCGCGTTGTCGCTGTTTTTTTCCTCGTTTTCTACTCCGCTGATGGCGGCGGTTTTTACCTTCGCGTCGTTCGTCATCGGAAGCCTCTCGGAAGATCTGCGCGGGTTTGCGAGAATCACGCAGGGCGCTGGCGGGTGGATCGCGACGGCGATTGCTTACCTGGTGCCGAATTTCTCCACCTTAAATGTGATCAGCCAGGTCGCACACGGGGATCCTATAGCGGGGCGTTTGATTCTCTACAACACTCTGTACGCTCTGCTCTACTCGGCAATGGCGATCTCGGGAGCGGTGTTGATCTTCCAGCGCCGAAACTTGAAATGAGCCCGACAGGCCGTGTCAATCTGATCGCAACGGCTGTGCTCGTCCTGTGCATGGCGGGAGCAATTGCGACCGTTCACGCCATCGACCAAGTGCCGAGGAAGACGGTAGCGCAAGAAGTGCTCTATCTGCGTTCTTCAACCGTTTTGCGCCGGATGAGCCTCGGCTATACCGGCTTGCTCGCCGATATTTACTGGACGCGGGCGGTGCAATACTTTGGCGAACAGCATCATAACGGCTCGGGCGATTTTCGACTGCTGGCTCCGCTGCTCGAAGTGACCACGGAACTGGATCCACGGCTTCTGCCGGCCTATCAGTTCGGGGCAAATTTTCTGGCGCCGAAGCCACCGAGCGGGGCGGGATTGCCGGGTGCGGCACTCTCGCTGATTCGATACGGTGTGGCTCACAACCCCAACCAGTGGCGGCTTTACTACAACCTGGGATTTCTGTACTTCACCGAGTTTAAGGACTATCGCCTGGCCTCAGAAGCTTTTGCCGAAGGGGCGAAGCTGCCGGTAACCAACGAATACATGCCTATTCTTGCGGCACGCATGGCGCAACACGCGGGTGAGTTCGATACGGCGCGTATGTTGTGGTTCACAACATATCAGAACACGAAAGAGGCGCAGATTCGAGAGAACGCCGTCGAACACCTGTTAGCGCTGCAAGTGGACGAAGACGTTACGCGGCTCGAACAGGTAATTGAGAAATACCGGGCGCAGACAGGGCACTTGCCCGCGTCCATGGGGGATCTGGATCGGGCGGGATTTATACACGGAACGCCGACCGACCCAAAAGGACATCCTTATAAGCTGATGGCGGAGGGACGGATTGAGGTCGAAGATCCGAAATCCCTTTACTTCATCACTAAGGGACTGCCTCCGGGGATGGGACCGCCGCAACCGGGGGGAGTTCCCGAAGCAACGCTGCACTCCGATTCAAAATAGCCGATTTCTCGTTGACGGGCCGCCTTCGTAAGTGACAGAAAGATTCGCTTCTTGTTCGGCGAACAAATGGTGGGGTGGGCGAAACTGGTTATATTCGCGGCGGAGAAGTGGGCGAGGCGGCGGATCCTGAGGGCGGGGGCGAAGGGGGCGCGGCGGTGGGTGCATGCCGACCGTCATCGTGGGGCGGTAATTTTGCGGCTTCGCTCACGATGGCGGCGGCGCGTTCTTTGCTGGTCTTGCATGCGGGGTCAGAGATGCGGCACTGCGCGAGTGTGTATTTGCATCCGCAATCGCAGGCTTCGGCGTTGAGCTTGTGCAAGGCGGCCATGCGCTGTTCCTGGGTCAGTTTGGATGTGTCGATTCCCGGCAGCATGGTGGCGCGGTCGGCGTGCTCCAGAGAGACTTCACCGGTGTCTTCAAAGGTCTCGACTCTGGCGGGAATCGGCATATTCAGCAGGGCGCGCACTTCGATCTCGTACAGCGCCGGATCGAAGAGCCCGACATGCTTTTGCACCATTTTGCCTTCCTGATTGATGACAAAAAGCGTGGGCAGCGCACTAATGCCTCCATAGGCAATGCGCACCGGCACAGAGGTCATAGCGACGGGATAGTTGATGCCCTTGTCTTTCACGAACGCGCGCAGGCGTTCGGGGTCGTTATCATCGACATCCATGCCGAGGATCTGCAATCGGTCCTTGTAGGCCTGCTGAATGCGGATCAGGCTGGGGATTTCAGCGCGGCACGGTCCGCACCAGGTGGCCCAGAAGTTGAGCAGCACGACCTTGCCTTTGTAGGTCTGGAGGGTGAGTTCATTTCCGTCGAGATCTTTGACCTTGAGGTCGGGCGCAGGATCGGGATCGCGCACAAAGCGGATGACCGGTTGTGGTTGCTGCTGTTGTTCTGGTTGCAGGAGTTGAGCGGGCGAGCTTGGCGGTATCAGTACCATCATGAAGCTCAACCGCCGGCACACGCCTAGTGTGATTTGGAGACTCTTCCCGGATGTGCGAGTCCTGCTCATGGGTGCTTATAGGATCATAATCGAGAATGGGAGCCGGCATTGGCATGGAATCAATTCGCGCGTTACAAGGATGATGAGCGTGAAAGCGATGTCGCAACAGCAATCGCAGGGAATTCTGCTCCACTGTACGAGTCGATTGAGACGAAAGGCTTGCTCGTCAATTGCAGTGTCCGCACCATTCGATTTCCCGACGTGCTCATTGCTGCAACCCGACGAAGACCAGACCGGCGAACAGCAGGGGGTACGAGTCATGGGATCAGGCGAGTGCGTTGAAAAAAGCTCCTAACAGCGAAATTGGCAAGAAAAATTTGCAATGCTGACTCAGGCTGCACAAGCATGCTTTCTGGAAATACGTCCTCTTAGCCGTTGGGTGGGAGGCGAGAGCGTCGAGGTCTGTGTTATTCAGCGCGCCGCTATCGACCGCGTCCTCGCTTTTCGCGGCGGAGGGTTCTAGCAACTGATTTTGTGAAGGGAGCATCTGATGCGTGGTTTCACAATACCAGCGAGGAAGCTCCCATGTTAAGATTCGCTTCGACCTCAACCTTAGTGCTGGCTTTTTTCACGCTTTGCGTGGCTGCTTCCGCGACCGAAGTTTTGTATGTTGCCGAACCACAAGATAGCCAATACTTACTACACACTTATAATGTCAATCCCGAGTCGGCCGCGGCCATTGCAGCCGGCCGGGCGGTCACCATCCCTGCCAACTCGGTGGACCCATTGACTGTGAATGGCGAGCACTACCTTTACGTTTGGAACGCGACTGAGGTGTGGGTTTATCCCACCAACAGCCAGGGAGTTCCTAAGGAAGAGCCGTCGCAGCATTTGACGTTTGGCTTTTCCTATCCGGTGTACTCGTTTGTGGTTGATCCCGATGGAAAGTTTGGTTATGCGGCCTACAACTGGACCGATGATCAGAATAACGTCTACACCGATATCGTTCTGTTCACGATTAGCCAGTCCAGCGGCGAATTGAGCAATACGGGCAAATTGGCGGGAACCTACGGTCCCAATGCAAGTATCGTGCAGGACCATCTGCTGTTCGGCAGCAACGGACGGAGGCTGTACACGCACTGGACCGACAATGGACCGTACACGTACGGCATCGGCTACTATTTTTATCCGGTAAACCAGACGAGCGGGGCTTTGGGTAAAGTTCAGAACCTGTTCTATGCGCAGACGCTGGAGTGCGGCACTTCCTGCGGGGTGGCGATTAGCGACGCGACGTCGGCGTCGGCGGGCGCTTGCTGCGGTCCGGGAAGCGGTTCGATCATTTTTGCGCGCAACCCGAACGGGCAAAACTTCGCTTGCGAATATCAGCTGGCATTCTGCAGCGACGATGTGGCTGGCTTATATCTCGATCCTCTCGGACGGAACATTTTCTTTGGAGATGCGACGGTCGACCAGATTTATGTCGCACATATTGATTTCGCCACTTCGGAATTGAACCCGACGTCGTCGATTCCCGGAACTCCGATGCTGGATTTCAGTCCCGACAGCAGCCTGGTTTATGCCATCAATTCGAATACCATCGGCATCTACGCTCTCGCGTCGACCGGCTACCTCACTGCTAGCAGCACGTTGTCAGACTCGGGTAACGTGAGCGTGGCCACGGCGACGTTCTGACAAGCTGATTCTTGGTTGTGGTTGAGTCCGTGGGCGGAGAAGGGCAAGGGCAACAGCAACGGCGAGAGCAACAATACGGGCAACGGCACCGGCAACAGCAAGGGCAGCGGACAGGAGTGTCCGCTCCACACAAACTCGCGGTTTAGCGGTTGGGATGGGGGGCGGCGGGCAGGAGGACGACTTGGGCGAAGAGGCCGGTGGTGTCGCCGGAGTTGGTTTTGTCCTTTCCGTAGCCTACCGCGAAGGTCAGGGTGTCGTTGGCTTTCAATTCGAGCTGTCCGGAATAGCTCGCGGCCGGGTTTGCGCCCTTGATCTTGTGGAAGGCGGGATCTCCGCCGTAGCCGTCGATGTCGGCGTCGAATAAAGATGTGGCGTTGTGCAGCACGTGGACGTCAGTGGTCGATAATCCGTAGTGGATACCCTCGAATTGGGCGCTTACCTTGTAGGTTCCCGCGATGGGCGCGGTAAAGCGCACGAGACTGAACTGGCCGTTATTGCTGGCTTCCATGGCGATTTCGCCGGGGCGGACGGCCCATCCTTTGCAGCCGACTTGAGGTTGCTTCGTAGTGTTGTAGGCGACGTAGGGATAATAGCCAGGGCCGGGGCCGTGATTGGGGGCCGGATGCCAGAAACCGATGGAGCGAGTCGGATCACATTGCAGATCGACGGGATCGGATTGGGTGTCGACGCGAAACTGATCGGGCGCTAGAGAACTTGTTTCAGAATATCCGTACTGCCAGACTTGGTTGGGAGTAGGGAGGGCGGGATTGTCGTTAAAAGAAAAGTCAGCGGAGAGGTCGAAAGTTTTCTGCGCCTGGACGTGGGCGAACTGACCGATTAGTAACACCAGGATTGCGGCAAGACGCATGGTGACCTCCGGAACTTTCTGCGTGCTGGCGATCATGGCTGAGTTGGAGCGAATCTGTCAACAATCGTGTTGACGAATGAAGCGACTATCGCGCTCTACCGGCGAAGAGGATGAGGTTGCCGTCGGGGTCACGGACGATGAAGGTGCGGGCGCCCCAGGGCTCTGTCTTGAAGGTCTGATGAAATGACACGCGTGCGGTTTGAAACTCGAGGAAAAGTGGTTCTGCATCGTCAACGGTGATGGAGGCGGAGAGCAGATGTTCTCTGGCTTGAAGGTCTGGGCTGATGGCGGGTTGATCGAGATGACGAAGGTTAAGACTGGCTCCGTCGCGGAAAACCTGGGCGTAGAAGGGCGGGTCGCCGTGGGTGAAGGCAACGGTAAACCCCAGCTTCTTTGTGTAGAAATCGCTTGAGGCTGCGACGTCAGTGACAAAGAGTTGAGGCTCGGCGGCGAGCAGGGTGGGTTTGGAAAGAGTTTCGGAGGGGGCCTTGTTGGGGTGCGTACCATTTGCGACCGGAACGTTGCTAGTGATCGCTGTGTTTCTTGGTCGTCCGAAGAATAAGACGTAGCCGTTGGGGTCGCGGATCTCGAATCCGCGAAGACCGTCGTGGGTGTCTTTGAGCGGAACGCTGAAGGCTGCGCTGCCGTCGGCGAATCGATCGGCGAATTCGAGGGCGAGCGCATCGGGGTCGGGTGCGTAGACGTAGGCGTCCCAGCGCAGGGAGGGATGGCGCTTGGAATTGGGCAGCGGCGCGATGTCTTTCTCGGACTTGAGGAAGATCTGGGCTCCGTCGCGGAGGATGATGGCGAAGAAAGGATTTTGGTCGGGCTGCTGGAAGGTCACTTCGAAGCCCAACTGGTCGCGGTAGAAGGCGATGGTTTTGTCGACGTTGGTGACGATGAAGAAGGGGGAGATGGCGGGAGTTGAGGGTCGTGGCATGGGCGGCTGACTGGGCATGGAATCGCTTAGTGAGAAAACGGAATCCTACACTGCGGACGAGGCTAAACACCAGTGAGGGAATGTCGATCACGCCCGAGCCGTAGTTGGTGTAATTGGCGATTGCACTAACAATCCACGGATTTTCAGCACTCGCATCCCGGCGCAACCGTCCTTGCCCGATTACGTCTCGCGGCCTCCCGTTGCAATTCCGGCCGGTGTGCTTCGTGGGCCTCCATCCGTTTGCGATTCTTCCGTAGGAACCACCGTGCATGAATCTCAATTCTCGCCACCCGCCACGCGATCTAAACTCTTGTATCAATATGCCTTCGTGCATTCGTCCCTTTCCTCCTCACCCTACGGACAACCCCTGTTTTTCCCGCCATCGTCCTGTATGGTCGATGGGCAGGCTTTGGCTGTATACATAAAGGATGACCATGCTGCGCCGCCTCGTGATCTTCTCTCGCCGTCGCAATCTTGGCCGTTGTCCCCAGGCCAAATTGACGAATTACGCCCTGGGGACGATTCGGGTATCCCTCCCTTTGCTGTTGCTGTTCTCAATGGTGACTTCGTCACGAGCCTTCGCAGCGGCCTCAGATCTCGAGACCGTGCTATCCGGATCGCGCCAGCGTATTCAGAAATTCGACTACCGCGTCGCGGGCCGTATCACACGCGTCGACGCCGATGGCAAGCGCACCAACTACAAGTTCACCGCCAAGGCTCACTGGTTTCCCGACGGTCTGCGTCTGCTCTGCGAGATTTCGGGTGCAGGCTCCGAAAAGACAACGCTCCTTCTGCAAATGACCGCCAATGGGCACATCACCATCGAAGCGCGGCTTCCTGGCGAAAAGGCCGCCAGCGTTTTGCCCTTCGAACGTTGGAACGACCCGCTCGTAGGCACTGACTTCTCCTACGAAGATATGGTCGAGAACCAGTTCTTCTGGAAAAATCAGAAACTCCTACCACCCGAGAAATACGGCGCACGCGATTGTTTTGTCCTCAAAAGCACGGCCGGCCCCCAGGACCGGAGCTATTACGATTCGGAAACATCGTGGATCGACACGAGTATCCTGTATCCAGTGCATGTGGTGAAGACGCTGCGCGGGACGGCACAACAAAAGGAGTTCATCTACTACGGCCTGCGCCAGATCAGCGGCGTTTGGTCCGCAACGCAGGTAGAAGCAAAGCTCCAAGGCAAACCCGGTTCCTCGATCATGGTCATCGAAACCGGCTCGGCCAAAGCTAATCTAGCGCGCAAAGACTTTGCCATCACCCAGTCCAGCGCTCTAGAAGAGAAGGCAAAATAAAAAGTGAAACAAATCAATTCGCCGAATTTAGGCTGTTGCCACGATCCGCACTATCCGTCGAGCTCACGCCTGTCTGCGGTCACGGAACAAGCTCTTTTTCAGACGACATCGGCGCCTCATATAAGCCAAACGGCCACCAATTCCAGTCTCCTGCAAGCTGCAAAAGTGCCGGCCCCACCACCATCCGCACCACCGTGGCATCAATGAACACCGCCGCAGCGAGCGCGAAACCCAGCATTTGGACGACTAGAAAGCTTCCCATCGTGAAAGCAGTGAAGACGGCGATCATGATGGCCGCCGCGCTCGTTATCAGCCCCGCCGTCCGCGCCAGACCCTCAACCACCGCCGATTTCTCGGATAGACCACGCCGCCGTTCTTCCAACACCCGTGCAACCAGGAAGACTTCGTAGTCCATGCTCAATCCGAAGACGATGGCAAACGAGAGAATCGGCACAATCGGATACACATTTCCCGTCGGTCCGTCGAGCCCAAACAGTTTGTTCCCGTGCCCTTCCTGAAAAACGACAACCAACGCGCCGAATGAAGCCCCCACCGAGAGTAGATTGAGCAGAATTGCTTTGACCGCCGCAACGACGGAACGTAACCCGATCATGAGAGCCAGCAAGCTCCCCAAGACAACAAGAAAGATCACCCTGGGCAACTGCCGCTTTACCACCAAGTCATAATCTGCGTCTTGCGCGGGAACTCCGCCCACTCGCAATGCAGCGCCGGGCACGCCCGTAATCCCCGCGACATCCAAGGAACGCACCTCCCGTACCCATCGTATTTGTTCGTTGGGGGTAAGCGAGGCCGTGGGCAGCAACTCGATCAAGGTAGCTTGGCCATCCCTGCGCAGAAAACTCGTGCGGATCGTCTCCGGCACATCGTTGAGAGCATCCGGATTGTCCGCCATCCCTGTGAGGGCCGGAAGAGACAAGACCTCTTGCGCTCGAGGATCGTTCTGGAAGCTCTTGGTCAAGCGACTGACAGCCAGCCAGCCAGCCGGCGAAAGCAGCGGAGACTGCGGCGGCAACTCCAGCACCACTCGTAGAGACTCCACAATCCCCGACCGGCCCATGTGCTGCAGCGTGTGCAGTGCCTGCACCGACTTCGCTTCGGCAGGAAGCGAATCCCGGTCGGGAATGCCGGGAGCAATCTTACTCGCCTGGGCGGCAAGGATCAGTAGAGGGACCCCGGCAATAAGCAACGCCGTCCATGGCCGGCGCGTTATGATGCTGCCCCACCACACCCAACGCTCGCTCGCCGCGCACATGCTGGCCCTCGTTTCCAATCGTTTGCTTGGAAAACGCACTCGGCCGGCATTGATCCGCTGCCCGAGCAGACCAAGCACCCAGGGCAAAATAAACGTACACAGCATTACGCTCAAAACGGTGACCAGCAGCCCAGCGACCCCTATGGAGCGTAATTCGCTGATTGGGACCGTCAAGAGCGCGGAAAACCCAATCGCCACAGTTGTCGCCGAGATGAGCAGAGTCCGTCCCGCTTGCCCAGCCGCAATGTCGGCCGCTTCACCATTGTCATATCCCTCGGCCAACGCTTCCCGAAACCGGCTCACCATCAGCAACGCATAATCAATGCCCAGGCCCAAGCCGAGCATCGTTGCCAGATTCTGCACCAGAATCGAGAGATGCAGATAGTGCGCGAGCAGCGCGGCCGCACCCAGCGTCATCGAGATTGCGAGCACTCCAACTCCCAGCGGCAATAGCGCGGCCACAACACTGCCGAATGCCAACACCAGCAGCACCAGGGTCACCGGCATGGCGCGCTTCTCCGCATGGGCAACATCTTCCGCGCTGACCTTGCGCAAATCGAAAGTCAGGGGCGTCTCACCCGTAATCTCAAGTTTGATATTGGGGTACTGCGACTTAAGCTGACTCTCCATCGAGTCCGTCTTTGCTCTCAATTGCGGGACCAAGGCCTCGACGTGTTCATTATCATCCTTCGGGTCGAGCCCCACGATAATCAACGCCCCACCATTGTCCCCAGTGAAGGAAGGATCCGGCCAATCCAGACTCGAGACCGCGCCCGACACCCCCGGCATACTCCGCAAGGAACTCGATAAGAAGCCCAATACATCTGCGCCTTTTGCGGAATCGATATCGGGAACGCCGCTGATCACCAGAACCAGCCGATGCGCGTAAGGAGACTGGAACTGCTGCGCCAGCTCAAGGTCAACTTTTTCGGATTCTCCGCCCTTGATGTGAACCGCTGTCTCCAGGCGGCGTTCGACTTTATAGGAAAAGGGCACCAACACCAGCGCTATCGCAAATCCCGACATCGCCAGCCAGAACCGGCGGCGCGCAGCGCCACGGCCAGTCTTCAAGTTCGGCATTACCGTTACCATGAAAGAGTCACGCCGTCTCCTGCTCCGCCTCGGAACCTAAAACGACCCCAGTGCCCCGGCACTTCCATGATAAAGGATCACTCTGCCTATTCATTGGGGTTTTGCCCTGATCTTGGCGTGGGATAAACGGTAGATGCCGGCAGGTTTTCCCCACTCTCTTCTCCCTTGAAAGGTTCAATGGCAGAAACCTCGTCAGCTCCCCACACTATCCAGAGCTCTTCAGCCAAATTTAAGGTGTCATACTTATCATCGTGTTGATGAACCAGAGTCGTTTTCACTCTCGTTGCCCGGCTCCTGAAAAGCAACGGGGGTTCCGAAGCGCTCACGGGTTTCGTCCATTCGTCTTCGTTTTATCACGCCCGGTTTTGCCCCTCGTGCTTTTGCCCCTCTTGCTCATTGCCACGGCTCACGCTCAGGGAGGCCCCCCATTTCGAACCGACGATCCCGAAACTCCCGGCAACCGGCACTGGGAGATTAACTTTGGCTGGATTGGCGACCGAAACCCGGCGGCCGGCGCTTACCAGGTGCCCGATTTCGATATCAACTACGGTTTGGGGGACCGCATTCAGCTCAAGTATGAAATCCCAATCGCCATCGAGGAGACGCGCCCTCAGCCCGCGACGCCGTCTGAACCCGCGGTTCCAGGACGTGTGATCGTCGGCTTGGGCGAAAGCCTGATGGGAATTAAGTGGCGATTCTACGAGCATCATCCCAACGATCCCTGGGTGAAGAATCGCTTCGGCACAGGGCTGCCCGCAGTCTTCGGACACCATGGCGGCGAGTCCAGTGAGCCAGCCGGGGAATCGGGCGATTCACCAGGAGCGCAAGATTCACGGGAATCGCTGGTCAATTTCAGCATCTCGACTTACCCCCAACTTTTTCTTAACAATCCGACCAGAGCCGTTGAACGTGGACTCGTAGCCTCCGGCCCCACGTTCTTTTTTCCCCTGGAGGTCAACGGCCGAGTCGGACCCATCCGATGGCTCGGAGAAGTCGGTTACAATTTCGGTAATCATTCAGTCCCGCAAAGTTGGGGTCGCGGCTTGTTGATTGGCCATGAGTTTAGCGACCGCACCGAAGCGTACCTCGAGCTTTATGACGAACAGGATGCGAATCGCGTTCCTCCAGGGCTCGGTGTTGGACAGTTTGCCAGCGGCGGCCCGAAAGCACGCGAGACAACCTTGGGGCTTGGCGGACGCCAGGCGCTGAACAAGGCAAAAACCCTCAATCTTCTGTTGATGGGCGGGCGAAGCTTTCAGACCATTTCTACTTCGAACACCCAGCCGAGTTGGATCGGCTATGTGGGCCTGCAAGTCTTGCTCGGACCAAAAGAACATGTCGCTTCGCAAGTCGAACAGAAGCTGCCCGACGAGAGCAGACCGTAGCCTGCAAACGTAGCCTGCAAACAAAGAACGACCGAGACGCTTACCCGGCACGCTCGCCCCAGTTGTTTTCGCCCATTTACTCTCGTCCACCCTACTTTCGCCCGACAACAATAACCTCAAAACTGTCAGGCAACGCCTGTGGCCGAGGATGCGGAGTCTGCGCTGTCGCCACGGGAAGTGGTCCAAACTTCGCCGTAACCAAATAGACACGATCCGTAGTTTCGTCGTAGGCCATGGTGCGCGCGCCGCGTGCCGTGGGCATCGTTTCAATGACCTTATACCCGTTGGCCGCGTCGACGACCGTCAAAGTCCCTTCGCCGTTCGAGCTGAACACCAGTTTTCGCTTCGGGCTGAAAGCCGTCGCATCCGGACCGTCTCCGATAGCCGCCGAAGCGATCTGCTTGCCGGTCGCCGTGTCAACCACCGCCATTTGCTTGCCATCGCAAACGGCGAAGAGTTTCCCGTGTTCTCGATCGATCGCGAGGCCCGACGGAGATTCGCAGTCGCTAAGTTTCCATGTGCCCGTCAGTTTCTTATCATGGGCGTCGAAGCGGACAATCTCATTCTCGGTTTCGATGTTGTCGTAAACGAAGCCCCCGCCGTCAGCGGCGGGAAACTCGGGCTTTCCCGGCACATCCATCGTGGCCACAACTTTGTTCGTCGCGGCATCGATCACGGTGACGTTCTTGCTGCGCCCATTGAAAGCCCAAACCGTCTTTGTCGTGGGCTCGAATAGCAGCCCGTCAGGATTCGTTCCTGCCGGGATCGTGGCCACTGTGTGAAAGTTCTGCCGATCGAAAACGACGACTGCGTTGCCGCCGCCATCGCTGATGTAGCCGAACTTTCCTTGCTCGTCGAGCGCGATGCCATGGGTGCCCTTCATTCCTGTAATCGTTGCGATCGACTTGCCCGTCTTGGTATCGATCACTTCAACTTGCGTCCCGTGGGTAACATAGAGAATCTTGGCAGCGGAATCGACTAGGAGGTAATCCCAACCGCCGGTGCCCCCGACTTTCCAGTGATCCACGATCTGGTACGGCTGCTGGCCAACAGCGAAAGTCGCAGCGAAAATGCAGGCGGCGACTGTTGCAACCTGAATCATTCTGCGTAAGTCAGCGATCTCAGCAACTAGCGAGCAAACAGCAATAGCCATGAGTCTCTCCGATGCTTCTGAATTCTGCTTCACGTCTTCTCCCATCATGCCTCTGCAACCTTAAATGAGGCTGAATGCGGAAGGCCAGTGCTCGCGGGTAAGGTGACCACAATCTGTGTGCCTTGCCCCCACCCGCTTTCTACGCCAATCGACCCCTTCGACCGCTCCGCGATCGCCTTGCAGATCGCCAGCCCGAGCCCGGTGCCCCCGCTCTCCCGGCTGCGGGAAGCGTCGGCGCGATAAAACCGCTCAAAGAGATGCGTCAACGCAGCCTGTGGAATCCCCTCCCCTCGGTCCGCCACTCTTATCTCCGCGACCCCGTTCCGTCCTAGGACAGACAACATCACTTCGCTCTTTGCCGGACTATGCTGGACTGCATTCATCAGAAGATTCAAGGCGAGAATCTCGGCATCACTGGCATGCATGCTCACCAGACATCGTCCTTGCTCGACCAAACGAATCGTGACTCCCTTCGATTCAGCAAACGCCCTCACACGCTGCGTCAGCGGCCGCAAGACCTCTCCTAAGTCCAGAACTTCCGCCGCCTTCAAGGGCTCTTCTTCCACCCGCGCCAGTGTTAGCATGCGCTCGGTAAGCTCCTCCATCCTCTCGATGTCAACTACCAGATCGATCAAGCCCTTTTCGTATTCTTCCGCCGTCCGACTGCCTAGTGTGAGCAGTTGGACGCTCGACTTGAGCACGGCAAGCGAGGTCTTCAACTCGTGCGCCGCATCCCCAGTAAACCGGCGTTGCCGTTCGAAAGCTTCGTGCAAACCGGCGAGCAATTGTCGGATTGACGAAATGATGGGCACCAACTCCCTCGTCTGCATTGCCTTTTCGCTCGGCACGAACTCCCAGGATGAAACCGAAACGCGCGACGCTCCGTGAGCCAACTCTCGCAACGGCCTAAGTTCGAGACGCAGAAGCCCGGCAAGAAGAAGCCCTGTGGCGGCAAGCAGCGCCAAACTGCTGACAGCGTAGAAGCGAATCACTTCCATCACTTCATGACGCAAATGCTCCGTCGAAGAAGCGTAAATCAGCGATACAGGTCTGCGCCTGCCACCATTTTCCAAGCGGTCGATGACCCGTACACCTTGTTTGCGAATTGCTCTGTAATGCACTCCTTCAATCTCGACATTGAAATACCCTTCCGTCGATGAGGATTCGATCCTTTGCAGTCCATGAGCATCCGCCTTCGGAGACGCGCCCAACAACCGCCCGTTGGGATTCAGAACCTCATAGATATCTTGTGGGGGCAACACAAGTTCGCTGTGGTCGACGGTAACGTTGGCCTCCGGATCATCGGCATCCTGAACCGCGCCCAGAAGGGAGTCGGCGCGTCCCAGTAACATGATGTCGAAAGCCCTCCGCCGGCCATGCACCTCGTGCAGAATCGCAATCACGGAAAAACAAACAACGCACAACAACTCCGCGAGCAATACCGCGATGATCAGCCGCCGCGTAAGGGAGTGCATTCTCATACTGTTGCCTCGGGTGCTTCCAGCCGGTAGCCGCGCCCGCGAACCGTCTCGACCGTGGCCTCCTCTCCCATCATTCGCAACCGTTTGCGCAGGTTCGAAATGTGCGCCTCAATCACGTTGGAGTGGTGCTCCCACGTGTAATCGTAGAGATGTTCCAGCAACTCTTGCTTCGACACGATCGCCCGTGGGCGGAACATCAGGTATTCCAGCACTCGATATTCAGTCGGAGAAAGTTCGATAAGCCGTCCGCCACACCGCACCGTCTGCTCGACCGCGTTCATCGTGAGCCGCCCAACCGTCAGTAAAGGATGCGCGGCGCCCTTGCCGCGCCGGATCAGTGCTTTTACACGCGCCATCAGTTCGCCCAGATCGAAGGGCTTCGTCAGATAATCGTCGGCGCCCGCGTTCAGAAGCTCAACCACATGCTTGCGTTCGTCCCGTGCCGTCAGCACCAGAATCGGTGTGCGATCGCCGCGCGAGCGCGTTCTTCGCACGATGCTGAGGCCGTCGAGACCCGGCAGCATGAGATCCAGCAGCAGCAGATCGTAATGTTGGTTTTCGGCTAGTGCCACACCCTCACGTCCATCGTGAGCACAATCCACAGCCAACCCAGCGCCCTGTTTCAGCGCAGCAGCAATGTTTGCGGCGAGTCGCTTCTCATCTTCGACGATCAAAACGCGCATTGAATTGGAACGAACCCGATTCGCTTCGACATTCAGTGTAGCGCGAGAGTTGAGAGGTTTGGTGGTGCCAGAGGCTGCCCTAAAATCGGCAATATCACGCAAACGGAATAACATTAAGAAGGAACGTGTACTTGGTCAAAGCTAAGCAGAGACCTATTTATACAGCAGATATTTCTCGCGCAACCGAACAAATTCATCCAGTCGCTCTCGCCAGTCCTCGGCGATCCGCCGTGGATCCTCTCCCGCGGCAATCGCATCGAACACCGACTGATTCACGAGCAAGTCGGCCATCTTGTCGAGTCTGAAGTCATTCTGATAGAGATGATGCAGCGCTGACGCCAACTCAACGCCCAACTCAGGCGCGTCCAAAGTATTGCGATCGAGCAAAATCAGATTCACGCCCTCGCAGCGCACTCCCGAGAAGTTGCTCGAAGACGGAGTAAAAACGATCGGCACGAAGCGCACGCTCTGAATATTGCGCGCGTTCAGGTACGCCGCCAATTCACGCCCGTTCATCCACGGAGCGCCTACCACCTCAAAAGGCGTGTCAGTCCCGCGTCCAACCGAAACGTTCGTGCCTTCAATCATCGCCACTCCGGGATAGAGAGTCGCTTCGTAAACACTGCGCAAGTTCGGAGAAGTATTCACCCACGACAGCCCCGTGGAATCGAACCAGTCGCCCCGTTGCCAGCCTTCCATCAATACCACTTCCAGCTTCGCTCCGATGTGGCGCTCGGCGTTGCCCATCTTCGCCAGTTCCGCCTGCGTCATGCCGTGCCGGACCGGCTCAGGAAAATAATTGGTGAATCGTTCCTGTCCCGGTCCAGAATCAGAAACTGGGCCTTGGACGAACGACCCCGTGACCGGATTTGGCCGGTCCAGAATGACGACTTCGATCCCGGCTTTCGCCGCCGCTTCCAGAAAATATCCAACCGTCGCCTGATACGTGTAAAAGCGGGCGCCCACGTCGGCCACATCGATCACCACTGCGTCGAGCCGCTTCAAAATATCGGCCGCCGGGCGCCGCGCCGCATCGCTCCCCCCGTAAACGCTGTACACCGCGATTCCCGTGGCGGCGTCCTTCGTATTCTTGACGTCGAGGGTGTCGAGCGTGCCGGTCACTCCGTGTTCAGGGCTGAAAATCGCATCCAGCGAAAGGCCCGCAACGTTTGCCAGGATGTCAATCGTGCGCCGCCCTTCTGAGTCGACTCCAGTTTGATTCGTGAGCAGCCCGATGCTTCTTGGAGCTCCGCCTTTCGCCGGATGCAGCGCCGCAAAATGAGTCTCCTCCAGCACGTCGATTCCGGTTTGAACCGTGCCATTGCGATTGGCCAGCTTGCGCGCGGCACTTTGCATTTCGTTGTAACCGGTAATCGCGGACACCCGCATTTTTTCGGCGTCAGAGGGGTCGAGCGCCAACACCGCCGCCACCGCCGTCGCAACTTTCGTTCGCAGAGCGACGGCACTTCCCCTCTCTTTCGGTGGCAGCGGATCGCCATGCAGCGAATTCATGTGGACCGCATTCGTCAGCAAAACAATGTAGGTCTTCGTCGCCGGATCGATCCACAAAGACGTTCCTGTAAATCCAGTATGACCAAATCCCCCGACGGGCAGCAGTTCGCCACGATTCGTCGAAAAAGGAGAGTCAATATCCCACCCAAACCCTCGCAGCGACGTGCCATTCACCGGTTGCTGCGGAGCAGTCATCTTAGCGACCGTCGGTGCTGTCAGGACCCCGCGGCCGCCGTCGAGTATCGCCTGGGCAAAGATCGCAAGATCGTCAGCGGTCGAAAACACTCCCGCATGTCCCGCGACACCGCCCATCCGCTGGGCTGTTGGATCATGCACCACCCCGCGCAAAAGATGATGACTCTCGTCTTCTTCGGTCGGTGCGACGCGCGGCAACCACGATGCTGGTGGCAGGAAGCGCGTCTCCTTCATCCCGAGCGGTTCAAAAACATGCTTCGCCGAATAATCGTCAAGCGATTCTCCCGAGAGCCGCTCCACCAGTGCACCCAGCACAAGAAAGTTGATATCGCTGTAAACGAATGCTGATCCTGGCGGACGCTCTGGCGTGACCTCCCAGGCCATGCGAAACGCAGTATCCTTGCCTTCCCACTTTCTCACCAGATCGAGATCCTCCGGCAGCCCCGAATAATGCACCAGCAACTCTCGGACGGTAATATCCTGTTTCCCGTTCCGCGCGAACTCTGGAAGATACTTCGCGACCGGATCGTTCATACGGATCTTACCCTGCTCCCACAGCTGCATAATCCCCGTCGTGGTCGCGAGAACCTTGGTCAGGGAAGCACAATCGAACACCGTATCGATCGTCATCGCCTCTCGCCGCGGCTCGATCGCTCGGCTGCCATACGCCTTGCGATAGACAATCTGCCCGTCGTGTCCAACGAGGACGACGGCTCCGGGAATTTGACGCTGCGCAATGGCATCGTTGATGATCGGATCAAGAATCGCCAAGCGCGAGTCGATCGCGGCCTGCCCAGAAGCGGTTGCGCAACAAGAAACAACACATAGCAGAATTGTGGTCAGAACTTTCACGCTTGCTGTGACTCTACACGAGACCAACGACCCCCCTCAAGACACTGAGGGTAACCACCTATCGTGATATCGCCCAAAGTCGTCCCAAAGCAATTGTCGTTTTTTCAGAACTTTCGCGATAAAGTCACGCACCCGCCGGCGCGTAACGATCCAGGCACTTTGCCTTAGTCCCGTCGTTTGCTATAACCCGAAGAGGGATTAATATCGGCTTTGACTGAGATCCACACGTCGACCGCAGACTTTACTTTTCTGGTCCGCAATCTGGCAAACCAGGATGACCGCTTCAGCGCTGCTTTCGACATTCTGGAAAAGGCGATCGCCGTTCGCGCCTTCCCTGCCTGCGCACTGGCCGTCACGCTTGCCGGAGAACTGATCGCGCACAAGGCTCTCGGCCGCTTCACCTATGATTCCGCTCCCCCGGACGCAACCACTTCCAACCTCTTCGATCTCGCTTCGCTCACGAAAGTCGTCGCCACCACCACCATGGCCATGATCCTGTATGAACGCGGACTGCTCGATCTCGAAGCCCCCGTCACCGCCGTTGTGCCCGAGTTTGCAGATCCATCCGATCATGACGACGAACGCCGGCAAGTCACACTGCGCCTGCTTCTTGCCCACAGCTCCGGCTTGGCCGCCTACGAAAAGCTTTTTCTGCGCGCGCCCACCCGCGAAACCCTGCTGCGCGCCGCCTTCAGCACGCCCCTTACCGCCGCTCCCGCAACGCGTACCGAGTACAGCGATATCGGCTTCATTATTCTCGGTGTTGCCCTCGAGCGGCTAGCCGACGAACCGCTCGACGTCTTTTGCCAGCGCGAGATTTTCGGACCGCTCGGCATGACGCGCACAACTTTCAATCCGGCGCCAGCGTTCAAAAGTTCAGTGGTCCCAACCGCCGACGATCGCGTTTTCCGTCACCGCCTGATCCAAGGCGAGGTGCAGGACGAAAACGCCAGCATTCTCGGCGGCGTTGCACCCCACGCCGGACTTTTCTCCACAGCAGAGGATCTCGCAATTTTCTCCCATAACATGCTCAACGACGGATACCCGATTCTGCGCCCCGGCACCCTGAATCTGTTTACGCGACGGCAGCCCGTGCCCGTCGATACTTCTCGCGCACTAGGATGGGATACACCTTCCTCGCCGTCGCAATCCGGAAAATACTTCTCGCCCCGTTCGTTCGGCCATCTTGGCTATACCGGCACGTCGTTGTGGATCGACCCGGAGCGCCAACTTTCCATCTCTCTGCTCACCAACCGCACTTGGCCCGACTGCCAAAATCAGGCCATCAAGCAGGTCCGCCCCGCCGTTCACGACGCCGTAGTCGAAGCATTGGAGTCCCAAGTTTGAAACATAAAATGACGCGAACCGCGTCGATCGATCTTCCCGATACGAAACAGGCGCAGAAGTCGAGCGCAGCAACGCCTCGCAAAAGCGACAAGAGGTCGCCCCCTCGACGCAGAGCACGAATGCCGAATCTCAAACGGCTCAGCACCGAACAAAGCAACTCCGCTTCCGCCGATCTCGATCAAAAATCAGCGCTCGAAATCGCCCGTATCATCAACCGCGAAGATGCCAAGGTCGCGAAGGCCGTCAGACCGGCGCTTCCGAAAATCGCAAAGGCCATCGACCTGATTACTGCCCCGCTCTCCCGCGGCGGGCGCCTGATCTACGTCGGTACGGGCACCAGTGGACGCATTGCCGCTCTCGACGCTGCTGAGTGTCCCCCGACATTCGACGCCCCTCCTCGCATGGTGCAGTTCATTATGGCCGGCGGACGCGCGGCGCTGGGCGCTGCCGTCGAAGCCAACGAAGACTCGCGCTCGCTTGGACGCAAAGCGATAGCCCAGAAAAGACCGGGCCCCAATGACGTCATCATAGGCATCGCCGCCAGCGGACGAACTCCTTTTACGGTAGCAGCTCTCCAATACGCGCGCGCCCAAGGGGCCCTGACCGTCGCCATTGTCTGCAATCCAAACTCGGAACTAGGCAGGTCGGCGCACGTTGAGATCTTCGCCGCCGTTGGCCCGGAAGTACTAGCGGGCTCGACGCGGATGAAAGCCGGCACAGCTCAGAAGATGATCCTGAATATGCTGAGCACAGGCGCGATGACCCGTCTCGGCTATGTCTACGGCAACCTGATGGTCAACCTGCATACCAAAAACTCAAAATTGCTCGAGCGCGGCATCGGTATTTTGCAGACCGCTGCCGGATTAAAACCGATCGCAGCCCGCAAACTCCTGGCGTCCGCCGGAGGACGTGTCCCTCTCGCCCTCGTGATGGCCAAGAGCGGCCGCAATCGCAGCTCGGCTGCCGCTGCATTAGAGAAAACCGGTGGCCACGTCCGTCAAGCAATCGCCCTCGCCAAGATCTCCTAAAGCGTCTTTTCCCAGAATTGCAGCGCCTCCCCTCATCCATGGCGCGCTCTTCCCGATGCCCCTTCTGCGTTGCAGTTACAATCGGAACCTCTGCGTGCAACCCTCAACCCCCAAGTCCCCTCATTCCTCGCTAAAATATCTCCAGCGAACAACTGAATCCACAACGCGCATTACCCAGGAACTCATCACAACATGGATAAATTAGTCATCCGCGGCGGCAACCCCCTGCTGGGTACGGTTCGCATCAGCGGAGCGAAGAACGCCGCGCTGCCCTGCATGGCGGCGGCCTTGCTCACCGACGAACCCGTGATTCTCGAGAATATTCCGCAGGTCCGGGACATTGAGACGACCCGCAAACTGCTCGCCGCAATGGGTGCAGAGGTCGAACTCGGCTACGGACGCGCCCATCACCGCACGACCATCTGCGCCCGAACGCTCGCCGCTCCGGAAGCCTCTTACGACCTCGTCAAGACCATGCGTGCCTCGACGCTGGTGCTTGGGCCTCTCGTCGCCCGCTGCGGCCGCGCCCGCGTATCGCTTCCCGGCGGTTGCGCCATCGGAGCGCGTCCCATCGACCTGCATATTAAAGGTCTGGAGCAACTCGGCGCGATCATCACACAAGAACACGGCTATGTCGAAGCCGTGACCGATCCGCTGAAAGGCAATCGTCTGCACGGCGCCCAAATCGTCTTCGACAGAATCACCGTAACCGGAACTGAAGATCTGCTCATGGCCGCCACCCTCGCCGAAGGCGAATCCCTGATGCAGAACTGCGCTCGCGAACCGGAGGTCGCCGACCTCGCCGCGCTGCTCAACGCCATGGGTGCGAAAATTCAAGGCGCTGGAAGTTCCACGATTCGTGTCAAGGGCGTCAGCAAGCTTCACGGAGCCCGGCATCGCATCATTCCCGACCGAATCGAAGCGGGAACCTTCATCATTGCCGGAGCGCTGACCGGCGGAGACCTGAACGTTGCCGGATGCGATCCTTCTCACCTCTCCGCCATCCTGCAAAAACTAGCGGAAACCGGCGTAAAGACGATGGTAAAAGCAGATTCCGTCCGCGTCATGGGCGATCAACCCCTGCAGGCTTCCGACATGAACACCGAGGAATATCCCGGCTTCCCCACCGATATGCAGGCGCAGTACATGGCGCTCGCGACTCAAGCGGCGGGTACATCGGTCGTCACCGAAAATATTTTCGAGAACCGCTTCATGCACGCGCAGGAATTGGTGCGCATGGGCGCCAACATCAAGATTGAAGGCCGGCGCGCGATTATCCGCGGAGGCACTCCACTCAGCGCAGCCGCCGTTCTTGCTTCCGATCTGCGCGCCTCGGCCTCCCTCGTGCTTGCCGCCCTGGTCGCTGATGGCGAAACCATCATCGACCGCGTCTACCACCTCGATCGCGGCTACGAGAATATTGAAGAGAAGCTCAGACTCGTCGGCGCCGAAATTCGAAGGGTCGGAAACATCTTTCCCAAGCGCGCCGCAGCCCCTGGCCAGGTCTGAGGGTAACCACAGTAACCTGCCGACTCTCGGGTTAAGCGACCTCCGCAAACATCGCTTTCGTACCCGCTTGATCACTTTGAATGGCTGTAACTTGCGCGATTGTGTAACAGGTTCGCGCTGTAATCCTTTCCAACCGTTGGAGATGCCATGCGTTTAACGCGCGCAGTCATACTATCTCTCGGTAGCTCGCCGTACTTCTTCCCCTACAGCCGCGTTATCCCGCAAAGAGCGCCTTGATCAACTCGATCTCTCGGCTTGAATCGGCGCCTCGCGTATGACTTTCGTAACTCTGTCATCCTCAGTCGCGTGTGGGATAACTGACTTGCGGGGCGGCCTAAGTTTAAAGAGCAAAGCACTGTATAGCGATTGACAGGCTGCTTGAGAACCGGTCGTGCTGCAAGGACCCAGTATATGAAGGTTGTAGTTCTGTGCGGTGGATTAGGAACCCGACTTCGGGAAGAGACCGAATTCCGGCCCAAACCTATGGTCGAGATCGGGGGACGGCCCATCCTGTGGCACATCATGAAAATGTATGCCCACTATGGCATCCGCGAATTTGTTCTCTGCCTAGGATACCGCGGCAACATGATCAAAGAGTATTTCCTGAACTACGAAGCCATGAATAGTGACTTCAAAATCTGTCTCGGCCGCAAATCGCACATCGAATTCATGGGCGCGCATCGCGAACAGGGTTATGCCGTCACTCTCGCCGACACCGGCCTCGACACCATGACAGGGGGTCGCTTAAAGCGGGTCGCCCGCTTTCTGGAAGACGACGAAACTTTTCTGCTCACCTACGGCGACGGCCTCAGCGACGTCAACATAACCTCGTTGCTCGAGTTCCACCGCCAGCACGGACGCCTCGCCACCGTAACCTCCGTCCCACCCATATCGCGCTTTGGAGTCCTCGAAACCGACTCCGATGGCCAAGTCCAGCGCTTTATGGAAAAGCCAAAGGCAAATGGCATGATCAGCGCCGGCTTCTTCGTCTTCAATCGCCGGGTCCTCGATTATCTTGACGGCGCAGAATGCGTCCTCGAACGGGAACCGATGGAGCGATTGGCCCGTGAAGGTCAGCTCATGGCCTATCGGCACGATGGCTTTTTCTATGCCATGGACACCTACCGCGAATACCAGCATCTGAACCAACTCTGGGCCAGCGACCAGACGCCGTGGAAAGTGTGGGCCGAATGAACTCCTTTTGGCGCGATCGCTCGGTCTTCGTAACCGGCGGCACCGGATTGCTTGGCTCGTGGCTGGTGAAACACCTGATCGAAGCACAAGCCAACGTCGTTTGCCTCGTGCGCGACTGGGTCCCACAAAGCGAACTCGTACGCAGCCGTCACATCGAACAAGTTAATACCGTTCGCGGCGACATCCTCGATCGCGATTGCCTCGAACGGACGTTGGGCGAATACGAAGTCGAAGTCGTCTTCCATCTGGCAGCCCAGACGATCGTCGGCATCGCCAATCGCAATCCCATATCAACCTTCTCGACGAACATCGAAGGCACATGGAAGCTGCTGGAAGCTTGCCGCCGCTCTCCGAAAGTCTCTTCGGTTGTCGTTGCGTCGTCCGACAAAGCATACGGCGAACAGGAACAGTTGCCTTACGACGAGTCGATGCCTTTGCAGGGGTGCCATCCCTATGACGTCAGCAAGTCGTGCGCTGATCTCATCGCGCAGACCTACGCCGTCAGTTACAACTTGCCCGTCGCCATAACTCGCTGCGGAAATTTCTACGGCGGCGGCGATTTGAACTGGAACCGCGTTGTCCCCGGCACGATCCGCTCCATCATCCGGGGAGAACGGCCAGTCGTGCGTTCTGACGGCCAGTTCGTTCGCGACTACTTCTACATCGAAGACGGCGCCGCCGCCTACATGCTCCTCGCCGAACGGCTCACGTCGGAAGCAGCGCTGCGCGGCCAGGCTTTTAATTTCTCTAATGAAAGCCAGGTCAGCGTGCTCGAAATGGTCGACCTGATCTTGAAGAAGATGAAATCGTCTCTCCGCCCCGAGGTGCTCAATCAGGCGAGCAACGAAATTCGTCATCAGTACTTGAGCGCCGAACGCGCACACATGATGCTCAACTGGCACCCACAATTCACTCTCGAGTCTGGCCTTGATCGTACCCTCGCGTGGTATCGCGAATTCCTCGCAGCGCCCGCGACGATGGCGCACGCAGGCAGGGGATAAAACTCACCATGCCCCCAACGATGACATCCGGCAAAACTCCCATCCAACTGCGCGATGAGATTCGCACGAAGGTAAGGGAATACTGCGATATCGCGCTGGCTCCGCAGACCTTCGTGCCGGGTCAGAGCAGCGTACCCGTCTCCGGCAAAGTCCTGGACAGCACCGATCTCGAGCACCTAGTCGACGCCTCGCTCGACGCATGGCTCACCACCGGCCGCTTTGCCGCCCAGTTCGAGCGAGAATTTGCCGCGTTCATGGGCGTCCGCTGCGCCTCGCTCGTCAATTCCGGATCTTCCGCGAACCTCGCCGCGCTCTCTTGCCTCACGTCTCCCTCACTCGGAGATCGCAGACTCCGCGCCGGCGACGAAGTCATCACCGTAGCCGCCGGATTCCCCACTACCGTCAATCCGATTATTCAGAACGGCCTCGTACCCGTCTTTGTTGACGTTCAGCTCCCGACTTATAACGTCGACGTGACGCAACTTGAGGCTGCCGTCTCCAACCGTAGCAAGGCGATCATCCTCGCGCACACGCTCGGCAACCCCTTTGATATCGATGCCGTCATGCAACTGGCCGCCAAACACGGTCTCTGGGTAATCGAGGATTGCTGCGACGCGGTGGGCTCAACCTACAAAGGCCGCGGAGTCGGCACCTTCGGCAACCTCGCCACAACCAGTTTCTACCCCGCGCACCACATCACGATGGGAGAAGGTGGCGCTGTTCTCACACAGTCTCCGGCCCTGAAAAAGCTGGCCGAATCTTTTCGTGATTGGGGTCGAGACTGCTGGTGTGATCCCGGCAAATCGAATACCTGCGGTTGCCGCTTCGAATGGAAGCTAGGCGACCTGCCTAACGGGTATGACCACAAATACATCTACAGCCACATCGGCTATAACCTGAAAGCCACCGACATGCAGGCCGCAGTCGGAGTCGCGCAACTCAAAAAATTGCCGGGCTTCATTTCGGCGCGCCGCGCGAACTTCGCCAAGCTTCACGCCGCACTGAGCGATCTTGACGACCTCTTCATCTTGCCAGAAGCGACAGCGCATTCGGATCCGAGCTGGTTCGGCTTTCCGCTCGCCATCCGTGCCACGGCGCCCACAACGCGCAACCAGGTGGTGCGTTTTCTGGAATCCAAAAATATAGCCACCCGCCTGCTCTTCGGCGGAAACCTGCTTCGCCAGCCCGCCTATCGCGACATTCAGCGCCGCGTGATCGGCGACCTGCGAAATACCGACTTTGTTATGAACAACGTTTTTTGGGTCGGCCTCTACCCCGGCATCACGCAAACGATGATCGATTATATGGCCGAAACATTTCACCAGATTCCCCGCGCCAGTTCTGCGGCCCAGGGAGCATAGATACCGAACCAGTCACATCATGTCTTAGGCGAGGAAACAACGACCGGCAGGTAGAAGACCATTCCGAAGGGAGCACCAGCGATGCACAACGATACTCACGTCAGGTTTACAAACAATGCACAACTCCGGCTGGGAAACAAACTGATCGGGGCGGGACAACCATGTTATGTCATCGCTGAAATCGGTATTAACCACAACGGCGACATCGATATTGCCAAACAACTGATCAACGTCGCGGTGGGCGCTGGTTGCAGCGCTGTAAAGTTCCAGAAACGCACGATCGATGTTGTCTACTCCGCCGAGGAATTGGCGAAACCCCGCGAAAATCCCTTCGGCCCGACCAATGGCGACCTCAAACGCGGGCTCGAATTCGAAATCGAGGAGTACAAAGAAATCGACCGCTACTGCAAGGAAGTGAAGGTCGATTGGTTCGCCTCCTGTTGGGACGAAGCGTCCGTCGATTTCATCGCGCAGTTCGATGTCCCCTGCTTCAAAATTGCCTCAGCCTCGTTGACTGATGACAACCTGCTGCGCCACACCCGCTCCGTCGGAAAGCCGATTCTCCTTTCCACCGGCATGAGCACGATAGAGCAGATCGACCATGCGATTGATGTTCTTGGCAACAAGGACTTGGCCCTGATGCAGGCCTGCAGCACCTATCCGGCCTACTATGAGGAACTCAATCTGCGTGTTATCGATACCCTGATCGAGCGCTACGGAATACCGGTCGGCTATTCGGGTCACGAAACCGGGTTGCCCTCGAGCGTCGCGGCAATGGTACTCGGAGCTTGCATGATCGAGCGGCACATCACCCTCGACCGCTCGATGTGGGGCTCCGATCACGCTGCCTCCCTCGAACCCAATGGAATTACGCGATTGGTTCGCGATATTCGCTTGATCGAAAAATCCATGGGCGATGGAGTCAAGCGTGTTCTCGAGCGTGAGCAGCCGATCATTAAGAAATTGCGCCGGGTGCACGCTGCCCATGCCTAAGATCAAGGCCATCGCCATGGATGTGGACGGCGTACTCACCGACGGGAGTGTGTGGTGGGGGCCAGAGGGCCAGGAATGGAAGCGTTTCCATTTTGCCGACATCATGGGCCTATCAATCGCGCGAAAATCGGGCCTGGCCATCGCCCTGATATCGGGAGAAAACAGCCCGCTGGTCGACCGCCTGGCGTCGAAGCTCGGGATCGAAGACGTATACAAGGACTGCAAAGACAAGGCCGGCGCACTCCGCACCTTTGCAAAACGCCACGGTCTGCGCCTTGAGGAAATCTGCTTCATTGGCGACGACGTCAACGATTTGCCCGTGCTTACAATCGTTGGTCTTAGCGCCTGTCCTGCCGATGCGCGGCGTTCGGTTCGGACAGTTTGCCAGATTGTTACGGGACTCGGCGGAGGCAACGGCGCTGTGCGCGAAGTCGTGGACATGCTGCTCGAGACCGCCAAAACAGCAGCCACACTGGTTCACTAGGAGAACATGAGACTCGCCGATTACGTCATGCGCTTCGTTGCCCAGCAGGGCGTGAAACACGTTTTCCTGCTCACCGGCGGCGGCGCCATGCACTTGAACGATGCACTCTCCCATTGCACCCGCTTAACCTTCGTCTGCAATCATCACGAACAGGCATCCGCGATTGCTGCGGAAAATTATGCGAAAGCTAGCGATAATCTCGGGGTCGTCATGGTCACTACCGGCCCCGGTGGAACGAACGCGATTACCGGAGTTGCAGGCGCGTGGCTCGATTCGACTCCCATGCTCATCATCTCGGGACAAGTCAAGCGTGCCGACCGTATGTACCGCCCCGATGGCACACATCTCGGAGTGCGCCAGCGCGGGAGTCAAGAGGTCGACATCGTCTCTCTGGTGAAGCCGATCACGAAGTATGCCGTGACCATCGAGGACCCTCAAAGCATCCGCTATCATCTCGAAAAGGCTGCCCACCTCGCTCGCACCGGAAGACCCGGGCCGGTTTGGATTGACATTCCAATCGATGTGCAGGCTGCCCCCGTAGAACCCGGTTCCATGCCCGCATTCGACCCGGCTGAGTCGTCGAGCCGTGCTTCCGACGATCTCATTCCGCAGGTGCGCGAGGTGATGGATCGCCTGAACCGCGCCGAACGGCCATTTATCTTTGCGGGAAATGGAGTCCGCGTCTCCGGCGCAGCGGCCGCATTCGCGAAACTTGTACGTCTCCTGAATGTTCCTGTCGGCCTGACTTGGATGGCCATGGATTTGTTGGACGACGACGATCCCTTATTCGCCGGCAGGCCCGGCACAGTCGCCTCTCGCGGCGCGAATTTCGCCCTGCAGAATGCCGACTTCGTCCTCTCCCTCGGAACTCGTCTCGACCCGCCCCTCATGGGGTGGGATCCTCACCAGTTCGCGCGCGGCGCTTATAAAACTGTCGTCGATATCGACCCTGCCGAGTTGCGCAAGCTTGAAGGCACGATTGACAATCCGATCTGCGCCGACGCTCGCTCTTTTATCGAGAACATGCTCCAACACTGCAACGCCGGGCCAAAGAAAGATAACAGCGCGTGGATCGAACGGTGCCAGGATTGGAAGGCCCGCTATCCCATCGTCTTGCCTGAGCACCGTGCGCCTGGGCTCGTCAGCGTATACCACCTGGCCGAAGTCATCGGGCAGGAAGCCAAGCCGAACGATCGCGTCGTTTCCGGAAGTTCGGGCAGCGCGATTGAAGTTTTCCTGCTTGCCTACCGGGCGCGAAAAGGGCGTCGCGTGTTTCACACGGCAGGCCTCGGGGCCATGGGATACGGACTCCCCGCCAGCATCGGCGTCTGCCTCGGTAGCGGAAAGAAAAAAACCATTTGCATCGAGGGAGACGGCGGCCTTCAGCTCAACATACAGGAGTTGGCCACCATCGCCCACCTTCAACTCCCCATCAAACTTTTCGTTCTCAACAACCAGGGATACGCCTCCATCCGGGCCAGTCAAACCAGCTACTTTGGCGGACCCAACATAGGATGTGACTCGAACACCGGAGTCTCGATCCCCGATTATCGCAAGGTCGCTCGCGCCTACGGTTGGAAGACGGCCGTAATTGAAGATCAGTCGGACCTAACCACTGCCGTACGCCGCGTATTGCGCAGCCAGGGTCCTGTCTTATGTGACGTACACATCATCACCGACGAAATCAGAGCTCCACGCGTAACCTCGATTCAGAGGCCCGATGGATCATTCCTTTCCAAACCTCTGGAAGATCTGTGGCCGTTTCTCGATCGCGCCGAGTTCGCAGACAACATGATCGTGGAGCCGGTGAGCGAATGACCCGACAAACGCTGAAAATAAGAACAGAACCACACGCCCCAATCACTTCGGGCTGGAGAGCATCGTGACAAAACTGGGAATCATGCAAGGAAGACTCGTGCCACCGGAAGATGGCCGGTTTCAATCTTTCCCCCGGAACCAATGGGAGAGCGAGTTTGCCCACGCCGCCAAAGTTCCTTTCGATTACATCGAGTGGATCTACGATCTGTATGGCCATGACGTGAATCCTCTCGGCACTCCAGCGGGCGTGGCACGTCTAAAACAACTGGTAGAATCAACCGGAATAAACATTCTTTCAGTCTGTGCCGATTATTTTATGGACAAGCCCCTCGTGCGCTGCGGGCAACAGGAAGTTGCCGACCGGCTGCAAGAGTTGGCTCGAATCCTGCGCAACGGTCGGACTCTAGGCGTGAAGCGCGTCGTGATTCCTTTCGTAGATGCTTCCGCTATTCGTTCGACGGAAGACTTCGTTGCGGTACAAGACGCTGTCAACGCAGCAATGCCATTTGCCGACGAGACGGGCATCGAAATTCACCTGGAAACATCGTTAGGACCAACGGAATTCGCCAAACTGCTCGATCGCATACCTCATCCCAAATTAAAAGTTAACTACGACTCTGGAAATAGCGCTTCGCTTGGTCATTCTCCCGCGAATGAGTTTGCCGCCTACGGAGACCGGATTGGCAGCGTTCACATTAAAGATCGCGTGTTGAAAGGTGGCACGGTTCCTCTGGGCACGGGCAACGCGGACTTCAAATCTCTGTTCTCCTGTCTCGAACGGTTCGACTACCAGGGGGATTTCACCCTGCAGGTCGCGCGCGGCATTCCCGGGGATGAGGTCGCCTGGGCGAAACAGAATCTCGAATTTGTTCACGGTTATGTGGCGCAATTAACGACGTGAACCTGCGCTTGGCAAATCACGTTGCTTTGGTTGCTGGTTCCTCTCGCGGCATCGGGAAAGCAATTGCCGCGGCCTTTCTGCACGAAGGTTGCCGCGTGTGTATCACGGGCCGAACTGAGCAACCGTTGTCCGAGACTCTGGCGGAATTCGAAGCCCAGTTCGGAAAGGAATCCGTCATCTCCTTCTGCGGTGATCTCTCCGACCCGCAAGCCATCGAGCAGGCTCTGCGCAAAACCCACGGGTGGGCAGGGCGTATCGACGTGATGGTGGCGAATTTGGGCTCTGGAAGCGGAAAACTTGGCTGGGAACTGGAGAACAGTGAGTGGGAGCGCCTCTTTAACTTGAATTTCTGGGGAAGCGTTCGGCTGGCGCAAGCCTCGATCCCGCTGCTCGCCGAAAATCATCATGGCGCAATCTTGTTCGTCGCATCCATTACGGGAGTGGAGGCAACTCCCGCACCGCTTCCCTACAGCGCCGCCAAAGCCGCGCTCATCAACTATTCAAAGAATCTCGCGTCCCAGGTCGCGAAGATGGGCATTCGTGTCAACTGCATAGCGCCGGGCAATGTTTTATTCCCAGGGGGGACCTGGGAGCGTCATTTGGAGAAAGACAAAGACAAGGTCAAGCAGATGATTCACTCCAGCGTGCCTCTTGCTCGTTTTGGTACGCCCGACGAAATTGCAAACCTCGCTGTCTTTCTTTGTTCGGATGCTGCCACATTTATTACGGGAGCGTGTTTTAAGGCCGATGGCGGACAAACGAGAAGTTACTGAAGAGACGAACCGGGCGCGCGCGCTGTTTGACCTTACCGGTCGCGTCGCCGTCATTACCGGAGGCGCGGGACTGCTCGGCACTAAGCACGCGGAGATCATCGCGGCGGCAGGAGGCTGCCCCGTGCTGCTCGATCTTCGTCAGGCAAACCCGGAATCGGCCGCAGCCGCAATCGCAAAAAAGTACGGCGTGAACGCTGTCGGATTCGCCGTTGACATAACCGAGCCTGCAGAACTGGAGAAGGTTCGAGATCAATTGTTGGCGCGCTTCGGACGCATCGACATTCTTATCAATAACGCCGCCAACAACCCCAAGGTTGAGTCGTCGGGATCCAAAACCTGGTCGCGCCTGGAAAACTTTCCTCTCGAAGTCTGGAATGACGATTTGCGGGTGGGACTCACCGGAGCCTTCCTCTGCAGCCGCGTCTTTGGCTCGGAGATGGCCAGACGGGGCAAAGGCGTCATTCTCAATATTGCCTCGGACCTCGCCGTGATCGCTCCCGATCAGCGCTTGTATCGCCTGCCCAACGTCCCAGAAGACGAGCAACCGGTCAAGCCCGTGACCTATTCTGTGGTAAAGACGGGGCTGCTTGGCCTCACCCGCTATCTCGCCACTTACTGGGCCCCTTCCGGCGTTCGTGTGAATGCGATTTCGCCCGGCGGCGTTTTCAACAATCAGCCGGAAGCCTTCCTCACCGAAATTCATTCGCGCATTCCCTTGGCTCGCATGTCCCATCCGGATGAGTATCAGGGTTCGATCCTGTTTCTTTGCTCCGATGCGTCTTCCTACATGACTGGAGCAAATCTCGTTGTAGATGGAGGGAGGACGTGTTGGTAGACTTGGACCGATCATCGCTGTTCTCACTTGAGGGCAGGGTCGCTTTGTTAACAGGAGCGTCAGGATTTCTCGGACGAACTTTTGCCGAGACCCTGCTCGCAAACGGAGCTGACCTGATTGCCATCGGTCGACCGGCAAAGCTCGGCAAACAAGAGCAGGAGTGGACTGAGAAGCATGGGGCGGCTCGTGTTCACTGCTATTACGTCGACATGTATGACCTGGAAGCTTTGACCAAGACCTTGGATGAAATTGCACAGCGTCATGCTGTTGATGTCCTCATCAACAATGCCCACGAACTGGCGCCGTCTTCCGGCTTCAACACGCCGGCAGGCTCCCTGGAAGAAGGAACCATCGACGTGTGGATGCGCAATCTGACCGCGGGCATCGGTTGGCCGGCCTTAACGGTCCAGCGAATCGGCACCGGCATGAAAGATCGGGGACGTGGAAGCATCATCAACATTTCAACCATGTACGCCATCGTGGCCCCTCGCCCTGCTCTATACGAAGGAACCACCTTCTTGAATCCCCCGGCCTATTCCTCATCCAAGGCCGCCATGATCGCCTTCACCCGCTACGTGGCTTCTTTCTGGGGACAGTACGGAATACGCGCCAACGCAATTCTGCCGGGACCATTCTCCAACACGGAGGATGCCGGTCCCAATTCAGTTCAGGTCGGCGATCCGTTCATCGCAAAACTGAAAGCCAATACCTGCCTGGGACGAATTGGCCGCGCTGGAGAGCTGGCGGGCGCTCTGTTATTTCTCGCGTCGGACGCCTCCTCTTACGTGACCGGGCAAAACATCGTGGTAGATGGAGGCTGGACCGCCGTCTAGCTGGGCTTTTCCCAGCAACAACAGGCGTATCGCTCTGACCAACTTTTGGCCGCGCGCAGGAATATAAGCATGGAGCTTCGACCTTCATATAACGACTGGACCAAGAAACTCACGGACCACATCCCGCCCGGCCAGTTTGTGCGTTACCTGCTGGTGGGCACTTGGAACACCGCCTTCGGTTACGGTTCGTTCGCATTTCTCACCGCAATTCTGAGTCCGATGATCCCGCACGCTTACATCCTCGCCTCCGTGATTTCGAGCTTGCTCAACATCTCCGTATCATTCTTCGCCTACAAATGGTTTGTTTTCAAAACCGAAGGAAACTATCTCCGCGAGTGGATCCGTTGCATCAGTGTTTACAGCGGCGGCATTCTCTTCAGCGTTCTAATGTTACCGATTCTGGTCGCGGTCATTCGGCGAAACACGCCGTTTTTTGCCGCAGCCCCCTATATGGCCGGCGCGCTTCTGACGGCCTTTATGGTTTTCTACAGTTTTCTGGGACACAAGAAGTTCTCTTTCAGGACGCCTGCATGATCCGCATACTCATTACTGGCGGCTCGGGATTTATTGGACGAAATCTGCGGGAGCAACTCGCTTCCACCTATGAAGTCCTGGCACCGTGCTCGGCCGAAATAAATCTGCTGCATGAAGACGCCGTGCGCGAATACCTACGCAAGCACAAGTTTGATGTTGTCGTACACGCCGCAACCACGCGCTCCAATCGGCGACTGGCTGCCCCTCCGGACATTCTCGACCGAAATTGCCGCATGTTTTTTAACCTCCTTCGCAATCAGCAATTCTTCGGGAAAATGATCCACTACGGCTCTGGAGCGGAGTACGGCCGCACTCACCTGCCACCGCGAGTAAAGGAAAACTATTTCGATACCCAGGTGCCCACCGATGCCTACGGGTTTTCGAAGTATATTTGCGCCCAGTATCTGGAGCGTTGCGAACGAATCGTCAATTTGCGCTTGTTTGGAGTCTTCGGAGCCTATGAAGACCAAACCGTGCGCTTCATTTCCAATGCCTGCTGCCGTGCACTGAAGGGGCTGCCAATTATTCTGCGTCAAGATATCGTATTCGACTACCTTTACATTAAAGACCTGGTCGCGATCACGGATTGGTTCATTGAAAATGACGCCCGCGAGAAAGCCTACAACATCTGCAGCGGGCGGCCCGTTCCTCTCACCGAATTGGCTCGCCTGGTTGCCCGCGTCTCGACAGAAATCTCTGGATTCCGATCCAGTCCTCGCGTGGCAGTCCTGCACGAAGGACTGGGCCGGGAATACTCTGCCGACAACTCGCGTATGCTAACGGAAATGGGTGGGTATCAGTTTTGCGACTTACAGGACTCGATTCGTGACCTTTATGCTTGGTATCGGAAGCATGATGGAATCGACGTCGAATCGCTGAGGTTCGACGAGAAAGATGAAATTGGAGTCGGCAAGTGACCTCAACTCAGGCGACGGCAACCGGCGGCGTAGATCAACTTGAAAGTATCTTGCGCCCTATTGAGTCGGAACCCCCCAAAGTGGTGCGGGCAAGGGAGCGCAGCGCCTTCGACAACTTCGCTGGCCCCTGCGCAAAGAAGTTGGTGCTTTTTGGGGCGGGACCGTTGGGCAAGAGAGTCCTCGCCGGATTACGCAAAACGGGGCTCGAGCCGTTGGCTTTTGCCGACAACAATCGCAATCTGTGGGGCACCCAGGTGATGGGAACCCCCGTCCTCTCTCCCACACAAGCGGCCGAACAGTACGCCAAGACCGCATGTTTTGTGGTTACCATTTATCAGGGCTCCTCCGCTCGTCACCAGTTAGCGGCGTTAGGATGCCACCGGGTTGCGCCTTGTGTCCCCCTCCTCTGGAAGTACGCCGACATCTTCATTCCGCAGTGTGGCCTTGAACTGCCCCATCGGTTTCCGGAACAGGCGGCCAGCATTCGGAACTGTTATGCCTTGCTGGAAGATGAACTCTCCCGGCGCGACTTGCGCGAACAACTGCTCTGGCGTTATTGGCTCGACTTTTCGGTCTTATCACCCCCGCTGGACGCGAGTCGCACCTACTTCCCTGTGGACTTACTGTCGCCGCTTCCAGACGAAGTGTTCGTCGATTGCGGCAGCTTCGACGGGGACAGCATCCGCAGTTTCAATCGTCACTGGGGCGGCGAGTTCCGTCACGCTTTCGCTTTCGAACCAGATCCAGCAAACCGGGGGGCCTTGGATAGCAATATGAAAGCGATGGGAATCTCAGATCGCGTTACTGTGATGCCCTATGCTGTCGGAAACACAAATGGCCGGGTCTCGTTCGACTGCGATAGCTCCATGGCTTCACACCTGACGGCCGAGGATCCGAAATCCGATGCTGGATCGTCGATCGAATGTCGCCGCCTCGACGACATCGAATGGCCGATGCTGCCGACCTACATCAAAATGGACGTCGAAAGCGCGGAACCAGAAGCGCTAGCCGGAGCCAGTGAAATGTTACGACTCCACCAGCCTGTGCTCGCCATATGCACTTATCACCGGAATGAACACCTTTGGCAGATTCCAAATCTCATCCAGTCCATTTCTCCCGGGTACCATTTGTTCGCACGGCGCTACGGAGAAGAGTGCTGGGAAGGGGTATGCTACGCCATTCCAGAACACAGACTGAAACGCGCCTAGTTACAGCGCACGCGTGTCCCATGCCGAAGACCCTCACCATACTCACGCCCTGTTATAACGAAGAAGAAAACGTGCGCGAAGTCTACCTTCAGGTTCGCGCCGCCGTCGCTGCCGCCGGCGACTATAACTACGAACACCTCTTCATTGACAACGCGTCCACCGACAAGACTCTCAATGAACTGAAGGCTATTGCCGCCAAAGATACTAACGTAAAAATCATCAGGAACACCCGCAACTTCGGCCACATCCGCTCTCCCATGCATGCCTTGTATCAGTCCAGCGGAGACGCGGTTATTGGCATCGTGGCCGACCTGCAAGACCCGCCGCAGATGATCGTCGATCTCGTCCGTAAGTGGGAAGAGGGTTACCCCGTCGTAATCTGCGTCAAGGCGGCGAGCGACGAGAAGGGTCTGATGTTCTGGATCCGGAAGCAATACTATAGCCTGATAAACCGCCTGTCCGGCGTGGAAACCTACGAGAACTATACCGGCTTCGGACTCTACGATCGCAAGGTCGTTGAAGTGATTAAGAAGTTCGATGATCCGTATCCCTACTTCAGGGGCATGATCGCAGAAGCTGGATTCCGCCACTTCGATATTCCGTACCATCAGCCCGCGCGAAAACGCGGAATCACCAAGAACAATTTTTATTCGCTGTATGACATGGCAATGCTCGGGATTACGAACCTTTCCAAGGTTCCTCTGCGCCTCGTGACATTTTCTGGTTTTGTGGGTGCGCTGGTTTCCGTCATGGTATCCATGGCATACCTCGTATACAAACTCGTCTTTTGGAATAATTTCTCCGTCGGCATCGCCCCCTTGGTCATCGGCGTATTTTTCCTTATGTCGGTCCAGATGCTCTTCATGGGTATCATCGGGGAATACATCGGGACCATCCATACCCTGGTTCAGAAACGGCCGCTCGTGGTGGAACAGGAACGGATCAATTTCGAATACGAACCGGGCAAACCACTGCAGGACGAGTAAGTCGCGGCCGACTCACCGCTTCCAAAATATCTGAAAGATCCCGAACCGTCTGGTGTAGGGGAATCTTCTCGCTACTTCGGCCTTCACATCCGGCCGCATGGCGGAACTGGGGAAATAAGGTGCGTCATTGATGACTACCAGGTTGAGATCGTCGGCCTCTATAATCCTGAGAATCTCCTCCGGCGGCGCACCCGTGTCGTCACTGGTGACGTTCTTCAGTCCGGAAAGAAAGTACAGCTCCGGGCAATCGTTGCCCGCGAACATTACTCCGTTTGGACTATGGTCCCTTAAGAACCGAGCCAGATCGTCGAAAAATGCTGCCTCTTCAATCTTCAAGCCGCCAGCCCGTGGTGATTCCATCGTCTGCATCGGGCCAACCATCCAGGTGATTTCGTAGATGCACTTAGGCACAAGGCTGACCACACCAAAGGCCAGATAAAGCCCCATCACAGCAGCCAAAGCATAGGTCCCGCGCTCGGTCTTTCCCGTCGCCACGATTGCCACCAGCGCGAGAAGCGTCAAAGGCACCATGTAGCTTAAGTAGATTGCGGCCGCGAAGGGAAATTGCACCAGGCTGCAAGTGGCTGCCAGCGAGATGAGCAACAGAACCTGCTGCCTTTCGAGTAGCGTACGCACGTCCCGCTTCCTTCGCAAACCCACCAGCACCGCTCCCAGCAGCACAGTGAGCGGCGTAAGCACCACCACCGAACACCAGATACCGTAGACGAAGTTGAACGAGTACGCTGCCCGCACCACCAGCGCCAGAGATGCGAAGCCGAGCGCACCCCCAATCGTCTTGCCTTGGAATTTATCCCAATACATCGCCGCGACGATGATCGCTACCAGCGGCAGAACGTAGGAAAACTTCTCTACACCGAGGGGACGAATCACACCCAGACCAGATGCTCGCGAAATTGCGCTCGAAGTCACGCCCCGGAAAAACGTCGACGCGGCGCCCGAACGCGCGTATGGAATCAGAAAAACCAGTATGGGAGTTGCAACCCCGCCCAGGAAAGGGCCGATCAGTCGAAAGAGCTTCTGGAATCGTTCCCTGCTTCGAGCCCGAATCCCGCGTTCCCCCAAAAAGATCAACGTTACCAGCACGACCGACGGCAGCACGAACTGGTATAGCTCACCCATGCCCAATCGCTGCCGCAAGACCAGAAGCAGCACACACAGAAAAAGCAATAAAGATCCAACTGTAAAGATGCGATAGGAAGTTGCCAGGTTTTTCCCACCGGCCTCAACGCGCCTCCCCTCGCTCTCCACTTGCTCGATTTCCGTCTCGCCTTGTTCGAGGAAAACCAGAAATAAGAGCACGCCCGCTATGTAGTAGGCTCCGATCACTTTGATCAGGATCGATGCGCCTCCGCAGACACCCGCCACGAAAAGCCATCGTGCCGCTCTCCGGTCCAGATATCGCAGCAACGCCGCCGCGCCGAATGTCGCAAAGAAAAGGTTGTACCAGGATGGCATGGCTGCCGTGTAATTGGGATAGCTCCACACGACCGCCAGCAGCGTAATCACGCCCGCTGTAACCGCCGACGTAAAGCGCAGCGCAATCGAATAGACGGCGGGAATCCACGCCAGGAAGAACAGAAATACGCAGATCCTCAGCGACATCAGGTTTACGCCAAAGACGCGAAACGCCAGCGCATGCAGCATGCTCAAACCGCCGGTGTAGATCTCCGCAAAATCGCGATTCGGAAGTTGACCACGCATTACCCGAAGCGCGCTCTGCGCCAAAGTGCCATCGTCCGCCGGAACCCACCCCCTGCCGATGTGAACCCCTGTGTAGACTCCCGCAATCGCTAAGACGGCAACCAGCACCATCCAGCGTAGGAACCCCGCTCGTTGGGCGTCTCTCGGGCTTCCGTTGTTGGCACTTTCCCGGTCCCCAACCGATGAATCTTTTTCTTGGACCCTGACCTCCAAACGCGACATATCCGCAGCATCGTGGTTCGCCTCTACAACCTCGATGGTTCGGAGGTGAATCGCCGGCTTCGCGCCAATGGGATCGCCTTCCTTCTTCACTTTGCCTCCAACGCTGTCAGCCGTAGTTTCGCTTCCTTGCTATCCTGGTTCAGCCGCAAAGCGCGCTGATATTCGGCGCGAGCCGCCGGAATATTCCCGCTCTGCTCCAACGACTCCGCGAGCCAATAGTGGTAGTCCCAAACGCTCGGATTCATGGCAACAGCTTGCAGCAGATAACCCTGCGCCTCTGCATTTCGTCCATCTTTGAAGAGAGCGCGCCCGAGAAAATGTTTAGGCCCGGCTTGTTGCGGATCCAACTCCATCGCGCGCGACAGCAAATGCTCCGCTTCTTTGTACCGGCCGTCCATTAAGTCAATATTTCCGCAGTTATAGAGCGCCGAATAAAGATTCGGTTCTTTCTCCAGAATCTCCGAGCACAGCGCCATCGCCCGCTCGTAGTCGCCCATTTGCCCGTATAACCCTGCGACACCCGCCATCCCCACTTCCGACTTGGCGTAGTCCGGATTGACTCTGTTCAGCCATACTCGGCCTTCCGCAAACCGGCCTGCGCGAATATAGGATTCCGCAAGTGCCAGCGGTCCGTAGCCGTACTCCGGGTGATCCTTCACCACCGCTTCCGCTAGCGCGATTGCCTGATCATTTGCGCCCCGCTGGCTATACTCCTTGGCGAGGCCAGCCATCGTGTACGGATTTCCCGGGTAGAGCGATTGTCCCCGCACCAACAACAGCAGATCGCTTCCCCAATACACTTGCTGCGCCAGCGACGCAACCCCGTAAGCGCCGCACAGCACAACCACCGCGGCGATCTGAGCTTGTTGCGCGCTCCAATTCTTGATGGACGGCAAGCCCCGCAGCGCCAGCGACGCGAGAATAGCAAAGCCGATCGAGGGCATGTACATATAACGGTCGCGTACGAAATCGCCGTTGCCAAAATTTCTCAGATACAACGCTGGCGCCAACCCAATCGCCAGCCACAGTCCCGCAAACGCGACGATCGAGTTGCCTTCGCGCCGGTTCCAATACCACAAGCCGACGACCACCCCTGCCAACACAATCACCGGCAAAACAATCTGACTTAGAATTGCCGTGGTAACGTACGGAGTGTAATAAAGTCCGGTGATTCCAATCGGCAGGATCAATTGCCGCAGATACACGGCGAGAACCAGCGGCAACGTCCGCACCACGTCCATGACCCCGTGATTCGGATCAAACTGCCCAGTCGCCTGCAACAACGCATGTTTTCGTAGCAGAGCGTACGCAAGCGTGACCAACGCATACGGAGCCGATTCCAACACAGCGCCACCGATCCTCCGCGCCGCCGAAGTTTTCCGGTCGAGAGGCTGCAACCACGAATAGACACCCGCCAGCACTGAAAACACTACAGCCATTTCCTTGGTCAGCAACGCGCAGGCCAAAAGCGCCAACGACACCACCCACCACGCGACGTTCCCTCTCTGCGCCGAATCGCGTCCCTTCAAGAACGCAGTAAACGCCAACGCTGCAAACATCGTCACCATGCAGTCCGAAGCTGCCGAAACCCAGGTCACGGGCTCAATATGGACAGGATGTACCGCAAATATCAGCGCCGCCAGCGCCGCGGTCCAGTACTCCAACCCGAGACGTCGGACCAAAAGGAACACGGAAACCACGGCGCCCACGTGCAACAGAACCGCGCCCAAATGCCATCCCCACGGTCGCAGCCCAAACAGCGTGTAATTGAGCATCGACCACGCCACGAACAGCGGCCGGTAATACACCTGATGCCGTGCCACGTGGTACCAAAGGTCACTGCCAAACGCGCGCGGCAGGTTGTTCCATGACCGAATGATCGGACTATTCACAATCTGCGGCAGATCATCCCAAACAAAATCGAACGAGAGCGACCCGCTGTAAAGCACCAACGTGACGAGGCCCAGCAACGGTAGCAGCACACTTGGCCGCCGCAGGTACCGGGCGATTAATTCCGACACGTTCGTCTCCCTTGGCTGTGTCTCGTTCGCTGTGGTTTCCAGACGCAATCGCTCCGCTCCCAATCAGCTGATACTAACCTTCGGATTCATCTGGCGCATGTTACCCACGTTACCTCGGTGTGCCACTTATAGCCGCATTTCACCCCACTCCGTATGCGACGATCAGTCCATGGGGGCAGTCACTGGAGCCAAGCCGGCCAAGGTCTCACAGCCCGTCTTGTGCGTCGATCTCGACGGCACACTGATCCGCGGCAACGTGCTGTGGGAGTGTGTCCTCATCCTCCTCAAAACGCGACCATTCCTCATTCTCATACTTCCCGTTTGGTTGCTCGCCGGACGCGCCTCGCTCAAGCGGAAACTCGCCGCCCGAGTTCATCTCGACCCTGCTCGCCTTTCTTACCGCCAGCCCATTCTCGATCTCTTGCGCCAGGAGAAATCCAGCGGACGTCGCCTCGCGCTCGCAACCGCTGCCGACCGCCTAATTGCAGAAGCGGTTTCCGACTATCTCAACCTCTTCGACGAAGTACACGCCAGCGAGGGAGAACTGAATCTCAAAGGCGCAGCGAAAGCCTCGTTCCTGGCCAGCCACTTCGCCGCCACCGGCTTCGACTATATCGGCGACTCAGCCGCCGACGTCGCAGTTTGGCGCAGTGCCCGTGCCGCCTACGTAGTCGGTTCCAAAGCGCGCGCCGCGCAGGCCGCTGCCGTAACCACGGTCACGGCTGCCTTCCTCGAACCGAGCGCCAGCCTTCGCACTTGGGTCAACGCCCTCCGCGGCCACCACTGGGCCAAAAATCTCTTGCTGTTCCTCCCGCTTGCCCTGTCGCACAATCTAACCGCCACGCCAGTACTACGCACGGTGATCGGCTTCGTCCTGTACGGCCTTTGCGCCTCTGGACTCTACATTCTCAACGACCTCCTCGACCTCCACTCCGACCGCGAACATCCGTGGAAAAAAGAACGTCCCTTCGCGGTCGGAGCCATCTCTATCCCTGAAGGCTTGCTGGCATCGTCTCTCTTACTGGCGTGCGCGCTGGGCCTTGGCTTTTATCTGGATACACCTTTTGGTCTCGCTTTGCTGGGATACTCCGCCCTCACCATGCTGTACTCGCTTTATCTCAAGAAGATTGCCTTGCTCGACGTTTTCATTCTCTCCAGTTTTTACAGCTTTCGTATTCTCGCCGGCGCGCTCATTTCCGGCACCCCCCTGTCTCAGTGGTTTCTTGCCTTCTCCATGTTTTTCTTTCTCAGCCTGGCCATGGCCAAGCGCTATTCCGAGTTACTTCATGCCAGCGGATTAATTGCCAGCGGCAACTCCGGACGCGGCTACCACGCCGGCGATCGCGAACTTCTACTCTCACTCGGCGTCGGCAGCAGCTTTTCGGCCGTTGTCATCTTTAGCCTTTACGTTCACAGCCCCGATGTCGGACTGCTCTATTCCTCGCCGGAGTGGCTCTTCATGCTGTGCCCCATCATTTTGTATTGGCTCAGCCGTAACTGGCTGCTGGCACATCGCGGCGAACTGCAAGAAGATCCCGTCACGCTCGCCATGCGCGATCGCGTGAGCTACGGAGTCGCTCTTGCCTCAGCCGCGGTAATCGCCGCCAGCATGGTCCACATAAATTGGTGACCGAATCGGCCGCCAAAACTAGATGTGCTTATCGATCTTGATTTTGCTTCACCGCATTGCCTATGTTTGGACAAACAGCCGCACGCTTAGCTAAGCAGCCCGATCCTTCGGCCCCGATCACCCGAATCCTCTCGTGGGGACGCTATCCCAAAGCCGCCCATCGGTACGTTCATAAACCGGCGTGGAATGACCAAGTCCCTGAAATACTAAGAAACGCCGAACCCGGTTCCCTGCTCCCCTACGGCCTCGGCCGCAGTTATGGCGATTCCTGCCTCAACGCCGGCCGCGAACTAATCGATTGCCGGCGCCTCAACCGCATCCTCGGCTTCGACGAATCGACCGGGATGGTCCGTTGTGAAAGCGGCGTCAGCCTCTCCGAGATCATCGACCTGTTCTTACCCAAAGGCTGGTTCCTTCCTGTCACACCCGGCACACGCTTCGTCACCGTGGGCGGAGCCATCGCCAACGACGTACACGGCAAGAACCACCACTGCGCCGGAACCTTCGGCGCACACATTCGCCAGATCGCTCTGCATCGTTCAAATGATGGACTCGTGACCTGCAACTCCGAAGAAAATGCAAATATGCTCCGCGCGACCATCGGCGGCCTCGGACTCACCGGCGTGATCGCGTGGGCGGATATCCAACTGAAGCGCGTGCCCGGTCCGTGGATCGAAGCGGAGTCCGTCCCGTTTGAATCTCTAAACAAATTTCTGGACCTTAGCCGCGAAAGCAATAACGGTTTTGAATACACCGTCGCCTGGCTCGACTGTTTCGCGGGCAAGAACCCACGCGGCATCTTCTTCCGCGGCAACCACGTGGAAGAACAGAAGAAGAAATTTCATCCCCAACGCGGCCCCAAGTTGCCCTTCGCCCTGCCCGCGTGGACGCTCAATCGATATTCGATCAAAGCTTTCAACACTGCTTACTACAAAATGCACTCCTGCAGCGGGCGCTTGTCAACCGTGCCCTACGACTCGTTCTTCTACCCGCTCGATGCCGTTCGCCAATGGAACCTGCTCTACGGCAAACAGGGTTTCCTGCAGTACCAGTGTGTGATCCCCGAAAGCAACGCAGATGCGTTCGCCGAATTACTCGATACCATCGCGATCTCGGGCATGGGTTCATTTCTGGGAGTTCTGAAGCAGTTCGGCGCCGCTCCACCTGCCGGCTTGCTCTCGTTCCCGCGTCCCGGACTCACCATCGCCCTCGACTTCGCCATGCGCGGCGAGCGCACTCTCCAGTTGCTCCAATCGCTCGACGAAATCGTCCTAAGCAGCGGTGGCGCACTCTACCCCGCGAAAGACGCGCGCATGAGCCACGCGCTCTTTGAGGCATCGTTTCCCAACTGGCGCCGATTCATTCCCTATATCGATCCGAAAATGTCGTCTTCCTTCTGGCGGCGAGTGACCCCTGTCCAATGACTTTCATCACATCCACCATCACCGCGCACCCGACAACCACCGACCCCGTCGTCCGAAGAGTCGCCCAGAGGCGGCCTCCTCTGATGAAGAAAGTCATTATTCTAGGCGCCACTTCCGCCATGGCGATGGAGGTACAGCGTCTTCTCGCTCAACGCAGCTGCGAATTGCTTCTCGTCGCCCGCTCACCCCAACGCTTAGCCGAACTGCAGGCCGACCTGACCATTCGCGGGGCGAAACAGGTTTTCACCTACTCAGCCGACCTCGCCTCCGTGCAGCAGCACGCCGCCATCTTCGACTATGCGCAGCGCGCCCTGCCCGGCTTCGACACCGTTCTACTCGCCTATGGATCGATGCTCGACCAGAGCCTATCGCATACATCCGTCGACGCGCTTCTGCACGAACTGCAAGTTAACTACGTCAGTGCAACCGCCATCCTTACCCTCTTAGCAGCCGACCTGGAACGGCGCCAGACGGGATGCATCGCCGCCATCACTTCAGTGGCCGGCGATCGCGGACGCCGCTCCAACTACGTCTACGGCTCGTCCAAGGGCGCGCTCTCTCTCTTTTTACAGGGAATGCGCAGCCGCCTCTATCCCGCCGGCGTGCGTGTTATCACCATCAAGCCCGGACCCACGCAGACTCCAATGACCGACCACCTCGCCAACGCTGCCCGCTTTGCCAACCCTGAGCAGACCGCGCACGATATCGTGCGCGCGCTCGAACGCCGTTCCCCGGACGTCCTCTACACACCGAAAGTCTGGCGCTACATCATGGGCGTTGTCAGACACATCCCCGAAACAATTTTCAAACGTTTATCATTTTGAAGTGCTTGTACGGCTGAGATGCTCGTGTGGCGCGGGCGCCTCGCCCGCGTACCCCGTTGCCTGCTTCACCAACATCGTCAAAAAAACACTCCGTCCCATCACCGCCCCCACACCTCATCCACAAACTGCCGTAATATCCCTCCCACCGCCTCCGCCTGTTCCCACGGAGCATAATGCCCCGCCTTCGGCACCACCTTCAACCGGCTGCCCGCAATCTTCTGCCGCATGAATTCCCCGTCCGCTGGAGTCGAGAACCCATCTTCTTCCCCAATCACAATCAGCGTCGGCACCGTAATCGTCTTCAAATCCCCCACCGAGT
>Ga0182016_10000016_pt1 | contig 185385 bp, 144 predicted proteins | sample 712S2MmetaG_FD_120491 | JGI IMG/M metagenome (GOLD analysis project Ga0182016, IMG submission 120491) | Permafrost microbial communities from Stordalen Mire, Sweden - 712S2M metaG | ecosystem: Environmental > Terrestrial > Soil > Wetlands > Permafrost | place: Sweden: Stordalen | collected... | reverse complement strand
CCTTGTTGACGGTGTAGGCCGGGACCTCTTGCGGGACGGCGCTGCGAATAGAGATTTGGCGCGCGGGATTGGGACCGCCTCCGGCTTGGCGGGCGTTGCCGAAGATGGTTTCTTCGATCTGCGCGGGCGCGATCTCGGCGCGTTCGATCGCGGCTTTGGCAGCGGCGACTCCCAGATCGGCGGCGGACAGAGAGGCTAGAGAGCCTCCAAACTTGCCAATCGGGGTGCGGACGGCGGAGAGGATGTAGACGGCGTTCAAGTCTTTGCTTCCTGGACTGGTTAGTTTAGCAGGGTAAAACCAAAACCCTTAACCACGGAGGGCACAGAGGAACACGTGGGAACGCGGGAAAATTACGCGATACACTAAACGGCGTGAACATACTTTACGGAATTAACACGGTTACAGAGGCGCTCAAGGCGCGCGGGCGCAACTTCGAGTGGGTGGGCGTGGCGAAGGAGCGTAAGGATATTCGGCTGCGGCGGGTGATTGACGAGTGCCGGAAGATTGGGGTTCCGGTGCGCGTGTTGACGCGCGAGGAATTGGACGAGATTGCGGGAAATGCGGCGCATCAGGGGTTGGTCGCTTCGACTTCGGCAAAACAATATAGCGATCTTGAAGATATCGTGGCGTCGCGGCGTGGTGAGTTCTCGCTGGTGGTGGTGCTGGATGGGGTGGAGGATCCGCATAACTTGGGGGCGATTTTACGGACGGCGGATGCGGCGGGAGCGGATGGCGTCGTGATTCCGGAGCGGCGGTCGGCGGCCGTTACGGCGGCGGTCGCGAAAGTTTCGGCGGGAGCGAGCGAGCATCTTCCGGTGGCGAAGGTGACGAATATCTCGCGGGCGCTCGAGGAGTTAAAAGAGAAGGGGCTGTGGGTGGTGGGGCTGGATGAGCGGGGTCTGCAGACCTACGACGCGGTGGATTACAAGATGCATTGTGCGGTGGTGTTGGGTGCGGAAGGAAAGGGATTGCACGACCTCGTGAGGAAGCATTGCGATTTTCTGGTGTCGATTCCGATGCTGGGGAAAGTGCCGTCGTTGAATGTGTCGGTGGCGGGCGGGATTGTGTTGTTTGAGGTGGTGCGGCAGCGGAGCGCGGGCGCATCGAAGTAAATTATGAAGTTCTCTTGCCTCTTCTCTCTCCTTATTCTGTGCGGTTTCGCCTCAGCGGCGATGGCTTTGAATCGCGAGGCATTCACAATTACGAAATACGATCTGCAGGTGCAGCTTGAGCCGGACCAGCAACGGCTGGGGGCTCGCGGGAAGATTACGTTGCGCAACGATTCTGCCTCGGAGCAGAAAGTGGTTGCGCTACAGATTTCTTCTTCGCTGAATTGGCGCTCGGTCCGGGTGGACGGCAAGCCTCTCCAATTTGTTTCACAGCCGTATGTTTCGGATATCGATCACACAGGCGGGTTATCGGAGGCGATCGTCGCATTGCCAGTTGAGATCAAGCCGAAGGATTCGGTGATCGTCGAGATTGGGTATGAGGGCGTGATTGCGCTGGATGCGACGCGGCTGACGCGGGTCGGCGTGCCAGAAGGAGTGGCGAAACATACGAGTTGGGATCAGATGAGTCCCAGGTTCACGGCGGTTCGCGGGGTGGGTTATGTGGCGTGGTATCCGATCACGACGGAGGCGGCAGACTTTTCGGAGGGCAACAGTTTGTTTGAGGTTGTAGACCGGTGGAAGGCGCGGGAGGCGGGGAGTGAGTTTAAAGCGCGCTTGACGGTGACTGGCTCGGGCGGCGATCGGCCTGCGGTTTTGTTATGTGGGGCGAGCGGCGGAGGCACTGCCGATTTCGGGCGGGATTGGAGTTTGACGTCCGATTGCGAGTGGACGGCGCTGGGTACGGTCGCTCCAACGTTCGTAACGGCAGACTATGTTGCGCTGATGAAGCCGCCATTGAGTTTATTTAGCCTCGATGGGCATGAGGCTGGCGCGACGACGTACGCGAACGCGCTGGAGCCGGCGATGAAGTTTGTGAGTGGATGGTTTGGGAAGCCGAGCGCTCGGATAGCGGTTGCAGATTTCGCGGATGCGAATTCGGCTCCGTTCGAATCGGGAACGTTGTTGATGGCTTCGATGGCGGCGGCGGATTCGAAGTTGGCGGGAATTAATCTGGTTCACGAGTTGGTGCATTCGGCGATGCCGTCCGCGCGTCCGTGGGTGTATGAGGGGCTGGCGCATTTTGCGGAGGCGTTGTACAGGCAGGATCAAGGCGGACGGCAGGCGGCGCTGGATTTTTTGGGAATCCATAGAGCGGCGTTTCTGGATTCAGAGAAGGAAGTCGCGGTGTCGAAAGGAAAAGATGCCGGGCAGCCTTTGGCGACCACGTTTGATGAGACCTACTATCGCAGCAAGGCGGCCTATGTCTGGTGGATGTTGCGAGACATGGTCGGCGATGCGGCGCTGAAGCAAGCGATTGGGAATTATCGGGCGGAGGAGGATCGGGATCCGAAGTATGTGGAGAAGTTAGTGGAGGCAGCGGCGAAGAGGGATCTGGGCTGGTTTTTCGACGACTGGGTGTATCGGGACCGTGGGTTGCCGGATTTCAAAGTGCAGTCGGTGCATCCGTGGCAGACGGAAAAGGGAGTGCAAATTGTGACAGTGACGCTGGAGAATAAGGGTGATGCGGGAGCGGAGGTTCCGTTTAAGGTGATTTTTGCGGGGGGCGAGATCACGACGCGGATGGAAGTTCGGGCGCGGAGTACGGCGACGACGCGAGTTGAGTCGCCTAGCGTGGCCACACAGATTGTGGTGAACGATGGGAGCGTGCCGGAGGTGGATTTGACGAATAATGCGTACACGATTCCCGCGGCTATGAAACAGTAGTGTGGTTGCCTGAGGTGGCAGGGACAGCGGGTCCTTCGCTTCCCTCAGAGGTTGTGACTTTTATGTCGCGATTATGTGGCTGTTGGTGGTGGAAGGGTAGGGGTCCTTCGACTGCGTAGAACGGATCGCTTTGCTCTCCGTTCTACTACGCTCAGGATGACAAATCTTTTTTAGCGGTGAAATCAACGAGTGCTTGTAACTTTGCGGCGGCGGCGCCGGAGTCAATGGCTTGGGCGGCTTGAGGGACGGCGTCACGGAGATGGTCGGATTTGCCTGCGGCTACCAGGGCAGCGGCTGCGTTTAGCAGGACGATGTCGCGGCGGGGGGATTTCTTTCCGGATAGGACTTCACGGATCAGATTGGCGTTCGTCGCGGCGTCTCCGCCGGCGATGGCTTCGAGACTTGCTCGGGGCAAGCCGAATTCTTCGGGGGTTACTTCGTAGGTGTGGACTTGTCCGGAGCGGACTTCTCCTATACGAGTGGGGCCGGTGATGGTGATTTCGTCGAGGCCATCGCTGCCATGGACGACGAGAGCGCGATGGAGTCCTAACATGCTGAGGGCTTCGGCGAGTTTTTCGACTAAGTCAGCGGAATAGACTCCGACAACCTGACAGGTGGCGCGGGCGGGATTGGTGAGCGGACCTAACAAGTTGAAGACGGTGCGGAGTTGCAAGGCGCGGCGTGTGGATTGGACGTGCTTCATGGCGGAGTGAAGCGCGGGAGCGAAGAGGAAAGCGATTCCGACTTGGGCGAGGCAAGTGGCGAGTTGATTGGTGGGCAGGTTGATGTTCACGCCGAGTGCTTCCATGACATCGGCAGAGCCGCATTTGGAGGTCATGCTGCGATTGCCGTGTTTGGCGACACGGACGCCAGCTCCGGCAACGACGAAAGCGGTTGCAGTGGAGATGTTGAATGTGCCGCTGGCGTCGCCTCCGGTGCCGCAAGTGTCGACGAGGGCGTCGCGTTCGGTGCCGCTGGCGTCGAGAACGGAAGTGGCGTGGAGATCAAGCGGGATAGCGGCAGCCCGGATGGCCTCCGCGAATCCTACAATTTCTTCGACGGTCTCGCCCTTCATCTGCAAGGCGACGAGGAGGGCGGCGATTTGCGGGTCGGAGCATTGACCGGATAAAACTTCGGTCATAACGGCGCGGGCCTCTTCGCGGGAAAGGGATTGGCGGTGATTGGCGATGCGATGGAGAGCGTCGAGGATCACAGGATCAAGCTACAGGAGACGGTGGCGGAGTATCAAACGAATTAGGGGGCGGCGGGCCGTGATCACCTGTTAATCGGCTGATGATTGATCTCGTCGAGACGGGCGCGGAAGCGGAGACGCCAGCTTAGGGGAAGCAATTCGAGGTCGAGTGATTTTTGCAAGGTTGCGCGATCGGGAGACTTCGAGGTGTAGATGCGGTACACGTCGGCGATCGAGAGAGTCAAGTTTTCGCGGGAGAGGAGTTTGAATTCGTCGCCAGCGGCGACGGCTCCTTCTTGATCTACGGCGAAATAGAAGCCGGAGCGTTCGGTGCGGAGGAAATGCTCGATGATGCGATCGTCCTTGAACTTTGCCGCGAGCTTGAAGCAGGGAAGGCGGGGCGTGGTGACTCGGAGGATCGCCGAGCCGAGACGGTAGCGATCTCCGATGAAGACGGTGGATTCGCTCACGCCGATCGTAGTGAAATTTTCGCCGAATGCTCCCCAGGTGCCGACGGGATGAGGGAGTTCGGCGGTCCACGCGGGATAGTGTTCGGAGGGGTATCCGTAGACGGCTTTGTTGGGGCCGCCGTGGACGGTGAGATCGGCTTGGCGATCGCCGTCGAGATTGGTAGTTCGGAGAGGAATTCGGCCATCGATTGGATCTTTGAAGATGCCGGTCTCGAAGGTGTCGCCTTGCCAAGTAAGGAGGCGCGGGAGGCCGACGTTGAGGGAAACCAGGTGCATATTCGGATAAGAGTACGGCGACGGTTGGGACGATGCAGATTTCTGTGGGAGGGGCCGCGTTCGTTTCTCCCCGAACACATTTGTGGGTGGCGCAAGACGGGGCAAGCCCCGTCTCTACACGGCTACACGACTACACGACAGCAATGTGTGCCGGTGGCTTTGCCGATTGTCGCCGCGTCTTATAGAATCAGGAGTTTGCTGGACTGCACTGCAAGCCGCAAGCGTGTCTCTTCCAGTTTGAAATCGAATCAGTAGACGAGTTTGAAATCATTATGAAAATTCATGAGTACCAGGGAAAAGCAATCCTGAAGAAGTATGGTGTCGCGGTGCCGCGCGGGGCGATGGTGACTACCCGCGAAGAGGCCGAGGCGGTAGCGAAGGATATTTTGGGGTCGGGTGCAACGGGTGTGGTGGTGAAGGCGCAGATTCACGCCGGCGGCCGCGGTAAGGGCGGCGGAGTGAAGATCGCGAAGTCGATCGAAGAAACGGGCGAACTGGCGAGCAAGATTTTGGGTATGACGCTGGTGACGCACCAGACGGGGCCGGAAGGGCGAGTCGTCCACCGGTTGCTGGTGGAAGAAACGCTGCCGATTGAGAAAGAACTTTATCTCGGCATCCTGGTAGATCGCGGTGAAGGCAAGCCGGTGTTTATGGCGTCGGCGGCGGGTGGGATGGATATTGAGCAGGTCGCGGCCGAGACTCCCGAGAAAATTTTGAAGCAGTATATCGATCCGGGGATGGGGCTGGAGCCATTTCAGGCGCGAAAGATTGCGTTCGCTTTGGGGCTGAAGCCGGCGCAGATTAGTGCCGCGGTGCCGTTTCTGACGGGGCTCTACCGGGCATTTCTGGATACGGATGCTTCGCTGGTGGAGATTAATCCGTTTGTAAGTTGTACGGATGGACGGCTGTTTGCGCTGGATGCGAAGTTGACGTTTGACGATAACGCGCTGTTTCGACACAAGGATTTGCACGAATTGCGGGATGTTACCGAGGAAGATCCGCTGGAGGTTGAGGCTTCGAAGTATGGGCTCAACTACATCAAGCTGGATGGCAGCGTGGGATGCATGGTGAATGGGGCCGGCTTGGCGATGGCGACGATGGACATCATCAAGTACGCGGGCGGAATGCCGGCGAATTTTTTGGATGTGGGCGGCGGGGCGAATGCGGAGCAGGTGGCACACGCGTTTGAGATCCTGCTGAGCGACAAGAGCGTGCGGGCGGTGCTGATCAATATTTTTGGCGGCATTCTGCGGGTGGACACGCTGGCGCAGGGAGTGGTGGAGGCGGCGAAGAAGACGAATCTGCAGCTTCCGGTGGTGCTGCGACTGGAAGGAACGAATGTGCAGGAAGGCAAGAAGATCCTGATGGAGTCGGGGCTGAATTTTATTGTGGCCGAGACGATGAAGGATGCGGCCGACAAAGTGGTGGCAGCGGCTAGGGGTTAGGTTCGAGGGCACGGGGCAGAGCCCGTCACCACACGAGCTTTTACATACGAGCTTTTTTGAAAGTGAGCAATCATGGCAATTCTGGTTGATAAGAAGACGCGATTAATCGTGCAAGGGCTGACGGGGCGTGAAGGGACGTTCCACGCGAAGGCTTGCGCAGCTTATGGGACGCAGGTGGTGGGAGGCGTCACGCCGGGCAAAGGCGGAACGACGCACGAGGGCTGGCCGATCTTTAATACGGTGCAAGAGGCGGCGGACAAGACCGGGGCGAATGCGACGGTGATTTTTGTGCCACCTCCGTTCGCGGCGGACGCGATCATGGAAGCGGCGGATGCAGAGATTGAATTGATTGTGTGCATCACGGAAGGCATTCCGACGCTGGATATGGTGCGGGCATGGGAATTTTTGCAGAACCGGCGGTCGCGGCTGATTGGGCCGAATTGTCCGGGAATTATTTCGCCGGGGAAATGCAAGATTGGGATTATGCCGGGAGCGATCCATAAAGAGGGGAATGTGGGGATCGTGTCGCGCTCGGGGACGCTAACGTATGAAGCAGTGCATCAGTTGACGCAGCGCGGGATTGGGCAATCGACGGCAATTGGGATCGGAGGCGATCCGATCATCGGAACGAATTTTGTCGATGCGTTGGACTTATTCAACCGTGATCCGCAGACGGAAGCAGTGATTATGATCGGTGAAATTGGCGGGAACGCGGAAGAGATTGCAGCGGAGTTCGTCAAGACACACATGAAGAAGCCCGTGGTCGGATTCATTGCGGGACAAACCGCGCCTCCGGGACGTCGGATGGGACACGCGGGAGCGATTATTTCGGGCGGAAAAGGGACGGCAGCGGAGAAGATTGCTGCGATGGAGAAAGCGGGACTGAAGGTGGCGAAATCTCCGGCGGATATTGGAGAGACGCTGGCCTCGGTGCTGGGAGTGAAGGTGTAACAGCCGTCAGCTTTCAGCCATCAGCCGTCAGTTCGCTTTGTTTTGTGGAAAGGGATTGCTGAGACCCGACATCTTAGACCTGAGACCTAATTTATGAAAACACTGCAACGGACGTTGACGATTGTTAAGCCGGACGCGGTCAAGAAAAACGCGGTCGGAGACATTATTGAGCAGTTCGAGAAGAATGGGTTTCGCATTCTGGCGATGAAGATGCTGGAAATTTCGCAGCATCAGGCGGAACAATTTTATGCGGTGCATGCGAGCCGTCCGTTTTATCACTCGCTGACGGCGTTTATGTCGAGTGGGCCGATCGTCGCGCTGGCTTTGGAAAAAGAGAACGCCATTGCCGATTTGAGGAAACTGATGGGGGCGACGAATCCGGCGAGCGCGGAAGAAGGGACGATCCGCAAGAAGTGGGCGAGCGATATCGAGCACAATGCGATTCATGGCTCGGACGCGGATGATACGGCACGGTTTGAGTTGAGCTTTTTCTTTGCGGGATACGAGTTGGCGAAGTAAGAGTCGTCAGTTCTCAGTAACGGCCAATCTGGCGGCTTCTGGGAAGTGAATACTTGGAACTGAGAGCTTGGAACCGGAAGCCGAGGATCGAGATCTTTATGCCTTTAGTGCAAGTCACAATGCTGCAGGGGCGCACGTTGGATCAGAAGCGAAAGATTGCGTCGCGGATTACCGATGCCATGGTGGAAGAGGCGGGGGCGAAGCGCGAGGCGATTGTGGTGACCTTCATTGAGGTCTCCAAGGAGAGCTATGCTTCGGGTGGCGTGCTGATGGCAGACAAGTAGTCGCGCCGGGCTTGACGAATTGCCGAGGCGTCGGGATAGCAGGTCCTTCGCTTCGCTCAGGATGACAAATCAAACCAACGCTAGCCGAGCGGTTCGAAGAGGTGGCCTTCGGTGCGGTCGGCGATTTTCGGTAGATCTTTTTTTGCTAGCTGCAAAAAGTGCGGCGAAGTGCGGTGAGCTTCGAGGGCCGCGTCGTCCTTGTATTGCTCGTAAATGAAGAAGCGGCGCGCGTCCGTTTTGTGCTTGTGTACCTGATACATGAGGCAGCCGGGTTCCTTGCGAGATTCGGCTGTGAGTTTTTCGAAGATCACGGCCACATCGGACTCGTGTCCGACTTTTGCCATCCAGGTTACGGCTAACACCACCATCCGTTGCTCCTCAGGGGCTAAAGCCCCGAAATAATTCCGGCGATAAAGCTAGTCGTTTTTCAGTTCCAACGCGTCTACGAATTCCGGAAGCAGAATTGTTTGCTCGCGGTCGGGGCCGGTGGAGATCATGCCCACTTTTGCTCCCGTTTCTTTTTCGATGAAGGCCATGTAATCGCGGGCGGCTTGGGGCAAGGCTTCGAAGGTACGAATGGATTGCGTCGGAGTCGCCCAGCCGGGCATGTTGCGATAGATGCATTCAATTTTTTCGTATCCGGACGATTGGGCCGGAATCTCGTCGGTCGATTTGCCATCCACCTTGTAGCCAACGCAAACGGGAACGTCTTTCAGGTGATCGAGCACGTCTAACTTGGTGACGACCAGCCAAGAGATTCCGTTAATCATGCCAGCGTAGCGAAGGAGAGGCAAGTCGAGCCAGCCGGTGCGGCGAGGGCGTCCGGTGACAGCGCCGAATTCGTTGCCGCGCTTGCGGAGATCGTCGCCCTCGGCACCCAAAAGTTCCGTGGGGAATGGACCGCTACCGACGCGGGTGCAATAGGCTTTGGTGATGCCGATGACGGTGTCGATCGAGGTCGGAGGAACGCCGGTTCCCGTGGCGGCGCCTCCGGAGGTCGCGCTCGATGAGGTGACGAAGGGATAAGTGCCGTGATCGATATCGAGCATGGTGCCTTGGGCGCCTTCGAAGACGATCGACTTACCCTCGGCCAGGGCGCGGTTCAAGAGAAGCGCGGTGTCACAGACAAAGGGACGCAGTTGCTCGGCGGCGTCGGCATATTCGGCAAACATCTTGTCGGGATCGAGCGGGTCGGAATTGAAGAGGGCGTGCGCGATGGTATTTTTCTCGCGGCAGGCATTCTCGATATGGGTGCGCAGCAAGGGGGTGTCGAGGAGATCGGCGACGCGAAGGCCGCGGCGTCCCATTTTGTCTTCGTACGAGGGGCCGATACCGCGAGAAGTGGTGCCGATTTTGACGCGGCCTGGAGCGTTTTCGGAGCCGAGTTCCATCATGCGATGGTAGGGCAGAATGACCTGGGCGCGGTTGGAGACGAAGAGGTTGCCGTCGACTTTCACTCCCGCATTGCGAAGGGATCCGACTTCTTTGAGGAAGGCGATCGGGTCGATTACGACTCCGTTGCCGACGACGCTGATGCACTCCGGGCGCAGGACGCCGCCGGGGACTAGTTGGAGAATAAATTTCTTGCCGTTGATGATGACGGTGTGTCCGGCGTTATGGCCGCCGGCGTAACGCGCGACTACGGCGAAAGTTTTGGTGAGTACGTCGACAATTTTCCCTTTGCCCTCGTCGCCCCATTGGGCTCCCACGATGACCGCAGTTCTGCCTCTGTTGCTTCGGCTCAATTCAGACTCCAAGTGGAATATGCGCGGCTGTCAGGCCGCTCCAGGGTCGTACACACGGGTTGCGCCGGATGCCTGAGTAGACTGGAAAGCTGGGAGTTCGGCGGTACTGGGTGTGTACTCCCTAGCATACCGAATTGCGACGGGGAGGGGCAAGGCTTGCAGTGCTCAGTTGTCAGTCGTCAGTTCTCAGTTGTCAGTTTCAGTCAAAACCGGCATCGTGCGTCTCTTCGTAGAACTTCTTGTATGCTGACAACGTGCCGGAACTTCCTGAGGTCGAGACGATTGCGCGCGGGCTGGATAAACGCGTTGCTCGAGACACGATTGAATCGGTTTGGATTGGGCCGAAGAAGCAGGTGCTCAAGTCTTCGGCGGCGGCGCTTGCTTCGACGATCGAGGGCAAGCGGATCTTGCGGGTGCATCGAGCGGGGAAGCACATCGTGTTCGATCTGGAGGCGACGGGGCAACGGGCTTCTGGGAAGAAACGCAAGGGCGGTGGTCGCAGCGAGACGCGGCAAGCCGCGTCTCTACAGACGGCGCAGTGGATTGTGCATTTGGGGATGACGGGGCGGATGGTGGTTTGCGACGCGGCGGAGGAGGTTGCGAAGCACACGCATTTGATTGCTAAGCTCGCGTCTGGACGTGAACTACGGTTTGTTGATCCGCGAATGTTTGGGAAGCTTAGCGTGCATGCGGGAGGATTCGATCCGGGGGGAATCGAGCCGTTGGAAGCTACGGAAGAGCAGTTCGTTGCGCTGTTCAAGGGGCGCAAGACTCCAATTAAGAGTGCGCTGTTGAATCAGAAATTGCTGCGGGGCGTGGGGAATATTTATGCGGATGAATCGCTGTTTCGAGCGGGGATTCGTCCACGGCGAAGGGCCTCAACGCTGACGCTCGCGCAGTTGAAGAAATTGTATGGCGCTGTGCAAGAAGTGTTGCGGGAGGCGATTGCGCTGGGAGGGTCGTCGGTGTCGGATTATGTGGACGCGGATGGAGAAGAAGGATTTTTCCAACTGCAGCATCGAGTTTACGGGCGCGAGGCCGAGGATTGTCTGGTGTGCGGGACGACGATCCAGCGGGTGGTGCTGGCAGGACGCAGCAGCCATTATTGCGCGAAGTGTCAGAAATAGAGTTCGATAAAGGCTAGTCGCGCTTGCGCTTCTGGAAGTGCGGCGGTTTCGAGCCGGGTTTGCGAGCTGGGCTCGAGGGCTTCGGGGAGCGCGAAAAAGATCCGGTGGGGTGCGACGAAGATGACGGTCGAGGCGGACGAGATGACGATGAGGGTCTCTCGGACCGAGATGACAGCGACGGCCTTGCGGAACGGAATGAGGGCGAAGGTCTTTCGGGACGAGATGGCGACGATGTCCTTTGGGGGCGAGATGAAGACGAAGGTCTTTCGGAACGCGCCGTCTTATTTTCCGTGTCTGATTTTTTGAACGGACGCGTCGAGAATTTCGGTCTGTCGGAATGCTCTGGTCTTGCGGGCCGAGGCCTAATGGGAAATTTGGATGAGCGTGGCGCGGTTGATGGCTTGTGGACGAATGGCTTCCTCGCCGGAACCTTGTTAGCAGGGGGCTTTGAGGGACGGAGTTGGATGGGCGGAGTGGGGGGACTGGCAACGCGAACTCCGGCAGCCGCGCTCTTTAATTTAGCCACTTCGAGCAACGTGAGATTCCGCCAGTCGCCGGGCGGGATGTCGAGGGCGAGCGGGCCGTACTGAACGCGACGAATTTTTTCTACGTGGTGTCCCACTTCTTCGAACATCTTTCGGACCTGGCGGTTGCGGCCTTCAATGATGGTTACTTCGAGCCAGGGATTGTCGCCTTCGCGGATCAAGCGAATTTTGGCGGGAGCGGTGCGGACGCGGCGTCCACCTTTTTCTGCGATGGAGACGCCACGGCGAAGTTTATCGAGCTTGGCTTCGTCGGGCTGCCCGGCAACTTTCACGACGTAGACTTTGGGAACGTTGGATGAGGCCTTCATCAGACCGTTGGCGAGAGCGCCGTCGTTGGTCATGAGGATGAGGCCTTCGCTAGCCCAGTCGAGACGGCCGACGGGATAGACGCGGCCTTTGACCTTCTCTACGAGGTCCATCACGGTGGGACGCTTCTTCTCATCGCTGACGGTGGTTACGTATCCCTTGGGCTTGTTGAGGGCGACGTAGACGAATCGCTCAGCGCCCTGCAGGAGCTTGCCGTCGACGCGAATGTGATCTTGCTCGGGATCGGCTTTGGAGCCTAGTTCGGTGACGACCTGGCCGTTGACGACGACGCGGCCGGAGGTGATGAGTTCTTCGGCTTTGCGGCGGGAAGCGATTCCGGCGGCGGCGATAATTTTTTGTAAGCGTTCGACGGGCATGGCTACTCCGGTTTGATGGCGGCAGGTGTTTCGTTTTCGGCGTGCGTTTCTGTTTCGGAATCGGTGAGTTCGGGCTGGGAGGTTTCGACTGACGGCTCAGCTTCTGGCGCAATATCGTCTGATTCGCCTTCCGCAGAAGAATCGACGGCGGCCGTTTCCGCGTCGGTTAAAGATAATGAAGACTGGTCGGCTGGAGCGGCTTCGCCGGGGATCAGGTCGCTTTGGAAAGACTCGGCGAGGAGCTTTTCGAATTCCTCCATGCTGGGAAGTTCATTAACGTCTTTCAAGCCAAAGCGCAGGAGGAACTCTTTGCTCGTTTTGTAAAGAATGGGACGGCCGATGACGGCTTTGCGTCCGGCGGTGGTAATGAGTTTGCGGTCGAAGAGAGTGGCAATGACTCCGCCGGAGTCGACGCCACGAATCTCGCTAATCTCGGGGACCGTAACGGGTTGTTTGTAGGCGATGACAGCGAGCGTTTCGAGCGCGGGCAAAGAGAGGCGGAACGGTGGCTTGAGACTTTTGGCGAAGGCGCGGACTACGTCGTGCTGTTCGGGCTTAGTGGACATGCGATATCCGCCGGCAACCTGGCGGATTTCGATGCCGTGAGAGGATCCGGCGTATTCGGCGGCGAGTTCTTCGAGGGTGGCGCGGATGCGCGATTTGATTTCGGCGGGTTCGATTCCGGGAGTTTCGGCGAGGATCGAGTCTTTGACGAGCGCGGAAATCTGGTCGAGAGTGATGGGAGTCTCGGCGGCGTAAATGATGGCTTCGAGTTGGGGTTTGAGGCTCATAGAAAATCGTCGTTCGTCGCTCGCTATTCGTCGTTCGCTGTCCGGTGCGGAGCCTGACCTCGGATGAACGGGCGGGTCGCCCGTTTCCGCACCTGCTTGTTCCCACGCATGCCTGTTCCAAGACATGCAAATAATTTTCTGTTTCTATCTCCAATCATCGCGCACGGCGGCTTGTTCGGCCATGACTTCGTCGAAGTGGGAGTGCTTGCGAACCAGGACTTCTCCGAAGACGTGGTCTTGGCGCACTTGGATGGCTTGCAGGCGGACTAGTTCCAGCATCGCCAGAAACATGCAGACCAAGGCTTGCCTCGAGGGCACGTTACGGAGCATTTGTTTCAGGCGAATGGGGCGATCTTCTAACGAAAGTCGGCGATGCAGGTATTGGATCATCTGACCGACGGTGACGGTTTCTTCGTCTACCTGCAGGATCGGGCGGGTGCGGGCGCGATCCAAAATCTGCTGGAAAGTCTTCACGAGGTCGATGACATCGGCGGCGAGTTCAGGCTCGGTGCCTTCGGCGTCCATGAATTCGCGGATGGACGGATTGCTGAGAACGGCATCTTCAATTTGCTGTTTTTGCAGGAGCATTTGCGCGGCAGATTTGAATTTTTCGTGCTCGAGAAGACGATTGACGAGTTCGTTACGCGGGTCTTCCTGGGCGTCGGCGGGAAGGAGCGGGTCGCGAGGCAGCAACATCTTGGACTTGATGTGGATTAGGACCGCGGCCATGTAAATGAATTCGGAGGCGACATTGACGTCGAGTTCGCGGATACGCTCGACGTAGGCGAGGTATTGCGCGGTGATTTTCGCGATGGGGATGTCGTAGATGTTGATGTCCTGCTTGCGAATCAGGTCGAGGAGCAGGTCGAGTGGGCCCTCGTAGATTTCGCCGAGTTCGATGGCGAAAGGGAAGTCGCTGGCGTCGTCTTTGCGGGAGGATTTGGACACGGCAACTTTTGGTTCGCCATGCTTCGACCCATCAAGTTTCGATCCGTCAAGCTTCGGCTCGGCTGGCGGAGACGCGGCTAGCCGTGTCTCTACGGAGGGCGCGTTGTTTTCGGTCACTTCGGGGAATCCTTCGCCGTCTGGCCATTTGGCTCGCGGTTCGGACGGTAGTCGAGTCCCATCGAACTGCGAACGTCGTCCATGGTGGCGCCGGCGATTTCGCGGGCGCGGGCTGAACCAGCTTCCAGAATATCCCAGGCGAGGCGGGGATTGTCTTCGTATTTTTTGCGACGCTCCTGCATGGGGTTGAGGATCTGGACGATGGCGTCGGCAGCCCAGCCTTTGCATTCGATGCAGCCGATTCCGGCGGAGCGGCAGCCATCGTAAACCTTGGCTAACGTTTCTTTGGTGCTGAATATTTTGTGCAGATCGCCGACGGGGCAGACATCGGGATTTCCCGGATCGGTGCGGCGGACGCGAGCCGGGTCGGTGACCATGGCCTTCAATTTTTGGCGAACGAGCGGCTCGGGATCGGTGAGCATGACGGCGTTGCCGTAGGATTTCGACATCTTGCGGCCGTCGGTTCCGGGCAGGCGCGGAGCAGGCGTGAGGAGGGCGGCCGGCTCGGGGAAAATAAGCAGTCGGCTGAGTCTTTCTTCGAGAACCCTGGGTGACACTGGGCCGGGTTGCGCCAGTCCTGCCTCTAAATCCTGCCGTGGGTAGAGCACATTGAAGCGGCGGGCAATTTCGCGGGTTAGTTCGACGTGAGCTACCTGGTCTTCGCCCACGGGGACGACGTCGGCTTTATAGATCAGGATGTCGGCGGATTGCAGGACGGGGTAGCCGAGGAAGCCGTAGGTGTCGAGGTCTTTCCCTTTGATGTTGTCTTTCTGTTCTTTGTAGGTGGGTACACGCTCGAGCCATCCGAGCGGAGTAATCATGGAGAAAAGCAAATGCAGTTCGGCGTGCGCGGGGACGTGGGACTGGATGAACATGACGCACTTGGCTGGATCGAGTCCGGCGGCGAGCCAATCGAGGAGCACCTCGACGGAATTGCCTCTCAAGCGCCAGGGATCAGCGTAGTCGGTGGTCAGAGCGTGCCAGTCGGCGATGAAGAAGAAGCAGTCGTACTCGTCCTGCATGCGGACCCAATTGACGAGGGCACCCACATAATTGCCGAGGTGAAGCTTGCCGGTGGAGCGCATTCCGCTGAGCACGCGCTTCTTGGTGTGGATGGGCATGATGGGTGAATCCTTGATTCTAACAAAGTGACAGGGATGGAAGGGCGAAGAGCGTTTACCACGGAGGACACGAAGGCAGAGCGAATCGCCTGCTCTAGGCGACGGCGTAGAAGTCGCGGCGAACTGCGGATCCCTCGCGTTGCTCGGGATGACAAGAATTTTATGGAGATGACGAGACTAAATGCTACTGTCCGGCGCGGACGGGGGAGACCATGAGGGGGCTTCCACCACGTTTTTTGGTTTCGCCTTTGTCTTGCTGGTAGAGCAAAGAGAGCGCGCCTTCGGCGGAGGTGGCGCCGGCGAGTTCGGCAGCGAGTCCTTGATAGGAGCGGCCGATTTCGTGATTGCTCTGGGCGGCGACGGGGCTGCCTTTATCGATCGCGGGTCCGATGATCTGGAAGTTGTTGGGAATTTTCCAGAGGACTTTGCAGTTGGTGGCTTTTTCTACGTCTTCGTCCGTGAAACCCGGAATTTTTTTGTATCGGTTGAGAACGAGGCGGAGGCGGTCGCGGCCCGCTCCCTCTTGCAAGAAAGTCTGGATGCGGCCGGCGCTCCAGAGGGAGACGACATCGGTTTGCGCGACCATGAGCACGGCGTTCGAGAGGTCGCAGATGGTTTGCATGGTGCTGTCCATACGGCCGGAACAATCGAGTACGACAAAGTGATACTGGTTGACGAGAAGGTCGAAGAGACGCGCGAGTTCGGAGGCGGTCGGAATGTTGTTGTGGGGCTGCTGCGCTCCGGCCAGCAGATGGAGACCGTTGCGATAGGGCGTCATGAGGCCGTCGAGCAGCGAACCATCCATGCGGTGGAGATTCTGTAGGGCATCGATCAGCGTGAACTGGGGGCGCAGATTGAGTTGAAGCGCGGCGTGACCGATGGGAGCGAAATCCACCAGGACGACGCGACCGTGGGCTTCCTGTAGAGCGACGGCGGTATTGACGGCGGTCGTGGTGGCTCCGGCGCCGCCTTTGGCGTTTAGAAAAGTGAAGACCCGAGCCTTGCTGGCACTGCGCTGCGCGCGGCTCAGAGTCGCGGAGAAGCGAGCGAAAGCCTCGACGAGAGCCTCGCGGCTGGAAGCGTGATCGAGGAATTCGCGAGCTCCTGCACGCATGGCGGAGACGATGTTGGTGGGCTGGCTCATTTCGCCCACGGCAAAAATCGTGACATCTGGAATATTGGAGTGGATGAGTTCGATGGCCCGGATGGCGCGCTGGGGATTGTGCGGATCGATGCTTACGAGGACGACTTCGGCGTGCTGGTCCTGAAGCTGGCGCAGGATGGCGTCGTTGGGTCCGGTCGGGAAACCGACGTGGCTGAGTACGGCGCGGGCCAGGTTGGTGCTCTCGACCCGGCTATTGAGAACTACGGATTGTTCGCGATCCTCGGTGAGGAGAGCGACGGCGATCCCGGGCATGACTCGATTCTCAGTGTTCATGGCCATGCTACGAACTTCCAGCGCCGGAGCCAAGTGACCTTCGTAACGAAGGGTACGGCGAGACGGCCAGTTACGGGCGGTTTTGGGGAAACGGGTGCGAGAGCCCGCCAGACTGTTGTTGAACCTGATTGTAAGGCAAAGGACGGCGCTTGAAAAGACGGACAAGGCCTCGAAACGGCCCGCTGAAAAGGCGAGGCGGGGGAGAAGTCAGCGCGGAACGGGTAGCGAGGATTCTGGGACGGACGCTCCGGCGGAAACGCGAACGAAAGGCGCGGTAGGCTGATCGTTCGGCAAATATTGGTAGGAATCGAGCTGAACGGCGATTCCGGTTCGTTGCGCGGTGGGCGAGGGCGCGGACTGGGGCGATGAAGAACGCAGTACACGTCCACGACACCGGACCGGCATGTTTTCTGCGAGGGTAATTTCGGAGGGCATGGTAAAGGTCAGTTCGACGACGGCGCCTTCGGGGAGGGATGCTTCGGTGTAGAAGAAAATTCCGCGGCCACTTAAGTCCTGAGTAAAACCGGGCACAGTGCGTCCTTCGAAATGAACTGCGACGGGCAGTTGCACTTCGAATCGCTGCGCACCCCGGCGTTCGACGCGATTCGGATCTGTGCGCATTGTTATACCTCCCGAAGATTCGATGATTCCGACTGCCGGACTTTAACTCTATCGCTTATTGGTGCGTTGGGGAAGTTACAAATGAACTACGAAGGAGAGAACTGTGGAAATCCCAGATCGAGTTGAAACGGGTGGAACGGGTGCGTGACGGGCTTGGCCGAGCTTCGTCCATGAGACGAATCATGAAGGTGGCCCGGGTTGCCGTCATCCCGAAGATGTGAAAAGGTTTAAGGAGTGACTGACGACGGAAATTCCGCTGCGGCTCGGGAGACGGAAACGCAGGCGACGGCTGGGCCGAAGTGGGCGACGACGCTTCGAGCCTTGCGACACCGGAACTTTCAGCTTTTCTTTGGCGGCCAGTTGATCTCGCTGATTGGCACATGGATGCAGAGTGTGGCGCAGGCGTGGCTGGTCTATAGCATGACGAAGTCGGCGCTGCTGCTGGGAAGCGTAGGGTTCGCCAGCCAGTTTCCCGTCTTTCTAGTCGCGCCTTTCGGAGGTATAACCGCGGATCGCATGAACCGGCAACGGTTGGTGATTGCGACGCAGATTGCTTCGATGATTCTGGCAGGGATTCTGGCATGGCTTACGCTGAGCGGGCGGGTTCAGGTATGGCACATTTTTGCGCTGGCGGGGATGCTCGGGGTGGTGAACGCATTTGACATTCCGGGAAGACAGTCATTTCTTGTGGACATGGTGGGCAAAGAAGATCTGATGAACGCGATCGCTCTCAATTCGTCGATGTTCAACGGAGCGCGGGTGATTGGTCCGGCGATCGCGGGAATTCTCGTCGCGAAAATCGGAGAGGGCTGGTGTTTTGCGGCGAATTCGCTCAGCTATGTTGCTGTGATTGTTGGATTGCTTTTGATGCACGTACATTCGCCGGCACGGGTGAGCAAGCATTCTCCGATTGAAGATATTATCGAAGGATTTCGCTGGGTGAACCAGACGCACATTATTCGAGCGCTGTTGTTGCTGATTGGGCTAGTGAGTTTGGTGGCGATGCCGTACACGGTGTTGATGCCAATTTTCGCGGATAAGATTTTGCATGGAGGGGCGCGCGGTCTGGGCATTCTGATGGGAGCGACGGGAGTTGGTGCCTTGTTTGGAGCGTTGACGCTGGCGGCGAAGACGGGTGTGAAGGGCCTGGGACGGTGGGTCGCGTTCAGTTGCGCGGGGTTAGGGATCAGCTTGGTTTGCTTTTCGTTCTCGAGATCGTTGTGGCTTTCGGTAGCGCTGCTGCTCCCATCCGGGTACTCGATGATGTTGCAGATGGCCTGTTCGAATACGTTGATCCAGACGATGGTGCCGGACCAATTGCGCGGGCGGGTTATGTCAGTTTATTCGATGATGTTCATGGGAATGGCTCCTTTTGGAGCGTTTTTCGGCGGAGCTTTGGCGCATCGAGCGGGAGCGCCGTTGACGGTGGGGGTGGGCGGGGTTGCGTGTTTCATGGGCGCGGTATGGTTTTGGCGAATGCTGCCAGAACTGCGAGTTGAGGCGAGGCGATTGATCGTAGCGCAGGGATTGGCGGGCGGCGAGCCTCCTCAGGAATTAAATGCGCAGCCGGTGGAAGAGGCGGGGACGACGAGTTAAGGGGCTAGCGGTAACGAACTGCAGATCCCTCGCTTTGCTCGGGATGACAAGCTTTGGGATTGAGAAGAAAGTCGGAACACTAACTAGTTGATCAGTTTTTTCTCGTGCAGAAATCCTCTTACTACAGCGACGGGGTCACGGTGCAGGCCGTCCACTGCGTAGTTGAGTCGGCGCATGTCATCGTCAGAAATGATGCCTGCCAGGGCGTCGAGTACGGTGCCGACTTCCGGATGTTTTTTTAGCATTTCTTCGCGCATAACCGCGACGGCTTCGTAGGGCGGGAAATAGTGGTGGTCGTCCTGCAAGACGAAAAGATCGAGCGCGGGGATCAATCCGTCGGTATTGTTCCCGGCGATCATGTCGACCTGATGCTCTTTCAGGGCGCGCGTGATGAGGCCGAGGTCCATGATGCGCGGTGTTTCGGCGAAGCGGAGGCCGTAGCTGACGACTAGACCTTTGTATCCGTCAGGACGCTCCATGAATTCGTAGCCGAAACCGGCGCGCCAATGTGGCGTGAAAGTCGCGGCTTGCGAAAGCGTTTTCAGTTGCAAGCGGCGGGCGTCGTCGCCGCGGATGACCATGGCAAAGGTGTCGTCGAAACCTAGAGGCGGACCGAGCTTCAGAGAAAACTTCGTTTCGTAAGCATCCTGCACGCGCCGGTAGACTTCCTGCTTATCGCTGCTGGGTTGCTGTTTTAGGACGGCGGTGAGGGCGGTACCGGTGTATTCGGGGTAGAGATCGATGCGTCCGGAGAGAATCGCTTGCTGGCAGATGAACGTTCCGGCGAGGTAGAAACGGCGTTCGACGGGGAGATGTGTGCGAGCTTCGATGACTTGGGCAAACATTTCTCCGAGGATGAGTTGCTCGGTGAAATTCTTGGAGCCGACAACGATTGTATTGGCTGGATGCTGGCAGCTCGTGATCGGCAGGAGGAGCAGGATAAGAGGCAGGAGCGAAAGGCTTAACCACAGAGGACACGAAGGGACACGAAGAGAAGGCGTTACGAGTGACGATGTTCTGGCGGTTCTCTGCTCTGCAGTTTGATGACTACTTTTTCTATTGGCCGATCTCACTCTACGATCCCTCATTTATTTAGGACCTTTATTTAGGACCTTGCGCGGAGCGAGCCTAGGCGGCGCTCGAGGCGTCCTAGCGCGAAATCGGCGATGAGCGCGAGGAGGGCGGCGGGAACGGCTCCGGCGAGGATGACTTGGTTGTTGACCATGGCCAATCCGCGAAAGATGAATTCGCCAAGACCGCCCGCTCCAATGGCGGCGGCGATGGTTGCAAGTCCAATGGAGAGGACGGTTGCGATCCTGACTCCGGCTACGATCACGCCGGAGGCCAAGGGCAGTTCGACTTGAAAGAGTAACTGGCGGTCGGTTAGGCCCATGGCGCGTCCGGCTTCGACAACGGCGGGGTCGACGCTTTGGATGCCGGCATAGGTGTTGCGGATGAGCGGCATTAGGGCGTACAGGGCGAGGGCAAGAATCGCGAGACGGCTGCCGCGTTCGCCGATCCAAGGGGCCGGAAGAAGAAAGCCGAAGAGGGCGAGGCTGGGGATGGTCTGGATGACGTTCGCGCTGCCGAGGATCGGCTTACTCAGTTGCGGGACGCGGGTGATCAGGATGCCGAGTGGAATCCCTACCAGCGCGGCGATGAGCGTGGCTACGCCTGAGAGGGTGATGTGTTCGAGGGTGAGTTCGAGCACTTGCTGCCGATTAGCCATTATGAACTGCAAGAAATTCATGGCGATTCCTTTGACTGCGTTTGACCAATTCCTAGCTGTTGGGGATGGGGCGAGCCGGAGAAGGCTTCGATGTAGGCGCGTACGAGCGGGTCTTCGGAGCGTTTAAATTCGGATACTGGAAGATCGACGATGAGGCGGCCATCTTCCATGAGCGCGATACGATCGGCGAGGAGCAGAGCTTCGCGGAGGTCGTGAGTGACGAAGATGACGGTTTTTTTCATGCGCTGCTGGAGGGCACGAAATTCCTTCTGCATTTCGGAGCGAGTGATGGGATCGAGAGCTCCGAAGGCTTCGTCGAGAATCAGAATGGCAGGGTCGGCTGCGAGAGCGCGGGCGACGCCAACGCGCTGGCGCTGACCTCCGGAGAGCTGGCTGGGATAGCGGGAGAGGAGATCCGGCTTCAGTCCGACGGTCGCAAGAAGTTCACGGGTTCGCGCCTCGATGCGTGGCGCCGGCCAGTTTTCGATTCTTGGGACAAGGGCGATGTTGCGCTCGACGGTGAAATGGGGGAACAGCCCGCCGTCCTGAATGACGTAGCCGATGCTGCGGCGGAGTTGGATAGGGTCCCAATCGGCGGTGGAGCGTCCGGCGACGCGGACAGCACCTTCGGTGGGAATCAGCAGGCGGTTGATTAATTTGAGGGAGGTGGTTTTTCCAGAACCGCTGCGTCCCAGGAGGACGAGCGTTTCACCCTTATTGACCGAGAGAACGAGATCTTGCAACAAGGGGCGGCCGTTCAGGCGGAAGGAGGCATGATCGAACTCGATGGCCGCGTTGCTGGGGGGAGCGTTCATTTGGAGGTAGCTAGCACTTCTAACGAGATTGCACGATCAATTTGTCCGGCTGAACCCTTCGACTTCGCTTAGGGCAGGCTCACGAGTCGCCCATCCCGCACCGCTCGTCCTCACATTTTCATGTTTTGTATGCAGTGTCGGGGAGGCCGGTGATGCGGATTCCCCCGTGGCCTTTGTGACGAATGTTTAGACCGATCAGCAGAGCGGTAATTTGCTCGACAATGCGCGCGTTTTCGAGCTTGCCACCATCGATCGAACGGACACGTTTAATTTTGGCGGCGAGTTCCATCGTGATCTGAGTCGCGTTGGGATCGTCGCTGCATACGAGAACGTCACAATCTATGTCTTGGTTGCTGTCGCTGTTGAGAATTTCGGCCGAAACATTTTGAAAAGCGGCGACTACGGAGATGCCTTTGGGGACGAGTTCAGCGGTTTGCTGAGCAGCGGAGCCCTGCCACACGCCTAAGGTGCGGCTGGCGCGTCCCCCGATGCTGGCGGCGAGAGGGACTGTAGCGTCGATCAAAATGCTGCCAGGGCGCATTGCGGGCTTCAACTGTTTAAGCAACGCAGCCTGGCTTTCAAAGGGGACGGTCAGCACGAGCAGTTCAGAGGCGGCGCAAGCGGCGGAATTTTCCATGCCTGAGACTTGAGCATTTTCACCGGCGCGTTGGCGAATGGTGTCGGCGGTGGCCTCTGCGCGGGCCTTGTCACGGGAGCCGATGATGACGGTTTCTCCGGCGCGTGCCCAGCGGAGGGCCAAGCCGCTACCGGCGGGGCCCGTACCGCCTATGACGGCGATCGGTCGGGTCATGCGAACTCCGGGAATTGAGAATATTCGATTCCGAAATCGGAATTGCTTTCGACGTTCGCCGCCGAGATTCGATTGGGTTCGACTGGCGAGGACGCGCGTTCGTCCACAAACATCGGAGGCAGCTTGATCTGCATGCGGGAATATTTTGTGTTGCGCTCGGCGGGGATGCGTCCGATTTCGAGAATCAGGGACTGGAAATCTTCGGGACTGGTGTACTGGCCGGCAGATGCGCCGGCTTCGCGGGATATATTTTCTTCCATGAGAGTTCCGCCGTAGTCATTGGCTCCTGCGTGCAGACAGAGCTGGGAAAGTTTGCGGTTCAGCTTCACCCACGAGACTTGAATGTTGTGGATCGATCCCGCGAGCAAAATTCTGGCGAGGGCGTGAATCTTGAGGTGCTCAGCTAGAGTGGGGCCGGTGCGCGCTAATCCTTGTTCGAAGAGAAGCGTGTTCTGGTGCACGAAGCCGAGTGGGACAAATTCCGTGAACCCGCCGGTTTCGGATTGGATCTGACGAAACAGATTCATCTGACGGACCCAGTGATCGGGCGTTTCGCGGTGCCCGTACATGAGAGTTGAAGTGCTGGGGATGCCGCACTGATGGGCGGTGCGAATGACGTCTTGCCATTGCGCAGAGGTCAGTTTGTTGCGGGAGAGGACGTGGCGAATTTCATCGTCGAGAATTTCGGCGGCGGTGCCGGGGAGAGTGTCGAGTCCGTTGTCGCGCAGCATGGTTAGATAATCGCGGAGGGTCATACCGGTCAATTCAACTCCGTAGACGATTTCCATGGGAGAGAAGGCGTGGATGTGCATTCCGGGAACAACCTTCTTGATGGAGCGGAGAACATCGCGGTAGTAAAACGGCGGCAGACCGTGAGGAAGGCCGCCCTGAATGCAGACTTCGGTCGCGCCGATGGCCCAGGCTTCTCCGGCTTTGCGCGCCATGTCTTCGAGGGAGTGAAAGTAGGAGTCAGGCTCGCGCGGTCCGCGACTGAATGCGCAGAATTTGCATCCGACGAAGCAGATGTTTGTGAAATTCATGTTGCGATTGACGACGTAGCTGACGATGTTGCCGACCGTGTCGCGACGAAGAGTGTCGGCGGCTACCAAAAGGGCGACGAGATCGATTTGTTCGCTGTTGGCGAGGGCATAGCGTTCGGAGTCACTAAGGCAGGATCCGTCTTGCGTTTCAAGGACGCGTTCGAGGGCGTTACGAATGGGGGCAGAGGCTTGCGGTGCGATTTCTTCCCAAGTCAAAGCGGGGAATAGTTCGAGTTCGGAGGAGTGCCAGGTCATGATTTGTCTCCTAAATAATATGTAAGAAAAATATCATCGAAAAAGGTCCTTTTTTGCGGGACGGATGAGTTCGCGCGCCGTGCCGCTTCCGCGCGTGTACGAATAGCCTCTTATGATGCAGGCGGGAGTGTTTGCGAGTTTGCCACAAACTAATCCGGCGGCGCAGGCGAGTTCGTCGGCTACCGCGTCGATGGTGGCATGGAGTGAATAGCCATGCGGGTCGCGGCGTCCACGATAGTCGACCAAGGGGCGCATGCCGGAGACGCCAATAGCAACTTCGGTTAATCCTTCGCGCCAGGGACGCCCGAAGCTGTCGCTGACGATTACAGCGATTTCGATTCCTAATTGCTTCTTGAAGTCACGCCGCAATTTGGCGGCGGAGCGATCGGGGTTCTCGGGCAGCAGGACGGCGTGATGGCCGCCATCGACATTCGAAACGTCGATTCCGCTGTTGGCGCAGATGAAACCGTGTTTGGTCTCGGTGATCATGATGCCGTGTTTCCTGCGAACGATGCGTCGACTCTCGTGTAGGGCGAGTTGCGTGACGCGCGCGTCGAGCCCATAGCTCCTGGCCCAAGTCTGGGATGCCCTCGAGGTACGGATCTCATCGAGCGCGACAATTGCACCTTCGGACTTGGAAACAACTTTATGCTTTACGACCAAGATGTCGGCATCCTGAAAGCGCAGCTTGTGCGCGCGCGCCGCTGCCAGAATTATCGCGCTTAAGGATTCTCCGGCGCGGATCTCTCCGCGAACGGCAATCGGGAGAATACGAATTTCGCCTGGCTGGTACTTTTCGGGTATGTGCTTGGCAATGCGCGACCTGGTGCGGCGTTGCTTCATTTAGCGGGAGACCGATTCCCGGCGGTCGAGGTTCCAACTGCGAAGTAATCTTTGCGACAACCGATCTCCGTGGGCAGCGGCGACTTCGAGTAGATCGTCAGGGCGGTCGATGTCGCGCGCGATGCTGGGGAGATGCAAGACGATACAGGGCTTGCCGGTTGCTTTCGCCGCGGCCTGGTGCGGTAAGAAACTGTCGTTGCCGAAGCGGAGAGGGAAAAGATCGGCAGGCGACCGCCAAGCGGCGTTAGTGCCGCGTCCTGCGGCGTCGGGAACCAACACTGAGCCGGTGGAGGGAGCGGCATCGACGATCTCTTGCAATTCTCGCGCGTCAATCAGTGGAATGTCGGCCGGAATCACTAACGTCTGCTTCTGCCCTCGGGCACGACATAACGTAGTGGCCGTTTCGATGGCGCTGGTCTCGCCCGAATTGTCGTCGGGGATGACCTCGAAAGCGAAACTTGCGGCCAGATCGCCTGCAAATGGATCACTGGTTACGACAGCAACGGGTGGGCGACTGTGCCAATGTGCCAGAGTTTGTAAAACGTCTTCGCACATGGCCTGAGCCAATGCGACGCGCTGTTCGGGATTCAAAACGGCTGACAGGCGCTGCTTTGCATCAGAAAGAATCTTGACGGGGACGAGAATCATGCTCGCTCCATCTCGACCTGCGTGGAGGGAGGCTGCATCGCGGCGTCGAGGACGCTCTGGGCGAGGGCGATTCTGTCTTCTTGCTTTCGCATGATGGTAGGGGTGCAATGGACGCGCATGCCGGTCTTGCGCAATTTGTCGGCGGCGAGGGCGTCTTGGGAATCGACGACCAAGAGATCGAGGAAGTCGTGATAGCAGTCGGCGACTCCGGCGATGGAGATGGGGAAGCCTTGAGCGGCCATGAGTGCTCCTGCGGGACCGTTGACGGCGGCTCCTCCGACGATTGGGCTAATGGCAACAGATCGAGCACGGCTTTCGCGCAATGCCTCGCGAATTCCGGGGACGGCGAGAATAGGGCCGATGCTGGTAATCGGGTTACTGGGTGCAAGCAGAACTAGATCGGCGGAGCGGATCGCTTCAAGCACTCCGGGACCGGGCTCGGCGTCGGAAGCACCGGCGAAGCGAACGGATTCTACGGGATCCTGATACCAGCGCTGGACGAAGTATTCTTCGAAGCTCAGCTCCCCAATGGGAGTTAAGACGCGGGTTTCGACGCGCGAATTGCTCATGGGAAGAATACGGGTTTTGATGCCCAGGTTCCCGGCGATTTCGGCGGTGGCGTCGCTGAGCGTCTTGCCGTCGGCGAGCAATTTCGAGCGGAAGATGTGAGTTGCAAGATCGCGGTCCCCGGCATGAAACCAGATGGGCTGTCCCATTTGCCCCATGGCGTTGAGGCAGAAAAAAGTATCTCCCTTGACGCCCCAGCCGCGCTCCTGGCTGAGTTTGCCGGCCAGCATGTACATGATGGAGTCAACGTCGGGAGAGACGTAAAGACCCCACCAGAGCAGATCGTCGCCGGTGTTGACGATGATGGTCAGGTCTTCGGGGTGGACGAGGTGACGGAGTCCGTCGACGAATTTTGCGCCACCCGTGCCGCCAGTCAGGACGGTGATCATGCGGCCCTCCGCGCATAACCTGTCGCATCGGAGGCGGTGGCCAGGCGCTCGGCGAGCAGCGGACTCTGAGCCGTTGCTGAGTCTGCGAGCGCTTCGAGGAATTCCGGGTACACGGGGAGGCGCTGCCGCAAGGCGAATCCTTTCGCGTTGGTGCGCTGTTCTAACTGTCGGAGATGCGGCCAGGGTTTTTCCGGATTAATGAAATCTGGTGTCAAAGGCGAAATGCCGCCCCAGTCATTGATTCCACCGTCGAGGAGGTCGGAGTAGTGCGGGTCAGAGAGATTGGGCGGCGCTTGGATATTCATGTTTGGCATGAGCAGGCGAGCGACGGCTAGCGTGCGAAGCATGTCCGCGCGGTCGGGCTCGGGAGAGTCGGCCATCGGAGTTGAGGGCTTGGCGCGAAAATTCTGCACGATCACTTCCTGGATGTGTCCATATTTTTCGTGGAGATTGCGGATGGCGATCAACGTTTCAACTCGTTCCTCCAGAGTTTCTCCGATGCCAATCAGAATTCCCGTGGTAAAGGGAATTTTCTGACGGCCTGCGTCTTCGATGACGCGCAGGCGCTTGGCGGGGTCTTTATCAGGGGCGTTATCGTGAGCAGCGCCCTCCGCGAGCAGGCGCGTGCTCGTCGTTTCGAGCATGAGTCCCATGCTAGGAGCCACACGGGAAAAGCGATTAAGCCATTCGGCGCTCATCAATCCGGGATTGGGATGCGGAAGCAGGGTCGATTCGCGAAGGACTTTTTCGCACATCGCTTCCAGATAGTGGAGTGTGGATTTGAATCCCAGGTGACGCAGAGTATCGCGCATCTGCGGAAAAAGAAGTTCGGGTTTATCGCCGAGGCTGAAGAGAGCCTCGGTACATCCCCTGCGCTCACCCTGGTGGACGACGCGCATGACTTCGTCGGGCGTCATCGTGTGTGCGCCGGGTTCCCCTGGATCGCGGCGGAAGGTGCAATAGCAGCAATAATCGCGGCAGAGATTGGTAAGGGGAAGAAAAACCTTGCGAGAGTAGGTGATGACTCCAGGCTTGAAGCGGTCGCGGGCGAGTTGCGCGGCGGCGAGCAGGGACGGTAGCATGGCCTCGTCCGTTCCCAACAGCCGGCAAGCGGCTTCGCTTGAAATCGGCGCTGCGCTGAGGTCCGACGGCTTCGTTTCTGTCGTGGACAGCGCGTCTGGGGAAGAGGTCGGCATACGTTCTTAAGCGACTCGTGCTTACTTCGATGTGCGTTGCGTTCGAATCGACATGTCGTTAACAATCGTACAGGCAAAGATGATAGCGGACGCGGGGAAATCCTGCCCCGTGGGGATCTTAGTCGGGGCGAATCCACGAGTTCATGCGTGGCGAGGTTGGGGATGAGCGTGAGTGGCAGCGATTTCCGCAGCGCAATGGGATGCTTCGCGACGGGAGTGACGGTGATTACCGTCGACCAGGATGGCGAAGTCCATGGCATGACCGCGAATGCTTTTACATCTGTTTCGCTCGATCCGGTGCTGGTACTGGTTTGTGTGGATCATCGAGCGCGGACGCACGCACATCTGCATGCGCGCAAGCGATTTGGAGTGAACGTGCTGCGCAACGATCAGCTGGCGATTTCGGAATACTACGCTCGGGCGACGGAGACGCCGCAGCATCCGGATGAGGCCGGGGCGCGATTTGATCGTACGGCGCACGGAACGCCTGTGCTGCATGGTGCGCTGGCTTACCTGGAGTGTCGCTTGCATTCGGCGCAACCGGCGGGCGATCACACAATATTTATCGCGGAAGTGGAAGAGGTGGTCGTGCGGGACGGGGAACCCTTGTTATATTTTCGAAGCCAGTACCGGGATATCGAAGGGCTGAAAACATAATCTATTATTAGCGAGAAATTGCAGAGGTCGGAGGTTCGATTGCAGAAGTAAAACCAACGACTGCATGTGAGCCGTGCAATCTGACCTCTAACCTCTAACTTCCCGCCTTATTTTCCCATCACCAGTTTGGCGATGGTTGCCAGTTGCATGTTGGAAGTGCCTTCGTAGATTTTCCCGATCTTCGCATCGCGCCAGTATTTTTCTACCGGATAATCTTTCGTGAAACCGTATCCGCCATAAACCTCGATGGCGAGCGAGGTCACGCGTTCGGCAACTTGCGAGGTGAAGAGCTTCGTCATGGCGGCTTCTTTAACAAAATTTAGGCCGGCGTCTTTCATTCTCGCAGCGTTGTAGACCATGAGGCGGGCGGCCTCGATTTCAGTCGCCATCTGTGCGATCTGAAATTGAATACCCTGAAATTCTGAAATCGGTTTGCCGAACTGCGTGCGCTCCTGCGCGTATTTGGAGGCGTACTCCCATGCGCCGCGCGCTACGCCCAGCATTTGCGCGCCGATTCCGATGCGGCCTTCGTTCAGGGTTTCTATGGCGATTCTGTAGCCTTTACCGACTTCACCCAGGACATTTTCTTTGGGCACGCGGCAGTCTTCGAGAATGAGTTCGCAGGTGGAGGAGGCGCGAATGCCGAGCTTGTCTTCTTTCTTGCCGACGGTAAAGCCGGGAAAGTCCTTCTCGATGAGAAATGCGGTAATCCCCTTGTATCCCTTGGAGGGGTCGACGGTGGCGAAGAGGATGAAGAGTCCGGCTTCTTTGCCGTTGGTGATCCAGAGTTTGCGTCCGTTGAGAACGAAGTCGGAGCCTTTGAGTTCGGCTTTGGTCTGAAGGGCGAAAGCGTCTGAACCGGAGCCCGCTTCGCTAAGGGCATAGGCTCCGACGGTGTCGGCTGCCATTTTTGTGAGGTAGCGTTTCTTTTGGTCTTCAGTGGCCCACCGCAGGATTGCGTTTGCGACCAAGGTGTTTTGTACGTCGACAATCACGCCGGCGGAGGCATCGGCTCGCGAGAATTCTTCGACGGCCAAGATGGATTCGAAAAACCTGCCGCCCGCTCCGCCATACTGTTCGGGAATCTCGATGCCCATCAGGCCGAGCTGAAAAAAATGTTCGAGCAGCGAGTGATCGAATACGGCCTTGTCGTCCATCTCTTTGGCTAGAGGGCGGATCTTATCGTCGGCGAATTGGCGGACGCTGTCGCGAAAGAGAATCTCGTCTTCTGTGAGGGCGGTGAGCGGCGCGGGGTTTTGGAGTTGCAGCGTTTCGGGCATGCAGAACCTCTTCAAGGGGCGCGGCGTAAGTCGCGCTTGAATGCAGGATAGCAACGAAAAATTGTAGCAGCTGCAGGCGAAGCGATAGGGACCGGGCGGTTGGTCGTCGGACGGCGAGCTCTCAGTAATTGCGAGCTTCCAGAGCTCAACAGGGACGGGTATCCCCGTGTATCCCCTCGGGTAGATTCTGTAGTTCAGAACGAATTCACAACCAGCAAAACCGGCGGAGCATCTACCTCGAGACACTTTGGAGGTTTCTATGCACTGTGACGGTCATTTCGTGACGGGAACGAGGCCAAGGGCTACTGTTTGGCCGCTGCGATCCGGTCTTCTACTGGCAACGGTTTTTGGCGCGGCCATCCTGTTGAGCGGTCCTGCACAAGCGCAAGTCAACTTTAACGAAACCTTAATTGACTCTGGGGACACGGGCACAAGTTCGATTATTGCGGGGGATTTTAACAACGATGGGATCCTGGATCTTGTGACCGTGAACTTTTCCAGTTTGTCCTTCTACCGGGGTGTCGGTGATGGTCAATACGCAGCGCCAGTGAACCAACCGCTCGCACAGAATCTGGGACAGGTCTTCGCCGCTGATTTCGACGAGGACGGCAAGCTCGATTTGGCGATCGCCGGCGTTCCCAACGGAACAGCCGGGGTGGTAACGATACTGCTGGGAAACGGCGACGGCACATTTAGACAGGGGACTAATTTAACGGTTTCTGGAAATGCTTCAACCATCGCGCTGGCTGATTTCAACGGCGATCACAAGCCAGATATCGCGGTTTCTGACGCCGGAGCCTACATGACATGGATTTTCCTCGGAAAAGGCAATGGCAAGTTCACTCTGTCGGAGACGGAATATTATGGCGGCAACACGCTGGTAGCCGGCGATTTCAATGCGGACGGAAAACAGGACTTGGCCTTCTCGTCCGGTGATGGGGTGGGCCTACTCTTGGGCAACGGGGACGGCACAATTTCGGATGTGATCATCGCGCCGCTGAGCAATGTACAATCGCTGGCGGTCGGCGATTTTTACGGCACTCGAATACAAACCCTGGCGGCTGCAGTCAGCGTAAATTTGGGAGCCGAGTCTTACGACACCTATGTGTATTCGCTGCGCTACGCGAACGGGGAACTCTATGTCGAAAACCAGAATATGATCGGTGACGGCAACGCCCTTCTGTATGAGTACATAGCGGGGGGCGATCTGAACGGCGATTTTAAGATGGACATCTTCCTCTCGGGGGGCTTCGCCATGACTGGTGGTCTTTCGAGTTATATGCTCGGCGAGGGCAAGGGGCAATTCGGAGCGATCCAAAGTGTGGGGAATTTTATCGGGACGAACACGGCTTTTCCCTTAATTCGAGACCTTAATCTGGATTCGAGGCACGATGTTGCGGCTGCGTGGAACGATTTCCTCTTTTCGGGTGGTGGACCGGAGGTGCTGATCAACACGAATGCAACCGTGAATTGCGATCCTCCCCCGGCGAACAAACTGAGCGTGAACATTTGCGCGCCGAAGAATGGCGCGACGGTGGCTAGCAAGTACACATTCAAAGGTGCCGGGAATGCGTTCAACGGAATTGCGAAACGGATGGAACTTTGGATCGACGGCCAGAAGGTGGCCCAGGATCTGGAGGATCAGTTGAAAGCTACCGTATCGTTGAGCGCGGGGCCGCATACTGCGTCTTTCGTCGTAGTTGACAGCTTCGACAATTACGCTTCAAGTTCGGTGAGCTTCGCGGCGGAATGATTTGTAGAATTGCGATCGGCGACGCGGAGGAGCGACTGCCTACCTGCTCCGCGTGGCATTTCGTTTTAGAACGCTTGCAGGTGCGAGATCCTGCGCGAGGCGATTGACTTCGGCGAAAAGCCGCTCGCGGCTATCCTAAGGTACCGTCCTTGACCTTTCACCGCGGGTTGATGCTGTAATTTGAAGGCTTTTCTGCACCCTAGCGAATTCCGGCACGCATCTATTGCGAACCGGAGGGTGTTTGTATGTTTGTAGCTCGTCACTTCTCAAGCGGGGCACGCACTCGCGCTTCATTGTTGTTCAAGAACTTCACATTGCTAACCGCGGGGGCCGCGATTGTCGGGGTTCTCTCGCCGACTATGCTATCGGCCGCGATTAAAACCGTCACATTCACCGAAGATCAGATCGAAACCAGCGCGGGGGCTGGCGCGATTGTGTCGGGGGACTTTAATAACGATGGCATTCTCGATCTGGTAACGACCAACGGCGCCAACGTGACTTTTTATAAAGGATTGGGAGCGGGCAAGTATGCAGCGCCCGTGAGCCGAACGTTTTCTGATGGAGGGGGAGCCCTTTTTGCTGCCGATTTTAATGGCGATGGCAAACTGGACTTGGCGAGCGCATACGGTCAAGCCTGCTGCGGAGAGATTGGACCGGTGACAATCCTACTGGGGAATGGCGACGGCACGTTTCGGCAGGGAACCAATCTTACGGTGACTACGGACGGGGTTTCAAGCAATGCGGAAACCATTGCGCTCGCTGACTTCAACGGCGATCACAAGCCAGACATAGCAGTTTCCGATAGTGGGAACACCTGGATCTACTTAGGCAACGGTGACGGTACTTTCACGCAATCGTATGCGACGTCCAATGGCGGCGGCGGTTCGTTGGTAGCCGGCGACTTCAACGCTGATGGGAAGCAAGATCTAGTGTTTGGCGACACCGATTATGTTGGGCTGCTTCTGGGAAATGGCGATGGCACGATGCAGTACCCCATCGAATCGCCACTGAGCGGAGTGACCTCGCTGGCGGTAGGAGATTTCTATAACAATCGTATCCAGACATTGGCCGCTTTGGCGGGAGTTGGAATCAGCGAGGACAATGGGGAGTATTTTTATATCTACTCGATGCGGTATGAGGATGGCGGGTTATTCGCGGAGAATCCCAACCTGATCGCCACTGGAGTCGCCTCGGGACCTTACTATGTGGCGGGCGGCGATCTCAATGGAGATTTCAAAACCGACATTGTTCTGACGGGGGGCGGCTACCTGGGGAGTGCCAATCCTGAATATATGCTGGGCAACGGCAACGGGACATTTCAGCCTCCGGTGAGCATTCCCTTTGATAACCATGCCAGCGTTATGTCGTTTCCGTTTATCAGAGATTTCAATCTGGACTCTCGTCACGATATCGGGGCGGCTTGGCTTAAGGCTTGGGGACAGCACTGGCGGCGCGGAAATATTGTTGAATAATAATGCGACGCCAAACTGTGATCCTCCGCCCGCGAACAAACTCAGCATAAATATTTGCGCTCCCAAGAGTGGAGAAACAGTAGCGAGTAAATTCACCTTTAAAGCGGGAGGCAATGCTTTTAACGGGATTGCCAAGCGCATGGAACTCTGGATTGACGGCACAAAGGTGGCGCAAAACCTGGAGGATCAATTGAAGGCGACGGTCTCGCTGAGTGCGGGAAAGCATACCGCGTCTTTTGTGGTGATTGACAGCTTTGACGAGACCAATTCGAGTTCAGTCACGTTTACTGCGAAGTAAAAGAAGGACCGGCTTGACAGAGCGGGCAGGCATTCTCGGAATTGGATCACGGGAATGCGTGCTCGTTTTCTTCTTCTTCTTTCCGCGTCTTTTGAGGGAGACACGGGTACGAGTTCGATGACTAAGCTGGCGGCCTGAGAGTGAAATAAAAGGTCGCGCCTTTTTCAACTGCGCCGTCGGCCCAGACTTCGCCGCCGTGCCGCTGGATGATGCGTTGCACGGTGGCCAGTCCGATACCATCGCCGGGAAATTCGGCGACGGAATGCAGTCTCTGGAAGGGGTGGAAGAGTCGATCGGCGGAGCGAAGATCGAAGCCTGCGCCATCGTCTTTAACGAAGTAGACGATCTGATTGTTGCTGTAGTCTTCGTTTTTCTCTTTGCCGGGTAATTCTCCAAATTCAATGCGAGCGCGATCGTGATGCGAGGTGTATTTCCAGGCGTTGCGCAGGAGGTTGTCCATCACGATGCGGAGCAGACGAGCATCGGCATAAACTTTTGTGCTGGCTGGGGCGACGAACTCCACATTTCGTTGGGGGGCCTCGTGGCGAAGCTCTTCGAGGATCGAACGCGCGAATACGCTTAAATCGATTTCTTCGCGGTGCATGGCACTCGTGGTAACGCGAGACAGATTCAATAAGTCTTCGATCAGCTCGGACATGCGTTTGGCAGCGGCGCGAATACTCTGAAGAGATTCTTTCCCGGTCTCATCGAGTTGATTGGAATAATTTTTCTGGAGGATATAGCTGAAACCGGTCACGGCGTCGAGCGGACCGCGCAGGTCGTGAGAGACGGAGTAGGAGAAAGTTTCAAGCTCGCGATTGGCTGAGACCAGTTCGCTGGTGCGCTCGGCTACGCGCAGTTCCAACTCGTCATGGGCCTTCTGAAGCGCGCCATCGCGCAACTGGATCTCGCGCAGCATCTCGTTGAAAGAGTTGATCAAGGTTGTGAGTTCGTCTCGCTGGTCTCCGGGATTGAGACGAACGCTATAGTCACGGTCGCGCGAGACTTGCCGCGCAATTTCTGCTAGCGCGACGATTGGTTCAGCCAAGGATCGCCGGAAGCGAGCGGACGCGACCAAGGAAAATAGCAAGGAGACGAGGAGCACGGCGAAAGCGATGAGCGCGTATCGCCATAGGCGGTCGTCGATCTCCCGCAGGTCGGCGCGGATGTAAACGAAGCCGACAGTTTTTTCCTGAAAGATAATTCTTCGCAGCAGGACGACATGAGTTCTTCGTAGCCAGTAGTCTTCGACTCGATCATTCTGAAGCGTGGGGAAATTCTGGATGTCAACGCCTCCTTGCCTGATGTAAGAAGCAAAAAGACTATGTTCCGCGGTCAAAATGCCGGCGGATTCGATATGAGGAGAGTTACCGAGAGCGGCGAGGGTGTTTGTAGCAGATTGCGTGTCGTTAAAAAGCAGCGCAGAAACGCTGTTTGAGCCGATGATCTCGGCTTGCGCCGAGAGAGTGCGGACCAAGCTTTTGCGGAAGGTGATCTGGTCGTAGGCAAAGAAGGCAGCGCAGGCGAGGAGCAAAGCGGTGACGCTGACGAGCAAGTTCATCAACGTGAGCTTGGTCGAAATCGAATGGGGGGCCGGATTGTTCATGGCTGCGACCCCAAGGGGGGAGTTGATTTGGCGATGACCTGGCTTGCGACTTTGAGGAGTTCTGAACTAAGGGTCAGCCGCGACCGCTCGGCGGCGTCACGATTCACTTCGAAGCGGATGCGGTCTGCGTCGTTTACAAACCCGATGACACCGCCGTGTTCAGCGAAATGCGGTATGTCGCTCACCGTGAGAATACTGCTTTGCTGAGCGATCTTGAGAATTGGTCCGAGCTGATTCTCTTCTGAAGAACTTACGAACAGGATATTGCAGGAAGTCACGTCTTGCGTTCTATTAGGTCTTCGTACTTTTATCGGTTGGCCAGCGATCGTTTCGCCCGCGACGGTAGAGTCGAGAATCGAGCCAAACGGGTCTCTGCCGAGCACGCAGATGTCGATTGTGTCGGGAATGACGGAGCGATCCACTGGCCAGCGGACAAACTTCCCGAAGTTAAAGAGATAGGCGGCCTTGACCTGCTGCTCGGTAGGGCGCACCTGTTGGGCGAGACCGGGGTGTGGTAGGGCTAAAGTAATTGTAAATACCAGGGATAGAACTCGCGGTCGCAACCATTTGCACACGAGGCCGCCACTTGGAGCAGCTAGACTTCTAGCGTCCGAACACGATGAACTATCCGGGACGGTCATTGCTTCCACGTAAACTGCGCGTAGACGTTCCTCTTAATCCCGACCAGAGGACCCGGGTCGCCGGCAGACTCGTCGTGGTGCGGTTGCAACAAATTTTGCCCGACCACGGAGAGCTGGAAATGCTCGGCGACTTGCCAGGAGAAATGGGCGTCAGCGCTCGAATAGGCTTCAACAGACTCCTTGGTGAGGGCGCTGATATAGCGATAGGTGAGGTCGAAACTGAAGTGTTTGGTGAAATCGAAATCGGATTGAGCGGAGACTTGATGGCGAGGACTGGAGCCCTCGATGATCGGCCCGGTACCTACGTCGAGGGAGTTTGCCGACTTCCGCAGTTGCATTTGCAGGAACGAATAAGAAGCACTCAAGCGCCAGGAGTTGGTCGGTTTCCAATTGGGAGCGATTTCGATTCCGCGGGTCGTGCCGAGCAGGCCGTTGCCGAAATCGGCGGGCAGTAAATAGTGAGGTGGCGGAGGGTTGTTCTCAAGAAATGTGGTGCCGATAATGTCTTCGCTCAGCAGGTCGCTGTAGTGGTTGTAGAAGAGGGAAAGGTCGAAATAAATTGTTCTTGAGAGCAACTGGCGATAGCCGAGTTCATATCCATTGAGCTCTTCGGAGCGGAAGTTAGGATTGGGATTGAAACGGGCAAAGTAAGGCAGCCCTTGGTTAGTACCGATATAGCCGAGAAGGTTGAAGTTCTCTTCGGCATCAGAGGGCGTGCGCAAGGCGTGGGTGAACGCAGCCCACACGCTTTGTTTGTCAGTGGGTGTCCACAGTAAACGAACGCTGGGTTCCAGTTGAAGCGGCGTGAAATTTGTGCGGAGAAACTTGGTGCCCAGCGACAAAACGAGCTTATTTTGGATCAGGCCGACTTCATCCTGCAGAAAGGCAGTGAGCAAGCGATCGGTTCGGGTCTCAGGGGTGAAGGTGAGCCCTGAAACTACGACTGGATTTCTGCCGCGGCTGGCGCGGGCTCCGAAGCCCCACGAAATCTGTTGCCGCCAAGGAAGGCGAAGGCGATCAAGGAAATCGAAGTCAAAGGTATCGCGAAGGTCGGTAAAGTTGGGGTCATGGCGGTTGGTGCGATCGTAGTAAGCCTGAAACTGGAGGTCGTTTCCTTCAGAGAAAATTCTTTGCCAACGACCCAAAAGGTTGCCTCCAGAAAGGCGGGAGGTGCCGTAAAGGGTTTGCGAGTAAGGCGGGGTGTAGCTGGTGGCGCTGGCGCTGTCTCCGGCTCCCTCGTCATAGAGGTCGCCTTGGAAGGTGAAGGAGTTGTTGGCGCTCTCTGCCCAGTCCGTGCGAAAGCCGGCTTGAGCGGAGCGCCAGCGGTCAAAATTCTGACCGTCGGGATGGTACTCGGGACCACGATCGAATCCGAGGGCATAGACACGGTAGTTCAGGCCTCGACCGTTGCCGCCGCCGAATCGTGCATTGAAAAAGCCTTCCTCGAGATCACCGCCGCCGGCGGTGACGAAAGCACCGTTCGTGGCTTTGCTAGATTTTGTAATGATGTTGATCACGCCATTGAGCGCGTTCGGACCCCAGATCGTGCCGCCTGGTCCACGAATGACCTCGATGCGGTCGACATCTTCGAGGAGCACGTTTTGGACATCCCAATAAGTGCCGGCGACCAGCGTGGTGTAGACACTCCGGCCATCAATAAGCACCAACACGTCTCGTGAATTCCCGCTGCCGAAGCCGCGGATTCCGACAGACCACTTACTGGCGTCGATGCGAGCCACCTCGACTCCGGGAGCTAACCGCAGAGCATCGGCAATCGTGGTAACGCCGGAGCGCTGAATATCTTCCTGGGTGATAACGAAGATTGCGGCGGAAGTTTTCCAAACCTCGGAGGGGGACTTGGAGACGCTGGTTACTTCCACGTTTGCGAGTTGTTCGAGAGTTAATTCTTTCACGGGATTTTCAGTTGAGGTTTCGGTGGAGGACGCCCATAGGGGCGTCAATGAAGCGGAAAGAGCAACAACCAAGCCGAGCGAACGGAGAAGGTGGGACGAGATTGTTGCTCCTGAAATCTTCATTTAGGAAAGGGCAGCTTTTTGGGTATCGATACGAAAGCTGATCAGGCGTTTGACACAGTTCACAATCTCCTCGGGTTCGGCCTCCGCTTTGCGAAGCCATCCGTCCACGACAATGCCCTCGCCGGGCAGCGGGGAATAACCGGAGAGCATGACGATTGGTATTCGAGGCCGCAAGCGCTTCATCTCTTCGGCGACCAAGGTGCCGTTTCTGTCGGAAAGCCAATAATCCAGCACGACGGCATCGACGCGCTGCGACGCAAAGAGTTGCAGTGCGGCGCTCGCGGAACGGGCTTGCAGGACAAGGAAGCCTGCTGATTCAAACAGAAGCTTCCTAAGCTGAAGTTCCATTGGGTTATCTTCGACGCAGAGAACGGTTCGGCGAAAAGCTGGAGCGTCCGAAGGTGAGTGACGCGACTGGGCAAGAACCTCGGCGATAGCCGACAGAAGAATTTCAGGGTCGTGCCCTTTCTGAACATGGCTATCGACGGTGTCTAAGAACGCGGCGGGAAGTTGGCCGACGGCGGACACGGCGATCAGAGGCAGGGAGGGATACTGTTGCCGCAATTTGTGCGCGAGCTCATCCCCATTCATTCCTGGCATACGGTAGTCAAGGAGGACTAGATCGATGGAATCTTGCGCGGACATTAAGGCAAGCGCTTCGGCACCGGAACCGGCGGTGCGCACCGCGTAGCCAGCGGCCTCCAATAAAAACTTGCGAAGTTTTAGAGTGTCGGGATCGTCATCCACACACAGGACGCAATGAGGGCCAGTATCCACGGTCAGCGTTGGTCGACGGCGCTAGGAAGCGAAAGTCCGACGAGGCTAGACATCATTGCAATCCGAGGGAGTAAGAGCTATACAGGATTTACCTGATTAACAGAAAGTAAACACGGATCGCTGGCGACGATGGTTGGCGTGGGCGCAACCAACAGCACGACAATCGGCGGAGTTTTGATTCCGCATTTCGGCTACCATGCTTCGTTTCTGGGCCTGGCGGCGCTCGCCGCGCTCACCTTTTTGCTGCTGTCGGTTGCGATCCCTGAAACGCTACCTCTTGGTGGTGTAACCGTGTCGCCAGGGTCGGGAGCCACGAATCCCGTGGAGACGAAGGTGTTGCGAGGATGCCGTTACGAATGGAATTGCGCGCACCGAAACTCGCTGGTCCCTGTAGCGAATTGATCTGCGAATAAAGACAACATGATCGGAACCTGGCCGGAGCTCAAAATCTAAGCATCCAAGTGAGGCCAAACAAACGCAGGAGAAAGTTATAAATGGTCTCGCCGGGAGTCGCACATCTTATGCTGACGGGGATCGTCGGCGTCAGCATCCTGCTGATGTTGATACGGCCCCGCAATATTCCGGAGGTTTACTGGGTTGGCGGGGGAGTTGTGTTGCTGATCCTGATGAGATTGGTGTCTTGGCAGCTGGCGGTCCGAGCCGCAGGGAAAGCGCTGGATGTTTGTTTTTTTCTGATTGGAATGATGTTGCTTTCTGAACTCGCTCGGGAGCATGGCGTGTTCGACTGGCTATCTTCGGTTGCGGTGCGCCGAGCGAACGGTTCCTGCTCGCGGCTGTTCGCGTTGGTGTACGCGGTTGGAACGGTGGTCACGATCTTCATGTCTAATGACGCAACAGCGGTGGTCTTAACGCCGGCGATCTTAGCGGCAGTGCGGAAGGCCAAAGTTGAACCCTTGCCGTATCTTTTCGTTTGCGCCTTCATTGCGAATGCGGCATCGTTTCTCCTGCCGATTTCGAACCCGGCGAATTTGGTTGTTTTTCACAACCACATGCCTACGTTGGGCCGATGGCTGCTGGCGTTTGGCGTTCCTTGTGGGCTCTCGATTGCTGCGACATTCATGGTGTTGCGGTGGCTTTTTCGAAGGCAGCTTTGCGCGGCCATTGAATGGGAGTCCGAAGCGAAGCGACTGAACGGCAACGGCAAACTGGTGCTGGTGGGATTGGCGGGTACGGTGGCTGTGTTGTTAGCGGCCTCGTCGCTGGACAAAGATTTGGGCCTGCCGACCTGCCTTGCTGCTTTAGCGATTACGGCGATCGTTTCCATTGCAGCGGAAAGCAATCCCCTGGGTCTGGCCCGCGAAATAAGTTGGCGGACCCTCCTGTTGGTGGCGGGGCTGTTTGTGTTGGTCGATGCGCTGGAGAGCGCCGGTGCGATGCAGCGGACGAAGGAATGGCTGGCGTGGGTGGAGAGGCTCGGATCTTCTGGTGGCGCACTGATTACGGGATTTGTCGTTGGTATCGCGAATAATCTGGTTAACAATTTGCCTCTTGGCCTGATCGCGGGGAACACGCTCCAGGCTGCCCAGGCTAAGGGCCTACTTGCCAATGCTGTGCTCATTGGGATTGATTTGGGGCCGAATCTGTCGATCACGGGATCACTGGCGACCATCTTGTGGCTGATCGCTTTGCGCCGGGAAAAGCTCGACGTGAGTTTCTGGAATTTTCTCAAGGTTGGAGTAGTGGCGATGCCGGTCGCTTTGCTGGTTTCGCTGGGCGCGGCGATCATGATGCAGGTCTACTTTCGGATTTCATAGGAGTCTAACAAAAATGAATGCCAACTGCGCGCTCTGCAGTCTTGCGGAGTGGCAATGAACGTTCAGCTCAACAAATGTCTCGTGAATCCATGGCTGGCGTCACGGTGTCGTTTGCGCTGATCACATTCTTCTTTACTGGGGCTTTTCTTATGGCATCGCCAGATCCTTTCCCGTTGGCAGAGGATGTGGCATCAGGGGAGTGAGCCGTTCTGCACAGTATTTTTTGGGAAAATCCAGGAAACTTGTGGCATAGAAGAAGAGCGTGAGGGCCCGGCGCGAGGGTTTCGCGGTAAATGTCTCGAGTTCTTGCCGCGATCAGCCGGTGGAAGCAGGGAGTTCTATGGCACAGGCGGTTCAAGTTGGAACGATTTTGGTGTCGGGATGGCCACCGCTTTTTGATTTGGAGACCGAGGCTTATTCAGGGTCTTGGAGTCAGGTGAAGTTCCTGGACGGCGCCGCATTGGATCGTAAGGTACGCGCCGCGGGATGGAATTTCTTTTTCATCGCGTCGGAGGCCAGGGCGATTTTTGTGGGCGCGACCGGGGCGAAAAAACTAGGGGACGCGCTAACTCGGCTTCTGGAAAAACTGAAGCCGCAAAATTTCAATGGCCTGGAAGTAACGGGAATTGTTCGCAAGAAATTCATGGGCTTTCCGTACACGGTCGTTTCGGCGCATTCGCGGCATCTGCAATCAAGTTGCTACCTTCATGGACCGGAGGTCCGGCAACTTTACGACAAGGGAAATGAGCGCTGAAGCCAAACTTCTGGAGGTTGGAGTTGCTTGAGGCTGATGGGCGGTCGATCTAAGTGATCTCGAGATCAGCGGTGGACGCCAATACTGATCAAATTTGACCAGCGCGCATGAGCCCTTGTGTTGAATACTGAATCAGCAGACCTCCATTCTGGCCCGAACGGCAGGCTGGAATCTGATGGGCGGTCTGCCAACCCAGGATTCAACTATTGCTCGCAAAGAAGTGAGGCGGACGTGTCGGCGCCAATCGCAATGTTCTCAACGGGAAGCCTGGAGGTAGTCCCCGCGCGCCGGATGATGCCGGAGATTTGGCCAAAACCTCGCACGCGAACGCACGCGAAAGCGTCGTTGCCCAGCCGAATTGCCGTGGTTGGCAATTATCTTCCGCGGCAATGTGGAATTGCGACGTTCACCACGGACTTGTGCGCGGCCATCGCCACGGAATATGGGGCCACGAAGCTGTTGGCCTTGCCGGTCAACGACACCGAAAAAGGATATGAGTATCCGCCGCGAGTGCGATGGTCGCTGGCGCAAGACGATGTGGTGTCTTATCGCGATGCGGCCGAATTCCTGAATTTTAACAACATCGACATGGTGTGCCTGCAGCACGAGTATGGGATTTTCGGTGGCCCGGCGGGAAGCCACATTCTTGAGCTGCTGCGCAGGTTGAAGATGCCGCTCGTGACCACGCTGCACACGGTTCTGCGGGAGCCGACTCCGGACCAACTCGTGGTGATGAAAGAGATCGCAGAGCTTTCCGATCGACTTATTGTCATGAGCCAGCTGTCAGAGCAGTTTTTGCAGGAGATTTTCAAGGTTCCGGGCAGCAAGATTGACATGGTTCCGCATGGTGTTCCAGACATACCCTTTCTGGATCCGAATTTCTATAAAGATCGGTTTGGAGTCGAAGGAAAAGCGGTGCTGCTGACGTTTGGTTTGCTGTCGCCGAACAAAGGGATCGAAAGCGTGATACAGGCGCTGCCGCGGATTTTGTCGAAACACAAAAATGTTGCCTATATTGTGGCGGGGGCAACCCATCCTCACGTTTTGCGCCGCGACGGAGACCGGTATCGCGCCAGTCTGCAAGCATTGGCGAAAGAAGTGGGAGTGGAGGGGCACGTGATTTTTCACGACCGGTTTGTGAGTCCGGAAGAGATGGCGGAGTTTATAGGGGCGGCCGATATTTACATCACTCCTTATCGATACGAGGCGCAGGTTGTTTCGGGAACGCTCGCTTATGCGCTAGGGGCGGGGAAGGCGATCATATCGACTCCGTATTGGCACGCGATTGAGTTACTAGACGATCGCCGGGGCGCGCTGGTGCCATTTGAGGATCCGGATGCGATTGCGCAAAAGACGATCGAGCTTCTTGATACGCCCGCAATTCGGCACGCGATGCGGAAACGCGCTTATCTTTTTGGGCGGGACATGGTATGGAAACGAGTCGCCCAAGGATACATGGAAAGTTTTTCGCGGGTGCGCGGCGATCGTATGGAGAGTCCGCGGGTTCAGTTCTCGGCGCGTGCAAATCCGAAAGTGCTCGACGAACTGCCGGAATTGAAACTTGGCCATTTGAATGCATTGACGGATGACACAGGAATTCTGCAGCACGCGATTTTCACGATTCCGAATCGGGGCGAGGGACATACCACCGATGACAATGCCCGAGCTCTTATTTTCACCGTTATGATGGAGCGATTTTCGGGAGGACCGGATTTCTCGTCACGTTACTTGTCATTCCTCGAACATGCGTTCAATGCCGCTAGCGGGAGATTTAGAAATTTTCTCAGTTATGACCGTCTCTGGAATGAGCCGGTGGGCTCGGAAGACTGCCACGGGCGGACCTTGTGGAGCCTGGGAACAGTGCTGGGTCGATCGAGGGATCAGGGCCTGAGGAGCGCTGCCGGACGTCTGTTTGAGTCCTCTCTTCCCGCGGCACTGCAATTCTATAGTCCGAGGGCGGCAGCCTACACGCTGCTCGGCATTCAGGAATACCTCAACGCATTTCCGGGAGATCGCGACGCACAACGATCACGATCCGTGCTCAGCCAGCGCCTGCTCGAAATGTATGAGTCCATCCGAAGACCCGAGTGGAAATGGTTCGAGGATGTGGTTGCATACGGCAACGCAAGACTACCGCAGGCGTTGCTGGTTGTTGGGTCGGCGTGCGCCGACGATCGAATGATCGCCGATGGTCTCGAAGCGCTCGATTGGCTGATGAAAGAGCAGCATTGCGAGACCGAGGATCACTTTGTTCCGATTGGATCGCAGGGTTTCTACCGGCAGGGTGAACAAAAAGCGCGCTTCGATCAACAGCCAATCGAAGCCGCGGGAGCGATATCGGCTTGTCTGGAGGCCTACCGCATCACCGATGAGGAACGGTGGCGCATGCAGGCGTGGTCTGCTTTCAACTGGTTCCTCGGCGACAATGATCTGCAACTTCCACTTTACGATTCGGTGACCGGCGGTTGCCGGGACGGATTGCATCCGGAGCGGGCCAATCAGAATCAGGGATCGGAATCCACCCTGTCTTTCCTGATGGCGCTTCTCGAAATGAAGGCGCTGGGACACCTTGAAAGGCCGAAAGACAATCATGACTGCTCCTGATATGACGATTGTGAATGTTGAAAGCTCGCGCTACCCATCGCTCCTGCTAAGACACGCCGGCAACCCCATCCTGTCGCGTCGGGATTGGCCCTACTCCATCAACAGTGTCTTTAATGCCGGAGCAACTTTGTTGCCGGATGGAACGACATTGCTCTTGTGCCGGGTGGAGGACCGCCGGGGGTTGTCGCATCTTTGTGCCGCGCGCTCACGAAATGGCGTCGATGGTTGGGAAATAGACCGAGAACCGACTTTGATGCCCAATCCGCAGCAATATCCGGAAGAAATTTGGGGAATCGAAGATCCGCGGATTACATTTGTCCCAGAGTTGCAGCAATACGTGGTCACTTATACCTCCTATTCTCGGGGCGGACCAGGAGTGTCTCTCGCGTTGACAAAAGACTTCCGAAGCTTCGAGCGGTACGGTGTGATCATGCCGCCGGACGATAAGGATTCGGCGTTGCTGCCGCGGAGGATTGATGGATATTGGGCGCTGATTCATCGACCGATGACTAACCTGGGCGCGCATATGTGGATTTCCTATTCTCCTGACTTGCGATATTGGGGCAGGCATCGACTGATGTTGGAGGCGCGCCGCGGAGCGTGGTGGGACGCCAATAAGATTGGTTTGTCCCCTCCGCCGATCGAGACATCTAGAGGCTGGTTGGTTTTCTACCATGGAGTACGGCACACACCTTCAGGCTGTTTATACCGGCTGGGTTTGGCCCTGTTCGATCTGGAGAAGCCGGAAAAATGTTTGCTGCGCGGGGATTCGTGGATGTTTGGACCGGAGGCGGAATACGAAATTCATGGGGATGTGGATGATGTGGTGTTTCCGTGCGGCTATACGATTGAGTCTGACGGCGATACCCTGAATATTTATTACGGAGCAGCCGATTGCTCGATCGCTCTGGCGCGAAGTAGCGTGCGGGCTTTATTGGCTTGGCTCGATACCAACGGAAGTTGCGAGCGCCGACAACGAGCAGAAGACTTGTGAAGTCTCTGCTCGAACTTTTCGATTTCGTCTTCGGATGCGGACACTGGCAAAAGAGCGGCGTGTTTGCCATCAAGAAGAAGAATAAGAGCCCAATCTCGTGCTGGTTCGCTCCATTCGATAGAGCGGAACGGGTAGATTCGCATTCGATCTGAATTTTAAATTTGTGAGCTGTCTTGCTCAGACTCGGAAGTTCATATCCTGTCATTCTTTAACTCGTGAGCGTGTAGACCGGAACTGCGAACGCCGATTCGCAGCTTCTATCCAAGAGGTTGTTCGGCTTGACTTTTGATCGAGTTGGCAACCACATCCAGCCGATCGGCCTTCATTCGCGCGCCGGCTGCAAAACATGCAACGTGCTGCGATTTGACCCAAGGAGCCTCGCATCTCGAATTTTGAGGCAGCGCCTGTAAGCGGACGAGAGGCGCCAGTTCGCAACGACCTAAGGAAGGTTCATGATCATGCCCTTGATACAACTGCTGGAAGTTCTCATCGTAGTGGGTGTTCTTCTCTGGCTGGTAAACCGCTTTATTCCCATGCAAGGAACCATCAAGTCAATCTTGAACGGTGTGGTCGTCATCGCGGTGGTTTTGTGGCTGCTGAATGTTTTCGGCTTGTTCCATTCGCTTTCCCGGATTCACGTCGGAACTTAGAAGCAACCGCAGCCTGACGACGTACACTGGCCCAAGGCCCAGTTCCTACAACGCAATTCATACCACGCAGTTTGGCAGAACTCTGCCAAGGAGATACTTTGAGAACCAAGTGGCTGTTAGCAATAGGAATCACCCTTACTGCGAGCGTGTTTGCTCAAACAACCTCTCAAACAACTATTGTCGTCGAGCCGATGGCTCATACCCCGACGTTTCGTGTAAACGTGGTCAGCCGCAGCGTCGAGGCAGTGAACTACAGGCATCGCAGCGGATCGACCAAGCTCGATTTTGCCGGAACTTCCCTGATGCTCTCAGCCAATGGGGAAGCGAAAGTGAACAGCAAGAAGGGATCGATTGAAATCGAAGCCGAGTTTGGCGACTTGGACAAGCCGACCATTTTTGGCAACGAGTATCTGACCTATGTCTTGTGGGCGATTTCGCCGGAAGGCCGCGCCGTTAATCTCGGCGAGGTGCTGGTCGGAGACAATCATCGCAGCAAGGTGATGGTGACCACAGATCTGCAGGCGTTTGCGCTGATCGTCACAGCAGAACCGTATTACGCGGTCCGTGAGCCGAGCAACGTGGTCGTGCTCGAGAACGTGGTTCGCGACGACACCAGGGGAACAACCGAAGCGGTGCATGCAAAGTACGAGCTTATGGAGCGCGGCGGCTACATACCGACAGGATATAAGTTCGATCCGGTGGTTCTGAACGCACGGTTGCCACTGGAGTTCTTCGAAGCGCGCAATGCATTGCGCATAGCGCAATCGGAAGGCGCCGAACAATATGCTCCAGATAGTTACCGGCGTGCTGTGGCGCTGATGAATAACGCCGATGAGTATGCCGTTCGAAAGCATGTCGAAGAGAAGCCTCTTATCGCAGTGTCGCGTAACGCGGTGCAAACCTCCGAAGATGCGCGCGAAATCGCAGTAAAGAAGCTGGGGGAAATGCGCCTTGCCGAAGAACGGCAGGCGGGAATCGACGCGCAGGCGAAATCGCAAGGGCAAGCTGACGATGCAATGCGTCAGAAAGTTCAAGCGCAGGCAGACACACGTCGAGCACAAGCAGAACGAACCCAGGCTGAATCGGACGCGGCAAAGGCTCGCGCCGATGCAGCGAATGCGCAATCGCAGATGGCGACCAACCAGGCCGCGTCGGCCAGCGCGATCTCGGCTGCACAGGCGGATGCGGATCAGTCGCGACTAGCCGCCCAGGCGGCGCAGGCGAGCGCACAGCAGGCGGAAGCGGATAAAGCTGCGATGCGAACGAAGTTGTCGGAGCAGTTGAATTCCATCCTGCAGACTCGCGACAGCGCACGAGGACTGATTGTCAGCATGTCGGATGTTCTGTTCGAAACGGGGCAATACTCGTTGAAGTCGGGTGCACGAGAGAAACTGGCGAAAGTTGCCGGCATTTTGCTCGCCTATCCGGGTCTCAACATCGAGGTCGGGGGCTACACAGACAATGTCGGCAGCGATGGCATGAACCAAACATTGTCTGAGAACCGAGCTCGATCGGTCCGCGACTATCTTGTGCAAGAGGGCGTGCTGACGAATTCGGTTTCGGCTAAGGGCTTCGGCAACACTCTTCCGGTCGCCTCAAACGACAACTCTTCGGGGCGCCAGCAGAACCGCAGAGTCGAGTTACTCGTGTCCGGCGAAGCGATTGGAACGCCCGTGAACGCGACCACGGGAAGCTTGCGCTAGAGAACGCGAAAGACAGATCATCACAGAAATGGAGGCAATAATTATGAAAACACTTGGGTTCTTAACCAGTGCAGCTTTGTGTTTCACCATGGGGGCGGCCGCGCCTGCATTTGCGCAGGAGCAGCACGAGCAAAAGGAAGAACAGAAAGCGAAGCCTGAAGAGAACAAAGCGCAACCAGAGAAGTCTGCGAAACCAGCGGAAAAGCCAACGGCGCAGCAGCAGAAGAAAACGCAGCCAGCGAGGAACTCAGCCCAAAGGAACAAAGCGGCGCGGCCGGCAGCGAAGAAGGCACCACCGCAACAACAAGCCAGCAATGGTCATAGCCGGATTCCCGACGATAAGTTCAAGGCTAACTTTGGACAGGACCACAGGTTCCGAGTCAGCCAAGCCGACTACCGTAACCACCGTTTTGCCTACGGTGGCTACTCCTTCGGATTCGTGGATCCGTGGCCGAGCAACTGGCTATACACGCAGGACGTTTATGTAGTGGAGATCGACGGCGTGTACTACTTGTGTAACGCGTCGTATCCGGGCGTGAACCTGACCTTGAGTTTTGCACTTTAGGGAACGGGAGAGTAAGGAACGGTGAGGGCGAGTTTCACGGGTTTGGGGCGCGGGTCCATTTCTTGGGCTCGCGCCTCTTTTCCGTTGAGGTCGCGGTCGGAGGGCTGACTGTGCCGTTTGTAAAGAGAATGGAGCCGACGACCAGAGTTGAACTGGTGACCTGCCGATTACGAATCGGCTGCTCTACCAACTGAGCTACGTCGGCCTTCTTATCGATTCTAAGAGACGGCTGCGATTCGCGCAATCGTGATGGAATTCCGGCATAGCAGAGACCGAGTGGAAGTTCTGCGGAGTTGGACGGGCGAAACGCCCGTCCAACGACGCCAGCCGCAAACGCCTACCCTCATCACAGGTGTCCCCTGAGCTCTACGCGGCTTGGGCGATAGCGCGATATTCGTCGTCGGAACGCGAAGGCAGAAGCACCCAGAGAGTGTAGACACCCAGCGCGGTTCCGACTGGAACGCTCAAGAGGGCCACGAAACCCATGACGAGCGCCACGGTGCGAGCCCAATCTTCGCGCTGCAGCAATCCCCAGCCAGCGAGAAATCCGGCGGCGGCTTTCGCCAGGATCAGCCATCCGAAGAAACTGATGAGGGGGCGCAACCAGACCGTGACTTCTGGCGGCGGCCCACCTTGCAGATGGACCGCGCCTCCGAAGACGGTCTGCGCGACGACAATCGCGCCCAAGCCGAGAACTACGTGCAGGGCCGAGTACGCCATCCAAAGAATGCCGACCAGGCGTATGTGGTCGCGAACGCGACTGCGGCGAAGTTCGACGAGACCACGAACAGGCTTGCCACAGCGTAGACAGCTCGTCAGCCCCGATTGCAACTGCGTGCCACATTGATCGCAAAACATCGTATACCCTCCCAAGTTCACGCGGATCTTGACTGCGAATGATACGGATGAGGAGACTGAACAGTTTCAAGAAGAGTTGTTCGATCTGCGCAAAGAACTCGTGCGCAAACGAAAAGGCCACCCGGCAACAAGGGCAGCCTTTTCTTTCAAGGGAGAATAGTTCCAACGGAGGTTTAATCCATAAGAACTTTCTGCGGGAATCTTATGAGTCTTAAAACCATAGTGTCAAGCAAAATTTATGACTTAAATAGTCTTATTTTCAATAACTTACGCGACGTGTTCACAAGTCGGCAAACGGGTCCAAAATGGGCCAAATTGCCCCATTCCTGTTGCTAACAACCTTCGATTGAGCCACTTACCGTTCGCGGGGAGCACGGATCGTTTTCTCTTCCAAGTGCAAGGAGATGAAATCCACAGCTTCGGGCCGGTCGAAGACGGAGTGAGGGAAGAGCCTCCGAATGAGGATTCGCAGGCCGCCAAAGGCGACTCCAGCGACCAAAGCCAAGCCCACTACAATTCCGCAAAGGATGATCGCATTAAAAAGGAAGTTGGCGAGATTGTCTTTCTTGCTGACGTAGGTGTTTTCGTTCCACGTAACGTCGGCGTCGTAGCTGATCGACGACATCAGGGCGCGCGCTTCGCTCTTGGAGAGTGGTCCAGCCGCAATTACCAGGATCGGGCCCGTGCGCGTATCGAAAAACGGACCCACATCCACGATCGAAGCAACGCCGGGCTTTTGCTCCGCGACTTGATGGGCTGAATCAATCTTACGCAACTGTTCGGCAGCAATCTGTGGAGTCGGATATTCGACCAACATCAAAGTCGCGTCTCCTGCGTTGGCAGCGTAGTGACTAATGACGACTTCCGCGCCGGATTTGAAATCGACCTCGGATGCGGGCAGTGGCGAACCGATCTGATCCAGCGCGACCGGGCCGAGAATATATTTCGTCGTGTTTTTCTCAAGCGTGGGTGGCGAATTGCGTTTTGGCAGATAGTTCGGCAGGGAAGGTGGATTACCCTTGTTACCTTCGGCTTGGGGAAGAGATCCGGCGAGCACACGCAATTGCGCCGCAGACATGACGCTCATGCGGTCAAAGATGGCATCGACTAAAACATTGCCCTGATAAAAAAGGACGCGGTTGTTCTGGAAAGCTCCTTGCGCGCCGATGCTTTCTTCGCGCATGTCTTCGGTGTTGTAGAAAGTGAAGGCTCCGTAGGCGCCGCTGGCATCTTCGAAGACGGCGGCTTTAATGGTCAGGTTGCGGCCGTCGTCGCGCGTGAAGGAAGCTTTTTCCGTCCGCTGAAAACCATACTCTTTCAGGACCTGAGCGTTCGCGGGATCAGCAGATGAGGGATCATCGCTCTTCGCGATCTCACCTTTCAATTGCCAGCCGGCAAAGTCGGAGGGGAGAGCGGGATTTGGAGAGAGCGATTTCGGAGCAGCGGCAGGCGTTGGAGATTTCGCTGGAGTTGGGTTGCCCGCGGCGAAGACGGAGGTGGGAAAAAAGACCAGGAGAACCAAAAGGCGTAAATATTTCATTCGGAAAGTGCACACCAGCAATACTTACTTAGACTACCGGGAGGGTCAGAAAGTTTCCAGTATAGCCGAGCGCCCGAGGTGGGGACGGGCGAGGACGCCCGTCTTACTCCGCCGGCAGGTTTATGAGATTGTTTTTGCCCAGCTCGACGGGCCGTTACTGAGTGGTTTCTGTGAAAGTCACGACGGGATGGCCGAGACCGAATGGGCCTTCCGCTGTGACGTGGACGGTTCCCGCGTTGGGCGGCAAGGTGAGCACCACGGCGGCGTTGCCGGAAGCGTCGGTGGTGACAATTCGGCTGGAGAGAGTTCCTGCGTCGGAGGTGAAAAGAACGTCCGCGCCAACTCCCGAAGTGCCGCCCGACTTTCCCGGCTGAAGAGTAACTGAAAGGTTCAGGTTGGTACCGGGCGGTCCGCTCTGATTGTTACCGGTTTGGGCGAGTGTCGCCGACGGATTGCCGACCAGAATATATCCTTCTTGTTGCTGGGTAACGCCCGAATTGTCCGTGCTAGGAACCGAGTAGTGGAAGAAGCCCGCTTTCTGTCCAGCAGTGACGGTGATCGCTCCATTTTGTGCCGAGGTGATGGTGCCTTGAGTGACCGAGAGAGTGATTCCCGTATCAGCCTGGGGAGTTCCGAGGGCTACGGTTCCGGAGCCAGAGACAATCTTCGGAGCCAGGACGACGGTACTGCCGGCGGCGACCATCGTGGTATCAGGATTTAAGTCCCATTCCGCGCTGGGAGGTTGGGGAGTAGATCCACTAATTACCAGCAAGGTTGCAGTGTACGGAGCGAAACTTATGCTGGAGCTCCACGCTTGGGTGGATGAAGCGACGATGGTGGTGGGATTCTTCGGTCCGAGGGTGTAGGTCGTAACCTGCGACGGCGTGAATCCGGTGAGTGCAAACTGCGCTGCCAGCGTGGCTCCAGGGGATTTGTTCAAGACCATGACGGTCATAGAAGTCCCGCTCGAATTGACTGCCGCGAAGCTGCTGACGAGATTCTTGCTGCCATCGTTCGTATCGGAAACCGAGCGAGTCGCAAAGCTATGGTGCTGTCCGTCGTAGTTGGTGTAGAGCTTGAGTCCAAGATAGTTAGGATTGCCCGGGACGGGCGCCACCCAACGCGATGCGAGATAGGCACGTTCACGGCCGAGAATTCCGTAGGCGTCCGCATCGGAGAGCGTGGTGGAATAATCGGACTCGCCTGCGATCGCCGCGTTCCACTCGGTGACGCTCAAAGGCGTTCCGGGATAAATGCTATTCACGATTGCGCGCATACGGGGGATGCGAAACGGGATCGTCTTTTTCGGCTGGATGAAGGTCGTCCATTTCTGATTGATGCTGCTCGATTCGCTGACATAGGCGGGATCCCAGTAGTCGCGAAAAATGCGCAGCGCGAGTGCGCGTTTCTGGGCCAGCGTGTAGGAAGACGTGTCGGGGGTATCGGGGTAAGCGTGAATATCAAAGACATCGAGTGAGCGCGTTCCGGCAACTTGATCTTTCCAATAAACTTCGTTCAGCCACCACGGTAGAAAGTCGTTACCGGCGTGGGCAGCCTTGTCGTTATTGTTGGCTCCGTTCCAATAGAACCACCAGCAGCAGGAAACAGGTCCGAACCGAATGGCCGCGGGGTCCCATCCCTTGAGGGCGCCGCTTTCAGCGAGAAACGTGTCGCGCAACTCGTTGTAACCCGAAGGTTGAGGATGAACGTCGCGATGGGTGCTGCCCCAGATGTCGATTTCGTTGTCCATGTCGTAGAAATGCGGGGAGCTACCGAAGGCCGTCGCGAGTGCGGCCGCCCATTGATTGCGGTAGAGAGTGTTCGAGGGGTCACCCTGCTGCGGCGAATCGTGGAGGGGGAAGTTGGCATCGTTCGGATCGTTGCCGGTGATATCGGTGGAGCAGTTGGTCTCCACCCCATCGCCATCGTCTGAGTTGTAGGGGTTAACGCCACACTGGGCGCCATATTTCGCGACGGAGAAGCTGTAGGAGCTTCCGTCAGAAACGTCTTTTGCTACCCATCCCAGCATCACCATGGTCATCACCGGATTGCTGCCGGCTGCTTTGACGTCCTGAATAAACTTGGAAGAGTCGCTATCGCCGATCTCGGTATATCCGTAGTCGCCGAAATACCAATCCGCCGCGGCATTGTCGGTGCCGGCGATCCAGTTGTAGCGCGAAGTCGCGTTGCCGCCCCAGCGGACGACACTCAGGCCGCTGTCGGTGATAGTGGCGGCATCCTGGGGATAGGCTCCGCCGTAGACATAGGGGCTGATCAGATGCCGGTTGGTCAGGGCATCGATCGTGATATGCACGGTCTTCGCTGGAGCCAGAGCCAACTGTGATTGTGCGGATACGGGTGCTTTCGTGGTCGTCGACGAACTCGATGTGGAGTAGCCACGGTTTGGTGGTGTGGCTTCGGAAGCGTCGGCCGCCAGAGGGCCAGAAAATCGTTCGAAAAACGACGGGGTAGAGGTGAAGAGGAATCCAGTGAGAGTCGCTGTGATTCCGTAGCTGAGAATTCGTCGGGCAATCGGGTGGCTCATGGGGGAGGGCCTCCTGAAGGAAGATCTTACTGCCGGTCCGGAGTAATGACAGCACTCGTAAGTACACCGGGAAGATGTGAATTTAAGCGAAATAGGACCGGCCGGAAGGACATGAGTGGCTGGTAGAGGGGCGCAAGACTTAAGAAGGTATAAGGAAAAGGGGGCGCTACTTTTTCAGGAGGCTACTGTGGCTGGCAACGCAAAGCCATTTGCCATCTGAATAGACCCACGTATCGGTAAAGCGGCCGAAGTGCTCATAGGGCTTGGCGCCGTACGTACCCTTGGTATGATAAGTGCCCGTAACGATGGCGGTGGTCGAGTACATCGCCACCTTCACGTCGTCGATGCTCATGATGTTGGGCTGAAACTTGGGGTCGGCAAAATCGGCGAGGAACTTTCCGCGATCACTCACCTCGCCATCCCATTCGGTATTAAGAAAATGATCGCCGATCATGCTTGCGACGGCAGTGGAGTCGCGCATGACCTGGGCCTGATTCCACATGCGCTCGAGGGCGATAATCTTGGCGGGTTCGTTCGAAATTTGTGAAAAGGCAGGCGAGGCGATCATGAGAGAGCCGAGCGCCAACGTTGTAATGGTCTTTCCGCGCTGCATTACCAGCCTTTCAAGCAATGAATGGGTAATCCCAGATCGCTGGAGAATACCGTGAGCGGAAGCGTCGATCTAGAGAAATTACGATGATGAGATTACCAATGTCATGAGAAAGGTGGGTAGCGAACGGAGTCGTGAGGAGTATCAACTGGCGGATTTGCGCGTGGAGAAGATGGGTCACTGCCCTTCGGGCTTGTCGATTTTACTGGCCACTTTGATGCCGCTGAGGCCGCTGCAATACTTGGAGACTCCGCGGTAAAGCGATTCGGCAATGCGCTGGCGATGCTCGGAGGTTTCCATTTTGCGTTCGTCGGTGGGATTAGAGACGAAGGAGATTTCGGCGAGGATCGAGGGCATGTTCGCCCCGATCAGCACGATGAAGGGGGCCTTCTTGACACCGCGATTGTGGATTCCGGTATTGTTTAGGGAGAGCCCACCATAGAGCGATTCTTGAACGTCGCCGGCGAACTCGCGGGATTCTTCAATTTTTTCCTTGAGAGCAATCTTCTTCACGAGATCCTGGAGTTGGTGAATCGATTGTTCCGACACGGCATTCTCACGGGCGGCGACATCCAATGCGTCAGGCGAAGAAGTGAAATTCAAGTAGTAGGTTTCGACGCCGCGCGCATCGGGGTCATGGCTTGAGTTCGCATGGATCGAAATGAAAAGATCGGCGCGTTCACGGTTCGCAATCGCGGTGCGAGTTTCGAGTGGAATGAAGGTATCGTCCTGCCGAGTATAGACGACTTCGGCGCCGAGTCGGGTTTCGAGCAAACGACCGAGGCGTTTGGCCACATCGAGCACAACATCTTTTTCGAGCAGTCCGTTGGGACCGATAGTGCCAACGTCGTGTCCGCCGTGGCCAGGGTCAATTACGATTTTGCCGATCTTGAGGCCTAGCGCGCGGATTAAGGAACGATCTCCGGAGGCGGTGGGACGTGCTTCGCGAGCTTCCAATCGCAAATCGGAAGTATCTGAAGCAACGGAAGCGTGTGTTTTCTTGCGGCGGGAAGGGGACTTTGAGCTAAGCGGATCTGATTTCGCCGGCTTGGTCCCATCGCTGTCCGCGGTGCTGTCGGTGTCTTCGGAGTTCACCTCCGGACGAAGTTTTTCAGGAGTAAGGGCGGCGACTTTCGTTGGAGCTTTATCTTCCGCCTCCACAATCGTCTTCGGAATTCTAAGGCTGGAACCTTTCACGGCAACGGTGGTTTTGATTACGCCAACCCCGTTCGCGGGATTCGCCGCGTCGGGTGGTTTCGCGGCAGCCATCTCGGAGTCGGTGGGCAGATCGGTCTCAACGCCGGACTTCGAGAAATGAACTGAATTCTTGACCGGCTTCTGCTCGGTCTTTACGGCGGTTGCGCCGGCTACCTTGGTGGTTCGATTTGGCTCGGCGTCCGCAGGATCGTTGTCTGCTGGAGGCAAAGACGGTCTTGCTGATTCAGCATCCGCCGTTAAAGAGGTGTCGGAACGCGTAGCGTCGCTGCCCGAGTTGGCTTTCGCGAGGTAGGTGCCACGTTTCTGCTTGCCGTGAATGTCGATGATGATGCGGTATGGATCAGGCAACAGAAACGCGTCATAGCTGGCTAGATCGTCGACTTCCAGAACAATTCGGGTACGGCCGGGCTGAAATTCGGCGACCCGAATCTTCTTCAGGAATCCGTCGTCCACATCGAAGGTCTTGCCGACGAGCGTGGATGCCAGCCGGGTGTCGCGGAGGTCAAAGAAAATACGGTCAGGATGCGAGATGCGCTGCGAACCGAATTTTACTTCCTGCTCGACGTCGATGGCGACGCGAGTGTAATCGGGTGTTGACCAGTGGCGAACGCCAGTGACGCGCGGCAGGCTGCTACGGCGAACATTCTCGGCACTGGCGGGTTCAGTCGTCCGTCCTGTGAGGGTACTTTCGTCCGGGTTGCCGTTTACAGGGGGAGCGGGCGAGGCTGGATTGGCACTCGAAGGCCGCCGCTTGCTTGCCACTTTTTGCGGCATCCGTTCCATCTCATCCGCCGCGTCGTCGATTTCTCTTACCGCCGCGCGGGCATCGTCGGCTAAGTGATTGCGTGGATAACGCCGGGCAAAATCTTCGAAGGTAGAGCGAGCTTCCTCCGGATCGTTGAGATCGTCTTTGTAGATCTCAGCGATGGTAAAGAGGGCGTCAAAGCGGTATTTGCTGCCAGGATATTCCTTCCGCAGGAAGCGATATTGTTCGACAGCCCCACGCAAGATCTTGTTGTCGTCGAAACGGCGCCCCATTTCGACCATCAGTTCGGCGGTAGCCACTACGCTCGGGTCGGCTTTGGAAGACGCGGGAGAGCCGAAGTAAACGCGGCGATAGGAATCGATGACGCGCTGGTATTCGTGGCGAGTGCGCTCGGCGAGCGGGCGGCCGTTCAGAGCTTCGCGCATCCGTTCAGCTTTTGAGAATTGCTGATGCGCCCATGAGTCATCGTGGCGAACGCGGGCCGAGGCGGAAACCAAGGGCAGCAAGGCGAGGAGCAGCGCCGTGCTGAGGCGAAAAGTGCGCCCGCCTCGAATTAGGGTAGAAGAAGCCTGGGTCTTCACAAAATCCTGTTACTCAATCTTGGCGGAAACTGGCCTGTCGGCTCAGCCCATGCATAGGGCATACTTCGTCCAAGAATGACAGTTCTTTAGCGATACCCCACAGTGACAACCCGGATTCGTCATCGAAGTTGCTGCGAAACTCCAGCGGTCTTCCAAAACCGGTCCTAGTCCAAACGGAAGCAATCGCGACCACGACGAACGCTCGTTCTAGTCGGTGTTGCTCATGGTAAGTACGCCCTGTGCATCCCGTTGCACACGAACAGGTTCGCGCGACGCGCGTTCCATCGAAGTGGCCAAAGACGAATTGCCCATCAGCGAGGTTCCTGGCACGCCGCCGTTATATAGACTCGTGATCCGCCGAACGTAGTTCTGCGTCTCCCGGAAGTGTGGAACTCCGGCGCTGCGAGCGACGGCTCCGGCTCCGGCGTTATAGGCGGCTAGACTGAGTTGAACGTTCCCCCCATAGTTATCCAATAGTTTTCTTAGATGCCGAACCCCGGCATCTACGTTCTGGGCGGGATCAAAAGGATTGGAGACATTGAGTGAGCGGGCTGTCGACGGCATGAGCTGCATCAGGCCCATCGCGCCTTTACTGGAGACAGCATTGGGATTGAAATTCGATTCGACCTTCACGACGGAACGGACCAGGCTCGGATCCACATTGTGACGAGACGCTGCCTCGTCGATTGCGCTATCGATATCTTTTTGGGAAAAACCACGATTCATGCTCTGGTGCGAATTGCCATCGAGGTAGGTGCTTACTTCGGAAGCCGCTGAGCGCGCGGCACGCATCATGGCCCCATTGGTTGGGACCGGCTTAAAACGATGCTCGGTAGCGCTCCAATACTCGAGCCGGGACCGGTTCGTGGTGCAAGTGCTTGAGCGGGAAGGAGTCGAAGCTTCATCACCGTTGACGTAGATAGTGCGACCGACTTCGTCGGTGCTGGCCGTGATCGCTCCCAAATGCGACGTTGGTTGCGCATACGCCGAAGTTGAAGAAAACGGTGGGAAAAGAAAGGAGGTCACGGTTAGGGCGATCATCAGAGCGAATTGCAGGCGTTTAGACATATGGGTACAACATCGGCCAAAAGACACACTTACTTAAGGGCCAACCAACCCAAGCACACCTGCCAAAGAATCAGAACCAGAGTAACGACAGTATAGGGTGGGCCGCGGGTGGGTAGCAATCTATCCAAAGGGTGTAGAACCACTGGAGTAATCGATTTAAATCACTGAAAACAATGTGTTTTATCCTGCTCGGTTCGTTGGTGCACCAGCAAAACTTCATCCAAGTAAGATTACTAAGGCAAACCATGGGTGAAGTTCAGCAACAGAGTTGAGCTCGACGATCCTAATATGACCGAGGTGTCCGATTGAATTCAGAAGGTCTGCGCAAGCTTTTCGACGAAGTCCGAAGGAAACGGCTTTCACCCGACGAGGCGGTGGAGCGGCTGCGCCATCTTCCGTTCGAGGATCTCGGCTTCGCGAAGGTGGACCACCATCGCGCACTGCGGCAAGGGATGCCGGAGGTGATTTTCTCGCAAGGGAAAACACCGAACCAGGTTGCGGACATATTCCAGCGATTGGCCGTTCATGGCGGAAACGTGCTGGCTACGCGAGCGACTGAAGAACAGTACGCGGCGGTATCTGAAACCACGCCCGAGGCGGAGTATCGGACACTCGGACGGGCGATCGTCCTGAAGCGCGATCGAAAACGGTATGGCAAAGGCCTGATCGCGGTGGTGTCTGCGGGAACCAGTGACATCCCGGTGGCTGAGGAGGCGGTAACGACAGCAGAACTAATGGGGAACACGGTACAGCATATTTACGATGTAGGAGTTGCCGGGATCCATCGTTTGCTGGCACACCGGGAAGAACTGGGAAAGGCGCGAGTGATAGTGGTCTGCGCGGGAATGGAAGGCGCGCTTCCGAGCGTGGTCGGAGGACTAGTGGGGGTTCCTGTGATTGCGGTTCCGACTAGCGTCGGCTATGGAGCGGCATTTGAGGGACTGGCGGCGTTGCTGGGCATGATGAACTCCTGCGCCTCAAACGTAAGCGTCGTCAACATCGACAACGGTTTCGGAGCAGGCTATGTCGCTTCGCTTATCAACCGGCGTTGAGGGCATCGTTTCGTGATCGAGTTCTTCTTTAAAAAGCATTCCTGTGTCCTTCGAACCGACGGCGACGTAATAAACTACTAAGAGAGAAATGCTCAATGCGAAAGATCCTCGCCTTGCCGGGCGGGTAGCGTTTCAATATCCCAATTTTGTCTCCTACACGTTCGCGCGCTTTTTCATCGTGGTTGCGCTCGAGATGCAGTCGGTCGCGGTGGCGTGGCAGGTTTACGAAATCACGCGGCGGCCGCTTGATCTGGGATACGTCGGACTGGCGCAGTTTGCTCCAGGCTTTGTCTTGTTTCTGTTTGCTGGACACGCTGCTGACATTTTCGATCGCCGCAAACTGCTGATGTGGTGTTATGCGGGATTCGGGCTTTGTTCGGCCCTGCTGCTGGCGATTAGTTGGCGGGCACCTCATTCGGTACATGCCATCTACGCCGTTCTGGTGTTGCTGGGAGTGTTTCGCAGTTTCAGTTTCCCAGTGAGCCGCGCCTTGCTGCCGCAATTGGTGCCGGAGGAGCATTTCTCGAACGCGGTTGCGTGGAACGCCAGTACGTTTCAGATCGCGACCATTGCGGGCCCGGCTGTCGGGGGGATTGCCTACGCGGCATTCCACGGGCCGCATACGGTTTATGCCCTCGCTTTAACCGTATCTGTGATCTCCTCAGGGCTTACATTCCGAATCCACCCGCTGGCAGCGTCGCGAGAGAAGCAACCTGCCGAGAAAGCGCCGATCAGCCTGCGTACGGTGCTGGCAGGCTTTCACTTTATATGGGAGAAGAAACTAATTTTGGGTTCTATCTCGCTCGATATGTTCGCGGTGTTGTTAGGCGGAGCGGTCGCGCTGCTGCCGGTTTATGCCCGAGAGATTCTGCACACCGGTCCCTGGGGACTTGGATTGCTGCGCAGTGCTCCCGGCGTAGGTGCTGCGCTGATGGCGATCGTCGTGGCACATCGCCCGATCCGCCGTCGCTCAGGGCTGACCATGCTCTTTGCGGTCGCGGCGTTCGGCATTATGACGATCCTATTCGGACTCTCGCACAGCCTGATTCTGTCGCTGATCGCCCTGTTTTTGCTGGGCGCCAGCGATATGGTGAGTGTCATCATCCGCGCTACGTTGGTGCAAGTCGCGACTCCAGATGAAATGCGCGGCAGAGTGAGCGCGGTGGACATGATGTTTATCGGGGTTTCGAACGAACTGGGAGAATTCGAATCGGGCCTGACCGCGCAATGGTTCGGGACCGTTCCAGCGGTGGTGTTAGGAGGAGTTGGCACGCTGCTGATTATCGCGACTTGGGCATGGTTGTTTCCGGAGTTGAGACAGGCGGATCAGCTCACGGTGACAGAACTGATGCCGAAGTAGGTCGTCGTTTTGTTAGTGGCTGGGTTACTGCGCTAATCACGTGGAAAACAGGTAGTGAGAGACGATCCACTCCTGGCCTTTACGGTACCCCCAAAGCTCAGCGCAGGCCATGAAAAAGACGCGCCAGCGCACCAACCAGCGGAGGGCCTCGAATCTTGCCGTGCGGGAAGAAAGCCCTTTGGCGTAGGTCTCGACGAAGAGAACAAGGACCTCGGCGCGGTGCAAGTCCATATTCATTAGCCAGGCTTCAGCCGTTTTCTGATAGTGGGTACCGTCAAGTTGCCAGTGCTGCTGCACCCGCAAATCGCGTTGGAAATACAGGAGCAGATCATCGCTCGGCATAATGCCGCCGGTGAAGAAATGCCGCGCCATCCAGTCGCTGTCATCGCGAATTTCGAAAGGATAAGCGAAGCGGAGGTGACTGAAGATGTGTACGAAGAGCTTCGCGTCGGGCTGCATCCACGAGGCGATGCGAGCGAGCAGGTGCTCATAGTTGCGCATGTGTTCGAACATCTCAACGGAGACGACGCGATCGAATTTTCCTTGAGGCTGGAATACGTTCATATCGGCGGTGACGATCTGCAGATTGCGGAGGCCGCGAGCAGCGGCTCGTGCGTTGATGCAGGCCTTTTGGGATGTGGAATTCGACACTGCGATGAACTGACTGCGTGGAAAGAGCTCGGCCATGTAGAGCGAGAGAGAACCCCAGCCGCAACCCAGTTCCAAGACGCGTTGCCCATCTGCGAGGTCTGCTCGTTCGACGGTGAGGGCCAGCATGGTCTCTTCGGCTTGATCGAGAGTGCTCGTTCCTGCCAGCCAGAGCCCGGAGCTGTACTTTCTATGCTTGCCCAGGACCAACTCGAAAAAACGGGCGGGAACCTCATAATGTTGCGCATTGGCGGCACAGGTTTCGAGAGCAATCGGACTTGCCTTCAATTGCGCGATCAAGGACATGAGATGCGCTTGCTGTTGTTCCGACGACCCCCGGTCTTCCTCTCGAAGGCGCTGACGGAGCAAACGGCGAATGCCGAGACGGATGATGCGGTCAGGAATCAAGTCGCGTTCGAGCAAGACTAAAGGCCAGGGGGAGCGCCCGGCCTCGGCGGACGTGGGCCGCGCGCCTTCGTGAGTGTTGTTCATTCGAGCTATGAGATTCAATGGTTCGCTCCTACAGCGGCGGGCGATTTCTTGAACCATGGGACAAATGCGCTGGTGGTCTGTTGGTAGTGGCGATAGGCTTCGCCTTTGCTGCGTAACGCTTGAGCTTCGGTCGCGGGAATCCCCGTGACGCGGAAGAGCAGATAGAACATGAGCAAGGGGCAGAGGATCGCGATCCAGCCATAGGCCGAGGCCAGTGCAAAGAGCGCCCAAGCCACCCACACCAGCCACTCGAAGAAATAATTGGGGTGCCGGGAATAATTCCACAATCCGCGCTGGCAAACTTGCCCTTGCCGGAATGGATCACGTTTAAAAGCCGCTAACTGGGCGTCGGCCAGTGCTTCGCCCGACAACGCAACGAGCCATAGTGCGAAGCCTGCATGTTCGAATGCGGAAAGTACCGGCGTTGGATTGACAGCGGCCAGTAGAAACGGGATAGACAGAAATACATCCAGCAGCGCTTGAAATTCAAAAAATGCCAGAAACTTGAATTCGACGTGGTCTTTCCATTGGCGACGTAGTTCCTGATAACGGCCTTCTTCGGGCTGACCGAGGATGCGAAGCAGGAGATGAAGTCCGAGGCGGATACCCCACACCCCGACCATTGCTGCAAGCAACCACCGGCGCCATACATAACCGGATCCGATCAGGGCGTAGGTCACAGCCAACAACGGCAGACCAAATGCCCACCCCGGGTCGACAAAGCTTGCGTTGGCCGTGCGGAGGTGAACCAACCACAAGAGAAACATCATCGTCATCACGATGAGGGCGCCCGGCGCTACGAGATGGAAGATTGCGATTGGCACAAGGAATCAGATGCCGCTGAGAGAACGGTTGCCTAAGGTCGAGGAATTTGCGACATGTCGCAAAGCCCGCGATAAGAGAAAGTTAAGGAGCAAAATTGCGGGAGGAGCGAGCAACAACCAGGCGAAAATCCCATGAAGCGCAGCCCGCCACAGGGTGGCGATAGCGTGAGGCAGGTTGGCGCGGGCCATCGCCAACATCTGCGCCACAGAGAGCTGCAAAGGTGTGGCACGAACCAACTTCTCGCCGATTCGTATGAATGGCAAAAGAAAGAAGATTTGCAAGGGATATACCAGATAATTAACTAGCTGAATCGATGGCAGGTTCAAGCGAAAGAAGAACGCCGCGGCAGCGCAGAGGATAGTAGTCGAGCCAAGCACGGGAAAGACACCGAGAGCGATGCCAAATGAGAGGCTGAGAGCAATTTTTTCGGGAGTGATCCCCTGTAGCAGTAGCGCTCTGACGGGTGCAAGCATGCGGCGATCGAAGAACCCCTGCGTCATGACCGGCTTCTCAGAAGAAGATCGGATAGCGGCTGTTCGGCTCTCAGTCGGAAAAGCTGGATGAGAACGTAGCCGGACATGGCAATATTGCCGAGCGACATGATGAGGACGAACCAGAGCGTCCGGGCGGCGATTGTCCGCTCTTTGAAGCAGACCCAGACAAAGAACGTGAGAAATCCGAAATAAGCGTCAAAGAGCGTGGCCACCGCCCACGGACTGCCATTCCAGCTAAACTCCATGGGCGCCAGCCACAGGGGCTTGTGGAGGCTGACGTAGGCGGTCATTCCGACCATCCAAAGGAAAATGCCCGCGAAGATGATTTTCAGTAGCAATTTCATATTTGTCGAGTGCGCGGATCGCGTGTCGGGGTCTCTTCTAATAGTACGGCGAAGCGCAGGCTTGCGGATTGGCGGTTGCATCTTCCTTACACTCTCGTTCCCAACGCTGCCAATTGATGTTCGAGTGCGGAGTAGTTGTCCAGGATGAGCCAGCGCCCCCCCACGAGTCCTTCCGCAAGACGGATTTCCGAAGGTCCTCCCAACCAGAGGGAGGTCGCCCGGGGTAGTTTGTGGCTGATCTGATTGAGTTCCGCAACCGTGTCGGAGCCTGGAGTGACGGAGACACTAAGCAGGACAGCGTCTGCATCGGTTCTTCGGGCGGCCAGGACGATATCCGCCGCAGGCAGGTCGGTCCCCAGATAGAAAACACCCAAGCCCGCGACTACGGTCAGCATAGCGGCGGCCAGGATGGGAAACTCGTGGCGTTCGTTCCGGGGAGTCGCGAGCAAGACGCGGGCGGGTGGATCCGAGCGCGAATAGGTTCGCAGTAACGAGGTGAGCAGACTACTGAGTTGCCGGGTCAGAATGTGTTCTTGGGCAATGGACGATTTTCCTTCATGCCAGCGCTGTCCTACGCTATGCATCAGAGGAAGTGCGACTTGATGAATGAAGTCGCTGGGGCTGGGAATGGAGACCGCGAGACGGTTGATTTCGCGATCAGTCCCGGCGTAATCGAAACGTTCGAGCGCACGAAAAACCGGCGTGAGTATATCGGTGGTCTCTTTCGCCTTCGAAATCGATCCTTCGCCCAGCGCAGCACTCTTGTCGAGTAGCCCGCGCAGTTGGCGGTCGGCCATTTTGGACGCGAGGCCGATGGAATGACCCTGATTCACGACGCGGCGAAGCAAGAGCAACCTGTTGATCTGCTCCTCCGAATAAACTCGGCGGCCAGCGGCGCGCTGAGGGACAACTACGCGATAACGCCGTTCCCAAGCCCGCAGGGTGTCAAGCGGAATACCAGTGAGTTTAGCCACAGCGCTGATTGGGTAGAGGTCGGCCACGAATCTGGAGCGTAGCATCGGTGGCGGAGTGTGTCAAAGGAATATCATGGACAAACCATTGACAACCAACGACCCGACTAGTAGAAGAGAAGCTGGTATACATAGCGATAAGGAAATCCGGTGGGCTGGTATCAATCGTACTCGCACGTGAAGGTTTCCGGTCTGGCCTCGGTCGGCGGGGACCCCAAGAAACTCTGTGATCAAGCAACTACGCAGTTATAGTTTCGGGACGGTCGTTCCTTTCTTGCTTTTGCATGCAGGTTGCGCTGCTGTGTTCTTCATTCCGTTCCGCTGGTCGTTGGTCGGCGGCATGTTTGCGACGTATGTGGTGAGGATGTTCGGCATCACCGCTGGATATCACCGTTATTTCAGTCATCGAACCTACAAGCTTGGACGGTGTTGGCAGTTTCTTCTGGCATTTCTGGCAGAGAGTTCGGGGCAGAAGGGCGTCTTGTGGTGGGCCGCTCACCATCGCTTTCACCACCAGCACGCTGACGAAGAGAAAGATATCCACTCGCCGGGCCAGCGCGGTTTCTGGTGGGCACATGTGGGATGGGTCCTGTCCAACGACTATGACGGATACGATCCGCGGCTCATTCAAGACTTCAGCAAGTTTTCTGAACTGCGATGGTTGGACAAACATTATGTGGTTCCTCCGATCGTCTTAGGCGGCACCTTATACCTGATCGGCGGATGGGAAGCGTTTGTTTGGGGATTCTTAGTCTCGACCGTATTGCTGTTTCACGGGACGTTCACGATCAATTCGCTGGCGCATCTCTGGGGATCGCGGCGCTTTGATACTCCGGACGACAGCCGGAATAATTTTGTGTTAGCCCTCATCACGCTGGGAGAGGGATGGCACAACAATCATCACAAGTTCATGTATGCCTGCCAGCAGGGGATCCGTTGGTGGGAAGTAGATGTCACTTTCTATGCGCTGAAGGTCCTAAGTTGGCTGGGAATCGCCAAAGAGCTGCGAGCCATTCGGTTGCCGCTTTCGGAAGGTGAGGCAAGATGAGCCGAATTGCGGTGATTGGTGCGGGGATTTCGGGCATGGCGACGGGTTATCTGTTGAGCAAGAAGCATGAAGTCTGGCTCTTCGAAAGGGAGGACCGGCTGGGCGGTCATACCCACACGCACACGATCGAAACCACTTGCGGAGCGCTGCCGATCGACACCGGTTTTATTGTTCACAACGACCGAACCTATCCGAATCTCGTTCGATTGTTCGGCGAGCTGGGGATCGAGCGGCAGGCCAGTGATATGTCATTCGGCGTGTCTTGTCGTCAGAGCCAATTCGAATACAGTACGCGCGGGCTGCGCGGACTTTTTGCGAACCGGCGCAATTTGTATCGGTGGGGACACTACCAGTTTCTCGCCGAGATCATGCGCTTCAACCGGGAGGCGCGGAAATTGCTGCAGAATCCCGCGAGCGCCGGAATCACCTTACGAGATTATCTGAGGGCGCACGGTTTTAAGGGAGACTTCACGCGCTATTACCTGCATCCGATGGCGGCGGCGGTATGGTCCACTTCGCTGGAGGAGATCGAAGATTTTCCCGCTTTCACGCTGATTCGGTTCTTCGAAAACCACGGGTTTCTCGGGTTGACGACCCAGGCACAGTGGTACGTCGTGAAGGGTGGAAGTAGCACGTACATCCCGCCGCTTACCTCGCCGTATCGGGAGCGGATACGGTTGGGAGCAAAGATCGATCGAGTGAGCAGGAGCGCGACGGAAGCGACGATCGAGTTCGAGGACGGTGCGCCCGAACATTTCGACGAGGTGGTATTTGCTTGTCACGCTCCCCAGGCTCTGCAGCTACTGGCGGACGCAACGCCAGCCGAGCGGCAAGTGCTCGATAGTTTTCGCACCAGCCGGAACCACACGATCTTGCACACGGACTCGCGCATGTTGCCGCGGCAACCCGCAGCGCGTGCGTCGTGGAACTACCATGTGGGCGATAGCGCGGAGCGCGGCAATGAGTCTGGGCGGAGGGAAGCGACGCTGACCTATCACATGAACCGTCTGCAGAACCTGCCCACACCCGAAGACTATTGTGTCACGTTGAACGATACGCAATCCGTGGATGAGGGACGCATACTGCGCGAGATGACCTATTTTCACCCGCTTTATACGTTGGAGTCAGTTCGGGCGCAAGCACGCTGGTCCGAAATCAGCGGGCTTCACCGCACCCATTTCTGTGGCGCGTACTGGTTTTACGGCTTTCACGAAGACGGACTTAACTCAGCGATTCGTGTAGCGGAGAAACTTGGCGTCCCTTGGGAAGCGGCGGTTTGATGGAATCCGCGATCTACACCGGTAGCTTGCGCCACCGCAGGATGAGTCCCGTGCGCCATGATTTCGCCTACTCGTTGTTCATGGCGTTTATGGACATCGACCGGCTGGAGGAACTGATGAGAATTTCGCCATTGGCCGGATATAACCGAAGCAGGTGGGTTTCCTTTCAGGAGCGCGATCACTTCGGGGATCCGGAAAACAGTCTGCGCCAGCGCCTGGTGCAGGATGCGCAGCAACGGGGCTTGGAGCCGCCGGAAGGCCGGATTTTTCTGCTAACCCATCTTCGCTACCTTGGCTATAACTTCAACCCGGTCTCTTTCTTCTATTGCTACGACCGCGAGGAACGGTTGCAGATGGTGTTGGCTGAGGTCAATAACACATTTGGAGAGACACAGAATTACTGGCTGACGCAAAAGGTCGAGCGCCCGGCCGGAGAGAACAAGAAATACCGTTTTCCTAAGAGTTTTCATGTGTCGCCATTTATGAAACAAAAGCAAGAATATGAGTGGTCGTTCACGCCACCCGGCCAACAACTTATCGCGCAAAGCGTCAGCTACGAGGACGGGCGGGAAGTTTTCGATTCCACACTGAAACTGCAACGCAGAGAGTGGTCGCGGGCTGAGCTGCACAGCGCCTTGCTTCGCTTTCCCTGGATGACCGCCAAGGTGATTGCCGCCATTCATTGGCAGGCGTTGCGGCTCCTGGTGAAGCGCGTTCCAGTGGTGGCCCATCCGGGGCCGGACCATTTTCAAAGAGCGACTGTACAGCATATGGGAGCGTCATGGCGGGCAGAATAGCGGCGAGGACAACCAAAAAAATCGCAAAGAAAATATTCCTGAAGACTCTCGAAGGTTTGCGCGGTGGCAGCCTGGAAGTGATTTGTGCGGACGCTACGCATCGTTTTGGCATGGCGCCCCTCGATCAAGGAATCGGCGCCGATCAATCGGCTGCAGGCATCGAAAAAGATGCTCTCCACGCCGTGGTGGCGGTGCACGATGAACGCTTTTTCCGGCACGCATTGTTGGCGGGCGATATCGGGGTCGGTGAAGCGTACATGAGCGGCGACTGGTCGACACCGGATTTGGTAGAGGTGGTTCGCCTGGCGGTCCGCAATATGGATCAACTGGATCACAGCAACAGGGTGTTCACCGCATTGCGCAGAATGGCTGATTGGTTTGAGCATCGTGGCAACAGCAACACAGAGGCTGGCAGCCGGCGCAACATCGCGTATCACTACGACCTGGGCAACGATTTCTACCGCCTCTTCTTGGACCGCAGCCTGACCTACTCCTGTGCTTATTACGAGAACTCGGACGATAGCCTGGAGAAAGCCCAAACTCAAAAATACGACCGGATCTGCCGGAAACTGGGCTTGGGAAAGCGAGACCATGTTCTGGAAATCGGAACTGGGTGGGGAGGCTTTGCCGTTTATGCCGCCGAAACCTACGGTTGCCGCGTGACCACGACGACCATCAGCCAGCAGCAGCACGATTACGCGCAGATCTTGTTTTCGCGAAGCCGAGCCGAAGAGCGCATTCAGTTGCTCTTCGAGGATTACCGCAGGCTAAGCGGGCGGTACGACAAGATTGTGAGCATCGAAATGTTCGAAGCTGTCGGCTACGAGCATTATGACGACTTTTTTGGAGCTTGTGAGCGCCTGCTGAAGCCGGACGGCAGCATGTTGCTGCAGACGATTACGATCCAGGAAGCGAAGTTTGAACAATACAGAAAGCAGAGTGATTGGATCAAGAAACACATCTTTCCAGGAGCAGAATTGGCTTCGGTAATGGGAATTCAGAAGTCGCTGGCACGAGCAACGGGCATGCAGTTGTTCCAGTTGGAGGACATCGGAATGCACTATGTCCTAACGCTGAAGGAATGGCGGCGTCGTTTTCTGGATCAAATCCCCGAGGTCCGCGAACTAGGATTCGACGAGCGCTTCGTGCGGATGTGGGATTACTACCTGGCTTATTGTGAGGGTGCGTTTCGCGAACGGTACATCAGTAACGTGCAACTGGCAATCGGAAAGGCGTCGAGCGCGAGTCGCTTCACCAATGAACCGGAGATGGAATCATCCGGGCGGGAAAGGTCATAAATCATGTTTCGAATCTTGATCGTGGCAATTTTGGCGGTGACTGTCGTGTTTGGAGCGCTGCGCGCCCTTGCTGCGTCGGTTCCGGCAGTGGGAAGCGTAGCGCCGGGATTCTCACTTCTATCGCAGGAAGGAAAATCTGTGAGCCTGAACGACTACCGTGGAAAGTGGGTCGTGCTGTACTTCTATCCCAAAGATTTTACGAGCGGATGCACCATCGAGGCGCACAACTTTCAACGTGATCAGGCGCAGTATCAGGAGAAAGACGCAGTGGTGCTGGGCGTGAGCGTGGATAGCGCCGATTCGCACAAGGAGTTCTGCACAAAAGAGGGGTTGAACTTCAAGCTGCTCTCGGATAGTGACCACAAAGTTTCGAGCGCGTATGGTTCGCTGACGAATCTGGGTTTCGTGCGGTTTGCCGCGAGACATACTTTCATCATCGATCCAGAAGGCAAGATTCTGAAGGTATTCACCGAAGTCAATGCTAACAAGCATAGTGAAGAAGTTCTGACTGCTCTTACCGACCTGCAAAAGCAGCGTTTGTCCTCACGATAAAGATCATCGCGAATCGCCTTGGAAAGCACATGAAATATGACGCCATTCTCGTGACTTCGTTCGGCGGCCCGGAAGGACCCGAGGATGTGATGCCATTCCTGGAAAATGTTTTGCGAGGCAAGAACGTCCCTCGCGAACGGATGCTGGAAGTGGCCAAACACTATTACCACTTCGGGGGCAAGAGTCCGATCAACGACCAAAATCGGCAGTTGATTGCGGCGCTCGAAGCGGAATTGTTACAGCACGGTCCGCACCTTCCGATTTATTGGGGGAACCGTAACTGGCTCCCCATGCTAGCCGATACGCTGAAGCGGATGAAGGCCGATGGCGTGCAACGGGCGCTGGCGTTCGTGACGTCCGCGTACAGTTCCTACTCGAGTTGCCGACAGTACCGGGAGGATATCGCACGGGCGCAAAGCGCGGCGGGCGAGGGTGCGCCCGTGGTGGATAAGATTCGCGCGTTCCACAATCATCCGGGTTTTGTTGAGGCGGTGGTGGATCGCGTGCAAAATGCGCTGGCGAAATTTCCCAATGAGCGGCAGGAGGCAGTGCAACTGGTTTACACGGCGCATAGCATTCCGATGGGGATGGCGCAGGGGTGCGACTACGAAAAGCAACTCCGGGAGACCGGTCGACTTGTCGCGGATTGCTTAGGACGCAAGGATTGGGAACTGGTTTATCAGAGCCGCAGCGGACCTGCTTCTCAGCCCTGGCTGGAGCCGGATATTCTCGATTATTTGCGCGAGGTCAAAAGGCACGGAAAAACGGATGTAGTGATCGCGCCGATCGGCTTTGTGTCCGATCATATGGAAATTCTTTTCGATCTGGATACGCAGGCGCGCGAGTTGTGTGAGGAATTGGGCCTGCAAATGGAGCGAGCGGAGACGGCGGGAACACACCCCAGATTTATACGCATGGTGCGCGAGTTGATTTGTGAACGCTTGAATGAAAACCAGCCGAGGCTCGTGCTTGGCGGACTTGGGGTTCGTCCTGACTTCTGCCCGATGGACTGCTGTCCCACGCCACGGCGAGCTTAGTGGTTTAGATAACTGGCATTCGGGAACAATTCCATGCGAATCGAATCGATCGACAATTTAAAGCGGAGCAGTTAACAGATACGAGCGGAACAAGCCTGATATATTTGTCTCGCAGTGATCGCGGGCCGTTCTTTCGCAAAGCTTATTTGAGGTGATCTCGATGAAAGTTTGCAACTCGATATTTGTTATCTTAATAAGTGTCGCGTTTTGCCAGGTTGCCATGTCTGCAGATAGATCTCATTCCGTGACAAAAGAAGCGTTTGGTTCGGTGGAGGAGGGTCCCGTCGAACTGTATACGTTGACCAATAAGCACGGGATGGAAGTGCGCGCCACGAATTTCGGTGGCATCATTGTCTCGATTAAAGTGCCGGACAAGGCGGGTCATTTCGATGATGTCACATTAGGCTTCGACAAGCTGGACGGATATCTGGTGAATAATCCTCACTTTGGCGCGCTTATCGGGCGATACGCAAATCGCATTGGGGGCGCGAAGTTCATCCTGGATGGCGTGCAATACAAACTCGCTCCAAACGATGGGCCGAATACTCTGCACGGTGGCATCAAGGGCTTCGACAAACATCTGTGGAGTGTCGCGACGTTTAAGACTGAGAAGAGCGTCGGATTAATTTTTACCCGCGTGAGTCCTGACGGCGAAGAGGGTTTTCCTGGCAATCTGAGTGCGAAAGTGAAGTACACTCTCACCGACGAAAACACGTTAGTTTTCGATTACGAGGCGACGACGGACAAGGCTACGCCCGTCAACTTGACGCAGCATTCCTACTTTAATCTGGCGGGAGACGGTCACGGAAATATTCTGGGGCATGAGCTTACGCTCAATGCTGATCGATTTACTCCCGTCGACAAAACGTTGATTCCGACGGGAGAACTTCGGCCCGTCGCGGGCACACCCTTGGACTTCAGCAAGACGACAACAGTCGGGGCCCGAATCGATGACAAATATGAGCAAATGGTGCTGGCGCGCGGGTATGATCACAATTTCGTAATCAATCGAACTGGAGCTGGGCTAATGTGGGCGGCGCGAATGCATGATCCGCAGAGCGGACGTACGCTTGAGGTTTCGACTACGGAGCCTGGAATGCAGTTTTATTCCGGCAATTTTCTCGACGGGACGATTACGGGTAAAGACGGGCACGTTTACCAACAGCGGGATGGATTTGCGTTCGAGTCACAGCATTTCCCCGACTCGCCAAACCATCCGGAATTCCCTTCGACAATATTGCGGCCGGGGAAAGTCTATCGGTCGCAAACAATATATAAGTTTTCGGTTGAGAAGTAACGACTGCGATTGGCCGAAAAGCCGATGTGGAGCGGAACCTTTAGTTTGTGTGGTCTTGTCGATTCCGGGACAATTCGCGGGAAGCTTACTGGGCGGCGGGAATCGATTTGGCGACGCCTTCCTGCGTAGGAGGCAGTGCTTCCGGCAGGGGGAAGGCGAAAGAAATTGCGGTGCCCGTGCCGTTGGACTGAATGTCCATAACTCCTTCGAATTGGCGTATGCGCTCGCGCATCCCTCGGATTCCAACGCCGGAACCCTGAGACTGGATCTTAGCCAGTTTTTCCGGCGAAATTCCCTTACCTTGATCTCGGATCTGGATTGATACGTTCTTGCTGGAGCGCAACAGAGTGATGGCCGCGCTCTTACTGTCGCTGTGGCGATGGATATTCGTGAGGCATTCCTGCACGAGACGAAATAGTACCAATTCCATCTCGCGTGGAAGTCTGCCGAAGTCTTCGGGAATTTCGAGCCGAATATTTAAGCCGCTGCGCTCCGCCAATCCTTCTGTATACCAGCCGAGAGCTTCGGAGAGGCCAACTTCATCGAGGAGCGGGGGATGCAACAAGTAGGACATGGTGCGGATTTCCTGGCTGAGTTGTTGCACGAGTTGTTGACTGTCATTCGCTTCTTTGATAACGGGAGAGGCATTCTCAGCAGCGCGTTGAGCGATGCGGGAGAGATTGATACCGAGAGCCGTCAGAAGTTGGCCGGCGCTGTCGTGTAGTTCGCGCGCGATACGACGACGCTCTTCGTCCTGTGCTTGCATAAGGCGCCCGGAAAGATCCCGGAGTTGTTCGGACTGTTGGATCACCTCGACCGTTCGTTGCTCAAGTTCGCTGGTTCGCACGCGGACTTCGGCGTCGAGTGTTTCCGCGAGCATTCGATACTTTTCCTCCGCCCGTTTCAGTTCGGTGATGTCCACACCGGTAGGGTGAAGAAACAGTATCTTGCCTTGGTCGTCGAGGATGGGGTGGAGTCCGAAATCCACAACACGCTCTGTGCCGTCAGCCCAGTGATAGGTCAGAATCTCCTGATAGGGAATTCCTTGGGCGGCTTTCTCGGTTGCGGCTTTGATTTTGGCTTGCGCGGCGGGCGAAAAACGCCACCATCCACACTCCCAGAAGTGGCGTCCTAGAACGTCTTCTTCGAGATAGCCGCAGGCCTGAAGGCAAAGTTGATTGGCATCCAGGACTAATCCGTCAGAGGACATAATGCCGGCGAAGACGGGAGTCTGCTCGAATACGGCGCGGAATTTTGCCGTCGCCGCGATCGACTCGGCCGTCAATTGCCGTTCACGCTCCTCAGTCTGCTTGCGGTCTGTGATGTCGAGGACGGTGCCGAGAATACATTGGGTCGAGCCATCCGCGCGAAGTTCGACTTGGCCAGTGAACTCAATCCAGCGGCAACTGCCGTCCTTGCGGTAGATACGCCCCTGGGTAAAGAGGCGAGCGCCAGTTTGCAACGTATTAAGAAGGGCTTGGTGGAGGGTTTCCCGATCGTCGGGATGGACGATCTTGGTGGTGAACTCATGTTCGGTGAAGGGGCCATCCTCTCGAGTACGGCCGAACACTTCGAACATTCGATCGTTGTCCCATGTGGATCGGTCTCCCTCGGGATACCAATGCCAAATGCCGAGTTCGGCGGCCTCGGTGGCCAGACGCAGCCATTTTTCTGACTCTCGAACGGTTTCTCTAGCCTGTACCTGAGCCGTGATATCCCGGAAATAACAGACTACGCCGTGGCGACCCTCGGGAAGCGGGATGCGGTGAATCTGCCACTCAGTAACCCTATGGACTTGATCGCTCAAGCTTTGTTTGTTCCACTCAGGTTCGATATGTGAAACGCCGGTTTCAAGCGTGTGACGGAACTGTCCGAGGATTTCGTCCGCGTCGGGTTGGGACCAGCGATTGCGGATCCATTCATTCAAGTCGAGGCCGATGAAATCCGTAATGTTGCTAAACATTTGCAGAGCGGTCGGATTCATCGCGCGAAGCTTGAAGTCGGCGTCCACGAGATAGACGCCGAGAGGAGCCCGGTTGAGCAAGGTTTCGAATTGCGCCGTGCGCTGGCGCAGAGCCACTTCCGACTCTTCACGGATGCGCGCCATCTCAAGGTGAGTTTGCACGCGCGCCATCAGTTCTCGTGCGCTGAAGGGTTTGATGAGATAGTCGTCGGCACCCTGTTCCATACCTTCGACACGCGACTCTTCTCCAGCGCGGGCCGAGAGCAAAATAATGGGAAGAGTCCTGGTTTCGGGAGCCGATCGCAATTCGCGGAGCAGACCAAAACCATCAAGCCGGGGCATCATCACGTCGGTCAAGACTAACTTCGGAGGCCGCGCACGCACGGCATCCAGAGCGGCTAGTCCGTCTGGTACAGCTTCTACTCGATAGCGCTCTAACAAGAGGCGGGTCAGATATTGGCGCATGTCCGCATTGTCGTCCGCCACCAAAATGAGGGGACGATCAGCTGACGCGGCTTCGTCTTGCAGCGCCGGTACATAGGGAAGAGGCATCAATTCGTGCGCTGGAAGAGTTTCTTCTCCGACATCCGCCTGGCCGGTTTCGGGAAGCCAGCGCAGCGCCTCTTCGACAAAGGGCGAGGCACCGATTGCGGTCGAGGCCAGGCTGCGGCTTCCGTTGATCCGTTCCGGAGGAAGATGAGCGGTTCCGAACGGCACGCTCACGATGAAAGTGCTGCCTTGTCCATATACGCTTTCGACGAGCACCGTTCCGCCATGCAGTTTGACGAGTTCCAGAACTAGAGCGAGCCCAATGCCGCTGCCTTCGTGGGTGCGGCTCTTGGCATTCTCAATGCGATGGAAGCGATCAAAAAGACGGGGCAGTTCGTGTTCCGGTATTCCTACTCCGGTATCGCGTACGCGCAATTCGACGTCGCCACCGGACCGTCTAAGCGAAATTGATATTTTGCCGTCGAAGGTGAACTTGAAGGCATTGGAGACAAGATTGAGGACAATCTTCTCCCACATGCCGCGGTCTACGAAAACGGGTTCGCCCAGATTGGGACAATCGAGTTCGAGATCGAGTCCAGCCCTTTCCGTGGCCGAGCGAAAAACGCTAGCGAGATCGATTGTGAAGGCAGCGAGATCGGTGGGTTGATAGACCGCCTGCATGCGGCCGGCTTCGAGACGCGAGAAATCGAGCAGCGTATTGACTAACCGGAGCAGGCGCGTACCGTTGCGATTTACGAGTTCGAGTTGTCGCTTGGCAGCGGGCGACAAATCGGTATGGCTGCGGGCCAATAGTTCTTCCACCGGACCGAGCATCAGGGTAAGGGGAGTGCGAAATTCATGACTGACGTTGCTGAAAAATGCAGTTTTGGCCCGATCGATCTCGGCCAAAGCCTCGATCCGCTTTCTCTCTTCTTCGGCAGCTTGAGCGTTCTGAATGGCAGTCGCGATTTGGCCGGCGATCAATTCGTAGAAAGTTCGATATTCGACATCGAGTTTGCGGGCAGCGTTGACGCCTGCGATCAAAATCCCGAACAGCCCGCCCTCGCCCCGCGAGGTGACAGGCAGCACCACTGCTTGAGATAGGCGTTGCTGGGCCAAGCCGAGAGGCAGACCCTCGATATTATCGAGAGAGACCACTTTCGACTGAGCAGATCTCGCCACTTCACTCAACGGCCAAAGGCAGGCTGAGTCTTCAGCCGACAAGTCAATCGACTCGGGAGTAAGGGATTTGACTCCCGTGAGGATTCCGCAGGTTTGCTCCAGGCGCGCCTGATTGTCAGCGCCGTCGATGAGATAGAGCACCGCAAACGGGATGTCCTCAGGATTCTTGGTCAAAGTTGCGGCGACAGAGGCACAGGCGGCATCTGTGGTTTTTTGCAACAAGGCATTGGACGAGAGTTCCGAGAGCGTGCGGAGTCGGCGCGCGTTTATGACTTTGGGCGTGACCTCAGTGGTAGGACAGAACAGCCCGGCCACAGCACCCGACTCGTCGCGAATAGGGCTATAGGAGAATGAGTAATAGCTTTCCTCGATGAAATCGCCGCGGTTCATCAGGAAACGAACGTCGTCCTGGAATGAAGCCTCGCCTTTTTGGTAGACCTTCTCGATGAGCGGGCCGATGATATCCCAGATTTCGGGCCAAACTTCAATTGTAGGTTTCCCCAGTGCTCCAGGGTGTTTGGCGAGACTCAAAACCTGAATGTAGGCATCGTTGTAAAGAAAGACAGCATCTTTGCCCCAACCGATCCACATGGGATGGCGAGCGTTGAGGATGAGATTTACTGAAGTTTTCAAACTTTGCGGCCAGGTGTCGATCGGACCGAGGGAGGTCTGGGACCAGTCGCGACTTCCGATGAGTCGCCCCAACTCTCCGCCTCCCGCAAGCCACTCGGGTGTGGCTGTGCCTGGTGCATCGCCATCCTTGTTTGCGGTGGTGGACAACTCAGGGGTGAGTCGGTCTAGAGTCGGAAGTAGTTCCGCCAGAAGATTACTTTTGGAAACGAACCCTGCGGCGTAGACGTCTCTGGCCTGACGGCGAGCAATGGCGGGATCGTTCTGACTGACGATTACGACCTTTGAACCGGGGAGTTCCTTGCGAATGAAGCGAGTCGCCTCGAGTCCATTCATGCGAGGCATGGAGATATCCATCAGGATGACGTCGGGCTTGAGGGACTTTGCCTTTTCGATCGCTTCAATGCCATCGGCCGCCTCGCCGCAAATCTTCCATTCGGGGCGAGAAGAAAGCACGGAGCGAATGCTGCTCCTTACGAGTTCATGGTCGTCCACGATCAGAATCTGGCCAGACATCCTGAGTCACTTCGAATCAAAGAATTTTAAATTTGCCGAGCAATCCAAGCAGAAAAGCTTGGCGGGAAAGCCATTCGTGAATCCGCAGAGAGACTTGCTAACGCTGCGGATTATGAATCCTAGCTAGCCGGACGAGAAGCGGCATATACAGTGTTTGCTGTAGATTTCGCGCTGTATTGACGGGCGGCGGGGTGAATTCGTGCCAATCCGGGCCTGCGGCTGCACATTCCAGGATTTGCGCATGCAGGATTTGCGTATAACCAGATTTGAGAAGGCCTAGAAGGTAAACCTTGCTGAAAATTGTAACGCTCGGGGTAGGCCGTTCGGGCTGATTTCCTGAACTGCTCCGAAATTACCCGGACCCGAATTGGGCACCAGATAGCATTGCTGCGTGGGGGTCATGCCATCCCCGCAGAACTGTCCCACCGGGTTGTATTGGATCTGGTTGATGCCGTTTCCATTTTGCACGTAGTAGTTGGCGTGGTTGAAGAGATTGAATGCCTGCACCTGGAACTGCAACTGCACTCCTTCGCGGATTTCGAAACTGCGAGCCAAGCCAGTGTCGATCCTCTCCAGCCATGGCCCGTAGAAAGAATTGATGCCGATGCCGGGCGTCGGGCCAGCGCCGTTGATGCCACCGGCTGTGGCTGCAGTGTCCTGGTTGTAGGCAGTGTCGTTCAAGTTGTCACCGGCACCGATGCAAGGGGAGTTAGCGAATAGCGTCGCCACTGGATTGGTGGTGGTGCATGCGGTATTTAACAAACCAGCGTAGGGACGGCCGGAAGAAAACTCCATGACGCTGCTGAGGGTCCAACCAGAGAGGAATTTTCGCCCCGTATCGGACGTGGTGAATTGCTCGAGACGGGGCCGATAGACCCCCGCGAAGGTAATGCGGTGACGCTGATCCAATAACGACGGGGCATGGGTATTGCTCAAGTCAAACTGATTGTTGAAGTCCATGCCATCGAGCATGATGCTCTTCGCGTAGGTGTAGCCAAATTGCACCGAAAAACCTTGCGAGACGCGATGCTGCAACTGCACGAATAAAGAGTTGTAGTAGTTTTGCCCGGGGCTGATGAGCTCCTGGATTTGGCCGAACTGCGAACTGATGCGACCCTCTTGGAGCAGACCGGCGTCCATAGTCGGCAAAGTATAAGTCGGGCCGGTGCAAGACGATGGGCCCACCGCGCCACCAGGACAGACGGTATACGTGGTGGTGCCTTGCAGCGGTTGCAGATTCGCATCGTACGCGGTGCCGGAAATCAGGTGCACACCGTGATTCCACATCGTGCCGAGAGTTAGAGTGGTGTTCTCGAAAATCTCGCGTTCAATCTGTAAACTTGCCTGCTCGATATAGGGCGCGTGGAATTGCGGAGAAACCAGGGAAATGTCCGGGGAAGCCGCGAACAGAGGGTCCGTGGGCTGAAGAACGGCTGGAAACACCGGATAAGTAGAGGCTGGATCGTTCGGTGCGCCTGAGTTGTAGCTGGAGTTCGCCTCCACCTGCTGCGAAGCCAGGCCGTTCGAGATCACGGCGTTGCGATAGTTCAGCCCGTTCATGTTGGTGTAGAAGAGGCCGAAGCCTCCGCGAACCACCGTTTTCGATTCCGGTTGCCAGGCGAATCCAAAGCGCGGCGCGAGGCGTTTAAATTGGTTGGGATACTGGCCGGTTAAGGGGAAGGCAGGATTTTCCGCAGGCTGCGGGTAGACCTGGAAGTCTTCGCGCAAGCCCATTTCCAGGGTCAATTTCGGCAAAGCCCGGAATGTGTCTTGTACGTAGAATCCGTAGTAAGGAACGGCAAAAGCAAAGGTCGGCTTGCCCACGGCCTGATTGAAATTGGCATATTCTCCAAGAGCGAAATCTTCCAGACTGGAAAATTCATAAAGGCCTAGCGGAGAGCCGAAGTCGATCGCCTCGTTCGGATCGGCGCCGCCGTCGTTGGTGTCCGAATCAAAGGTGCGGTTGAAATCAAAACCAAATTGCAAGGTGTGCTTGCCGATCACGTAATCGACGCGGTCGGACAAAGAGTACTGCCTTTCAAAAACTTTTCCGATCGAGAAGGGAGCGTTCCCCAGAATGAAAGCAGCGGGACTGTCCAGAACTACCGTCGGCGTGTTGCCAGCCAAACCGGTCGCGGTCGCGCTTTCGCTATCCTGCGAAGTGCCCGCGTGGAACTCGTTCAACAGCCTGGGAGAAAAAGTGTGTGTCCATCCCAGCGTACCTTGGTAGGTTCGGACGTAGGCATTCGCCAGAGTTTGCGTCCCAAAGTTACCGACCGTTGGGTCAAGAATGACGCCTCCGGGGGAATTGAAATGGTTCACATTCAAGGTAAGGAATAGGCTATCGCGCGACGTGGGCTGATAATCCAAACGCGGCGTAATCACCCAATCATTGCCTTTTCTGGATTTGATTCCGAGATTGGAGTTCAGCGCGTTGAGGGTGTTCGATACTTGCTGAAGATATAGGGGAAACAATGGATCCGAGGGGCCATTCGTGACGTCGGCGTCAGTATCCATATTCGGTACGGGTAACACTCCATTTGGCGTAGGAAGGATGGTTCCAGGCGCAATGCCGAAACCGCCGGGCTCAGTGAACAGAGAAGCCAGATTCGAAGAGTTCGTCGACAGTGCCGGGTTGATGACGGCAATCGGATTGTTGTGCAGCTGCTGCTCGTAATCGGCGAAGAACCACAGCCGGTTGCGCACAATCGGTCCCCCGACTGCGGCGCCGAATTGCTGCAAATCGTCTTCTGGTTTCGGATTGCCGGCAGCTTTGTCCAGAGCGTCGTTTGCCTCAAACGCAGAGTTGCGGTTGTAATAGAACGCGCTGCCGTGGAACGCGTTACCACCGGAGTGGGTGACGGCGGTTACGAAGCCGGCCCCTCCACCATAGATCGCCGTGTACGGGCTGACTACGACTTGAAACTCCTGAATCGAATCTTCACCAAACAAATACGGGATGCGATTGCGGCCGATGATATCGGCGAAATAGTTGTTAGTGGCGTTCGATCCATCGACACTGAAATAAGTGGAACCGTTTCCGTTGGCGTAACCGGAATCTTCGCCGCCCTGTTGTCCGGCAATGCTCACGAGGCCGGTATCACCGTCGTAGCTGGTGTTGGGCGTGAGTGCCATGAAATTGGTGTACTTTCGCCCGTTGAGCGGCAAGTCCTGAATCAAGGAGCGGTCGATGACGGTGCTGGCGGATGATTCCTCGGGGCGCAATAAAGGAGTTTCGCCGACTACTTTTACGGTGTCGGCGCTCGCCCCGACCTGTAATTTGATGTCCTGCGAAGTCGTGTTTCCTACTAACACTCGCGCCAGAACTTCGACATCGCGAAATCCTTTAACGCTGCCGCGCAGAGAATAATTCCCGGGCATCACCACCTGGAAGCGGTAGAGTCCCGCATGATTTGTCTCGGCGGATTGTTCTACTCCGGTCGAGAGGTTTCGCAGCTTGACCAACGCTCCCGGTACCACAGCTCCACTCTCGTCGGTGACTCGTCCGCCAACCGAACCGGTCAATACGACATTTTGAGCGTTCATCAAGAAGCAGAAGGCCAACATCATCGATATGACACGAACTGCCCACCGATTGACGCCTGTAAGTTTGCCGACTGGTACGACGCGCTTGGAGAATCCCAGGAAAAGCAGAACGTGGAGGTAGATATCGGGTTTCATGAATCATCGTCCTTCGCACAACGATCGAACGTAAGCGCCCGGAAAATAGGACAGTATCGGCACTTCATTAATCGTATGTCACAAATGGATGAACCCAGCGAGAAAAACCAACTATCGTCGGTAATATGAGCCAGCTGCGGCACTTGCGGCGATTATTGAGGTGCGATGAATTTGTTCCAATGCCGTTGACTTGCGCCTTGGGGGCCCTTAAGGTTCTCTCTAAGGCCAGTAAGAAATTATTCGAAGCTGCTTTTGCGAATCGAAAATGCAACCGCATCCATTTGAAGGAACCGGCACTGCTCACCTGGGACCGCTCGAGCGCCAAATTCACAACGCCGTGTGGATGCGCGGCAGCGCCACCGTCAGGGAAGTGCTGGAGGACGGCAGGATCTGGCAAACCTATTCCACCATCATGACCACAATGGACCGCCTCTTTCGCAAGGGGCTTTTCGGGCGCGTTCTGGAAGGGAAAGCATTTCGTTACTCGGCGTTACATAGTCCCGAAGAAGTGGAATGCGCCGCTACGATGAACGGGGTCCGGCAGCTTCTAGGATCCGAGCGCGCCTCCCTGCACCTTTCGTATCTCGTCGAGGCGGTCGGCGCCCAAGATGAGAATCTGCTCGAAGAGTTGCAGGCTTTGGTCGAACGCCAGCGAGCGGAATTGCGGCTGAAAAAGGGGGAAAAGGGATGATCTTCGTCGCACGAGGAATTGTGGTTTCGCTGGCGTTTTTCGCTATGGTGTATTGCCCTTTGTCGTTGATGGTGTTGCTGGTATGGCGGAGCGTTTTTCGCGTGGAACGAAATTCAATTCTGAATTCTCCGAATTTCTTATTCGGATTGAGAATGTTTTCTTTTGCGGCGTCGGCAATCGTCGCCCTGTTTTTCACTTTTCCCTCATTTTGGTTGATGGAGAGAGCGTCGCTTGACGAGGACGCTGCGACATTTGTTCTGGCGGCGTGTTCCCTGATCCTTCTAACGGCTGGATTGGCTCGCGCGTTTCGAGCCCAGGCAAAGACGAATCGCGCGGTAGCGCAGTGGTTATCAGGACGCATCGTTTCGGGAGACGAAACGGTCGTTCCCGCACTGAAAGCCTCGAATGGCGCGCCTGCATTGACTCTCGTAGGTGTTCGGAGACCTAAGGTTATGGTCTCCGATATGGCAACGCTTCTGCTTAGTAAAGAGGAGCTGCGGGTAGCAGTGCGACATGAGTTGGGGCACATGCGCTCGTGCGACAACCTGAAAAAGGTTTTCATGAGTGCTACTCCGTTTCCTGGAATGCGCAGCCTCGACGATGCGTGGCGTGAGGCGGCTGAACTGGCGGCGGACGACGCAGCTGTAGCCAATCGGGAGAATGCACTGGACCTGGCAGCGGCGCTGATCAAACTTTCTAGAGCGTCGAAGCAGTGGCTCGAACCAGCTCTGGCAAGCGGGCTCGTAAGTGGCTCGTCCTCGATCAATCTACGCGTCGAGCGGCTGCTCGAATGGCGCAAGAAGAGTCCTCGTCTTCGCCGCACTTGGCCCGGCATTCTTTCTTTTCTGATACTGGCAGGCGGTGTGGCGAGCAACTATGGAGCTATCCTTGGGCTCACTCATCGCTTAACAGAAATCCTTGTGCCCTAATCTTGCAAGCGTACTGCAGATCGGATTCGATAGCCTTGCTGAAAAATGCGTTTTCGACTCTCGGTTCTTCAAACCTCCGCCCTCTTCATCGAAAGCCACATGGTAAACTGCGGGGCGTGGCCCCGTCGTTCAACGGATAGGACATTTGCCTTCTAAGCAAATCATGGGGGTTCGATTCCCTCCGGGGCTACCAGACATCGCGCTAGAAAAACCCGCATGTTAAACCCTCTGATGTCAGCGTAGGATTAGAGTCCTCTTATTTGCAATGATTTACGTGATAGAGGTCGCCTCTCGAACGCTGTGGTGGGTGTGCGAGTCTCTCCGGGCCCACCATTGTCCTATGCATGTCCCCCGTTCGTGCCATTCCTGGTTTGGTGGTGCAAGGGTAAGGTAGTTCCTGAGCAGACTTCGGGGGAGGGCTGTTCGACGAGCGTCCGATGACTCTAACTGAGTCCGGGCGCTTTCGTTTTTTGCGCTGACTGTCTCCCGCACGACGAGATCACTCGTGATGTCGTCTGGCAAGCTAGGCCTAGGTCTTCGACGGCCCTTTCTTCGGCTTCATCCGATCCCAATCATCTCTCGTGAGCTCGCGTCCCAGGGACGTAAACTCGCCCGCGCCTTGCAGCCATTCCCCGCCATCCATGGTTACGACTTCTCCGTTGATGTAGCCGGAGCCATCGCTCACCAGGAACGCGGCCAGATTGGCGAATTCTTCCATCGTCCCAAACCTTCCTAAAGGTATTCGCTTCTTCGCAGACAGCTCCAGTTCAGGACGCGGAAGCAGACGTGAAAATGCGCCTTCGGTCGGAATCGGGCCGGGGGCGATCGCGTTCATACGGATGCCACGATCGCCCCATTCGACGGCCAGACTGCGCGTAAGGGCCTGTACTCCAGCTTTCGCGACTGCAGAAGGAACTACATAGGCGGAACCAGTAGTTGTATACGTGGTAGTGATATTTAAAACCACGGCCTTGTGCTGCTCAGCCAGCCAGCGGCGTCCGCAAGCCATGGTCGTGTGCAGAGTGCCCATCAGCACGATACCGATCACCGATTGAAAAGCTCCGAGAGAAAGGTCTTCGGTGCGCGCGAGAAAATTTCCGGCGGCGTTGTTCATGAGGACGTCGAGCGGTCCAGCGGACCAGATGGAAGCGATCATCGCCTCGACTGCGGCGGCATCGCGCACGTCGCACGGGTAAGACTGAATCTTGCCGCCAGTGTGGGCCCGAAGTTCCTCCTTGGTCACCTCAAGAACGTCCTGACGACGCCCGCATATGTAGACGTCGGCACCCAGTTCCAGGAAACGCTTGGCCGTTGCCCGGCCTAAACCGGTACCGCCCCCGGTAATAAGGATGCGTTTGCCCTGAAGCAGATCATTCTGGAACACTGCTCGCCCCCTTTCACCTGGCATGCCGCTGCTATTGCGATGATTCCTGTTCTGCTGCTGGACGCGAAAAGAGCTCTGCGACTCTCGGTCCGCAACGCCAAAATAGAACAGCGGCGAAAAAAAGAGCGACGATTCGCACGAGGTTGGAAACAGTGACCATCCAGTAATAGCTGGTCCAGTAATCGTGAACGGCCAACGCGCTCCGAAGGCTCACATGATGCGATAATGCGAACAATTCTTCAGGCAGATAGCTGATGTCGATCAATGCCCAAGTGGCAAGAAGCAGGGCGAACGCGCGGCTTGCCACAAAAACCAGATCGTCTCTTGACATATATTTTTGGAGGCCGAGAAATTGGCTCGGCCATTGTACGTCAAATGCTTTTCCCGACTCTGTGCGGTCTCGTCGCAGATCTTTGGAGTCAGATACATCCGCCTGATTCAGGCGAGTTTCTCCAACGCCCAGCGAGCGTGCTCCGCAACAACTGGATCTGAATCCTCCGCAAGCTTTCTGAGCGTCGGTACAAACTTCCGATCTCCGCTATTTCCGATGGCGATGACGGCATTCCGTCGCAGACCGGAAAGCTTGGCCCGCCGGACCGGCGATCCGCGAAACACGGAGCGGAATTCGTCCTGCTGCATTTCGACGAGCCAATCGAGCGCAGGATTGACGAGACCTTCACGGGGCGTGAACTCGGGTGCGGTGGTCACGGCAGCTTTTCGATTCCAGGGGCACACGTCCTGGCAGATGTCACATCCGAAAACGTGACGGCCGATTCCGGAGCGCAGTTCCGGCGGAATTTCGCCGCGCTTTTCGATCGTCAGATAGGAGATACATAATCGTGCGTCGAGGACGCCGGGCGCGGTAATCGCCTGCGTCGGACAGGCGACGATACAGCGTGTACAAGTTCCGCAGCGATCCGGAGCGGGTAGATTCGACAGTTGCTCGTCTTTACCAAATTCCAGGGAAGTGAGAATCACTCCGAGAAACAGCCACGAGCCAAGTTGCTGGTTGATGACGCAGGTGTTCTTACCCAACCATCCGATACCGGCGTATTTGGCGTAGACGCGTTCGATCAGGGGTCCGGTGTCGACATAGGAACGAAATCGGGGCGGGGTGGCGCTGGCGTTTTTCGAATCGGTGGCGATGAGTCGAGACAGGTCGTCTTCAAGCTGGCGAAGGCGCCGCAGTACGGAATCGTGATAGTCCTCGCGCCCCCAGGCGTAGCGGGAAATCCATCCTTGGCTGGCATTTGTAAACCGGCCGTTTTCCGCCTGGGATTGATTGGAATAGGGTTGGGCGGTGTTGTAGTTGATGGCGCAGACGACCACGCTACGCGCCCAGGGAGCGACACGGGCGAGGGATGCGCGCTTGAGGTCTCCTTCGTCGTTCCGAGCTTCCATGTATTTCATCTCGCCGTGCTTGGCCTCGGCAATCCAGCGCGGAAATGCTTGCAATTCGCCAAAATCGTCGACTGGCGCAATGCCACAGAGATCGAAACCGACTTGCCTTGCGCACTCTTTGATGCGAATTGAAAGGCTGGATGACAAGTGGGGGCAAATCCTCGCGCGGGAGTCTGCGAACATCATAATTCGTCGGCCAAGTTCGAAGATCGCTGAATTCAGCGAGGCGAGCGGTCCAGGTCGGATCCCAAACCCCGATGGTCCCCGAGTTCGGAAAACGGTCGGGACGGGTTGACCGGAACTCCGCCGACGGCCTAACATTACCGCCGACGGCACTGAGGCCTTCGGAATGATCGGCCAGACAGTCTCCCACTATCACATCGTTGGAAAACTCGGTGGTGGTGGTATGGGCGTAGTCTATGAAGCGGAAGATACGCGCCTGTCTCGTCACGTCGCTCTCAAGTTCATCCCCATCGAAATGGTTCACGACAAGAAGTCGCTGGACCGCTTCGTCCGAGAGGCGCGCGCTGCGTCGCAGCTGAACCATCCCGGAATCTGCACAATTCATGACATCGACGACAACGACGGCCATCCGTTCATCGTCATGGAGAAGCTCGAGGGCGTGAGCCTGAAAGAGCGGATTCGCGGCAAGGCCATGGAAGTCGACGAGATTCTCGACATTGGTATTCAAGTCGCGGATGCGTTGGCGGCGTCGCATGCCAAAGGGATCATTCATCGCGACATTAAGCCCGCGAATATTTTTGTAGCGCAAAGTGGACAGACGAAGATTCTCGACTTCGGTTTGGCCAAGTCGGCACGCGATCCGAACTCGAGCGAGGCGGCGCTGGAAGATTCTTTGACGGCGATCGGGGTCATTCCAGGAACGGCGGTTTATATGTCTCCCGAGCAAGCGCGTGGGGAAGAACTCGATCCGCGCAGCGATTTGTTTTCACTGGGAGTTGTGCTCTACGAAATGTCGACGGGCAAGAAGCCCTTTGCCACCGGCAACGTAATTACCACGCTTGACGCGGTGCTCAATCAGAAGCCGGTTTCTCCGCGGAGTCTGAACCCATCGTTGCCGCCTGACCTGGAAGGCATCATTGGGCGGGCCATGGAGAAAGATCGGGGTCATCGTTATGAGACGGCTCTAGCGATGAAGGGTGACTTGCAGTCGTTGCGTAAAGAAACTGAGTCAGGACAAACGAAGAGCGGAGCCAGGAGGCCTGCGCTCCCATATCGCATTGCCACCAATACCTTCAAAGCGACAAGCACCTTTTCGACGTATCTGCTTCTTGGGGTGAGCGCTTTGCTGCTCACCGTTTTAATCGCGATTGGGGCCTGGTGGTTTAAACAGAGGCGAATTGCCGGAAGCGGGGCTCCGAAGAATACGATTGCCGTGCTGCCCTTGCAGAACATGAATGGCGACATCAGTGTCGAGTTTCTGCGCTTTGCGTTGGCTGACGAAATCGCGAATACGCTCACTTACACTCGTACGCTTGATGTTCGCCCTTCGGCAATGACTAGGAAGTTTGTTGGCAACGATGTCGATCCCCAGACAGCGGGCAAGGAAGTGCACGTCGCCAACATTCTCACGGGACACTTTCTGAAGCAGGGCGATCGCCTTCTAATTACGCTTGAAGCGATTCAGGTGGAGGGCAACAAGCTTCTGTGGCAGGCGAACGTGACCGCTCCAGCGCAGGACTTGATTGCTTTGCAGGCACAGATGGCGGCACAGATGCGCCAAGGTTTATTGCCCGCGCTCGGTGCTGCCGGAGGCTTTCTGGAAACTGGCACGCGGCCGAAGAGTGCTGAGGCTTACGATCTCTATCTGCACAGCCTCGCTCTACCGCACGACCCAGGACCGAACAAGGACGCAATCGCGGTGCTGGAGCATGTGGTTGAGGTAGACCCGACGTACGCACCCGCATGGGAACAACTTTGCGTTCGCAGCTATTATGACGCGGACTACTCCGACGGTGGAGAGCCGATGTTCCAGCGGTCGAATCAAGCTTGTGCGAAGGCTGTTGAGCTGGATCCGAATCGAATTGTTGCCGCTGGGCAGTTGATCAACAATAGCGTAGAGCGCGGCGAACTGGGCAAAGCATACGTGGCAGCGCAGGCTCTGGTGAAGCGCCGACCCGAAAGTCCTCAGGCGCATTTCACGATGGGGTACGTGTATCGCTATGCGGGCATGTTGCAGCAGTCGGCCGATGAGTGCAACACGGCCCTCGCGCTCGACCCGGGCAACTATACGTTCCGTTCCTGCGCCTGGGCGTTCATGGAGTTGGGTAAGACGGACCGGGCGGCTGATTTTATCCGCCTGGACGCGGGTTCAGAGTGGGCTGCTTACGTTATGCCATCTTTGCTTCTGCGGGAAGGCAAGACAGCCCAGGCGCGCGAAGCTGTGAAGCGAATGCCGACGACGCCGCGCTACCACCGCGATCTGCTAGAAGCTTGTCTGGAACTGCGGCCCGTTGCGGAACTAGACCGGATGGCCCAAGAAGCGGAAAGCAGCCTTCCCACGGAGCCCGATCCAGAAACGTGGTATTACCAAGGAGCGCTGTTCGCTTATTGCGGTAAAAAGCAAGCGGCGCTTCATCTTTTGCAGAGCGCAGTAGAGCAGAATTATTGCGCTCACGAAAATCTTCTCGCCGACCCGCTCCTAGCCAAACTTCGCACAGAAACAGCATTTGACAAAGTGTTGACCGCCGCGGGAACGTGTCAAGAGTCGGTACGGGCCGCCGGCAATCCGAGCGAGTAAGACGCAATAAGTTACAAATGGTGAGCGTTCAAGCTGGTACAATCACGCTTGCCAAAATGTCCTTTACTCTTCTTAGAAATACTCAAACCAAACCTCCCACGGGGATGCCGATGATCATTACTCGCAAGCTTTTCGTCTGTCTGTTCGTCGCTGTCGTCATGAGTTGCGCCGGCCTCGCTTCTGCGCAAGAGACGCAAGAAGGCCGTTTGTTGCGATTTCCCGACATCTACAAAGACAAAGTTGCATTTGTATACGGGGGAGATTTGTGGCTGGCATCCAGTTCCGGAGGGATCGCTCGTCGTATTACCACGCACCCCGGACGCGAGCTTTTCCCTAAATTTTCTCCGGATGGCAAATGGCTCGCGTTTACGGGACAGTATGACGGGAATTTCAACGTCTATGTCATGTCGTCTGAGGGCGGCCAACCAAAGCAGCTGACTTATTATCAAGGATCCGCACAACCGCTTAGCGACCGCATGGGAATTCTCAATCAGGTAATTGGTTGGACTCCGGATGGGCGGAATGTGGTATTCCTCTCCCGATGTGACGCATCGAACGGTTGGACGAAACGTCCATACACGGTGAGCCTTGATGGCGGATTGCCGCAACCGATGTCGATGGACGAAGGTGGCCTCCTTTCCTTTTCGGCCGATGGAACGAAGGTGGCTTACAACCGGATTTTCCGCAACTTCCGGCAGTGGAAGCGGTATACGGGCGGTCTGGCACAAGACATCACTATCTACGACATCAAAAACAATGTTGTGGATGCCGTGATCCCGCACACCGAGCACGGCGACACCTTTCCGATGTGGCACGGCAATACTATCTATTTCGCCTCGGATCGCGGTCCCGAGCACCGGTTCAATCTCTATAGTTACGATCAAACAAGTAAGCAGGTTGAGCAACTTACTAAGTTCAGCGAATTCGATGTCATGTGGCCGAGCCTCGGCCCCGACTCTATTATCTTTGAGAACGCCGGCTATCTGTATGGCTTTGACTTGCAGTCGAGGCAGCCGAAGAAGTTATCCATTTATGTGAACGGAGAGCGCGACCAGGCGATGAAGCACTGGGAGAGCGCGGCCCATCACATTACGGATTTCGATGTTGCGCCGGATGGAAAGCGGGCTGTAATAGCGGCGCGCGGCGAGGTCTTCACGGTTCCGGCGAAAGACGGAAGCATCCGGAATCTGACGCATTCCCCAGGCGTTCGAGAACAGAAGGTGGCATGGGCGCCGAATGGACAATGGATCGCTTACATCTCCGACCGCACGGGCGAAGATGAAATCTTTATTGCTCCGCAAGACGGACTAGCTCCCGAGCAACAAATCACCAGCGGGCACAAGGGATTCATGTTTCAGCCCGCCTGGTCTCCGGACAGTTCGAAGATCGCGTGGGCCGATAAAGACCTGAAGCTCTGGTATGTCGATATTAAGGATAAGAAGCCGGTTCTAGTCGATCAGGCGAAGTATGGCGAGATTCAAAACTACGCCTGGTCTCCAGATAGTGAGTGGTTGGCCTACGACAAGAATTTGGATACGGGTTATTCGGTGGTTTACTTGTACGGCATCGTCGATCGAAAAATCAGCGCTGTCACTTCGCCTCTTGAGAACAGCTACGGAGAAGTATTCGATCCTGACAAACGGTATTTGTATTTCCTCTCCGATCGCGATTATAACGAGGTGCTGGGCAATATCGATTTTGAGTTTGCAAATCCAAAAACGACTCGCGTATATGTAGTTACGCTGACGGCCGACGAGCCGTCGCCTTTTCCTGCTCTGAGCGACGAGGTGAAGGTGCAACCCGAGCAGGCGGCGGAGGGCGGTCCCACGCCTGAGGCAGACCAGTCGAACAAGAAAAACTCGAAACAGCCGCCTAATAAGAAGGCGGAGAAACCCGCAACCGACGAGAAAGCCGCCCAGACCGAAAGTAAAGAGCCGCCTAAAGTTTTCAGGATCGATCTGGACGGTATTCAGAACCGGATCGTCGCTCTCTCCGTTCCGCCTGCGGTGATTCGTGGATTAGACGCTTCAAAAGATGCGATCTACTACTCAACTTCGCCGGTGCAAGGGCTCTCTGGTCCGCTTGCGGGCGAGACGGCGGCGATTCACGCCTATGATTTGAAGGAACGCAAAGACAAAGTGTTGCTGGATGGAACGGAACATTTTGCGCTTTCGCGCGACGGTTCAAAACTGGCTTATCGCGTCGATGGCGATGGGCCGGTCGGAATCATCGACGCGAAACCGCCGGATAGCCCGCACAAGGTCGGTGACGGAGCGCTCAATCTGGCGAGCATGCGGGTTGAGGTCGATCCGCAGCAAGAGTGGAAAGAAATCTTCGACGAAGTCTGGCGCCAGGAGCGGGATTATTTCTTTGAGCCTTCGATGAATGGAGTGGACTGGCAGAAGACGAAGGACCAATACGCTCAATTACTGCCCTATGTAGCGGACCGTTATTCTCTTACTTACATTATGGGCGAAATGATAGGAGAGTTATCAAACTCGCACACCTATGTTGGCGGTGGCGATTTTCCCGAACTTCACCCTGTGCATGTTGGGTTGCTGGGCGCGGACTATGAAGCGGATAGCAGCGGAACATATCGGTTCAAGAAGATCTATGCTGGCGAAAACTGGGATGCTCACACGCGATCTCCTTTAACCGAGCCCGGCGTGAACGTGAAGGAAGGCGACTATCTGATCGCGATTAACGGCCGCCCGCTGCATGCTCCGCAAACACCCGACGAATTGCTCACGAACACCGCCAATGAAGTTGTAACTCTCACAGTCAACTCGAAACCTACCGCCGACGGCGCTCGTAAAGTTGTGGTTAAGCCAATCGGGGATGAGTTTACCTTGCGCGAATTGAACATGATTGAGTCGAATCGCAAAAAGGTTGATGCGGCCAGCGGAGGCCGGATTGGCTACGTCTATCTCCCGAACATGGGTGACGAAGGACTCAACCAGTTCGTAAAGCGATACTTCCCCCAGATTCGGAAGGAAGGCGTCATCTTCGACGTCCGCTACAACGGAGGCGGTTTTGTTGACCAGCTCATTTTCGAACGGCTGCGCCGCGTGCTTGTAGCGATGAATCCGGCCCGCAACTGGGAATCGGGTACGACGCCGCAAAATGTTTTTTACGGTTATATGGCATGTGTGACCAACCAATATGCGGCCTCTGACGGAGACTTCTTCAGCTACTTCTTCAAGCAATACAAACTGGGCCCGCTCATCGGCGAACGCACCTGGGGCGGTGTGAGGGGCATTCGCGGCGAGATTCCTTTGATGGATGGCGGCTACATCACGCGTCCGGAATTTTCTCTGTCGTCGTTGGATAGCAAATGGCTGATCGAGAATCGCGGCGTGCAGCCCGACATCGTTGTGGACAACCCGCCGGATCTGGTTTTGAAGGGACAAGATCCGCAACTGGACAAAGCAGTCGAGGTGTTGATGGAGCAAATCAAGGCCAATCCGAAGAAACTGCCGGCGCGGCCTCCGGATTTACCGACCTACCCAGACGGCCCGGGGCTGTAGCGAAAATTCGGCCGAGGTTCGGCCCGCAGTTCGAATGCATTGCCGAGGCGTGGAGGGCTTGGGTCCTCCGCACCTCGATTGCTTACCTCAACCCGTCTCGATTCAATCAGAAGGTCACCCGCCGCGTTGTCAGGCATCAGCTCTCGTGTCCCTCTCGAGTAATGCTGTTCCGCAGTTCTCACTTGCCAACCGACCGGTCGGACGGCTAATATCGTTGAAATCACCTGGCGTCGCCCGCGCTGGATTGGAACCTTCGCCCGTACCCTGTTTGCTTCCCGAACGCAGGAGTGCCGGTTTCTGTTGGGGACATGCGCGTTTTGTCTCCGAAGGGCATCAGGGTTAGAAATTATTTGTAGGGAGATCGCATGACGGACAACAATACCCGGAATCAAAAAGCGACCACCGAGGCCGGTTCCGATCACGAGCGCGCGCCACAACCGAAACTCAAAGTAATGACCGGCGCCGGCATTCTCTGGGAGTGCCTGGAACGTGAAGGCGTGAGGGTCGTTTTCGGATATCCGGGCGGTGCGATTCTCCCGGCGTATGACGCCCTGAAGCATAGCAAAATCCATCACGTTCTGGTGCGCCACGAACAGGGCGCAACCCATATGGCGGACGGCTATGCACGCGCTAGCGGAGAAGTCGGTGTCGCGATCGCAACGTCAGGTCCGGGTGCGACGAACATGGTTACGGGCATCGCGACGGCTATGCTCGATTCGATTCCAATTGTCTGCATCACCGGGCAAGTCGGGAGCAAGCTGATCGGATCGGACGCGTTTCAGGAAACGGATATTACGGGTGTCACTTTGCCCATCACCAAGCACAATTACCTGGTGACACATGCGAGTGAAGTCGCGCGCACTGTCCGCGAGGCGTTTTACGTCGCGCGTTCGGGACGGCCCGGACCTGTGCTCATCGACATCACGAAGGACGCGCAGCAAAGCACATGCGAATTCGATTGGGAAGGTGCACGCCCCCAGTTGCCCGGCTATCGTCCCGATCTATCACCTGAACCCGCCGAATATGCGCAGGCTCTAGAGTTAATCCACAATTCGAAGCGCCCCGTAATTCTCGCCGGCCATGGAATTATCGTTTCAGGTGCGATGCGCGAAGTTCGGGATTTCGCCGAGCGCGCTGGCATTCCCGTTGCGCTCACGCTGCTCGGCCTCGGGGCATTCCCGGCATCCCATCCGCTCAATCTCGGCATGATGGGCATGCACGGAGAAGCGTGGGTGAATCACACAATCCAAGAAGCGGACCTGCTGCTCGCCTTCGGCATGCGCTTCGATGATCGCGTGACTGGCAATCTGAAGACCTACGCGCCCAACGCGAAGAAGATTCATATCGAGATCGATCCTGCCGAGATTAATAAGAACGTCAAGGTTGACGTTCCGCTGGTCGGCGATTTGCGGGAGGTGTTGCTGGAGTTGATGCCGAAGGTGGAATCCATTGACCGCAGTGAGTGGCTGGATTCGATCGATACGCTGAAAGGCGACTCCGCCGTGCGAGACATTCAAAATCTGCCGGATAGCGGCCATCTCTATGCCGCCCATGTGATCAACGATTTGTGGCACGAGACGCGCGACGGGAAAACCATCGTCGTGACCGATGTCGGGCAACATCAGATGTGGGAGGCGCAGTACTACAAGCATGAGCATCCGCGTTCGCTCATTACTTCGGGTGGATTGGGAACGATGGGATTCGCGCTGCCCGCTGCGATCGGTGCCAAGGTCGCTTGCCCCGATGCGGAGGTTTGGGTGATTGTCGGGGATGGCGGATTTCAAATGACGATGTGCGAACTGGCGACGCTTGTCCAGGAGAATCTAAAGATCCACATCGCGATCATCAACAACGGATTTCTCGGCATGGTGCGGCAGTGGCAGGAATTCTTCTACGACCGTAACTATGCGGCGACCCCTCTGCTCAATCCCGATTTCGCTAAACTCGCCGAGGCTTATGGAATCAGGAGCATGACCATCTCGGAACGCTCGGAGGTTGTTCCCGCGGTGCAATCGGCGCGTAAGTACGACGGACCGGTGCTGATCAATTTCAAGGTCGAGCAAGAAGATACGGTCTACCCGATGGTCGCGGCGGGCGCGGCGCTGCACGATATGATTCGCCGCCCCAGTCCGATTGTTGAAACAGCAGAGGACGAATAACTATGCTGAACACATTCATGGTGTATGTCGAAAATAAGCCCGGCGTCCTGACCCGAGTGGCCTCCCTGTTTCGCCGCCGCGCTTTCAATATCGATTCGTTGACGGTGGGGCGAACGGAAAAGCCTGAAGTCTCGCGTATGACTATCACGGTCGATGCCGATTTCGACCAGGCGCGGCGCATCGAAGCGAATCTCTACAAGCTAGTAAACGTGTTGCTGGTTGAAAATATCACGAACCAGCCGGCGATTGTGCGTGATCTGGCGATGATTCGTGTGGCGGCGAGTCATGAGGCTCGGTCTCATGTCCTGGAGCTCGCGAACGTGTTTCGAGCGCGGGTTGTCGATGTCGCTCCCGAGTCGTTGACGCTGGAAATCACCGGCGCGGAAGAAAAGATTGACAGTCTTCTCGAGCTATTGCGTCCGTACGGGGTGCTGGAGATGGTCCGCACGGGAATCGTCGCCATGCGGCGGGGCAGCCGGTCTTTGGGAGTTTCCTCTACTAAGGAAGCCACCATGCACAGCGAGGCCAACGATAATGTTTCTTACTCGGTTTAGGAAGCTCTTGCGTGATGCACCGTAGAAGAACTCCTACTCTTCATTTTCGTATGTCAGGCGCCAATAAAAAACGCTCTGAGCCTTCGCCCAGAGCGTTCCTGGCAGCCCTCCCCCAGAACTGCCAAACTACCTGCTAATCCTATGTCCGTTTGGCCAGAGTGTAAATGTCACTTTCGTAATGATGAAGGACGAAAAAAAGTACCACTGGACATGCCCAAAAGTAACCAGTTTTAGGGCGCCGATAGCGATATCCATCTGAAGGTGCGAAAGGAAAAGCGAATTACTTCTTTGTCCAGGTTTTGCCACTGTCCAAGGTGGTCCACCGCTCGCTCGCACTGGTAGAAACCTCAATTGCACTGACACCGATCGCAGCGATCGAAGTTATGTCGGAAGTCAGTGCCAGAAATCCCACAGATGGTTGCACTCGTGACCAATTGAGCCCGCCGTCAGCCGAGTGGAACAGAGTTCCGGCTTGGCCGCCGGCCCATACATCTGTTCCGCGATTCAGATAGCACAACAGCGGGTGTTCGCCGCGCAAAGCCTCTTGCCAGTTCAGGCCGTTATCCGACGACCGATGCAAGACTCCCGATTTGATGATCCACGCAGAATTACCGGCGAAAGCGCGCTCGGTCGCAGATGAAGGTTTTGCGGCATACAGCTCCTTCGAGTTTTGCGTCTTGGTGAAGGGTACTGCTCCGCCGGTTTCCGTGCTCGTTTGGTCCGCGGTGGTGGCGTCTTGGTCCTGCAAAGCAGGCTCCTGCAGTGCAGGCTTTGCCTTCTCGATCGGAGGAGAATCATTGAAGGCGAGTATATTGTTTGCGCTCGAAGCTTCCGATTCCGCTGCAACCGTGGCGCTCGACACCTCCCCGGTTTCGGCCGTCGGGTGCAGGGCTTTCGAGTTTAGGCTTGAGCGGGAGGTCGAAGCCAACGACAGTGACGAACCGTCTGACTGATTGGAATCTTTACGGTTACCCGCCAACAGGGTTCCGGACATCGCATGATCTGTCGCCGCAGCGCGTTTCTTGGCCACCACCAACGATGCGGACCTCGCTTTGTCGTTTTTTGCTTGATCGTCGGTCGATAGACCGTCGGATGCAGACAACCGAGAAGATAGCGTTGCGGCCGGAGAAGTTGTGCTTCGCAAAGTTTCGACTTGTGGATTGACAGCAACCGGTGTCGGCCCATTGAGCTTTCCCGGACGCATCAACATAACGGATGCGACCACCACAACCGCCGCAGCCAGAGCAACCAAGCGCATGGTGGATCCGAAAAGGACTGCTTTCCGCGGCGAAAGCGTTCCGGGAAGCGAGACGCGGGCCGGATCCGTATCTTTCGCGGCCGCATTCGAAGCTGAAGAGGCATTGGCCGCCGGAAGCGCCAGCAAGACCACCTCGCGGCAGTTCTCACAGAGCGCCAGATGCGCTAAAACTCCTTCGCGTTCCAGCTCAGACAGCGCCTGCTCGGCAAATCCTGCGAGCAGATCCGCATCGGGATGCGCCTTTGCGGATTCGGCTTGGGCCGGGGAACCCGTCTGCAGACGGTCGTGCACGATTTTGGGGACTTTATTCATACTTCACGGCTTTCGCCTTACCTTCGCCTCGGTCCGGTCCTAACCGGAACTTTCGGATGCTTCGTTCTGTTTCGGTTTTTTTCTACTATCAGGGAACGTTTTCAAACCCGAATCTTGCATCAACCGCGACCGCAAATTCAACTGTAGGTCGCGAACGTCGGTTTCCAATGCTTCCGTCGCTTGGGCATGGCTCAGGCCCTGCACACGCAAACCCGCCAAAATCCGCTTTCGCAAGCCGCTAGAAAGACGATCCAGGCGTCGGCTTACGCTGGATTCATGCAACCCAAGCATTCTCGCGATCTCGGCTAGCGTCCGGCCATCTAAATAATAGGAGGCGAGGGTGAACCGGTCTTCGGGCGAAAGTTCCGACAGTGCCTCGTCGGTAGCTGCTTCGAGTTGTTCCTCGGCGAGCCGATTCGACGTCACTGCCGGATCCCCTTCCGGCGCCGCAAACTGAACGCCTTCCTCTGTTTGCTCCTCCAGACTGACGGTGCGCTTCTGTTTGCGATAGCGATTGATGAATTCCTGCGCCATGACCGTGCGCAACCAGCCTTCTAGCGAACCGCGTCCCGTATAAAAGATGAGCTTCGAATTTCGGACTCCGTCGCGAGAATTCACGCCGTAGAGATCGGCAAATAGCGAATCGGCGAGTTCCGCAGCATGAACGCCGTCGCGCGTGATGTGCAGGGCCATGCTGTGTAATTTCTGGCGGTAGCGGCTGATGAAATCTCGCCAGGCTCGTTCGTTTCCGAGTGCACAGGCGCGCGCTAGCGCTAACTCTTCCAGACGCAGTCCAGAACAGAAGTCCGTTCTCTGGCTGGACGAATCGGAGCGAAAATACTTCTGAAGGATTTCTTCGAGAATCGCCGCAAATTGCCTGACGCTCATGCCATACGCAGCACCTCCACTGCGTTCGTAGAGAGTGGCGGCAATATCCGTTACGTCCCCGGACTGGTTTGTCTCTGGCATTAACGTGCGGCTTACCCAACTGATGCTAGCAACTTTTTAGCCGCAAGGAATAAGAAATCGTACGTTCTTTTCTCAGCGAGCGAAGAAACACCTCCTGGAAGACTCGCGGTTGCGCAACCCCGGCACGCTCTATCTAGGCGTGCCGGGGAAGCGGCGGCACACGAACTGTTGCGCCTAGGCGGCCGCATCGGTGTCTTTGCGTTTTGTCGGTTCGCAAAAACGAGTTGAGCGTCAGTTGTCTGGTTGTCTTTTCAAGTTGTCTTTTCAAGTTCACTACGGGGAGGCCCAGTTATGCGGCTAGTCGTCGTGGTTCTTGGGATTACTCTGTTAGTTGTGCCAGTGGCTATGGTCTCCGGCTTCATGCATGCCGGTGAGTTAACTTCATCGTCGGTTTATTCTCTTCTTACTCCCATTCGCAGCGGAAACCTTACCGTCTTTCCCGTGGTGAGCAATCGATCTTACGATACGGTGGAGTTCCTAACGCTAGACGAAGGGCTGCGCAGTGGCGATGTTGTCGTGACAGAGGCTGGCCAAGCGCGTGGTCTTATCCGACGGCGTCCCGGCGATCCAATCGTCCTCCATCCCGCGCAGGACGCCGAGGTGAATCGACTGGTGCTAGTGAATAACTCAAAACGGCCCTTGTTACTTCTCGCAGGGGAAATCGTGACGGGCGGCAAGCAAGATCGTGTCATCGGCAAAGACCGCATCGTGCCAGCTGAGAGTGATCCAGTCGATTTGAGTGTCTTTTGCGTTGAGCCTGGGCGATGGGTGGCCGCAAACGGTCAATCCGATTTTCGCAACGTGACGGCGGGAGCAAGCGGTGGAGTTCTTGCTTCTCCAGTGGTTCGCAGCAAAGCGATGGGCGCGAAAGATCAGCAGCAAGTGTGGGACAGCGTGCGTAATTCGCAACTCGCGATGGCGCAGAAGGTCCAGAGCGCTGGAGCCGCTCCCGCGATCGAGGCGACCACGTCTTATGCGCGCGTCATGGACAATAAAGAAGTTCAGAAACAGGTGGATGCGGTCGCGGAGCCGGTGCAGCGGAATTACGAAAGCGTCATTCATCAACTGCGCGACAAGAATGCGGTTGGAGTCGTCGTCGCTGTGAACGGAGAAATTGTCTGGGCCGACATTTTCGCCAGCACGCAACTGCTGCAAAAATACTGGTCCAAACTCGTGCGCTCGTACGCCGCAGACGCGGTTGTCACGCGGGCCAAAGGCGCCGAGGTGAGCACGGTTGAAGCCCTGAAGTTTCTGGACAACCTGCAGGGCCTGCACGAAACAGCAGAAACCGAACCCGGACTCTATCGGCAGACCGAAATCACGGGCGACGGTTTTAGAGTGTTCGAACTGATGTCGCTGTTGCCTAAGACGGGTTTTCCATTGCACCTGGCCAAAATGAAGAACTAGGTCATTTCACGTGGAGACTCTGACAGGTGTTTTGATCTGTAAGAACAAGTTATCCGAACTGTCGAGCCAATCCCTTTTGCACCACGTCGCTCGCGTCGTACGCCAAGTTGAGCGCGGGTAATTCGTCGCGTGTAAACCAACGAACATCAGCGGCGTCCGTTCCAGCTTGGAGGTCTCCGCCAACAGGACGGCACAGGAAGTCGATCAGCACGTAGTGATATCGCACCCGCCCTTCGTCGCCACGGATCACACGTTCATAAACGCCCAGCATTTCGGCCGTTTCGATCGTCAGTCCCGTCTCTTCACGGGCCTCCCGAATTACCGCCTCGCGCAAAGTCTCGCCGCATTCGAGTACGCCGCCGGGAAGCGACCACTCCCCGAGCAAAGGTGCGGTACCCCGTCGAATCAATAAAACCCGCGCATCCTTTACGATCACTGCACCAACGCCGACCAGCGGCGACTCGGGATATTCGCGTTTCATGACAAAGATTTCTCGGTCGCTCGAATGATGAATCTTCCGCTTCCGCAACAGTATACGGCTTTGGCATCCGCCCAAAGGTCCCAGACAACCGATAGTGGCCCCGAAACAATCTTAAGGTGAATTGTTTGGGCCGCTCATTTCGCCGGACGAACCATGTGTTCGGACACCCAGAGAGTAGAACCGGACGTACAATAGCCAGCATGTCGCTCGATGAGTACAAACGAAAACGGCGCTTTGAACAGACGCCCGAACCTGCTCCGAAGCTGGAAAAGAAATCGCGGCATCGCTTTGTGGTGCAACGGCACGCAGCGACTCGGCTCCATTACGATTTCCGTTTGGAAATGGAAGGCGTCCTGAAATCGTGGGCCGTGCCCAAAGGACCATCACTCGACCCCGCGGACAAGCGCCTCGCGATGCAGGTCGAAGACCATCCCGTTTCGTACTACGACTTTGAAGGCACGATCCCCGAGAGCAATTATGGTGCTGGCACCGTGATGGTATGGGAGACCGGCACGTGGGAGCCGTTGTCGCCCGAGCCGGTTGACGGCGTCTATGTGCCTGGAACGGATCAAGAAGCAGCAGGGATGCTGGCGAAAGGGGATCTCAAGTTTCGCCTCAAAGGTAAACGGCTCAACGGCGACTTCGCGATCATCCACATCAAAGCCCGCCGATCCGGTAGCAAAGGAAATGAATGGCTGCTGATCAAGAAAAAAGACGCGTATGTCGTTTCCGGATTCGACATCGATGCCTATGACACTTCTATTCTTACCAATCGCACCATGGCCCAGATCGCCGGCGATGCAGGATCGGCGGAATGGAAGAGCAGTCGCCCCGCATGGGGAGGCAAAGTGAAGGCCGCGTGGCTGAAGGATGCCATCGCCCGTGCTGATTCGAAGCGAAGGGCTTCCGAGGCAGAAACCGTAAAAAGCTCATCAAAAAAAAAAGGTAAAACTTCAGCGGGCAGTGAAGAACAGACTCAAGAAAAAGCAGCCCTGCCGAGTCAGACAGATGTCGCTCACGGTGCTCGGAAGGTTTCGCGTGCCATCGAGCGCAATGCTCGAAGCAAACAGTCAGCGGCGCCCCTTTCGTTGCAAGCCATTCCAGGCGCTGAGTCCAAGCGCATGCCGGAAAGCGTTCGTCCCATGTTGGCAACTTCGATTGCCGACGCTTTCGATAATCCAGACTGGCTATTTGAAATCAAATGGGATGGCTACCGCGCGGTCGCTTTTATCGAAGACGGTCGAGTGCGCCTCGTGTCTCGCAACCAGAATGACCTCACTGCGCAATTTTCAGAGCTCGGCCGGATGGCGCAGTTTGTGCGAGCAAAGCGCGCGATCCTCGATGGCGAGATCGTCGCGCTCGATGAAGAGGGCCGGCCTTCCTTTAGCTTGATGCAACAGAGAACCGGAATGCAACCAGGAAAGGGGCATTTGCGCAGGCGGGAAGGTGTACCCGTCATTTATTACGCTTTCGATTTGCTGTATATGGACGGATTCGATCTGCGCCGCGTTTCGCTCGAGCAGCGCAAACGATTGCTGCAAGATCATCTCAAGCAGAGCGAGTTCATTCATTTTTCAGATGACTATCCGGAGAAAGGGCTCCAACTTTTTGAAGCGGCCAAGCACCGAGGGCTCGAGGGGATCCTCGCCAAAAGGCGCAGCAGTAAGTATGAAGAAAAACGCTCGCTTGATTGGCTCAAGATCAAAATTACGCGCCGTCAAGAGTGCGTGATCGGAGGCTACACCGATCCCGAGGGCAGCCGAACCTATTTTGGCGCTCTTGTTCTCGGCTTATATGACGACCGGAGACGGCTCATTCACGTTGGCCAAGTGGGAACCGGCTTCGATCATAAAGCACTCAAGGAGATGTTCAATCGGATGCAGCCACTCAAGACAAAGCAAAATCCTTTTTATGGCGAGATCGGTGGATTACGAAAAGTTGAATTCGTGCGTCCAGAACTGGTTGCCGAGATCAAGTTTGCCGAGTGGACTCACGAGACTGTCGAGGGCGGCGTAAAGCTCCGCGCATCGGTATTTATGGGGCTTCGAATCGACAAAACGGCCGCCGAATGCAAACTCGACGAAGCCTTTCCGAGTCGAGTTCGTGTGACTGAATCGAGGTAGAAGGCGGGTGATCTCCGCACGGCCCGCGGATCTTCTTGTACCGCTCTATCTAAAACGCGCTGCCACCACCACCACCGAACCCTCCGCCAGAGAAGCCTCCACCGGAAAACCCTCCGCCCCCGCTGAACCCAGAGCCACTGGAACTGGCTCTGGGCGAGGAGGTAAATACCTGGTGCATATCAGTTGCCATGCTGTGCATTGAACTCGAAAAGAAAAGGGGACTGAATCCGACGTAGCCGTTCGGTGAAACATACCAGCTCGGTGGATCTTTTATGATTCCATCAAACGCTTTCGCCCATTGGTGCTCAACACCGAGTGCCATCGCAAAAGCAAGATACTTCTCGAAGGTGTCAGGCGGCATGCGCTTAATGCGGTCTGCATCCACGCGGTTCATGAACTCCTGGAATCCGAGGACTGCGATTCTGGTACGTGCTCCAGCTACAGTTTTCGCCGTCATCTGCCGCGCAAAGAGCCACCAGATCACCCCCGAAACGAGAGCGGATACGATAAGCAGCGGGACCGAATAGAACAGGTTCATCCAGCCCAGAACTTGCACGGCCACCACGAGAATCGCGATCGCGACACCGGCTGCGATGCTGTAACCATTCGCTGATTCCGGATCGAGGGTATAGATGCCTTTGCTTTTCAGTGAAGACATGATGTCCTGCCGCACGATTGGAATCACCGTATAAAAACGGTTCTTCAGATCAGAGAGGCGGGTCCCAGTTCCACTTAGGAAGATGTTGTCGAGCATCACACGCTCGTGCGGCGTCAGATCCGTTCCCCATTGTTCGCGCGGTTTCACCAACGTAAATACGTAATCCTTGTGGTGGAAGACGAGAAATGTGTCGACTTTCTCTTCGATCTTGATATATCCGCGCACAGCGAGATCAACGATGGTGCAGGTAATGTCACGGGGATGGATAGCGTCGTCGAGTAGCGTCCCCGCCTCTGCGGGGCATATTCCCTTCGGGGGGTCGTATTGCGGAGCTACCGAAACACCGGGATCCGGATCGCGTCCCACCGAATACCACAGGGTGAACATCACGGCCAAAGTGAAGAACGGCAAAAACAGAATGGGATTGCTACCCAAAAACCAGCCAAGTTTCGTGAGGGTAGACGGAGCCTTCACAACTCCGGGCGGAATGTAGATGTCGATCGTCAGGCCGCCACGCATCGGGAGCGGTCGTGTGGTTTCCGACGCGACGTTGGTGCCTTGGACCTCAGCACTGGCGTCACTCTGCTTCGAACCGTAGGCGCCGGTGAAGGCTTGCGCGCGTAACCCTGCAGCCGTTTCGGGAAGGCTTACGAATGCGGAAGCATGGTCTATCGGGACTCGCCAATCGTTGCCGGTTACATTCCAGTAGAACTCTTCGTAGCTTTCTCTGGTGCTATCCCCTGCGTCAAAAAATCGAACAGCGTTGCGCACCGAATAATCGATATTCACAACGCGGGTCGCATCGACCGCGTCGGGAATATAAATCTTCAAGTCGCGGTACGATCCGGATTTGCTCGAATCGTACTTCAACTTGCCGCCATTTTCGTTGGTCACACTGATGACGTTTAGAAACAGCGTGTAATTCGTGCCGTCAGGTCCGGGATATTCGACGGGAATGGTGCGGTGAATGCCATGCCACGCGCCCACGAAGACGAGAGTTATTTTTTCGTCGACTGACGTGGTTCCGTCTGGCGCGATGGAGATAGTGTCTTTGAAATCAGCTACGTGCCAGTTTCGAACCTGAGCGATCGAGGTGACGGCGAATCCGGTAACCAGTGCGAGAAGGAGGATGGGAGTAATCTGTCGGCGATTCGTATGGGCTCCGCTTGAGATCCTTGAACTATCGTACGACTTTGTCCAGGCAGCGGATCTAGAACTTTACTGCGACTGGCTCGCGATCTGCCACACCCGCTTCGAAAAATTGCTTCTGTTGGAAGCCGTACTTCCCAGCCAGAATGTTGGTTGGAAATGATTGAATCTTGGTGTTCAGGTCGCGCACGACGGCGTTGTAGTAGCGGCGTGCGTTTTGAATCGCATCTTCGATTTCGCTCAGCGAGTTTTGCAATTGCGTGAATTCCTGCGAGGCCTGCAATTGCGGATAATTTTCGGCGACCGCAAACAGGCTCTTGAGCGCGCCGGTCAGTTGATTTTCAGCGACAGCTTTGTCCGCTGGGCCGCTAGCTTGCATGGCCATCGAGCGAAATTTAGCGATATCTTCGAAAGTGCTTTTTTCGTGGGTGGCATAGCCTTTCACGGTTTCGACAAGATTTGGAACCAGATCATGGCGCCGCTTAAGTTGTACGTCGATATCGGACCACGCCGATTCAGAGCGCACGCGCAGTTGCACGAGGCTGTTGTACATCACGACCAGAAAGATCCCGAGCAGGACGACGACGGCGATGACGGCTAAAACCATAGGCACGCTCCGCGGCGCGAATTCAAGGCGACGTTAGCACGAAGCGAAGCGTTCAGCAATGCATCGCTTGATGCGGGACACTGGACTGATCGTGAGTGGGAGCAACGAAGTCGATGCATCGCGATCAGCAAGATCGAGGATTTATTGCTGGGGAGCGTAGTATCCGCGCCGGGCGCGGACTTGCAGATCTTTTTTCACCGCCGTGATTTCGATGGAGTGGTAGCGCCCGTCGGTGTCGAACTCGGAGGGTTTGTAGGAAACAGCATACTGGCTGCGCAACTCGTCTTCGATAGCAGCGAAAGAATGGGTAATGTCTTTCATCTTATACGGGAAGAAGGCGCGTCCACCGGTCGCAGCAGCGATGTCGTCGAGAACTTTATCGCCGCGCAGAATCAGGCCACTGTCGTCGGTAGAAATGGCGTAGACGAGAACTTCGGCACGCTGTGCCATCTCGATTGCCTGGGCGCGCGTATGCTCGCTCTGATTGTCTTCGCCGTCACTGAGAATCACGATGGCCTTGCGGATGGGATGATCCGAAGAATCGTGCAGCAATTTTTCTTTGCAGGCGGTGTAGATCGCGTCGTACAAAGCGGTGCCCCCGCCGTTACCCAGGCGTTGCACTCCAGCCGAAAGCAATGGCACCTGATCAGTAAAATCCTGCGTGAGATGGCTGTCTTTATTAAATCCGACGACGAAGGCTCGGTCAAAACCTGGCCGAATGAGGTGCTGCAAAAATCCGGTGGCAGCTCCTTTCTCAAACCCGAAACGCCCCTGCACCGAACCACTCACGTCCATCAGCAAGCCGAGTTCGATGGGTAGGTCGGTTTCGCGCCGGAAGTTGAGAATCGATTCGACCGGCTTGTGATCGTCAAAAATCGAGAAGTCGCTTTGGTTTAAGTTGCGGACGAACTTGCCATGGCGGTCCGTCGCGATGAAGAGCACGTTGACTTCATTCACGCGCTTCTTAATCGTAAGCATTGGCTCGTCGGATTCATCTTCGCGGTCGGCTGCTTCAGGCAGGGCCGAGCTCGTAGAGCTGACCGAAACAGCGGAGGCGGCAACTACAAGAGCTCCAGTTTGACCGCGCCCCGCAACCGAGCTGCCAAGCAGCATCGCGAGCGAGCACAAGCACAGCGAAAAGCCCGAAACCCTCACGAATTTGCCGTCTTGTTCTTCATGGCCCAATCGCTTCAACCTTTCTCGTGCCATTCGAGCGTCCGTCCTAAGCCCAACTCACACGCCACCGTTAACTCATTCGATGCACGCCGGGGGCCGAAGATTGGGCGTCGGTCGTTTTCAATGACTGTAGGCTGAGGCTGGGACGGAGTCCAAGTTACAAAAGGAGTACGCAGTCGGTGTGCGGTTTAACCATAGGCTAGTCAATAGCTTGGAGAATCGAGATGTGAGGCTTTTTTCTGTCTGTTTTCGGCCCTGTCGCTCGGAACTTCTCTCGGCTAATTTTGAGCGAGTTCTCAGGTTAAGAAAGCCTCAGGATATTTTTCCCTTTGTAGCTCTCTCGCTATGAAAAAACTTCTGATTGTCGAGGGTGCTCTGGAACTGTTTTTTTAAATGGGATAATCTGGCCAACGCCGGGAAAGGTCGTCCGGTTCGGAGTTTCGAATGTATTTTGAGCAGTTTTATCTGACTTGCCTGGCGCATGCTTCCTACATGATCGGATCGCGCGGCGAGGCAGCGGTCGTCGATCCGCAACGCGACGTGGAAATCTATTTGAATGCCGCCGATGAGAACAATCTCAAAATTCGGCACATATTCGAGACTCATCTGCACGCCGATTTTGTCTCTGGGCACAAAGAACTGGCCGCCCGAACTGGCGCCCAAATTTATATTGGAGCACGAGCGAACGCCGCGTTCCCACACGTGGCGTTGACCGACGCCTCGGAAGTGCGGATGGGAGCGATACGGATTCGCGCGCTGGAAACGCCCGGTCATACGCCGGAGAGTGTCTGTCTGGTGATCACAGATCAAGAAGAATCGATGGATCCCTCGGTGGTTTTGACTGGCGATACGCTGTTTATCGGCGATGTCGGGCGTCCCGATCTCTCTCCCAGCTACACGCCGAAAAACCTCGCCGGATTGCTCTACGACAGCCTGCACGGGAAGTTGCTGAAGTTGCCTGATGCCGTCAAGGTCTATCCCGCGCATGGAGCGGGTTCACTTTGCGGTCGTTCCATGCGGGCCGAGCGCTCATCGACCATTGGGACGGAGCGCCTCACCAACTATGCTCTACAGATCGCAAACCGCGACGAATTCGTTGCTCAATTGACTACGAACCTGCCGACCCGTCCCGAGTATTTTCTGGAAGACGCGGAGATCAATCGCTCCGGAGCCGCTGCATTGACGGACCTTCCACCGCTGTCAGCCATCTCTCCGTCCGAATTGCAAGCCTTGTTGCAGCGGGGCGCTAACGTCTTAGATGTTCGCCCCGGAGAAGCGTTCGCTGCGGGACACGTGCCGGGGTCCATAGGAATCGCGCTTTCCGGACAATTTGCGTCGTGGGCGGGCGGCATTCTCGGAATTCACTCGCAACCGGTCTTGATCGGCGGCGATGATTCGCAGATTGAAGAAGCGCGGCTGCGGCTGGCGCGCGTCGGCATTGAAGATCTGGGTGGATATCTGAAAGGTGGCGTTGCGGAATGGCAGAAAGCAGGTCTGCCGGTCGCCATGACTCGTCAGGTTTCTCCGCAGGAACTGAGCCAGCAAATCCACGACGGCGAGTTCTGGTCGGACGACATCCTCGATGTGCGGCGCGAAGGCGAGTGGGAGGCAGGACATATCGGCGGCGTTCAATGCCACGCGCTCGATTCCTTTGCCCGGAGACTACCGGAACTCGATCCTGATCGGCCTGTCGCTGTGCACTGCAAGAGCGGATACCGCAGCATGATTGCTTGCAGTCTGCTCGAGCGCGCGGGTTATCGCAACGTGATCAACGTGGTAGGAGGATTCGATGCCTGGCAAGCGGCAAACCTGGCCGTGGTCGTCGAGCAAGTTGCCAAAGGGTAGCAACCGTCGATCACTCGGCGGTAGCCGCCTGCGCTTTTCGGATCTGGTCTTCGCGGCCCGCAGGAAATTTCGGTAATGCGGCCATAAGCCGGCGAGTATAAGCGTGCCCTGGCGCCTTGAAAATCTGCTCCGTCGTGCCACACTCAACAATCTCCCCCTGATGAAGAATCGCGATGCGCTGGCAGATTTCCGCAACCGAAGGGAGATCGTGCGAAATGTAGAGAATTGACATCCCCGTTTCGCGGTTCAAACGGGCAAACAATTCCAGAATTTCAGATTGTGTAATCACATCAAGCGCGCTGGTTGCTTCGTCCGCAATCAAGAGAGCCGGCTTGTGCAATACCGCCATCGCGATTAGCACGCGTTGCGCCTGGCCCACGCTGAGCTGCGATGCACGCTTGCGGAGAAAGTCTTTGCTTGCTTCGTCGTCGCCGCCGGGCAGGCTCACGCTTTTCAATGCAGATTGAATAGCCCGGTCGCAGTCGTCGGAAGTCGCATTATCGTCACTGTGCGCGCGCCACGCTTCCCTGAGTTGTGTGCGAATCCGAAGCGCCGGATTGAGCGAGGCCAGCGGACTTTGCAGCACGAGACTTAGTGAGCGCCCGCGCAAGCTGCGCATTTCTCGCTCGCACATGGTCAACAGTTCAACGCCCTGGAAAAGAATGCTGCCGTCAACCACCGCGCGTTGGCGTCCGAGCAATCCTAAAATCGCCATGGCCAGTGTGCTCTTGCCCGAGCCGCTTTGTCCGACCAGACCGACGATCTCGCCCCGGCCAATCTCGAGCGACACCCCGCGTAGCACCGGATCTTTGCCGGGGTAACGCACGGTCAACTGCGCCGAGAGCAGAACCTGCGAGGAATCGGGATTGGCTGGCGTCATGACAATTCCTCTATCGGCTCGCCCGCGTGCTGGGAATCACCGTCAGGCGCTCCGCATTCCAGAACGTCTGCGGCGAAAGAATTCCGGGATTGGCGCCCACAACTGCAGTCGAGATGGCGGACAACGCATTCACATTAACCAGGTAGATGAACGGTGCTTGCTCGGCAACAATCTCCTGCACGCGATCGAAGCTTTCTTTGCGTTTCTTGGGGTCGGAAGCGGATGCTTGCGCTCGCATTAACTTGTCAATCTCGGCTTCCCACGCGGTTTCGGGAGCCTTTTGTTTGGGATTCCAGGCATGATCCTCGGCCGAACTCAACCATATATTCATCTGCCCGTTAGGATCGAGATCGACGTTGCGGAATCCAAGAATGGCCGCCTCATAATTGAATTTCTGAGAAATTCGTTCGAGCAGAGACGGGAAGTCGAGCGTGACCACGTTGACTTTGATACCGAGCTTCGAGAGATCTTCTTGCACCATTACGGCCATGCGTTCTCTCGGCTTGCTGCTGGCATTCGTCACGATGGAAAATTCGACAGGGTTTCCGGCCTTATCGAACAATGCTCCGTTCCGCAATTGAAATCCCTCGCCCTGGAGGCGTTTCAGCGCTGCATCCGGACGGTAAGGCTCGGCCTTGAGTTTGCCATCGAACCAGAACTTGTTGGCGGGAGAAATTGGACCGACGGCAGGCTGCGCATGCCCATTAAAGACCACGCGGCTGAGATCGTCGCGATTGATGCCCTCCGAAATGGCTAGTCGAAAATTGGTGGAGTGGAACCACGCTCGTTTGTACTCGGGTATTGGAGCGCTTGCGACTTGATTGAACCACAGGAAGTCGGAATCAAGTGAGGCTCCGGCGTCGTGTGCTGCTCCCGCGGAAGTTGCGGCCAAGCGATCGAAATAATCGCTGTCGATGACGTTGATCAGGTCGAGTTCGCCGCGTTTGAAGCGCAGCATTTCGACATCACGATTCGCCTGGATGTCGAGCCGTATGGAATCGAGATACGGGAGTTGGCGTCCTGAGGAATCTTTCTTCCAATAGTGGGGATTGCGTTGCAACAGGAGGGTCGAACCGGCTTTATACTCCGCAACCACGAACGGCCCGAGCACGGCAGCTTCCTTTTTTGGCGAATGCGCGGACATGATCGCAACTTGATCGAAGAGGCGATCCAGCCCAGCGATTGGCGCAGGGAACGTAATCAAGACCTGGTCGGGCGCAAGCACCTTGCTGCTAACGGTGCCACTGCCGGAGCGAAAAGAATCCCCCGTGGAAGAATGCAGAGACGGATCCATAAGCCGTTGCATGGTGAAGGCAACGTCTTCAGCGGAAAACGGAGTGCCATCGGAAAAAGCCACGCCGTGCCGCAGCTTGAACGTGATCTGCTTGCCATCTTTCGAGAGTTTCCACGATTCCGCCAGTTCCGGTTCGAGTTCTTGTGTGTGCCGATTCACGCGTGCCAGGACGCCACCCGTCAGGTAACGGACGGAAAGAGAGGAGTCATCGTCGACTAGTAGCGGATCGAATGTCTTCGGCTCGGAGCGCAGGCAGAAACGAAGTTCGCCGCCGTTTTGTGCCTGAGCGGTTCCGAACAGAAACGGAAATGCGAAGCACCCAAGCGCACAAGAGAAAAGAAGGCGTTGGAGCGTGAGACGAAGTGTCTGGCGGCCGTTCATGCGGTCACCTCCTCATTCGACAAAAGCATTTGGAACGATGTCATGACAACGATCAACAACACGAGCGGCACCAGTCGCCAAGGTTCGTCGCGAAACGAAATCATGCCTTCCAACTCTCGCAGCAAACTTCCCCAGGAGGGCAACGGCTCGGCCACACCCAATCCAAGGATGCCAAGATTGGCTTCGCTCAAAATGAAAACTGGAATCGAGATCCAGAACTGTGCGTATAGAACCGGCTTCAGGTTGGGCAGAACGTGAATCAAGAAAAGTCTTGGCCCGTGCAGCCCTGAAGCCCGAGCCTGCAGAATAAAATCTGAGTTCCGCAGCGCATCTGCACTGGTGGAAAGCACCCGCGCCGAGGCGGCCCAACCCAGCAGGCCAAGAATGAGAAAAGTGATCAGAACGGAAACCAACGGAGAAACGTTCAGCGGCATCAACGCGCGAACGGTAATGAGAAGAAAAAGCCAGGGTAAAGAAAGAAAGAGATCCGTGAAACCCCGCGCTGCGCGTAGCCACGGCCCGCCGAGGTAGCCTGCCAGTCCACCGAAAAACGCGGCCAATCCGGTTGAGACGAGCGCAGCGGCGGGCGCGAGCAGTAGGGAGATTCGTGTCCCATAGAGCAGGCGCGCGAAACGATCCCGGCCTAGGTCATCGGTACCAAGAAGGTGCTGACGCGACGGGGACGCACTTGGGGAATCGCGGAATTGCTTCGCGTATCCTGCCGGCGCTAGCCAGTTTGCTGCCAGCGACAACGCACACACCGCGAGCACAACGATACACGCGAACGTACGAGCGGCAGTCATGCAGCACTCGTGCCACGCTTAGGCATCGCGGAATCCCACCATGTAAATCATTACATCGGCTGCCGAGTTGGCCAGCAAGGTTACCAGCGTAACGATGACGGTGAGGTTTACGAGCAAGGGAAGGTCTCGCGAGAGCGCAGCCTGCCATGCGAGTTGCCCGATACCCGGCAGTCCGCAAAGAGCCTCAACCGGGATCGCGGCGCCGATGGCGATGCTGACCGTGATGCCGGCAAGTGCGACCATCTGCGGGCCCGCGACGGGCAGCACATGCCATCCCAGAATGCGAAGAGCGCCCAGTCCACGAGCTCGAGCCGCCGTGATGTGCGGCAAATCGTAGGCCTTCGCCAACAGGTTCCGTGAATAGCGATAAACCTTGGGGAAGACAATTAGCCCAATCGCGAGATATCCCGGCGCGTTGAGGATGACCGAAAGCAAAGCCAGCGCCGCCGCCGGGATGCACAGGAAAGCTCCGCTTAGCGTGATTCCGAAAATCTCATAGGACGCACGCCGCCAGAGGCATGCGGTAAATGCGAGCGTCGCGCCTAGTGTCCATGCCAGTAATAGCCCAGTTCCGACGATGCGCGCAGTGACTGGCCAGCGTTCTCGGAGCAAGCTCTGAACGGGTTGTCCGAGGGCGTGGGAAATACCGAGATCACCGTGAATTGCTCCGCGCAGGTAGTCGAAATAAAAGTGGAAGATGTTGTGTTCGCCGGCGCGCGCCTGCTGCAACGCGTGCACGCTTTCAGCGCTCAGGCTGGGATCGAGTTCGTGTTCGTCCACGTCGAACCCAGGAGCCATCCGTATCAGCGTCGCGGAAAGCAGACCACCAATCAGGACGAGCGCGGCGATAGTCGCGAGCTTTCGAGCAACCTGCCGCGCGACCTTCGACTGCCAAACTGTTTGCAACATATCTGCGCGATTAGCCTCGTAGCAGCCTCTTAGTTCACCGTTGCGCCCCTGGACCGCGTTGCGGGATGCGTATCACGATCGCCCGGCAGTTCCGAGTGGTGAACCTTCTTCATGGAGTACATGCGGCGATCGGCCTCGGCGAGCAGACGCTCGACGTCGAAGCCGTCCTCGGGGCAAAAGGCCGTTCCTACACTCATCCCGACCAAATCTCGACCGGCAATCTTCTTGCCGGCCTCGATCGCCAGTTGATTTAGACGGCTCGCCTTTTCGTTCGCAGCCTCCTGGCTGAGCCCGGGTGCTACGATGACGAACTCATCTCCACCCATGCGGGCAACATAATCGTAGCCACGGCAGCTTTCCTTGAGGTGCAGGGCAAAATCCCGCAGCAGATTGTCCCCCTCAAGGTGTCCATAGAGATCGTTGATCTGCTTGAAATTGTCCAGGTCGCACACCATCACCGCGAGTGATGTACCGGTACGCCGGCAGCGCGCGAGTTCGCGTGATAGATGAACGAACAACGACCGCGCGTTCGGGAGCCCCGTCAAATAGTCGGTGGTCGCCGAATCCTCGGCTTGCTGATACTTGAGAGCATTTTCGACGGACAACGCGATCTTGGAACTTACAGCCAGCAGAATTCGCAGATGATCGGCCGCGAATGCTTCAGGATCGGAGCGATACATCGCCAGCACGCCGACCACGCCATTGAGTCCCTCCAGTGGAACGGCGAGTGTCGAACGCAAGGGGGTGAATTTCTTGGGATCATTGGCGTATCCCGCTTCAATTTCGGGATTGCCGTTGACGATCGGCTTTCGGTTCTCGGCGACCCATCCACAAAGCCCCTCGCCCAGACCGATGTTCAAGGATGAGAGCAGCCTGAAATTATCGCCGCTCACGAGTTCCGGAAGCAGCCGGCCCTCTTTCAGGAGGAATACGACCATCGAATCGTAAGGGATCATTTTGCGGAGGCGCATGGAAAGAACCGACAGCGTTTCGCCCATGCTTAGCGAGTTACCCAGATCCTGACTGATTTCGAACATCGTCTGCGCTTCCTGGCGGGCCGAAGCGATCGACGAGAGGAAGTCGGAATCGTTCGCGGCGATAGGAACCGGCGAGGATTGCTCAAATCCACCGGCTGAGTTTTCGCGTGGCGGCACCAGGGCTTCTTTCGGAGCCGTTACGCTGATGTCTTCCGTAGTCGGAGAATTGGTTTGTACCATGCGCTCCAGTTCCCGGTAACGGCGTTTGAGGACGTCGACGATGCGCGGCTCGAATGCCGAGCCGGACAAGGATGCCACCTTTTCCATGGCGGCATCGAGTGACATGGCGCCGCGGTATTGGCGATGTGATGCCAACGCGTCCAGGCAATCCACCGCTGCCAGAACGCGCGCCCCCGCGGGTATCTGTTCCTCTTTCAGCCCGTCGGGATAGCCCGTTCCGTCCCAACGCTCGTGGTGCGATCGCACGATCGGCGCCACCGGGTAAGGAAACGCCACACGTTGCAGAATTTCCGCGCCCACCTGCGTGTGGATCTTCATCTTCTCGAATTCTTCCGGACTCAGCCGCCCCGGCTTGTTGATGATGTGCTCTGGAATTGCCAGTTTGCCGATGTCATGCAGCAGGGCTGCGGCCCGCAACGCTTCGATTTCGTTCTCCGAAAAATGCAGCTCTTTGGCAACCTCGACCGCGAACACGCGCACCCGCTGCAGATGCTGATGCGACGTGTGGTCTTTCGCTTCGATGGCCAGTGCCAGGGACTCAATCGTGCGCAGATGGAGCGCAGCGACTTCTTCCGCATTCCGCTTTTCGACTTCGACCTGTTCTTTTTCCTTCGCGAGTTTAGCGAGATAGAGGTGATAGGAGCGATAGACCCAGTAAACGAGGGGCAATACGAGAAGCGAAGTCTGCCATCCCACGTGCTTGCTTAGAAAGCCAACGGCAAATACTAATGCCGCTCCGACCATGTAAAACGGGAACGACCAGAAATGGCATTCGCCCCAGACTTTGTAGGCCGGTTTACCTTCAGTTACCGAGATGATCACCGCGACAGGGACCGTGTTGGCGATGAAGAAAATCAGGGCTGTGATGACAAGCAGCGGCAGCGTGCCAGCGCCCAGCACCCGCTGCAAATCGTGATAGGCCAGATATGACAGAACGATGGCATTGGCCATCATGCTGAAGACGTTGAAGATCACTTTGATCGGTACGGGTCTCTGTTTCGTTCCGAAAAGGCATTGTGCCAGCGTCGCAGTGCAGCCGAGCAACAGCGTTTCCGGCAGGCTCAGTTCCAACACGCCTAACAGAATGAACAGAAAATTGACCGACATGGTGCCGTCGATGCCGGGCAGTCGAATCTTGAGACTCGAAGCAAGAACCGCCACCAGAAGATAGCAGACGAATCGCGGAAGGTCGGTGCTTTGGTAGTGCCATAGGGCGTGCGCTAGCGCCCACATCCCCAGGCCCGCCGTCACTCCGATAAACAATCTCGCCCGAATGGACATAAGTCACAAGAAAGTCCGACCAGGAATACGCTAAGACTGATTGCGTGCAACCTTACAACCACGATCTCGACTGCAGTTACCTTCGATAAAGCCTTGCATCTGTGTCACTTAACTGACTCCATTTCTTGCCGTTTGCACCCTCAGCGTGGAGCTTGCGCGAATGCGGCTGGCACCAGCCAATTTTTGGCGCGCCTCACGATTCTCATCGGGATTGAGAATCTGAAAATTGCATTCTGTCGGATACTAGTTCAGCGCTCGGTAAATCACATGCTTACCGAAGTAACAAAGAATCGTATCGGGTCGCTGGCCGTGATTAGAGTCTGGCCAAGCGGGTTAGAACTCGGCGATAGTTACTTCGGTGTGCGGTCCAAACCGAACCAACCGTTAGAATGTCGATAGCTATGGCAAGATCTTAGGCTGGAATGCATCGTTTGCACGATTGCAAGTGGCAAAGGTCCTTGCCGCATCTGAATTCCCGACGCCAAGCGATACTTCCCCTGTATCACTAACGCCAAAAATGCCAATGGTATCGAAGACTCCGACAACGGTAAGAGCCTCAAAATCCGCGGATGGTAGCGGCGTTGGCGCCTCTGTCGCCCCGCAACCCAATCTCCTCCTCCCGCCTGGTGTTTTGGATCAACTGCAGGACACGATTTTCACCACCGATCTTGAAGGAACCTTCATCAGCTGCAATCAGGGTGTGAGCCGATATGGTTTCACGACGCAAGAGGTCGTGGGACGGAAGATTGCAGACTTCTATGGTGTGGGACAACACGCAACGGATGTAACCCAGGCATTGGCGTTAGCTCTCGAAAAAGGGCGATTCGAGGGCCAGTTGCGTTGCCGAACAAAATCCGGACCGGACGTGAATGTTCATCTGTGTTTGACGCTGCTTCGCGATGCGCATGCGGAGGCGGCGGGTATTCTGGGCAACTCCATAGCGATTGCGGCAAACACTGCTGCGGACATCCAGTCTTGGCTCGGTCCATCCCCGCCTGCTAACAGTGCAGTTTCGTCCGCTCCCTTGGCGAGACGTGAAATAGACGGCACTCAATTTCTGATTGCGAGTCCGCTGATGCACAAGTTCATGGGCATGGTAGACCGCGTTGCCGGCCACACGGAAACTGTACTCGTCACGGGTGAAACCGGCACTGGCAAAGAGTTAGTGGCACGTACCATCCATAGCTCGTCGTATCGCTGCAAGAAGACGCTGGTCGATATCAATTGCGCGGCTTTGCCCGAACACCTGGTAGAAAGCGAACTCTTTGGCTACGAGAAGGGAGCCTTCAGCGGCGCCGACTCCTCGAAACCCGGTTTGTTTGAGATGGCCGACAAGAGCACGATTTTTCTGGATGAAATCGGAGAACTACAACCGCAAATCCAGGTGAAATTGCTTCGTGTGTTGGACGGGGCTCCCTATTACCGCCTGGGTGGAAATCGGAAGATTACGGTCGATGTGCGTGTCGTAGCGGCGACCAATCAGGATCTTGAACTTGCGGTGAAGGAAGGCAGGTTCCGCAAGGATCTGTTTCACCGCCTGAGTCAGTTTCAGTTGCGAGTTCCGCCCCTGCGCGAGCGTCCCGAGGATATTGCAACTTTGGCGCGACATTTTCTTTCATTGAAATCGGCAAATAAATTGTTTACTGCCGACGCCGTTACCGCACTGCAGGCGCATTCCTGGCCAGGCAACATTCGGGAACTCAGGAATTTGGTCGCAAAACTCGCCATGACGAATGAGGAGCGGCAGATATCGGCCGGGGATGTTCTCGCCCAGCTCTACGGCGAGTCTTTGCACAACGAACAGCGCGCCGCTATGCGGGGAAGTGGCGCCGTCCCGCTGGGCAATCTCGAAAACATGGAAGAGCAGATGATCATACGGGCGCTTCAGCAAACCGGTGGTCATCGTTCGCAGGCTGCTGAGCAACTCGGAATATCCCGGCGCACGCTGAGCCGGAAACTCCGCGAGTACGAGATCGATTGCGATGGCCCCTCCAAACTGGGAGTGATCAGCGAAGACCAGCAGAAATTTTTTCGCGCCAAGGTGAACTGCTCGGTCACGCTGAAAAACGCTCAGGGCAAGGAATTACAGGTGCAAGCCATCAATTTGAGTACGGGCGGCATGGGACTGGATGTCGTTCGCGATCCCACCGGTTTTGCGGGACTTGTCGACGTGAGCTTTCTCTTGCCCGAAACCGAAACTGTCATCCTCGCGAAAGGCAGGTTGGTATGGTCCGACGGCGGCGGCCGAGCGGGCCTGCGCTTCGTGGTAGTTGAACCGGAGCTCTTCGAGCAACTCCAACACTGGACCAACCGGAAAATGAAGGACGAAGGTTGGGAGATTCCCTCGTGATTTCCGCGCAGACCAGCAACCGTCAAGCGTTTCGAGCCAACGGACACACCCTTCAGTAATCTGTCGTAATACGTCCTTTCGTGCGATTCTCTGCTTGTCTTTTGAAGCCTAATGACCGCTGCCGCAGGCCAACTCCCGTGGTGCGGATCCCAAGTGAGGTCCATTCATGTTGCAGTCTCCGGAACCGAAGTTCTCTCCAAACGCAGCTCCATCCCCGAGCACTTACACTCCGGTTAAGCCGGCCACCTCACCCATGGATCAGGCCCATATCGGACGTTCCCTCGTCATCAAAGGTGAAGTAACCGGCGCGGAATCGTTGTTTGTTGACGGACGCGTTGAAGGCACCATCAACTTTCCCGAAAATCGCGTTACCATCGGCCGCAATGGCAATGTTGCCGCCAACATCGTTGCCAAAGAAGTTGTGATCATGGGTAAGGTGCAAGGCAACGTCGATTGCGCGGACCGGTTGGATATCCGCAGCGAGGGTATGCTCTCGGGCGACGTAATCACGCATCGCATCAGCGTGGAAGAAGGCGCAATTCTCAAGGGCGGCGTGGAAGTTCGCAACCCCGAAAAGAAAGATCAGAAATCACAGAATAAGCAGGAAGCTCCCAAGGCGATGGCTGCAGTTGCGGGTAACGCTTAATTCTCGCGACGAATCACCGACGTTAGAATTCGAGGTACGAATTCAAGAGCGACGATGGAGCGACAGGCGCCTCGCCTGTCCAGCTGGGAAGCGATTCCCGGCACTCCATCGTTCTTTTTGTTATTGGAATCCGATTACTTCTTAGGTTTGAAATCGAGCGACGCCGAGTTCATGCAATAACGCAATCCGGCCGGCCCAGGTCCATCGGGAAAGACGTGGCCGAGGTGAGCATCGCACTTGGCGCAGCGCGCCTCGGTGCGAGTCATGCCGTGACTCGTATCGGTGATCTCGCTGATATTCTTCCTGTCGGCTGCCGCAAAAAAGCTCGGCCATCCGGTCCCCGAATCAAATTTGGTATCAGACCCAAAAAGGAGTGTGCCGCAGCACACGCAATGGTAGGTTCCGTCGTCGTGCTTATTCCAATATTGGCCGGTAAAGGCGCGCTCGGTGCCAGCTCCGCGAGCCACCTGATACTGCTCGGGGGTGAGTTGTTGTCGCCACTCGGCGTCGGTCTTCTTGACTTTGTCGTGTGTAGGCGCGTCTTGGATCGCTTCCCGGGAAGCAGTTTTCTCAGTCATAATCGTATTCTCCGAAATCTCAAGTTTTCCAGAATTGTCTGGAGAATAGGATGTGGGAAATTCGCGAAAGTTGCAACGCTCGAGATAGTACCGACCCGGGAATGCGTTTCGACGCATTTTGCGGATTTCAGGGACTGAGCCGCTGTTGGGCTGGAGCGATTGCTTGGGGTTCGGGGCATAGCCTCGTCACCACGCAGCTGCAAGACGACCGGTTGCTAGTCTGGCAAGGGCTGACGGACCCCGATAACGGGGCGGATGCCTGCGCGTTTGTGCAACTCTGACAACAATGCGTTGGCGGCGTTCAGATAGGTAGTGTTGGGATCGGAGGTATCCGCCCACACGGCCTCATACACAATCTTCGCGGCTTCTTTTACGTCCATGTGAAGAGCGGCCTCGAGGCGATCGGCCTGTTGCCGAACTTCGCCATAGCAAGTGTGGCAAACGGCGGCCGGTTCGGTTGATCCACTGTGCTGGTGCTCGAGAACGCAGCGAAAAGTTGCTGCAGCATTGATTTGTGTATGCGAAGCGAAGGCCTGCGACTTTAACTCTTTCAACTGGCGCTCGCGATCCGCGTCGATCTGCGTGCCCGTTACGGGCGTCGCGGCAGCGACCATGGAATGCATCACCGGCGCGGTGGGAGAAACGCGCTCTGGCGACTTGCAGATGGGGCAGACCTGCATGTCGGCGGGGTAGTAGGCGTGACAGTGAGAACAGGGAAGGCCATAGCCGACGGCCCTTTTCTCAAGGCCTGCGGCCGCGGACCCGTTTGTCCTACGTGGTTCGGGCGCGGACAAAGCGGCGTCTTTGACTGACTTTTCCCGAGCTTGCCGGGCAGCAGTGGCTTCCATCGATGCTCATCCTCAACTTCGTGATCTCGGCTTGACCTCCTTGCGCGACAGTGTACCGACAAGGATCAGCGCCGGGTTTCTTCTATATTCTAGGGTGGTTGATCGCTGGAAGCGAAGCACGAGAGTGCATGGCAGGCGGATGCCCGAAGGTGCATCTGCCAAACGGATTACTTGGTCGCAGTGATGAGCCGCACAACCTCTTGCATGCGGGCGCGGTACAGATTCTGGCTCGGGTCGATGCGGGAAGCGATTTCGAGTTCTCCCAAAGCCTCGTCCAATTCATTGAGCGCCATCAGGCAGGCGGCCAGCGAATAGTGATTTTCGGCGCTAGGCTCAAGGCGAAGCGCCTCGCGAAATTCCTTTTCCGCTTCGGAAAGCTGCTGCGTGTTCACCAGCGCCGTTCCAAGATAGTGATGGCCGAGCGCCGACTCGGGATTGAGCGCAATCGCCTGGCGCAACACGTCAACTGCTTCCTGATCCTTTCCCGAAAGCAAGAGGGCCTGCCCGAGCACGCGATTTTCGGCGGCTCCCGTGGGGTTCGCGGCGATGGCAGCGCGCAACTCGCGGATCGCATCCGGATAGTCGCGCTTCGACATGTAGGCGCGCGCCAGGCAGTTGTGTCCGCCTTCCCAATCCGGATTCTGCTGATAAAGGCTGGTGAACTCCGTGATGGCGCCGTCGAAATCTTCTTTGTCGCAAAGAGTATTTCCGAGGTTGTTGCGAACGCTCGCTTCGTCTGGCTTAAGGCGCTTGGCCGCTCGATACTCGGCAATTGCGTCTTCGAGTTTACCTTGATCGTGCAGGACTACGCCGAGGTTGCTATGCGCTTCCCAATAGTCCGGACGCAGGCTCAGCGCATGGCGGTAAGCGATGGCCGCGCGGCGAAGATCCCCTTGATCGCGATGGGTGATTCCCATGTCGAAGTAGACGTCGGCGTTGGCGGGCGAGTTCGCCGGTTCGTGCGCAAGCGCTTCATCGAAAGCATGCAGCGCGGCGACGTACTCTCCATCGGCATAGAGCGACAGGCCGAGATAACGATAGGCTTCGGCATTCGCAGGGTCCATGCTGAGTGCGGTGCGAGCCTCAGCAAGTGCGTCCTCGGAGTCGTCTGACCGGTAGAAGAGATACGAGAGTTGGCTGTGCGTTTCCGGGAAACTTGGGTCGAGGCGAGAAGCTTCGGTGAATTCGTCCATGGCCGGTTCGAAGCGATCGCGTCGCCGCAGAACTGTTCCGAGAACGAAATGCAGCAAGGGATTATCTGCGTCGGTGCGAAGCTGGGAACGGAGACTGCTTTCCGCCCCGTCTAAATTTTTGTCGTGGATCAAGGCTGCGATTTGCGCGGCGGCGCTAGCGCACGAGCACAACGGGTGCGCGGTTGATTTGCCAGTGGAGGTCCAACCCAAGTGCTGAATGAGGGCCGAGTCGGCTCCCGCTTTCTGCAAGGCGCGAGCGCATTGCAGAGTGGCGTGGCAAGAAACAACCTTAGAAGTCACGGACGGTTCGCTTCGGCCGAATGACTTGTTTTGCGTCGCCAGACGTTGGATGCGTGCGCTCGAAAGTCCCCCCGCCAGCCACAAGAAGATGAAGTCAGAAGTGGGACCGGCCGGAGCTTGTTCAGCCTGCACGCTACCGAAGGCCAGGAGAAGCGACAAAGATGTCAAAACGCAGCGTTTCACGAAGCCTCCAGCATCTTGGCGGTTTGACGCGCAAGTTGCCCCTTAAGGCAAAATAGTCTGCTAAGGATCTTGCCGATAGGTCACCGAAGTAATTGGGCGGGACATGCACGATCGAGCTTTCTGCTCGCCACTGTTTCGCATCTCGGAGACTGGCGGGGAGGGCTTGGAGTACACTGAAAGGTGGATGTGCCCGGCGTATCCGTGGGTGCTCCCGATTCGGAGGCGGTATGTTTGAAGGTCTATTTCAGCCCATGCATTTGCTCATTATCTTCGCTATTGCTCTGCTCGTATTTGGACCCAAGAAGCTGCCGGAGTTAGGTAAGGGTCTGGGCGAAGGCATTCGTGCACTGAAAGATGGGATGAAAGATCACACAAGTGACGCCAAGGTCGAGACCACGGCGGACACCAAGCCCGTCATCACCAAGGACAACAACCCGGAGAATAAAGCCTGAACGGTGCGGTAACCGGACGATCGAGCAACGCGCAGAAGCCCTTTTTCATCCGACAGAATCCATGCATTCTAGAAAGCTAAGTCGTGCCGTGGGAAAGTTCTGTGTCTGGCCTTCTGCCTGCGCGGCTTAAGCTGTGTCATTGGAGTTGCCGTCGAATCCCATTCTGATTTGTCAATCCTTAGGAGGTTTTGTGCGAAATAAATTCGTTCTTGGTCTTCTCTTGTTAATGACGGTGCCGGTGTTCGCCGATCAGTTGGTGCTGAAGAATGGCGATCGCCTGACCGGCTCGATCACGAAGTCGGATGGAAAGCAACTCGTGATCAAGACGGACTATGCGGGTGATGTAACGGTGAAGTTTGACGCCATCCAGAGCATCACTTCAGTAGGCGATCTGAATGTCACGCTCGGCGGTAAGACGGTTATTGGACCGGTGACGACGGTCGGTGATAATGTCGTCGTGGCCACGAAGAAGGCTGGGCCGGTTGAGGGTCCAAAGGCGTCGGTGACGGTGGTACGCAGCCCGGCCGAGCAGGCGGCTTACGAGAAGACGCTACACCCGTCGCTGCTGGAAGGGTGGAATGGCGGCCTCAATCTCGGGTTCGCGATTACGGCAGGGAATAGCGAAACCAAGAGCCTGAACATCGCGTTTAACGCCATACGCACGGGGCTGCACGACAAGCTGCTTCTTTATACCAACTCCATCTACGCGACAACGTCGAAGCCGACAGAGCTGACCACCGCCGACACGAATGGCGGGGGGGCGCGCTACGATCACGATTTCTCGCCCCGGTCATTTGGATTTGTGAGTGGCGACTTCTTTTCGAACTCGCAACAGGACCTGAGCTTGCGCTCCATTCTTGGGGGTGGCGCGGGCTGGCACGCGATCAAGAGCCCTGCGACAACGTTCGACCTATTGGCGGGGTTAAACTACACGCGTGAGAGCTTCTCCGATGTCCCGAATCCGAACCAACCGGTGCCCCCGCCGCCGACTCCGGCGGTCTACTCTCCTTCTTATAGCTCGGCCTTATAGCTCGGCGGCATTGAGCTTGGGGGACAACTACACGCACAAGCTGGGGAAGAGCACACTCCTGACGCAGAGCTTTCTGTTCTATCCTGGGCTGACGAAGAGCTCGATCGACATTCCCGGCGGCCTTACCGAGAACGTGCGGGAGTATCGCGGGTCGTTCAGTCTGGGGACGGTGACGAAGTTGAACAAGTGGCTGGGTTGGCAGAACTCATTCGGCGACGTCTTTGTCACTCATCCACCGGCTGTAGCTCCGGGGACGCCTCGGATTGAGCGGAACGACATCCAGTTCGCGACCGGGATTAATGTGTCTTTCAGTCACTAAAGCCTCGGGTCCCAACAATTTCAAGTATGCGGTGATCGGCTGGCGGCTGTGATATCTGCTAATCTGCTTTGGATCTTTATCGAGGAAACATCGACCCATGCGATTGCGTGAGATTTCTGCCAGCAAAGTGGCAATGCTCTTCTGCTTCGTTTTGCCGCTGTCGCTTTTTGCCGCCGAAAATAGCGACAACATCAGTAAGGAAAAACCAGCGACATCGGAAAACGAGAAGGAGTCCTACGACCTTCCGCGACCTGCCAAAGAGAGCCTCGATGCCAACATGTATCTGCGGATTCGAGATGAGGGGCTGACCCATTCGCACGTTATGGAATTTGCTTCTGCGCTAGCTGACGGCATCGGACCGCGCCTGACTGGTTCTCCTAATGTTCGTAAAGCGAACGAGTGGACGCGCGATCAATTGACGGCGATGGGATGCAGCAACGCTCACCTTGAGGATTGGGGGGAGTTCGGAATGGGCTGGCAGCAACTGAACACATGGGCTCGGATGGCGTCTCCCGACACGGCGGTCTTCATCGCACAGGCGGCGCCCTGGTCCCCCTCGACCAACGGACCGGTAACGGGTCAAGCGATCTGGGTCCACATCACCGACGAAAAAGACTTTGAGAAGTACAAAGGTAAGCTTGCCGGCAAGATCGTTTTGCTGGGAGAGATGCGTGACGTGAATCCGGTGGACAAGCCGCTGTTCACGAGGATGGACGAAAAGGACCTGGCGAAGACGGTCGACTTCCCGATCGAGAAACCAAAATCGTTTACTGAGCGTGTTCCTGATTATGTAAAACGGCGTCTACTGCTGGAAAAGACGGGAAATTTTCTCGCCTCAGAGCACGCGCTCGCGGCGATTATGCCGAGCCGCGACGGACGCGACAACGGCGGCTCGGGCGGCACGATCTTCGACGACGGCAGCCTGGGATGGTTCACCTACAAACGCGAACACGCCGACGCTATTCCAGTGGTCATCATGGCCATCGAAAACTATGGGCGCGTCTATCGGTTGCTGCAGGCGAATGTACCCGTCTCGATCGAGATGAATGTGGATGTGAAATATTTCGGCGACCACGAGCATGGCTTCGATACGATCGCCGAGATTCCTGGTACCGATCCTAAGTTGAAGGACGAGGTCGTGATGGTTGGGGGCCATCTCGACTCGTGGGCCGCGGCCACCGGCGCGACCGACAACGGCGCGGGCACAGTGGTTGCCATGGAAGTAATGCGGATCTTGAATACCTTGAAGGTCAAGCCGCGGCGGACGATTCGTATTGGCCTATGGACCGGAGAAGAACAGGGACTGTTTGGCTCTCAGGGTTACGTCAAACAGCATTTCGGGTACGTCCCGCTCGCGACCACTCCGGAGGAACTGGCGAAGCCCGAATTTCTGCGCAAGCCTGCGGGACCCGTTGTCCTCGAGCCCGAGCAAACGAAAATATCCGGTTATTTCAACCTCGATAACGGCACGGGAAAAATTCTGGGAATTTATCTGCAGGAAAATTCTGCCGTCGCTCCTATATTTTCGCAGTGGATCGAGCCGTTGAAGGATCTTGGCGTCACGACGATCACCGCGCGCAACACCGGGGGCACCGACCACGAGTCGTTTGATGCCGTCGGCATTCCCGGTTTTCAGTTTATTCAGGACCGCATGGATTACTCGACGCGCACGCATCATTCCAATATGGACACTTACGAGCGCCTGCAACCCGCCGACCTCGCACAAGCGGCGACGGTGGAGGCCATCTTTGTCTACAACACCGCGATGCGAGACCAGATGCTGCCGCGCAAGCCGCTGCCGCATCCGGAACTCGACGAGCAGCTGTCGGCTCCGCTGAAGGTGATGCCGGGGGCCGTTGAACCGCCGAAAGAGAGCAGCGACAAGAAAGACAAGTAGCCCATCCAGACGTTCAGGCCGCCGGGACGAAGTTGTTTTACTTCTTTTGTTTTACTTCTAAAGATATTTGAGCCACCAATCGGCTCGCGTGGTTTTCAAGTGGGAGAACCATCGGCAGGGGAAATACAACAACGAGATAGCTATGCCCCAGACTAAGTACAGCAGGGGAAGGCTCCAGATATAGCCTGGGGGCGGCTCAGGATTTCCCATGGGATGGTTTGCAAAGAGCCACGGGCTGATCGTTCCGAGCCGGATCTTCGATACCACCAGCGCGAGCGCATGAATCAGCGGGATGTGAAGCATGTAGTAGAAGAAGGGGACTCGTCCAAAGATTGTGATTTGACGAGCGAGAGCTCCGTGGCGACCCTCGAGCAGCGGAATCAACGTGATGATCGGGCCGAGGGTCATGAGAAGGAAATCGAGCGATGCGGGATACTTGGTTGTATTCAGGAAAGAAAGAAATGCCGGCAGCGGCGCCCGCCCGTTCTGGGCTTGCGAAGCAGCATGCCAGGGCCGCGGATCGCCGTATAAATTGAATCCGCGCAGCACCAGAAAAAGAGCGATTGCCGAAAGCCCGATGGCAAAACAGAACCGTTTTCTGCGCGCGGGCTCCTTTGTCAAGATAGTGCCGAATGCGTAGCCCGCAGCCATCACGCCGATCCACGGCACGATGGAATAGAGCACAATCAGGTTGGGACCATCCGGTCCAAGCTGAATCGGCCCGTCAAAGAAGCCCACATAAAATATCTTCCACAGTCCGGAAGAAAGTCCTGACAGGCGGTTGCTGTCGATCGCATCGAGCAGACGGCCCATTCGTGAATCCATCAGGTTATGCGCCGCGATGATCAGGACGCCGATGCTCGCAACCACGGCTGTCGAAAGCTTCACGAGGCCGGCCATCAAGATCATGCAACAGCCGATGACCCAGATCACGCCCGCCATTTCGTAATGCTTGAAATCGAAGTTGAAGGTCCAAGCCAGGCGCAGGAAGGTCAGCTCGAGAAAAATGAGCCACAGGCCGCGCGTCAGCAGGAATCGGCTGACATCGGTACGCTTGCGACTGTAGAAAAAGATGCTGGCGCCCGCCAGGAAAATGAACGCTGGGGCGCAAAAGTGGGTGATCCAGCGCGTAAAGAAGATTGGCGGGTTCGGGCCGCCTGCCGGAACGCCTGAAAAGACGCGCACGTGATCGATCGCCATCAGAATCATCACAGCGCCGCGGATCAGGTCGACAGATTCGACTCGGGCTTTCGCAGGCGAGGTAGCAGCACTCGTTATTGTGGGGACAGCGGCGCTCATAGTTTCGTTCAACCTATGTTTCTACGGCTGCGAGTAAAGGGCTCGTTTCAGGAATTCTCCCGCGCCGGCGCGACCCAGGAATTTGTCGTTCTCGACGACGACTCGTCCTCGCGAAAGCACCGCGTCGGGCATTCCGGTGACTTCGATGCCCTCAAACATCGAGTAGTCCACACGCATGTGGTGCGTTTTCGCGCTGATCGTGTGCTTGCGGTTCGGATTGAAGATCACGAGATCCGCATCACTGCCGATCGCGATCGTTCCCTTCCTGGGATAAAGCCCAAACAGCTTCGCAGGCGTGGTCGCCACCAGTTCGACGAAGCGGTTGACGCTGAAGCGTCCTCCTGCGACGCCGCCGGAATAAATAAGGCTCATGCGGTGTTCGATTCCGGGACCGCCGTTCGGAATCTTCGTAAAGTCGTCGCGTCCTAATTCTTTCTGTTCTTTAAAACAAAATGGACAGTGATCGGTCGAGACAACTTGCAGATGATCCGTCTTTAATCCATTCCACAATTTTTCCTGATTCCATTTCTCGCGCAGCGGCGGAGTGAAAACATATTTCGCGCCTTCGAATCCGGGCGCATCCATGTTTTCGAGTGAAAGGTAGAGATATTGCGGACAGGTCTCGGCATAGACGGGAAGTCCGCGATCGCGCGCCTCGCGCACTTTCTCTAGGGCATCGTTGCAACTCAGGTGGACGATGTACAGGGGCGCGCCCGCCATCTCGGCCAGGGCGATCGCGCGCGAAACCGCTTCTGCCTCGGCAGTCGTGGGCCGAGTCAACGCGTGATATTTGGGAGCTTTCTTGCCCTCCGCCAGCGCCTGCTGCACGATCACATCGATCGCGCCGCCGTTCTCCGCGTGCATGCAGACCAATCCGCCGTTCTTGGAAGCCGCGCGCAATGCCTTGAAGATGCTGCCGTCATCGAGCATGAAAACGCCCGGATAGGCCATGAACAACTTGAAACTCGTCACGCCTTCCCGGACGAGCGCGTTCATCTCGCCGAGCTGTGCGTCCGCCAGATCGGTGATGATGCAATGAAAGGCATAATCGCAAACTGCTTTGCCCGAGGCTTTCTGCATCCACGTATCGAATGCCGTGCGCAGCGTCTGCCCTTTGTACTGGATGGCGAAATCAATCAGTGTTGTCGTGCCACCAAAGGCTGCAGCCCGCGTGCCCGTTTCAAAATCATCCGCGCTGGTCGTTCCGCCGAAAGGCATGTCGAGGTGTGTATGCACGTCGATGCCGCCAGGAAAAACGTATTTGCCGGCCGCATCGATAATGTGCTTCGCGTTCTCGCGGGGCAGGCTTTGGCCGATGGCAGCAATCTTGCCCTCAGTGATGGCAACGTCGCTCGTATACGTGTCCGCTGCGGTGGCTACTCGACCGTTGACAATGATCGTGTCAAAGCCCATTTGTGGATTCTCCTTCGGCGGCGAAGTAGAGATTTTATGCTAAACTCCCGAAACTAAGTAGCCGCGCCGGGCAAGGGCTTTCACCGCCGAGACGCAGAGTACGCCAAAAAAAGCTTTCAAGTATAAAAGCCCAAGAGCTACGGCGACAGGTGATTTCAGTTTCGAGAGTAGATGTGGTCTCGGCGGTAAAGTTTTTCGTGGCGTCAACTCACAGGGCCCTTGGGGGATCAAATGCACTTCGGCATCACTATCAAGCCCGACATGACCGTGGAGCGCATTGTTGCATTGACCTGCCAGGCCGAGGCTTCCGGGTTTGAGTACGGGTGGATGTTCGATTCTCACGTGCTCTGGCTCGAGTGCTATCCCATGCTCACGCTGATGGCGACACACACGACGAACATGCGCCTTGGCACGTGCGTGACCAATCCTGCGACGCGCGACATCACGGTAACCTCCAGTTTGTTTGCGACTTTGAACCTGATTTCCGGCGGCCGTATGCAATTGGGAATTGGACGCGGCGACAGTTCGCGTCGCGTCCTCGGCAAGAAGCCCGTAACGGTTGCTCAACTGGAAGATTCGATCAGAGACTTCCGCAATCTCACCGCCGGAAACGAGATCGAATACGAAAGCGGAAAAGCGCGGCTTCCCTGGGCGACCGGCGGCATTCCGCCCGTGTGGGTTGCGGGATATGGCCCCAAAGTCCTCGAACTTGCTGGACGCGTCGGCGATGGCGTTATCCTGCAATTTGCCGATCCGGACCTGATCGAATGGTGCGTGAGCTTCGTCAAGAAAGGGGCGGAGGCTGCGGGCCGCGATCCCTCGAAGATCGAGATCATGGCCGCCGCGCCCGTGTGGGTTTCCGACGATATCAAGATTGGACGCGAGCGTGTGCGCTGGTTTCCCGCACTGGTCTCGAACCATGTCGTCGATCTGGTTTCGCGGTATAAGCCTGAGGAACTGCCGCCCGCGCTCACGTCTTACATACGCAATCGGGGCGAGTACGATTATCTGCATCATTGCGAGGTCGACAGCAGCAACGCGAACTTCGTCTCCGATGAAGTTACGGACCGATTCTGCCTTCTCGGGGCGGCCGAGGCGCATATTGAAAAGATTCGCGCCCTCACACGCGCTGGAGTCACGCAATTCAATATTTACCTGATGTGCGGCGATGAAGAAGACACGCTGGAGAAGTACAAGGAAGAAGTCCTACCGGCGTTTCGGTAACGCGTTCGAGGCGAACCCATGGAAATTGTCATCCAAGGCGCGATTCCCGTGCTGCCGGCCGCCAACACAAGTGAGTCTCTCAAGTGGTGGACTGAAATCTGCGGCTTTCAGGAAACCTTCCGCGACGCGACCCCTCCTAACTATGCCGGGATCAATCGCGGGAAGGCTTATCTGCACATTTCCGGCATGAACGACAAAGTATTCGCTCGCACGGTCGGCGACCAGGTCATGGTGCGGATCGCGGTGCAAGGGATCGAGGCTCTCTACGCCGAATTTCAGCAACGCGGCGGCAAAGTGCATCCGAATGGACCCTTGCAAACCAAGCCATGGGGGACAAAAGAATTTGGAGCGATCGATCCCAATGGGGTGTGCGTCACGTTTCAGGAATGAATTATCTGGCGTGGACGAGCGTCCCTTTCCCCATGGCCAAGTAGTAGCATCCGAACGCCACGGCGAAGCCCACAAACCAGGAGTACGCATAGAGAATCCGCAAGGGCGGCACCACTAATCCCACTAGCGCTACGCCTGCTCCCAGAGCGAGCGCGAGCACGGCCATCCAGTTAAAGCCGCGGGAATATTCGTAGATGCCGCCGCGCAAATAGAGGTCGTCGACGACAAGCACTCTCCGCCGAATCACAAAATAGTCGCAGATCATGACGCCCGCCACGGAACCCAGAAAAGGAGCATAGCCGCCCAGCCAGCCGAAGATAAATGTGCCGTAATCGGAGAGCAGCTTCCAGGGCATCAGTGCGATGCCCATGAAGCAGGTGATCACGCCTCCCAAGCGGAAGTTGATCTTGCGCGGCCAGAGGTTTGAGAAGTCGTTGGCCGGTGAAACCACGTTGGCGCCAATATTCACATTTAAGGTCGCGAGCAGAATCGCCAGGAGCGAGATGACAACCGCCACCGGCGAGTGAAGGCGGCTCAGCAAATCAACTGGATTCCAAATCGCGGTTCCATAAATCACCACGGTCGCCGACGTGACCAGAATCCCAATCAATGAATAAAGCGTCATGGTCGTCGGCAAGGCCAGCGCCTGCCCAATGATCTGCTGCTTCTGGCTGCGCGCGAAGCGCGTGAAATCTGGGATATTCAGCGATACTGTCGCCCAGAATCCCACCGTGCCATTCAGCGCGGGAATCAAGAATTTCAGGAAATCGGGAAAACTCACGAAGCGCGACGGGGCCGACAGCATCGGTCCAAAACCGCCGGCCGTTTTATAGGCCCAGCCCAGCAACAACAGACCCACGGCCAACAGAACGGGCGCGCTGATTCCCTGCAGAAAGCGAATATATTCGATGCCCTTCAGAACTACGGCAAGATTGATGAACCAGAATGCCAGGAAGCAAATCGCCGCTCCGTGTGCGACATGGCCCCATGCCGGAGCGAGAGTTACGATCAGTGTGTTGATCGCTTCGCCGCCAATCCATGTCTGGATGCCGAACCATCCACAGGCAACGAGCGCGCGCAAAACCGCCGCGATGTTCGCGCCCAACACACCAAACGAGGCGCGGGCCAGCACAGGAAACGGAATGCCATAACGCGCTCCCGGGTGCGAATTCAACAGCATCGGAATTAGAACGATCGTGTTGCCCAGGAAGACCGTCGCGACCGCCTGTTTCCAGTTCATTCCTCCCTGGATCAGGCTGGCGGCAAGCATGTAAGTGAGGATGTTGACCGACATCGACACCCAGAGCGCGGCAAAGTTGTACGTTCCCCAAGTGCGTCGTTCGGGGCTCGCAGGCGCGAGGTCGGTATTGTAGAGTGGGCTGGATTCGATGCGCGATTTCAGAAAGGAAGTTGAAGTTGACATGTTCTGAGGACGGCCAAGATTTTCTTGCGCAGCCTAAAGAATTACGCGAGCCGGACATTGCGAACTGAGAACTGAGGACTATTGCCCCGTCTGGGTGGTCAGTGCGCCATAGGTCTCCGGGCGGCGATCGCGATAGAACTGCCACACCTTTCTCACTTCCTCAATCATGTCCAGATCGAGATCGGCTACCAGCACCTCATCTTTCGTGCGGCTGGCCTGCGCGACAATCTTGCCGCGCGGATTGCAGAAATAGCTCTTGCCGTAAAACTCGCCGATGTTCCACGGCTTTTCCCGTCCCACGCGATTGATCGCCCCGACGAAATATCCGTTGGCAGCCGCATGCGCCGGCTGTTCCAGTTCCCACAGATATTCCGAGAGTCCGGCAACGGTTGCCGAAGGATTAAACACAATCTCCGCACCATTCAATCCGAGCACGCGCGCGCCTTCAGGAAAATGACGGTCATAGCAGATGTAGACGCCCACCTTGGCAAACTTTGTTTCGAATACCGGGTATCCGAGATCCCCAGGCGTGAAGTAAAACTTCTCCCAGAATCCGGGATGCACGTGCGGGATGTGGTGCTTGCGGTATTTGCCGAGGTATTTCCCGTCCGCATCGACCACCGCAGCCGTGTTGAAGTACAGCCCCGGCATCTGCTCTTCGTAAACCGGAACCACGATCACCATTCCATGCCTGGCCGCGATCTCCTGCATCAGCTTTACGGTTGGGCCATCGGGAACGCGCTCGGTCAGGTCATACCAGCGGATGTCTTGTTCGGCGCAAAAATAGGGGCCGTAGAATAGTTCTTGCAGGCAGAGAATCTTTACTTTCTTCTTAGCAGCTTGCTCGATGAGCTTGAGGTGCTTGTCGATCATCGCCTGCTTTACGTCGGGCAGCGACTTGATGTTACTGAGCGCGTTGCTTGCCTGAATCAATCCACAGCGCACCGTTCGGGACATAGAAGATCCTCCGGGGAAGCGCTCAATATATCAGAAAGGAGGCGAGACTCTCAGCGGTTGGCGACCGGAGTGCGGATAGCGCAGAGCGTTCCACTAGAGATTATTCGTCCCCGGGGCAAGGAGCAAGAAGGTTCAAACAAAATCAGAGTGAGTGGATGTCGAATCAGGAAAGAAATGGGCAGCACTCCAGAAGAGAGTAAAATCCGCCGCGTCGCAATTTTCAGTCAGCAAAGGTAAAAGGGGATGTAGACGGGGGGCGAGACGATTGGCTCGGCACTCCCTCTCCACGGGTGATCAGACACAAGTGGACACCACCCGAAAATGGCGGTATTCTGACCCCAGTGAGGGCGGACATGCCCACGCCGGTGCGTTGCAAGCAAAGGGCTTCCACTGAAGGCGCGTAGCTCAGTTGGTTAGAGCGCTACCTTGACACGGTAGAGGTCAGGAGTTCGAGTCTCCTCGTGCCTACCATTTCTTCGTACCGATAGCGGCAGGGCTCCCATCCTTTTTAGTGGCATTCGATAGCAAATTGGCGGACGCCGCCGTTTTGTCCATGCATTAACGCCTCGAACTTCGATTCGACCATCCGTCCCACGCTCTCCGGCATCTCCTGCATGTACGCGCCGTATATCCTCTTTCCCGAGAGTCTGTTCCATATGTCTGGGGCGGGAGTGATCACTCTTGATCAGAAAAATATCGTGGTGGTTGTTACGGTAAATACTGATTCAGCTGCATTCTGAACACTCAAGGAGATCGCATGGCTAAGTCTACAAATGCAGCGCGCGTGGCCGGTGGCATTGCCGGCGCCATCACTACTAAGAGTGTGGCCGATATTCTCGAGCGGTGACGAACCACATTCAGCGAGTTGGGAACGAGGAAACCTCGTTGAGGGTGCTACAAAACAGGTAAAAAAGATTCTTAGAGTGGACGACGACCCAGACGTGCGGCAGGTGGACGCGCATGTGTCTGGGGCGAATTACTACGACACTTTTCTGCCGCCGACAGGTTGACGAACTTTGATTGAGGCGCGGAAACATAAACCGGATTTGATTATTCTCGATCCGGGGCTGCCGCAGGACACGAAGTAGAATTGGCGTCCTTTTGGGGCAGGTGGCAGATTTGGATAGAAATTTAGCGCACCGAACTTGCCTGAGCACAGAGCCAAAGGTTTGTGGTCGGATTGATTGCCGCATTCGTTGCTGCACCACCTTCCCGCCTGCTTTGTTCTCGATGGTCCAATGAAATAAGGACTTACGGGTTTTCGCCCTGTTTCTTACTGCGGAACACCCGTTCCGTGGCGATGAGTTTGTCAAGCCCCTTCCGGAGAATCCGAAATGTCAGAGAGCTGTTTCTTCTCGAAACGCAAGAGTCGACCGCCTCTGGAGGCGAGCACACGCTTCGCTAAAACGATCTAGAAATGATTCTCGCGGACGGCGAAGTGTTGTCGGTGGGTAACACAAACGGATGTGATGAAAAAGACGGACCGTGATCCCGTATCTATCACAGTACCTCACGATTACAAATCTTGACAAAGCAACACGCCGAAGAATAGGCTTCGACCGCACCTTGAAAGGAAACCAATGAAACTAGCCGCGTTCGCTTTGTTTTTCGCCGTCCTCACTTCGTCCGCCTTCGCTCAGGGCGTATTAATTGCCACCATCGATGTCAGCGGCGACGGAATTGCCGACAACATCTACAACAGCGGAACGTCGATCACGGTCGTGCGAGGCGGTGGAAAGGGCACACATGTTTACTTCATCAGTTCGGGTTCCTGGTCGCTGATTTTTGGCAACAGCACGGGAATCGTGGACATGGATGGAGTCGCCGGCGCCGAGATTCCGGTGAATGTGGGTGGGGATTTGATGATCATCACCGACCGAACCCAATCGACTCACAGTTACCCGTTCAGCGGCGACTGGTCAGTGGCGCCAGCCGGCATCGTGGACATGGATGGAGTCGCTGGAGCAGAAATCGCGGTCGTCAACGGGTCTTACCTGAGCATCGTCACGCAGCGCACCTTGAACGTTGTCAACTATAACATTGGAACCTCGTGGTCCATTCCGACGGGAGGCATCGTTGATATGGATGGCACGGCGGGCGCCGAAATTGCGATTGCCGACGGCTCTTATCTGAAAGTCGTCGTTCCGCGCACTTCGGCCATACAGAGTTACAACATTGCGACAAATTGGTCGTTTGTGCCCACGGGCATCACCGATATGGATGGCGTCGCGGGGGCGGAGATTGCGATCGCGAGCGGATCGAATCTGGTGGTGGTTACCCCTAGAACGTACAGCTCGCACTCTTACACGATAGGGACGACGTGGGCCGTGGCCACGAGCGGCGTCAACGGAGTCAGCGACATGGATGGGATCGCAGGGGCAGAACTGGCAATCGTCAACGGATCCTACTTAGTGATCGTGACTCCGCGCACGCAGAGCATAACTTCCTACACGATTGCCACGAACTGGTCGATCCTCAGTAATGGCATACAGAATTTCAACGGCAAAGCGGGAAACGATATCGCGATCGTGGTGGGAGGAACCGGGCAGTTGCGGATCGTTCATCCGGCGAACGGCACGATCAATGCCTACTCCACCGGAAGCACCGGCTCAAGCTGGTCTTTGACCGGCTATACGAACTACAGCAACTATGTTCGAATCGACATTTATTCCTACACACTGGGCAAGAATCTCATCGTGGATGATGCGCTTTTCGAAGTCTTGCCGGGATAATGCGGCGGGTTTTCGACACTTTGCGGAGAGCCCCTGTGGGTGGGGTCTTGAATTTTGCGGGGGGGGCGGCCCCTTTCAAATTAAGACGAATACGGGAACGGGACGTCTGCCAAGTTTCTTGACGACAACTGAGTCGAAAGAAAACTGGTGGACGTCCGTATGTTCCACGTTGCCGTGTGACGCTCCGAACCATCGCTGGGGAGTTTGTGCGATCCGTCTGCGAAACGGGCTTCGTGGCTGTGAGCACGCCCTTGTCGAGATTGTGACAAAAGCCCACACATCGCAAAGTGCGCGATTTGTGGTGCACAAGCATGAGGCTGTGCGTTTACTCCTCTCAGCCTTCTTTTCTACGAATCAAGAGCAGTGCTTTTGCGCTGCGATCCGCGAGAAGAAATTCCTTCCACGTTGACGGAACTTCGGCGGATGTTCGTCGAGCATTCACATCTGGTTTGTCGCTCAGGACTATTTTCCCCGCTAAGAGACGTTGCGACTGCAAAACGGCCCTCTCTCTCATTTTCGAGGAGAGGGTTTTTTATTCGCACGACAAAGCGCTTCGACGCGACGGATTTACGCTGCGAGGAAAAAGGGAAGGATGGGCTGCGACCGGACCATGTGATTTAATGGGCGGGCGTGGACATTCCGCCTACCAATCTTACTCAGACAGCACCTGCGAAGGCAAAAGACTGCACGGCCGCGTTGGCGAAGGGGATGGCGATGGAGGTGGAAGTCGGGCGGGAGAGCCGACTTCTGCCCGAAAAGCTGGGCGAAGAGTTTTGGCGGGCGGCGAGTGCTGAGCGGGTCGAGTTAAACAAGGCGGAGTTTGCCGACGCACTGGAAACGATAGGAGCTCGAGACAATTTTGGTCTCGACCCAGAGAAGCAGGCCAACGAGCGGCAGCGAGAAACGTTTTGGCGCGCGCTGCACCTGGAGGAGCTTGCGATCGCGCGCGGATGCGCACTGGGGCGCGAGTCCGCGTGGCAGCACTTTCTTGCGCGATATCGGGAACCATTGACCAGAGCCGCGGTGGAGATGACAGGATCGGCAGCGTTGGGCGAAGAATTGGCGAGCGCGCTTTACTCCGAGCTGTTCGGGTTGACGGAACGCGACGGAAAACGCTGGTCTCCGCTGCTGCGATACTCGGGGCGAGGATCGCTGATGGGATGGCTGCGGGCGATCCTGGCGCAACGCCGCGTGGACCAGTACAGAAAGATCGGCCGGGAAACTGAGCTCGGGGAGATCGAACCGGCAGCGAAAGTTTCCGAACCGCTTGAACTCAAACAATTATTCGATCTACGGGTGGCGATCAAGACGACGCTAAGCGCGGCTTCCGCGGAAGAACGCTTTTTGCTTTCGGCCTACTACCTGGACCAACATACTTTGCATGAGATAAGCGGCGTTCTCAGAGCGCACGAAGCGACGGTGAGCCGCAAATTGAAGCGTGCGACCGAACGATTGCGAAAACAACTGCTGCGAACTCTTAAAGCAGGAGGCTTGAGCGGTCGAGCGGCAGAGGAGGCACTCGGGATGGATCCGAGGGATGTGGATATCAATCTGCGCAAGTTACTGCAAAAATCGGAAAGCGGGCCGAACTCTAATCAGGACGATGTTAATCAGGAACGACATAAGGAACGAAAAGAGTGAACCGGAATTTCCAACTTGGGGAACATCCCGACGCTGACCAGTTCAGCGTGTTTGTCGAGGGTGCAGCGTCCCCGTGGGAACGCGAGCGGATGCTGGCGCACCTTGCCGAATGCGAGGCGTGCCGGAAGGCAGTGTTTGTCATGCAACCGCATGAGGAGACACAACCAGCTGCGCGAACGCCGGTGAAAGGATGGATCTGGGGGCGGTTGTTGCCGGTGGGGCTGTCGGTGGCGGCGCTTGTATGCGGAGTGATTGCGGCGCTGATCTATGTTCGGCCGCATGGCGGCGCGCCTGGGGCTGCACAACAGATTGCAAGCGTAAGGCAGCCGGAGATGCCGCTTCCGCAAACTACGGTTGCGCCCACTGCTGAGGCAGAGAAGGTGGCGCAATCGGGAGAGGCCAAAAAAAGCCTGGCGCCGAACGGGGCGGCGAGCGGGCGCTCCCGGCAAGAGAACCCGGTCGCGGGGGGCTTGAATTTGCCCACATCTTTGCCTAAATCCCAGAGCTATCAGGTCGCTGCAAACGTCGCCGCTCAGCCGACGACGGCAGCCGATCTTCCGGCGGCCGCTTCGGTTGCTGGTGCGGCGGGGAGCGTCAGTGGTGTGACCGCGTCTCAAGTGCCGTTGGCTGGCCGAAATGTCACGAATCTGTCGGCACTCTCGTCGCCGGCAGACGCAAAGGCCGCAACATCACAAAATAGCGTTGCCAAAGAAAGAACCCAGCCACAATTGAAAATTGCTCAGGATAGCGGGCAAGCCGGGGAGTTCGCCGGAGTCTCGGGCCGAATCACGGACCGAAGCGGCGCAAACATCGCGGGGGCGAGGGTCTTTCTGCGCGATGCGGGAGGCAAGACGCGGCAGACAATCACCAGTGCGGATGGAAGCTTCCATCTGACAGAACTACCGGCGGGACGGTACGAGTTAATCGCGACGGCGAGCGGCTTCAAGACAGTGCAACAATCGATTCAGTTAAATCCGAGCCAACTTGCCATGCTGCAGCCGGTGCTCGACGTGGGGGCGGCGTCAGAACAGGTGACGGTGGAGGCAGGGGCCCAGACGGTCAATACTGAGGATTCGTCTCTCTCTCAGAACGTGGACGCCCGCGTCTTGAGTGGGAACGGCAAAGGCCTTGCACGGAGCGGGTATGCACGTGTCTTTGGGGGGAACGGAGACGGCCATTCGGCGTCGCAGGGCAAGCTGGTTCTTTCTTTGGATAGCACGGGCAATCTCTTGCTAAGCCGCAACGGCGGCAAGAAGTGGAAAAAGATCCGTCCGCAGTGGGCGGGCAAGGCCGTCCGCATCGAGTTGACGCCGGCGTACAGCAGTGAAGCTCCGCCGAAGCCTAAGAACGAGAGCTTGGGGAAGGCGACCGAGGCGGCAGTCTTCGTGCTGACTACGGACACCGGCACGGTTTGGGCCAGCAAAGACGGGGCGCACTGGCACCAGCAGTAACCTCTTCCAGTAACTTCCTCAAGAAACCTTCAAAAAATAAGCTGCAAAATTCCTAATTAAGCGCGAACTCCGATTGAAGGAACAAAGGGCGGCGCGGCTTTCGCCGCTTGCCGCGAGGTTGACGTGTCATGCCTCGTCGGCTTCAGGCTCTCGCAGTACTGGCACATAGAAGTATCTCGGAGGACTCCATGGCTTATGGCAAAAGGGTTTATGGCAAAAGGCACCAGACGTTTGTCAGATTCACACTTCTGCTGGTCGCTGCATTTCTTACGATTTTCGGGTTCGTTTTCCAGCAGCCGTTTCAGGCGGCGTCTCCTGCGTCCTCGCCGGTTGCAACCTATTCGCACGGCAGATTGCGGCTCAGCATTCCTTACCAGGCCCTGCATGCAGGAGCGGGACGATTCACGGTGGAGGTTCTGAATCCGGAAGATCAGGCCATCGGGCACAGTGCGCAGCAAGTAACAATCACGGCCCGACAGGGGCAGTTCCAGAGCGATGTAGGGCTGGAAAAATCTCTGTCCATTGACGATCTGGTGTGGCATCGGGTCCGGTACCGTTTCGAATATGACGACGCGACGAAGCCCGATCTTGAAGGAACGGAATCTATCTCGCAGATTCTGAGCCGGCCAGTCATTCATATTTTGGGACAACAGTCTTATATCGCGGGCGCCGAGGCCGCGGTGCGAGTAATTGTTGAGGATTCCAACGATGAAGTGATTTCTGGTCGGGGCTCCGTGGAGATCCATCTTCTGGAGGCAGGCAACGAACCGGCGGCGGGTAAAGCTCGCACTCTTTTTTCGGGCCGTTTGAATCATCGCGGAACTACGGAGGCGCAATTCCACTTTCCTGCGGGGATGGTGGGGAACTACAAGTTGCGCTATATCGCCGAAACGCCGATCGGCTCGACCGAGTTTACGCAGGACGTTCGCCTGGAAGACAAAGTCTCAATTTTGCTTACTTCGGAGAAGCCGCTTTACCAGCCGGGTCAGACGATCCATGTGCGCGCACTGGCGCTTGACCGCGCGGATCATGAGGCAGCGGCGAAGCGTCCGCTTACGTTCGAAGTCGAGGATTCTCGCGGAAACAAAGTGTTCAAGACAGCGGCCACAACCGACCAGTTCGGAGTGGCCTCCGCCGAATTCGGGCTGGCCGACGAGGTCAACCTGGGCACTTATCATTTGCGCGCCTTGATGGGAGATGCCGGCGCGCCCAGTAATACGGCGGAGATCGCGCTGAATGTGGAGCGCTACGTTCTTCCAAAATTCAAGGTGGCAGTCGAATTCAGCGAAAACGGCAAGAAGCAGAAGCGCGGCTATCAACCGGGCGACCATGTCACGGGAACCGTGCGCGCCAATTATTTCTTCGGGAAGCCGGTGGGCAATGCGGAACTTAGCATGAAAGCTTCGGCGATGGATGTCACAGTTTTTGAGGTCGCCTCGGCCAAAGGAAAAACGGACTCGGAGGGTGCTTATCATTTCGACCTGACGTTGCCAAAATACTTTGCCGGACGGCCTCTCGATCACGGTGCTGCTCGCGTTTTGATAGAGGCGACAGTGAAAGACTCCGCCGGGCATTCGGAGAGTCGCGGGCAGCCGATCACGGTTAGCGACTCGCCGCTTTTGATTACCGCGATTCCGGAGGGTGGCACCCTCGTGCCCAATTTACAGAACCAGGTGTTCATTCTGACTTCATACCCTGACGGAACGCCTGCCAGGGCCGACATGACGGTCCGATCCTCGGGGGATGGAGATCAACACGTTGTCACGGATGATAGCGGGATTGCCATCGTCGCGATCAAGGCGAAGGAAGGCAAGGAGGTGTTGAAGATTGAAGCGAGGGATCAGGAAGGAAATCAGGCGTCGAGCAAAGTGAGATTGGAGACTCGTGCCGGCGAGGACCAGATTCTTCTTCGTACCGAACGAGCTGTCTATCGTGCTGGGGAGAAGATCCACCTCAAGGTGTTTTCAACCAAGGCTCGCGGCGCGGCGTATGTGGACATCGTGAAAGAAGGACAGACGGTTTTGACGCGCGATCTCGATCTGGAAAATGGCGAAGCGGAACTATCGTTGACGGCTTCCGCTGAAATGGCGGGAACCGTGGATATCAGCGCGTACGTTTTCGGCCGAGATGCGCAGCCGATTGGCGATCACCGGCTGATTTTTGTGCAACCGGCCAATGAACTGAAAATCGAAACGGAGACTGATGCCGCCGTCTACAAGCCCGGCGACGATGCCCACATCAAGTTCCGCGTGACCAACTCGCGTGGTCAAGGGGTTCATGCGGCGCTCGGTTTGCAGGCGGTGGATGAGGCGGTGTTTGCCCTTGCGGACAAACAGCCGGGTTTTGCCAAAGTCTTCTTTTACCTTGAGCAGGAGGTGATGAAGCCGCACTACGAAATTCACTCCATTGGCATGCCGGAAATTGTCGAACCGGCCGAGGAGTCGCAGGCTAAGCAACGCGACCGGGCGGCGCGTGCGTTGTTCTCGGCGACCGAAATTGTTAGTCCAAACAAATTTGAGACCAAGTTTGGCAAAGATGTGCCGATGGTTAAGTACGCAGATTATTGGAACCGCTATCAGGCGCGTCATCTGGCACAGGCGAATGAGATCGCTGGAGAACTGTCCCGGGCCTACAGCAAAGATGCCAAGGCGGGATCGCCGGCGCGCGTCTACGCAAAGCTGGCGGAGTCGGGAGATGCTGTTTTTCGCGATTCGTGGGGACATGCCATCAAGCTGGAACCTGCGCGCTGGGATCGCGACAAGAAATACTACTTGTTGCGCAGCGCCGGTCCGGACGGGCAGTTGTACACGAGCGATGATCTGGTGGCGAGTGTGCTTTTCCAGTCTGACTGGATGGCTCGACCAGCGGGGGGAGCATCGGGGATCGGCATTCACATCGAGCAGCAACGCGGAGCTTTCAACGGCCGAGCCGAAGTTACTGGCGCCGTTACCGATTTCACTGGCGCAGCAATCGCCGGAGCTAGTGTCGAATTGAGGAGCGGTGGAAAGGTGCGCCCCGCGACCACCGACGCTGCTGGGCGCTTTAACTTGAGCGGGATGCCTGAAGGCGACTATACAGTTGCGATATTCGCGCCCGGATTCAAGAGCGCCAGCAGCACATTCACTTTACGGACGCGGGACCGCGCCGTACTCTCCGCGACCCTGTCCGTCGGTCAAGTGACGGAACAAGTTACAGTGGAGGCAGGCGCGCAGTTCGTCCAGATGGAGGACGCGGCGCTCGCTCAGAACATGGTTGCAGGCGCAACTCGAGCTTTCAAGGCGCTACCGGCTGCAGATATGCCGCTCAGGGGGCGCAGCGTCCTAGATCTCAAAGCCTCTAGTGGTGCGATGCTAGCGAAGGAAAGCCCGGGATCGAGCGCCGCACACGTTCGTTCCTATTTTCCAGAAGCACTTTATATCAACCCGGAAATCATTACCGACCAAGATGGCCGCGCCAGCATTGTGATTCCAATGGCTGACTCCATCACGACCTGGCGCATGGCGATGATCGCATCCACGCAGCAGGGAGCGCTTGGCACGTCGACGTCCACCCTGAAAGTTTTCCAGGATTTTTTCGTCGACCTCGATTTGCCAGTTACGCTCACGCAAGGTGATCGTGTTTCGATTCCAGTGGCTATCTACAACTACTCGAATTCCGTCGGGGATGTGAACTTGAAGCTTCAGGCCGACGATTGGTTCTCGCTCGTCGATGACTCCTCGGAGAAATCTGTCGCGGTCGAGTCGGCGCGTGTAGGCAACTCGCAGTTCACCTTGGAAGCCAAACGAATCGGCAAGTTCAAGCTCACACTTTCGGCTCACATGCAGGGCCGTGCCGATCGAGCCGATATTGTGGTGCGGGAGATCGAAGTCATTCCCAACGGGCGCGAGCAAAACGCCGTCTTCAACGGCCGCATCGAGAAGACAGTTCAGCATGAACTTAACTTCCCGGCAGACTCGATTCCTGAGGCGAGCAAGATTTTTGTGCGGCTCTATCCTGGGCCGATAAGCCAGGTGGTGGAGGGGATGGACGCCATTCTGCGAATGCCGAGTGGCTGCTTCGAACAAACATCGTCGAGCACCTACCCGAACGTGCTGGCGCTGGACTATATGAAGCGGACGAAGAAACTGACTCCCGAGGTACACGCAAAGGCGGAGGGATTCATTGCGAACGGTTACCAGCGGCTGCTGACGTTCGAGGTCCCAGGAGGCGGGTTCTCGTGGTTCGGCAATGCGCCGGCGAACAAAATTCTGACTGCTTACGGCCTGATGGAGTTTTACGATATGTCGAGAGTCCACGAGGTAGACCCCAAACTCATCTCTCGCACGCGGGAGTGGCTGGCAAGCCAGCAGCAGGAAGATGGAAGTTGGAAGCCAGACACACAATTCATCAATGAGGGGGCGACGAACCGCTATAACTCAGACGTGTTGCGAATTTCTGCCTACGTGGCCTGGTCACTCAAGGATACGGGCTATCAAGGACCGGCAGTGGAAAGAGCAAAACAGTTTGTTGAAAAGCACATGACGGCCAAAGTAGATACTTACACGCTGGCAGTGGTCGCCAACTTTGCGGCAGATTACGGAACAGACCGTGAGTTCACGCGGCAGGCCGTTGAGATGTTACTTGACGCGCGCTCCGAGAAGGATGAGCAGGTTTGGTGGAATGCGGAAGAGACGAGTGTATACGCCACTGGTCCGAGCGCCAGCGTAGAGACGACCGGTCTCGCTGTACAGGCGCTGCTGAAGTCTGGCGAGGCCTCGGAGTCTGCACGGAAGGCTCTAAACTATATCGCCTCGAAGAAGGATGCTTACGGAACGTGGGGCACGACGCAAGCGACAATCATGGCTTTGCGCGCTCTTCTGACTGCGACAGAAAAGGGAGCGGCCGACGTGCGCGGGACGGTGGTGGTTCTACTCAATGGGAAGGTCGTGAAAAAGCTGGAGCTGACGCCCGAGAACGACGATCTGCTCCATCAATTCTTGTTCAAGAATGTCGACGGCCATGGCGCATCGACTGTTGCCATCGAGTTTGAGGGGAAGGGGAGTCTGGCCTATCAGATCGTGGGCAGGTACTACGAGCCTTGGGATGAAAAGCCCGCGGGCGAACCGCTTTCGATTGATGTTTCCTACGACCGCACAAGCCTGGCGCAAGACGACATCGCCACGGCAACCGTCATTGTGAAAAACAACCTGGATAAGGCAGCGAACATGCTGATGGTTGACCTCGGAATCCCACCCGGCTTTGATCTACTCAGCGAGGATTTGCAGGATTACCAGGCGGGTAGCGCGGGTCGCAAGAGCGGCCACCTCTCGAAGTTCAGCCTTACCGCGACGCAGGCACTCCTCTATTTCGACTCTCTTGCGCCGGGAGATAAGCTTACTTTCCAGTATCGCCTGCGGGCAAAATATCCGATTCGCGCGCGGGCATTCAAGTCGCGAGTGTATGAGTATTACGATCCAGAGGTGAGTTCAATTGCGCGGCCGGTGCAAATGGAGGTACGGAATCGGTAGGAACATCTAGATTCGAACAGCGTGTCAGGATAGTCACAACCCTGAGGTCTGCTGTTGTAACGTAGGCAGCTGTCGAAAGAGTCTCACATCGTTAAGAATGGCCTCATTTTCCTTGGAAGTTACTCCAAAGGGGTGAGAGTGGAAAGCCCTGGTGCCAACCTGTCCCAGGGCTTGCCACGCGATGGAAGTTACGTTGCGAAGTGGCTGCAGCTAGTTAGGCACAACGATAACTTGGACAGTTGCAGTCCCGACATTGAGGCCGCCTTGGAATGCAGTCACGCCGAAAACCTTGTTCAAGGTCGCGGCTGCAGCGTCCGAGAGTGTGACGGACACTCCGGCGAGGTTGACGAAGATTCCGTCAACCGGCTTAAGTGGCAATTTCAACTTGGGAAGTTCGAGGTTAAATAGCGTGAGCGAACCGGCCACGCTGCCGTTGACCGCTGCGATTCCATTGATAACCGGGCTAGAGCCGGTTGTGTCGATGATAAAGTTTTCGATGGAAACTTGCGTTTTGCCGGCAGTCAGAGTCAGGCCACCGGAGTGTGTAATCTGTCCCGATGCCGTTTTGGCATCGATGGCGCCACCCGTGATGGGAAAAGTGACGACTCCCTTGCTGCTGATTGTGGTGGGGTTTAATACTCCAGGGGTGACGCCCAGGCTCTGCAAAGCGCCGAGGAAGGTGCTGCTGAGCGCGACCGAAGTCTGGCCGGACTGAGTGTATAGGGTTTGCGCGAAGGCACCGGAACAGGCCAGGCTCAACGCGAGTATAGAAACGCAAGCTAATTTTCTTGCAGACATGGGAGATATCCTCAGAGAGTTGATAGTTTCGATAGCGTTTCCGCCATCCACCGACGAAAACGAATAACTTTTGTTCTTGGATCTGTGGGAGTGAAATTTTTGTTGAACCAGTAGTTTGCGCGAAACAATTTATCAGCGGGGGCTCGCGCCGTGCCGCGGCGCTTCCCGCCCGGCGACCACAGCGGGAAGCGCCTTGTCCCCTCGGGTGTGCTAGTTCAAGTCGTCGAGTACGATGGCGGTAAGCGGCGCTCCGCCTCCTGGAGCGTCGAGGGCAACGGCAGTGCGAACCGCTCCCGCTGCGAGTGCGATCGCGCCGCTGTCGAGAGCCACAGTCTTGCTGCCGGTAGGAGTTACATAAATCTCGTAGCTTCCGGCCGGAACGGTCAGATAATTTGAAGCAGTCCCGAATGGGACGTTGGTGAGAGTTGGGTTTCCGCCAACGCCGGTGCCCGGAGCTTCTACATAAATGTCGACCGGACCCGTGGAAGGGGAAGCATGCACGGCGCGCAGGGCGATCTGTCCCGAAGCGGGTGGAGTGTTCTGGTCAGTGAGAAGCAGCGGTTGGATCGCGGGGGTTTTACCCGCTGTTGCAAAGCCGATGGCGAGCACGGTGTAATTCTGCTTGGCCGTAAGCGGTACGGTGGCACTAATCACATCCGTAGTGGTGCCCGTAGGGCGAACCTCAACCTTGGTGGAGCCCGCGTTTACGGTCAGATAAGCTGAGGACGTTTCATAGGCTACGTTGGTCAAGACGGTCTTGCCGTCCACGGCAACGTCAACATTGGGCGCGTCGGGCGAGGCATGCACAGCGCGAAGTTGTGCATGGCTGGGGCTGCTGCTGCCGCATCCCGCAATGGAAAAAGTGAGTCCCACTATCAAAGCGGGGAAAAGCAAACGGTGAAAGCGCGTCATTCCAGACTCCTACGTTCGGTTTTAATTTTTGCCGCAATGGTGTAAGAGTCCGCGAACCGGCGCCGATCTCGACGGACTCTCCCCACCTGCTAACGAAAACGTCGCTCCTTGGCTTTTGGATCTGCGCAGCGGCTCTTTTTTTCTCGCATATACTGTTGCGCATGAAGACGCCGCCGAAATACCCTGGCACCCTGATTTGCTTGCTGCTCGCGATGTTTGGATTCGTTTCTCAGAAGGTGTACGCGCAAAGCGCCGCTCACAACGAAGAATTTCAAAGCAGTGAATCACGCATTCGCCAATTGGAGGAACGCGTGCATCGTTTGGAACGTATGGTGGAGATACTGGTGGATGCCCAGCGGGCAACCGGTACGCTTTCCGCGGAACATGCGAATGTCATACTCGCAGATTTAAGCAGTCCGAGCGCGATGTCCATTGCGCAGGAACGGGAAGCTCCTGCTCCAGATCCGCCAAGGTCGGAGGTCGCCCCCCGGGCTTTGCCGCAGGAACTGCTGCCGAATTTAGGGAAAATCGGCGCCACAGCCAGCTTTCGCACGGGCGCTAACTCCGGACCCTTTTCCCTGAACACGGGGAGCTTCTTCGGCGGAGCCATCGAATTGCCTTTGGCCCTGATGCGGGGAGGGCGGCTGAACTACGAGATTTCTGTGGGGCTGGCGCAAGCGAATCGGACGCTTCCGGTAACTTCGAACGTGGCACAGGTATCGAACCTCGCGGTGCTGAGCGCGTTGAATCCGAACAACGGTGCGTCGAACATCCAGCAAGCGCTCTCGGGAACTGGCGACTCGCCCTTCCCAGTCACCAGCAATGGCAACTGGAGAGTACAGGTGTTGGAACTGGTACCGTTTGCACTGAAATACAACAGCACGCTGCTCGACCGCTACCGTCTGCGCCCCTATGCGGTCCTAGGTCTGGGAACCTACGTGAGCATTTCGAATCAACTGGTGAGCAGCGGGCTCCGCGCGGACTCCACACTTCCTCCGGCGACGCTGCAGGCGCTGACTGCGCTGTTGGGACCCTCGCCCTTCGGCGGAAGTCTGATCGGCGGACAGATCGGGCCCGCTAGTGAGTTAGTGGGCCGGGGCGTACCGGCGGGGCAAGGCGGAATCGATGTCGGAGTGCATTTCGGAACAGGGATCGAATATCGATGGACGAACGGGCTATCCGTGGCGTTGGATGCCCGCTTCAATAAGGTTCCCGACGGCCTTTCCTATCACACAACGACTGCAAGCTGGGGATGGCATTTCTAGCGGCTACCGAGCGCCAAACAGAAGTTTGTGTCCGCGGGCGGAGACGCTGCCGCCCTTGGGTTCGTCGGTGATGGCCAGACCCGTGAGCTGCGCGAGATCGTTGGTGGGTTGTACCATCAAGAAACCGCGGCCATCCTCGGAGGTCTGGAGCAACCCCGCACTAAGGATTGCCGGCGCACCCTTGCGTATCAACCAGAGCTGATAGCATTTCTCGTGGTCGAGTTTTGGCAGAGAGTTTGCGACCAGCAGCAAGCCGCCTTGCGGCGAGTAGAGTACGCGAGCAAATGCTCTACCAGCCGCTGGGTCCACAGCACGCAGTTCAATCTCTTGCACGGAGCCCGATTGGAGCAAGCTCTCCAGTTGAGCGCCGCGCGCCTTGATCTGGTTGAGGCGCTCGACTTCAGCGCGACTGTCGGAAAGCTGGCTAGTGAGGGCGGCAATCTCGGACTGGCTGCCGCTTTGGGGCGAGCTTTTTGCCGCTTCCAGGTCCCTGGTTAATGCATCCGAGCGAGACTGGGCCGCAGTCAGCGCGGCTTGCAGATCCGCCACACGTTGATTGGTTGCAGCGCTTACTGCGCTCAGGGCAGTGTTCTCTTCTTTAAGCTTCTCATTTTCAGCAGCGAGTTCCGCGAAGCGCTGATTGTCGGAGGAACGATTGCCCGCAGATTGCGCGCTTCGCCCAGGCGCCGATGTCACCGGCGGCATGGTTACCGGCGTTTCAGTCGGCGGCGAAACGGGAGTCGTCATCGATGGTGCCTGCTGCAAGGAGTGAATCACCGAGTTGGCGCGAGCTAATTCCTCGCCCAATCTCCGGTGCTGCCAAAAAAACCATACCGCTAGAACGAGGCAAGCGGCAGCTACGGCCCAGGGTGCCAGATTCCAGCGCGGCCAAGACCTGGACCAAGCTGCACTTGAACTGCTTTCGGCTCGCACGCGCCTCATCAAATCGCGTTCCACCCGGGCGGAGGGCCGCTCGGTTGGCACAATCGTCGCGAGGGAAGCCACCACAGCACGAGCCTCCACAAATCGGCGCTGGCATTCTTTGCAACCAGATTGCAAATGGGAAGCCATCGCCTGCTGGGCAGCTACATCCAAGCTGCCCAACGCAAACAGTTCCCAATCCGCTTCCACGTGAGCGCAGACCACGCTCATAGCGTTAACACCTTTCCCGAGTCCCGCATCGCTTCGCGCAACTTCGACAAGCCCAGCCGGATTCGGGTCTTAACCGTGCCCAGCGATTGTCCCAACTTGTCCGATAACTCCTGGTGGGTGAAGCCCTCAAAATAGACCAACTCAATGACTTTTTTTTGTTCGACGGGCAATTGCTCCATGACTCTACGGATGGTGCGGCCCAGTTCCGGATCCTCGAGCGAAGCCGCCGCGGGCAATGAGTCGGGGTCCACTCTAGTCAATTCGTCTCCATTAAGGAATACGTCCAAATCGACCCTTCTGGATTCTTTTCGTTTGTAATCGAGCGCAAGATTGCGGGCGACGGTGAGCAGCCACGAAATCAGCTGGCCTTTTTCCGGCCTATAAAGTTGTGAGCGGCTCCACAGCCGATAAAAAGTGTCCTGAAGGACCTCTTCCGCAGCCACGCGATCGTCGAGGATGCGGTATACGAGAGAAAAAACGCGCCGGTTGTACTTGCGATAAAGACGCAACAGGGAGTCACTATCCCGCTGGGCGATCCCAGCCAGCATTTCAACGTCTTCATGGTCCAGGCCTGACAATCCGCTCACTCTTGTGCTCGAAGATCAGAAATGATCATACCGCTTATGCGAACGTGAGGTCTCAATCGACAATGCGATATGAGAGTCATAGTTTTTGCTCTGTGGGCACACTTCGATGCCCTTCTATGGATGGACTGGCCTTCCTCAATTCGTGGATTCTCGCTTCTTCGAAGATTGAAATCGAAGGCAACGTAGGCCCTCTAGACTAGTTAACGCGTTTTTATCAAAAGTGGATCTGTGGGCGCGACTTTTTTTCGCTTTTCTCTGGTTACGAAGACAGTTGGATCTGGCACGTTGGCAGGCGTCCGATTCCGAACCCAAGCGGCGGGAAAATTCTGCATCGGTTTGGCGGAACAGCTCCACGGCAAGCCTGATTCCAGGCACTGCAGTGGCGTGATCGGTCGATTGGGATCTCGCGTATGCATAGACTCGCCGCGCGACTTCATCGAGATAGCCGTGGCGGCGAGCCTGTTTTTTTCCGTCGAGTTTGATTGGTCTAAATTTGCGCTGTGCCGCCGTCAACGAACAGTTCCACGCCGTTCACGAAGCTTGAGTCGCTGGAGGCCAGGAACAGAGCCACCGTCGCAATCTCTTCGGGACGTCCGATCTCGCCGCGTGGAACTTGAGACTTGAAGAATTCCTTGGCGTCGGGACCGAGAGGATCCAGAATCGGAGTGTCGATGGTTCCGGGACTCAAAATATTCACTCGGATCTTTCGTTCCTTGAGGTCCACGAGCCAGGTCCGGGCAAACGATCGAACCGCGGCTTTGCTCGCGGCGTAGACGCCAAAAGCAGGGAAGCCCTTGATGCTCGCGATCGATCCATTTAAGAAGATGGAACCGCCGTCGGCGAAGAGCGGCAGGGCTTTCTGCACAGTAAACAGAGTGCCGCGCACGTTGAGATCGAAGGTCTGGTCGAAATGCTCTTCGGTGACCTCGCCGATCTTCGCCAGTTCGCCCCGCCCGGCGCTGGCGAACAGCACGTCGATTTTTCCTTTTTCTTTCTTGACGGTTGCGTACAGGCGGTCAAGGTCGGCGAGGTTCGAAGCGTCGCCTTGTACGGCGGTGACGTTTCGTCCAATGGCTTTCACAGCTTCATCGAGTTTGTCTTGGCGGCGGCCGGTGATGAACACGTAAGCACCTTCAGCGACAAAGAGTTTTGCCGTCGCCAGCGCCATTCCCGACGTAGCCGCGGTGATGACCGCTACTTTTCCGTCTAGCTTTCCCATTGCAATTCATCCTTTCTATTTCTTGTCTGGAGAGAATGTTTCAACTTGCCATAAGGTGCGGCCGATTTCCGCGATTAGCGAAGTCCGCCGCCTGCCAATAGTTGTTCGCCGGTAAGCCAGGCCGAATCGTCAGAAGCAAGAAAGACGGCAATGGAGGCGATATCGCCCGGCTGGCCGATGCGGCCGAGTGGAGTTTGAGAGACCGCTCCTTTTTCGAAGTCAGAGCCGATGAAGCCGGCGGCGTGCGAACCTTCCGTTTCGACCATGCCGGGATTTATGGCGTTGACGCGAATCTTTTTCGGGCCGAGTTCTCTGGAGAGCACTCCGGTAATGGCGTCTACCGCGCCCTTCGTCCCGGTATAAACAGAACTGGCTGGCGGAGTGATGCGGCTGACGACCGAGCCTATGTTAATGATGCTGCCGCCTTCGCCGATATGCTTCAGCGCGGCTTGCGTGGTGAGGAGGAGTCCCAAAACGTTGATGTCGAACATCCGGTGAAATTGCGCTTCGGTGACGGCCTCGATCGGGGCAAATTCGTAAACGCCCGAATTGTTGACCAGAATGTCGAGGTGGCCATAATTCTTGATAGCAGCTTCGATAATGCCCTGTGACTGCGCAGCTTTCGAAACGTCACCGCCCACGGCCACTGCTTTGCCACCGGCAGCGGCGATGGCGGCAACGACTTTGTCTGCGCCGGCTTTGCTGGAGGCGTAATTTACGACCACAGATGCGCCTTCGGCGGCAAGCGCTTTGGCGATGGCGGCTCCGATCCCCTTGGATGCGCCTGTGACAACTGCGACCTTACCTTTGAGGTTGCTCATTTTATCTCTCCTGATTAGACGCCCATTAGCGTGAATGAACAGCTGCGAGATAGGATGGGATTTGACTCCTCGGGGATTCATAAGTTCAGAAAAAAGGAACTATTGAACTATTTGCCGGCGGCGAGTATGGTGGGACGGTGAGGCCTCTCTTTCATCCTTCCATCGAAGATGTTACGGTTGAGGCGATTCTGCACGCGCTCTCCGATCCGGTGCGGGTAGCGATCTTTGCCGATATCGTTGGTTCGGGGTGTTCGCAAAACTGCTCGAACTTTTTGAAGGTGAGCGAACAGGCGATACCGAAATCCACGCTTTCGCAACACTTTAAAGCGCTGCGAGAGGCTGGGTTGATTCGCGGCGAGCGCCGCGGCGTGGAGATGCAGAATACTTCCCGCTGCTCGGAGATCGAGGAGCGCTTTCCTGGACTGATCGTGGCGATTGTGAAGGCTCACAATATTCAATTGGAAGAGAGAATGCGAGCGATCCATGCGCAAAAGCGCAAAGCGGGCAAGCGAAGGGCGAAGGTTAAATGAGGGTGTGGAGCGTTTCTGGGTCGCGCTTCCTCCCCGGAAGTTTTGTGATAAAAGTAGTAAACTATTGATTCAGATAGAGTGCTGAGTCAGGGGGTGATGAGATTGGCAGAAATTCGACTGCAAGAGGGCGAGTCATTGGAAAACGCCCTGCGTCGGTTCAAGCGCAAGGTTCAGACAGAAGACATTATCAAGGAGGTCAAGCGTCACTCCTATTACCTGAAGCCGGGCGAACGCCGCCGAGTGAAGCAAGCTTTGGCGCAAAAACGCGCACGAAAGAAGATCCGCAAAGAAAGCGATTAAGTTATACAAGCTACAGAGAAGGCCGCTGCGTCAGGCAGCGGCCTTTCTTGTGCCCATCAGTGTTCTTCCTCGCTCATGTTTCGTTGAGAAAGTCCTTATGCTGCGGTGCCTCTTCGCTTAACCTGTTCCTCGTTTTGCGAGGCGAGCCTGCGTGCGGTTTTCTCGATAACGGGCGCCAGTCGGCCGGGCAGTTCACTCTTCATTATGTATTCATCCACCAGCCAGAGCATTCTTCCGGGGACCTCGGAGTAGGCTGAAAGCAGGATGATCGGAAGGTTGGGGAAGCGCTGCTTGATATGGATGGCCACGGCCTCGGCGTCAATCCCTTCCTGTTTGTATTCGAGTAGGACCGCAGCGACGCGGGTTTGTTCCAGTGTAGTCATTGCAGTGAGGCTGCTCGATGCGGTCCTCACGCTATAGCCGAGTGATTCCAGAGCGGTCTTGCGGAGTTCCAGCATCTGAGGCAGATCGTCAATGTACAACAAAGTGGAGGAATTCATAGGCGCCTTCTCCTTTGGGCTACAAGAGAAAGTTGAAGAGTCGCGGTTGGCTAACTGTCACAACACATACGCCGCGACTGGAGGGCGCACGTGAGTTGAAAAAATGGCCGCGCTTCAGGGGGCGGTCACCGTCTAACGATCTTAGATCACAACAAGCAGTAAGTATGTTCAAAATTGCTCACCTTACCAGGTGAATGGCGCGGAAGTCTGGTGGTGGAACGACCTCGAGCTTGCGATTTCGAGCGCATCCTACTTCTTTCCTATTATTGACCTGCTAAATCTCCTCCCTATAATCACGGAACTTCGATTCGGGGTGAAATTCGTCGCGCTTTTTTGAAGCAGCGAGAAAACGAGTGGGGAGCGGTATGGTTAGTCGCATAGGAACAGTTTGTGTGCTGCTCATCGCGTTTACGGGCGCGCAGGCGTCAGCGCAGCAGATCACAGGCAGCATTCGCGGAACGATCATGGATCCGAGCGGCGCCGTCGTGCAGGGCGCCATCGTAAGCGCCCAACAGACGGAAACAGGACTCGCACGTGCAGCTTTGAGCGATCGCGACGGAGGCTACATCCTTGTCGAGTTGCCGATCGGGCATTATCAAGTGAGAGTCGAGGCTAAGGGATACCAGAAATATCTGCAGGAAGGAATCACGCTGGATGTCAACCAGAACGCGACGGTCAGTATTCGCCTGAAGCTCGGCGCTGACACGCAGCTTGTGGAAGTGCAGGCGGATGCTCAGCTGGTGCAAACAACCACGAGCAGCCTGGGGCAAACGGTGAAGGAGCGCGAGATTCTTGACCTGCCGCTCGATGGGCGAAATTTTTCCCAGTTGGGGCTTCTGCAACCTGGCGTCGTGCCCTTGACGGCGGGGCTTCTGGAGGCTGGAGGTCCAGCGCGGGCGGGCCAGGCGTATTCGGTCGATGGGCAGCGGCCGGAATCAAATAGTTTTCTGATCGATGGGGCGGACAACGAGAGCGCGGTGGATGCCGGATTTGTTCTGAAACCGCCGATTGACGCGATTGCCGAGTTCAGAATTCTTTCGCATAACGCGAACGCCGAGTTTGGGCGCAATACCGGTTCGACGACGAATATCGTTACGCGCGGTGGGACGAATTCTTTTCATGGCGCGGCTTACGAGTTTTTGCGCAACGACGCGATGGATGCGACGGACTACTTCACCCATCAGGTTCGGCAGTTGAAGCAGAATCAATACGGTGCGACCTTTGGCGGGCCGATTTCCAAGGACAAGACTTTTTTCTTCGGTTACTACGAAGGCTTTCGCAACCGGCAGGGGGAGCCGGTGAACGCGACTGTGCCTTCGGCGGCGGAACGGCAAGGGAACTTTGCGGAGTTGTGCGCGGCTCCCGCTTCGTTTGATCCGGGTACGGGGCTGTGCAGCAATCCGGCGGGGCAGCTTACGTATTTCGGCGGGCCGGTGCCATTCAATCAACTGACGCTTGTCACCCCGATTGATCCGATTGCGACGAATGTATTGCCGTTCTTTCCACTGCCGAACAGCGGCTCCAACGGATATATCGGCGCGGAGACTCTGAGCGCGAACAATAACCAATTTGGTCTGCGACTGGATCATTATTTGTCGCACGCGGACACGCTCAATTTTAGATATATGTACAGCAGCGGGCCGACGACTGATCCTCTTTCTCCGGTGGGAGCGAATGTGCAGGATTTCCGGTGGGCGAGTATGACCGGGCGCAGAATTTTGTGACGCAGGAAACCCACGTTTTTTCGCCAACCATCGTTGGTGTGGCGCGTTTTTCATTTCTCCGAAATACATTTCTGCTCGACCAACACCTGAACCACGAATCGTTGGCGTCCTTGGGCTTTCAGTACGATCCAACGCTACCTTCAGCCGCCGGACCTCCGTTTATTCAGGTTGGGGGATACGCCACGGTTGGCGATCCGATTACGGGACCACGCAATACCTATCAGAATACGTTCGATGCTTCTGGTTCGCTGAGTTGGATTCGCGGCCGGCATGAGCTGAAATTTGGCGGAGGCTTCCGGAGAGACCAGATCAACGCGCTGCAAGGAATCGCGACGAACGGATTTTTTGTATTCGAGGGCATTCCGTCGGCTGAACAATTCCTCTACAACGACGGCTTTGCGAATTTTCTTTCGGCAAATCCGGTTGCTTTCTTGCAGGGCGGTGGCGATTTCAGCCGCGAAATCCGCGATCGAGCGATGGATTTGTACGGGCAGGACACTTATAAAGTAACCTCTAACCTGACTTTGAATTACGGACTGCGCTACGAAATTCCTTTTCCCGCGACCGAGAACAAGAACCGCGTGAATTTGTTTGTTCCGGGAACACAATCGCAGGTTATTCCTACCGCCCCAGCGGGACTGCTCTACCCTGGCGACCCGGGCGTGCCGGCGGGTTTGATTGCGACGCAGAAGACTGCATTTGCCCCGCGAGTCGGTTTTGCCTGGGATCCACGAGGCGACGCGAAGACGGTGGTTAGTGCGGCCTACGGAATTTTCTACGAGCCTTATTACACGGGGGAGGGAGGGCCATTGCAAGACCCGGTCAGCGCGCCTCCTTATCTGAAGACGCTGCAGTTAGGATTTCCCATCCACTCATTTGCGAATCCGTTTTACACGCCGGATCCCTTTGGCGTGGCTTTCCCGGAGCCGATGACGCTGCTCGTGACGGCGCGCAATCTGCATCTGCCCTACGCGCAGGATTGGAATTTGAATATTCAGCGTTCGTTCGGTGCGGATTGGCTATTTCAGGTCGGCTATGTGGGAACGACGGGCGTGAGGCTTCCACGATTCATCGAAGGGAATCCGGCCGTGTTTGTGCCGGGCGTCGACGGCAGCGGGAATCCGATCTCGAATGAAAACAATGTAAACCAGCGGCGGCTCTACTCTGGATGTACGCTGGCGAATCCGAATAACTGCATCTACGGGTCAGTCGGAGAGATTGCCGGCATTGCCAACTCGAGTTACAACGCGTTGGAAGCCAGCCTGCGCAAGCGCTTCAGTCACGGGCTTTCTTTCCTGGCGTCTTACACGTGGTCGCATTCCATCGATGATGTGTCCTCGTTCAACATTACCGGATCGGCGTCACAGCAGATCGCGGGAGAGAACGACCTGGCGCAGAATCCATTCGACCTCGCGGCGGAGCGTGGGCCTTCTATGTTCGATGCTCGGAATCGCTTCGTGCTGAGCTACCAGTGGATGCTGCCCTTCCTGCAACATTCGAGTAACTGGTACGGAAAGGTGTTAGGGAACTGGCAGTTGAACGGAATCTTTACCGCGATGAGCGGCACGCCCTTCACCGTATTCGATTCCAATGACGTTTCGCTGCAAGGACAGGCGCCTGAAATCTCCGGGTTTTCCAGCAACCGGCCTGACGTGATTGGCAATCCGAATTCCGGACCTCGTACGGCAGCTGAGTGGTTTAACGTTAAAGCTTTCCAGCAGTTGCAACCAGATCCTTTGGGACGGTTTGAAGTGTTCGGCAACGAAGGCAGAAATGCAGTCCAGGGGCCGGGGTACGTGAACTGGGATTTATCCGCATTCAAGGACATTCGCCTCACCGAGTCGAAAGAACTTCAGTTCCGAGGCGAGTTGTTCAACGTCCTGAATCATACAAATTTTCGCCTGCCGGTCAGCGACATCGAATCGCCGACCTTCGGGCAAATCCAGTCGGACATTAGTCCGCGCGTGATTCAAGTGGCGTTGAAGTTATTGTTCTAAATGGTGGCGTTACCAGAGTTGGACGGGATTTGAAGCAGTTACTGGCGATTTGAGCATAAGACGCAAATTCGTGAAGAGAGTGTTGCTGAGAGTTCTCGGAGGAGTTGCTGTTCTCTGGCTCTTGGGATGTGGCGTGCTATATCACATCATGCGGCAGCCTCCGGAGACATTCGGCCGATTTATGGCCAAGTTGCCGGGGCCTGTCCCGTTTCTTGTCTTTCCCTTTGAAACTTTGTGGATGCAGGCGCGTGCGGGCTCCCTGCACGTCGGCGATCCCGCTCCAGATTTTGTTCTGGCGAAGCTTGATAAGACGGAGCGCGTGCAACTTTCCGCTCTCACGGCGAGCGGCAAGCCCGTGGTACTAATCTTCGGCAGTTACACCTGACCGCCTTTCCGGCGGGAGGTCCCCGCTCTCAATAAGCTCTACGAGCAATACCAGAGCAAAGTTACGTTTCTGGTCGTGTACATCACGGAAGCGCATCCGAGCGACGTTTGGCAGATGCAAAGCAATCTCAAGGACAAAGTTGTTTTCGCCAGCCCGAAGGATGAAGAGGGACGGGCGCTGGTTGCAGGGGCCTGCGTCAGAAAACTGGGGATCGAATTTCCTGCTGTCATCGACGAGTTCGGCAACTCAACCGAGCAGGCCTACACTGGATGGCCCGATCGACTTTATCTGATCGATGGCCACGGACGGATCGCCTACAAAGCGAAGCCCGGCCCGTTCGGATTTAAGGCGGACGATTTGAAGGCGGCGATGGCGAGGTTGGTCAATTAAGCGGCGCGCGTTGTATTCTCGGGGCGTGCCGCACTCGCTTGCGCCCGCGCCTCACCGAAGTCCTACTACCGCGCTATTTCTTGGATTGATCATTACGCTGGCTGCGGTCGTTGCGTACTCCGGATACATCACGCGCCAAATCTCGGGCCTGCGTGATTTGCAAAACAACCTGGTTGATCGCAACCGGAAAGACTCTCTACAGCTGTTACGGATTCAGAATGATTTAAATTCGCTAGCGCTGGCGATGCGGGACATGCTGGACAACGATGAGCCTTATCCTCTGACCGCGTGGTCGGCACAGTTTCAGCGGGTGCGCAACGACCTTGATGATGCACTGCATCGGGAGCAGCGGGTCGCGCCGGTGAATCGGACGGCAGACCAGGAACAATATTTGGAAAATTCGGTGGCGCAGTTTTGGGATGCCGCGGATCGCACGTTTGCGCTCGCTCAGGATCCGAATCAAACGGAGGCGCGGACCCAGATTCGAATCTCGCTGCGTGCTCGGCAGGAGTCCTTGAGCACGGCGGTTTCCCGCCTGCTGGTGCAGAACAACGAAAGTGAAGAGCAGGCAGCGCTGCGAATCCAGGAGATTTATAACCGGGTTCAACGCCAGGTCTACATATTTCTGACGGCAACGCTGACGGCGATTCTTCTGACCAGCTTGTATTTGATCCGCTCGAACCGGCGATTGTTCGCGCAGTTGGCGACGCTTTCCGAACAGCGCAGTGAGCTTGCGCAAAAGCTTATTGCCACGCAGGAGTCGACGCTGCGGCACATCTCGCGCGAACTGCACGACGAGTTTGGGCAGATACTCACGGCGGTTGGGGCCATGCTTACTCGTGCGGGAAAACATGCTCCGGAAAATTCTCCGTTGCGCGTGGAACTGCGCGAGGTATGCGAGATTACGCAAAGCACGCTCGATAAGGTGCGTAGCCTTTCGCAGGCATTGCACCCAGTGATGCTGGAAGAAACGGGGCTCGAGAGCACGCTTGACTGGTATTTGCCGGTGGTGGAAAGGCAGGCTGGAATTCACGTATCCTATGAGAAATCGGGCGAGCCCTTTCCCGTCGCGGGCAATGCTGCCATTCATGTTTACCGTGTGGTGCAGGAAGCGTTAAACAACCTGACACGACATTCGGGATCGACGAAAGCCTGGGTGCGTCTGCGATTTTCGCCGCAGGCTTTGCAGGTGGAGATCGAGGATCACGGCAAGGGATTTGAACCGCGGGCGTCGAGCCAGGGAATCGGACTGGTGGCAATGCGGGAACGCGCGGAGTTGCTCGGCGGACGGGTTGAATTTCTGCGGCCCACGCCGAGTGAGGGTGGTAAAGGAACGCTGGTCAGACTACAAGTCCCAAGAGAGAAGTTGGATTCCCATGCCGGATAAAATTTCAGTGCTGCTCGTCGACGATCATGCTCTGGTGCGCCGTGGCTTTCGCCGCATACTTGAAGACGAGCCCGATATTTCCGTTACGGGCGAAGCGGGCGACGGCGTGGAGGCGGTCAAGCTGGCGGATGAATTGCATCCGCAGGTGATCGTCATGGATTGCGCCATGCCCGAGATGAATGGACTCGAAGCTACACGCAAAATTCTTGCCAAGCATCCGGAGGCGCTGGTGCTGATGCTGAGCATGCATCCCGAGGAAACGCTGGTGCGGCAGGCTTTGGACGCGGGAGCGCGCGGATACGTTCTGAAGAATGCGGTCGACCTGGAATTGGGCGCGGCCATTCGCCGTGTTGTGAATGGCGAAACCGTGCTTGATTCGCAACTCAAGCGACCTCCGGCGCTCAGAGGCAAGCGGAATGCGGGTCTCACTCCGCGGGAGCTTGAGGTGCTGCAGATGATCGTGGATGGCAAGTCGAACAAGGAAATTGCCACGGTGCTCGACCTTAGCGCTAACACTGTCGCAGTCCATCGCGCGAATATGATGGATACTCTGGGAATTCACAAAGCTGCCGAGTTAGTGGTCTATGCGATCCGCAACGGGCTGGTCGACTTGCCGTGAAGCGTTCTGACGCGGCACGAAGTGTTTCGAACTCATCTGGTGTGAGCCGTCGATCATTTCTGTGGGCGATGGCGGGTGCGGCTTCGGCCTTCGTGGCGAAATTTCCTTTTTACGCATTTGGCGCTTCGCCCGCGAGCAATCCCGGTTTTCGCCTGGCGGATGTAACTGCGCAGGCGGGAATCCATTTCCGGCACAATAGTGGGGCTTATGGTGGGAAACTGCTGCCGGAAACTCTCGGGTCTGGTTGCGCTTTTCTCGACTACGACCGCGATGGCTGGCAAGACATTCTGCTGGTTAACGGCTCCGATTGGCCAGGACATAAGCGGGAGCGGAGCACGCTCAAACTGTACCGGAATAATCGCAACGGCACGTTCTCGGACGTGACGCACAGCGCGGGGCTCGACGTCGAGATGTATGGGATGGGCGTTGCGGTAGGAGATTATGACAACGACGGTTTTCCGGACATACTGGTTACGTGTGTGGGTCAGAATCGGCTCTTCAAGAACACTCGTAAGGGAACATTCATCGATGTCACGAAGTCGAGCGGGCTCGGTGGACGACAGGCTCTGAGCACCTCTGCGTTGTGGTTCGACTACGACCGCGATGGACGGCTCGACCTGTTTGTCTGCAATTACGTCAAGTGGTCGGCGGAACACGACGTATTTTGCAGCCTCGACGGAAAGCATAAGTCGTATTGCACTCCTGAAGCGTATCGCGGAGAGACTTGCTGGCTCTTTCACAATCGCGGCGATGGGAGTTTTGAGGATGTGACCGCGACGAGTGGAATCTTCGACAGCAGTTCGAAGTCTCTTGGCGTGGCGATGCTTGACTATGATCGCGATGGCTGGCCTGATTTGCTGGTCACGAACGATACGCAGCCGAATAAGCTGTATCGGAACCAGCGGAATGGCACGTTCAAAGACGCGGCAGTGGAAGCGGGGATCGCGTTTTCTGCGGAGGGGCGCGCGCGCGCGGGAATGGGAGTTGATGTCGCTGACTTCGACAACTCGGGAAACTCGGGTGTTGCGATTACAAATTTTGATAACGAAATGACCGGGCTTTACCGGTTATCGGATAGTGGAAACTATGTTGACGTCGCTACACAGAGCGGAGTTGGGATGGCTTCGAAAGATAAGCTGGGATTCGGATGCATCTTTCTCGACGCCGATCTGGATGGGGCGCTCGATCTCGCGGTTGTGAATGGACATATTGATGACACGGTGCGCAACGTGAATGGTGTCGGTTACGCGCAACCTCCGCAGCTTTTTCTGAATAGCGGGAAGGGAACGTTTGCCGATGTGGCGGCTGAAATCGGCGGAGGATTTAGCCAGGCCAAGGTTGGTCGCGGACTCGCCTATGGCGATTTCGATCGCGACGGCGATTTGGATCTTCTTATTACAACGAATAATGGTCCAGCTTATCTTTACCGTAATGATCTGACGAACGGGAATAAGAGCATTCGTCTTCGGTTGGTGGGAACGAAATCGAATCGCGATGCGATTGGCGCGATAGTGAAAATCTTTCACGGTTCGTCGATGCAGTCGCGGCTGGTCAAGAGTGGATCGAGTTATCTTTCGCAGTCGGAGTTGCCGCTCACCTTCGGAATCGGAAAGCGCGACAAAGTGGATCGAGCTGTCGTGTATTGGCCGAGTGGACGGACGGAAGAATTCAAAAATCTTTTCGCGGGACGATCGTACGAGTGCGTGGAAGAAAAAGGAATTTCTGCCGTCGAGGGATTTTAGTCCCCCTCCCCCCCCGGTTTCGGCTAAAGTATTCAATCTAAATAAGTTATAGGTAAAGTCTTCCAGAATAGGGAGTTAGCCGGTCCGGCTCGTGTAAGGTGCTGATTTCAAAGAGCGCCGAGTGGGGCCGCAATTGGCGGCCTCGGGGTCTAAGCGGTCGGTTCGTAAGGTGTAGTGCAAGTTGTGCTCCTGCAAAAACAAAACTCACGACACAACTATATTTAGGGTTTCAGCCCGACAGCGCTAAGTCAAGGATGGAATTTTAGTCGGGCCAAAGCTGGAAGTTAGTAAGGCGATCTCAAAATCGGGGCGCTCCAAGGAATACTTGGGTATGGAATTATTACGATCCGGCGTAGAGCTGGAACGGCGCCCAGTAGAAAGGGTTGCGGAAGTTGCTGGCCCGCAATAAGGATAATTTGGCGTTGCGGAGGGCGACGTCGGGGGACGCTCCGTGATTCAACCCGTCGTAGAACTTGTCCATCAGTTGTTCGGTGGAGGCGTCGCTCGCTTCCCAGAGAGCGGCAACCACGTTGTGAGCTCCAGCGAAAAGGAAGGCCCAGGAGAGGCCGACTAATCCTTCACCAGAGTAGGCGCGTTCGCCGGCTCCGTAGCACGCGGAGATGGTGACGAGATCGGCGTGCAAGGGATGGCGAATGATGTCGCGCGCGTAGAGCTTGAAGTTGTCGGTCTCGGAGGAGACGGCGGAAGGCGCAGTGGTGTTGGGCGCGGTCTGCAGCGAGTCAGTGTTGGCGAGAGCAGTTTTCGAAAGAACGATGGCGGAGTCGAGGGGGCTGAGGCGGCTCGCGGTTCCGTGGGCGACGAAGTGGATGTAGGAATAGCGTTCGGGATGACCGTCGAGATAGGCGGCCGGAGTGGCTTGCTCGCGGGCGAAAATCTGCTCGTGGTGGAGGGGAAGTGATGGGCGACGGAAGCCATTTGGGCCGCGGCTTTGGGGAGTTCGGGATATTTGGGGTTGGGAGAAACGCTGTTGCCGATGAGGAGGAGGGTGCGGGGTGCCGTCCCTGACGGGACTCGCGCGGTGGTGCGACCTCTCCCCGGCACTGCCGTGCCGGGCTTTCCTGTTCCGCCGCTTCGCGGCTCGAGTCGGGCGGGGAGGAGTTGGGGGTGGTTGGAGGCTGAGGCGCCGCTGCGTGGCTGGTGCTGGATGGAGAGAACGCGCAAGGAGCTGGCGTTGGAGAGGGTGACGTCTTCGATCCAATAGTGCAATCTTGGCGTCGAAGAAGTTGAAGAATTCGGGGCGGGGACGAGAAGTGTTTCGAAGTTCAGGTTGTTCAGGTTGCCATCGGGGATGATGAATACTCTGGCGTCTTTCGGCGAGGCACTCTGCGGCGATTGCTGCGCGGGGGCGATCAGGTTGCGATAGAGCCAGAGTCCATCGGGATCGGCGGCGGCTAAGACGTCTCGCGGTCCGGCTAGAGATTTGTTGTAGCGTTTGACTGCGGCTTCGATCTCTGCGCGAGGCGGTAGCGTAAACAAGGTGGTTTTCTGCGCGGTAATCGCCCACACATACGACTGCTTTTCGCCCAACCAATAGAAGAGAACGGTGCCGTTGGCCTGACGGGCGATTTGCTGAGGGTTCAGGGCTGGAGGTCCGGCGGCTGTCTTGGTGGAGAGTAATCCCAAGCCTTCGGCGAGGGTGCGGGCGCGGCTGTAGTCGGCCCAACGGAGAGCGACGTCAATTTTGCTATGCGAGACGAGGAAATGGATGTAGTCGTCGTAGATGCGGGAGGCGTTGTTGGAGAAAGGAAGTTTGGAATCGTTGCGCTGGAGGGAAGAGCGAGCGGATTCGAAGGTGGCCAAGGCGATTCGATATTCGCGTTCGGCGGCGTCGGAGTGGCCTTCGTCCTCGTAGAGCTGGGCGAGGGCGTGTTCGGAGCGCCAGTGTAAGGCGGCGTTGGCGGTCGGGTCGGTGTCGACTTCGCGGAAGATGCGTTCTGCGTCGGAGGTGTTGTGCTCGCGGGCGGCGATCATGCCTTTGACGAGGAGGGGGTAGAGTTCGTCGAGACGGTTGTTGTCGGATCGGGCGATGGCGATGGCTTGATCGGAGTAGTTGCTTGCGGCCTCTAGGTCGCCGCTTTCGACGGATACGAGGGCGAGGGCTCTTTTAGCGTTGTAGATTCCTTCTCTACTGCCAATCTTCGTGGCGAGGTCGAGCGCTTTCAGGTATGACTGTCTAGCGTGAGCAAGGTCGCCAAGAGCCGCGTAAATATATCCGTTGTTGGTGATCCAATACAACTGATCGACTGTCTTTCCAACTTGGCTGGCCAGATTTTCGGCTTGGAGAGACAAATTTAGGGCCTTTTCGGAATCTCCGAGGTTGTAATAAGCCCAGCCCAGATTGCCAAGAGACGTTTGGGCCTCGCCGACGGCTCCCAAGGCCGTTGATTCTCGAAAGGCAGCATCAGACGAATCGATAGCTTCGTCAAAGTGCTGCTCATGCAGTGACGCCACGCCAAGATTAATGAGAGCAGTTACCTCTAGAAATTCGTCTTTGTGAGCGTGCGCCGATTGCAATGACTGGTTAAAGAATTGTTCAGCCACTTCAATTTGGCCGCGCTGGATGGCTAGGATACCTCGAGCCCTCATGACCTCACCACATCTCAGATAGTCCGCCTCCGCGCACAGTTGGGCTGCCTGCCCGAGTTTATTGTCAGCTTCTTGGAACTCGTGCAGACGCGCAAAGGCTACACCCTCAACGGCAAGGGCTTGGATCAAGGAATCTTTGTTGTTTGGCCGATCCGCTTGAGAATTGAGGAGAGTTATAGCTTGGGCGAACATCCCGCGCCACAAGAGGGATTCTGCCTCTAAGATTCTGAACTTCCAGGCCCACTCCGGGCTCGAATCTCGGAGACGTGCGGATTCTAGGTGGGCTTCATCTTGACTTCGTTTTGGGTCCCCGCGAAGGAAGTTCTTGTATGCGCGATCAAATACAATCTGCGGGTCCTCCTGGTGATTACAGGCGAACCCGCAGAAGACGATTAGGCATACGAGAAAAGAATAAGCTAAGGACTTGTGTTCCCGTTGCCCGAAACGCCGGGGCCTTTGCCGCCTCCACCTACTGGGCAGCCTAGTTTCAGGTCGAACATGTTCAGGGTGAAGTAATTGCTGTCGCTCGGCTTTCCGGAGGGATCGTCTTGCTCGTGCGAGAAGCCGTTGCCATGGCTGGGTCCAATGCCAACTTCGAGTTCGGCCAGGGCTACTGTGCCGAAGTTCGGGATGAAGATGACGTTCCCGAAGGTTCGGACGCCGGGAATCGGGATGGGGCCGATGCGTTTGATGAGTGAGCATTGCAGCTTAGGGTAGCCGTTGCGCGGCAGTTTGGGATCTCCGTTGGCGCGGCGCTTCAGATCGTCGATGTAGTCGATTTTGGCATCGTACTGCTTCTCCAGGGTTTCGGGTAGGCCTTTGGTGTCGGCGGCGTGTTCGAGTTGGCGCTCGACGCGATCGAGGAAGTCAGTGTCTTCGAGATAGGGGCGGTCGCCTTCCGGCTTGGCGCCGCAGATTTCGAGATCGAGTTCGACCTCGACGGGAACTCCACCGATGCGGAAATTCTCGAAGCGCGAGCCTAAGAAAGTCACCGTGGGAACGTGGCCTTCGACCATGGGATGCTCGGTCGAAACCTGCGCGACGACGCGATCGGCCGTTATGATATCGACGACGTTGAATCCCTCTAAAACGGCGGTGGATAGAGTTACCCATCCGGCGTGATCGTTGCCGAAGATATCTGTCTTGTGCTTGACTTGTGTGCCGACGACGCGGGTGTGTCCGCGGCGGAAGGTGATAAGGCCTTCGATGTCGGTCTCACCGACCGACTGGGTGATGAGGGTTTCGCGGCGGGTATTCTCTAATACGACGCGGCCGTAGGGCTGGATCGTTTGCTTGATCGGGTGCTCGAGATGTCCAGAGAAGATGGTGGCCTCGGCGTGGTAGATGTGCGACTCTTCCAACATAGGGCCCGCTCCCATCGGTGACTTCGGATTTGCAGCCATGTTGTTCGTACCTCCCCTTTGCACTCACAGTTGCTTAGTTGTACGGTTCTCTACTTCTGAATTTGCAACTCGAATGAGGCCTGACCGACTTCCTTACTATCGCCCGCCGTAGTAACTCCGCGGACCGAGAGAGTGTAACTCCCCGGCGGCAGATTTGCTCCAGAAATGTGGACGGGCCACTGGTCTTGACCGGCAGCCTTTTGCTCGGCGGTCACGGGGATGGCGAACGAACCTTCCAACCTTCCGGAGGGATTCCGTAACTCTGCCGTGTAGGACGTATAACTGATTTCCGGCGGGATGCGTACAAACAGAAGAAAATCATGGCCCTGCTTGATTGCGATTACAGGTGCTTCCGATCCATAAGTGCCGACGTTAACCGATGCCCAAGGTAGAACCTGCGGCGTGCTAAGCGCCTGTTGCAGATGAGGATAGGTGACCAGATTCTGATATCCGATTACGGCGAAGAGCAGAAGCATGACAGGCGCGGCAATCGCGGGACGGAAGATGCTGTGCAGCGCGGCGAGCCATCCGGCTTTGGGTGGGGCGGGCACCATTACAGGGCGCGCAACTGCGGCAGGTTTCAACTCTGCCGCCAATTCGATTTTGCTTTGTTCTACGAATAAGGTGCCGGCCTTAACGTCGTCGGCGCAATCCTTACAATCGAAATAGTGCTCTTCAAACTCGTCTCGTATTTCAGAGTCGAGTTCATTGAGCAGATACCGTTCCGTCATTTTTTGACGAACCACCGTATCGTGGTCCATGAAATGCCCCCTCATATAGATCAATAGTGCGCTAGGACGGCCTGGCGTTACAGAGTTCAGGCAGTATTAAACTCCGGCGCATCGTTATTTCTTAAGTACAGAGCTTTAAAAGACTGTTTGGCGCGGTGGAGAAGCACGCGAAGGTACTCGCGGTCGACGCCGAAGTCGTGGCAGATCTGATCCTTGTCACGGTCTTCGAGAAAAATTTCACGCAGCAAGCGACGGTCGCGCTCGGGCATTTCGTCGAGAATCTCACGGACCTTTTTCGCTGTCTCTTTGGCGGTGAGAACATCGAGCAGGTTCATGTCTAGGGCGGGTATCTGGTTCTGATCGTCATCCTCGTCGAGCGGGGTCTGGCGGGCGCTGGCGCGATAATGCTCGAGCAAGACGTTATTGCAGACGGAGTTCACGAATGATCCGAGGCGCTCGGGATGCAGGATTTTTCCCTGGCGCAGGGCCGCGTAGAAGCGAGCGAAAGTTTCCTGGCGGACGTCTTCTACGGCCTCGCGGGACTGGAGTCGAGAACGCAGTTTGACGTGGATGAGTTTGCTGAAGTAGGAGCCAAAGTGTTCCTGCGTACGAAAGTCGCCTGTGCGCAAGCGTTCAACGTAGGCTTCATCGAAGGAGTCAAATTGCAAGAACGGCCCCCGGGGGTCGGGAAGTGGCTGACAGTGTAGCATCTGCGGCGAGCTTTTGGGGACCAGCGTAAGCGACGGAGGGGCAGGCAGTTGGAGGGCCGTGTGGCCATTAAAACGGCGTCGGGCGAGCGGCTTAGAGTGGGCAGAACGCACGAGGAAGTTTCAGCTCCTTGAATGAGTTAGGACGAAAACGCGAAATGCTGCAGGGCGAGGAAGGAAACGCACAAAGGGCCGGAGCCGCTTCCCCGTCGGCTCCGGCACTTTATTGGATTCCAGCAGGAGTTTCCTGGGAATCCTAAACTGTGGCTCACCGCCGCACTGCGCGATGTCTTCCACTTATTGGGATAGTGAAGAGGGAAGCAAAAGCGTTTCAAACAATTTTCGCGCGGCGCGATGTTGAACTGGAAACGTTATGTCATGGGGGTTGCTCAGGCTTGCAGGTTCAGGTTGCGACTTCCGTAGACCTGCTCTAAGACGGAGTTCGTGAGGTCGGAGGTAGCTGACGGTGAAGTGTTCGCGTTGAGGGTGCTGAGCAGTTCGGAAACCAATTGTTCGGACTGGGTGGCAGCGTTCGCCTCGGTGGCCTGGGAAGGCGAGGCGCTGTTTTTGAGGTCAGCCTGCACGGTAGCCAGAGCGGACTGAGCGGTGGACAAATCGCCCGAACTGAGAGCGCTGCCGAGGGATGTCATGTCGGTGGAAAGTTGGGACTCGTTCGAATTAGTTCCGGCAGTGGTGGCTAAGCTCTGGTTGATTTGTTGCAGATTCTGGAAGGCGGATTGGGCTCCGTTCAGGTCGCCGGCAGACAAACTGTTTTGCAGGTTCTGGAGGGTTTGCTGCAGCTTGTTGGAGTTGCTGGACGAGAGAACGAACTGGGCAAGACTGGCGGCCGAGACTGGGCCGATTGACATAGGTTTCATTCCTCCGAAAGCGGAGCGATAGCCGCTTGTCTAGGCTATCGGCCGGGTCGGGCGAAGACTTTAGGGCGAAGCGGCGAAGCGAGGGCGATCGATAAGGCTTATGGGGTACGGTGGGGAAATTGTTGGCAGTAATCCCCGAAGGTAACGCCCGTCGTTGTGGTGGTTGGTGAAAAGTCCGAAAAAGGCACGGCAACATTTTTTGCGGGAATGGACTGCAGATGTTTTCTTTTCTTGCGTCGCCGACAAGAATTGTGCAAACAGATGACATTGCGTAGACAAGTTGTGGGCGCCGCGGTCCTAGGATTCGATTGCCGCCAGGACTGAAGAATAGCCGTTTGGTTCTGGCCTTGCACAATCCTAAGGAGGTTCTGTATGCAGCGTCACAAGATTGTTTTCTCGTTATGTCTCGGGCTCGCGCTCACTTTCGCTTCGAATGTTGCACAGGCGCAGTATCATCAGGCAAATCTGGTTTCGAATCAGGCAAAGGCGGCAAGACACATCGATCCGCTGCTGGTAAACGCTTGGGGACTCGCCTATGGTCCGGGTGGGCCGTTCTGGATTAGCGATGCGGGTTCGGGGTGGTCGACTCTTTACACCGGCACAGGGGTGAAGGAAGGCTTGCAGGTTGTGGTTCCTTCGGCTTCGGGCGCAGGTCCTGGTTCGCCGACGGGAATCGTATTTAACGGCTCGTCCGACTTTCAAGTGCAGGGATGGCCGGCGATCTTTCTGTTCGCCAGTCTGGATGGCACGATCAGCGGGTGGGCGCCGCAGTCTAACCCCAATGAAGCGATTATCGCGGTCAATAACTCTTCTTCGAACGCGATGTATACGGGGCTGGCGGTTACGAGCAAAGCGTCGGGCAACTTCATTTATGCCGCCGATCTGAACAATAACAAGGTCGATATCTACGATGGCAGCTTCAACCTCGTGGGCTCGTTTACTGATCCGAATTTGCCGGCGGGGTACGCTCCGTTCAACGTGCAGGACATTGGCGGGTTGCTTTATGTGGCGTTTGCGCAGGCGGATGAAGCTCCGGGTGGCTACGTCGACGTTTTTCAGGAAGACGGAACATTCGTGCGGACTCTGGCTCAAGGGAAACCGTTGAACCAGCCATGGGGGTTTGCTGTCGCGCCTAAGAATTTCGGGAAACTCAGCAACACCTTATTGGTGTCGAATAACACCAACGGAGGAACCATTAACGCGTTCAACCTGGAGACTGGAGCGTTTGTTGGAACGGTCAAAGATACGAGCGGCAAGAGCATCGTGATCGACCAGTTGTGGGGGATTGATTTTGGCGGCGGATCGTCTAAGAACGGCGCCACGAATCAATTATTCTTCACGGCGGGTCCGCACGGTAATCTGGCGGGAACCTTTGGCGTAATTTCGTACAGGTAAGAACGAAAGCGCGGATAAAACTTACTTGACCGCGACAAAGCGTCAGCGATGGAAACGAAGGGCCGTCGAAACCGGACGGCCCTTTTGTCGTGACACTTCTTGTCGCGTGGTGCGAACGGGCGGCGGTTGCAAAGCCTCAAATCGTGCATTAAGCTAACGTTCTGCGGCTTTATTCTTCAAGCCGGGATGGCGGAACTGGCAGACGCAGCGGACTCAAAATCCGCCGACCTTCGGGTCTTGGGGGTTCGACTCCCCCTCCCGGCACCAATGAAATCGCACATTCAAATCTCTTGCGCTGTCGATCAACCACGCGACTATGCCCAAACTATGCCCAAACCTAAGTCCGATCGGTCCCGATTCCAGCATATTTGGGAATTTCCCAGTGCGGCGCGCATCTGCCGTTTAAACCGGACGCGCCCGACCTAGATCGTGGAGCGCTGTCCGGGACTTCCTGCTTGGATTGAGCGATCGATGCGGGAAAAATCAGAGCTCTACATCCGCCGTACGTCCGAAGCACGGTTTCCCAGTTAGTGCAGCTTCGCGTACTCTGCTTCAGCTTCGTTCAGGTTGGGGATATCGAGGTCGGCGTCTTTCCAACTCACATGCCGCTGATATCTAGCGACGATGAGCTCATTGCGGCAGACGAGCCTCTAACTGCAAGGCCGCTTTTTGCAGGGGAATATCTGAATCAGCATCCTTCCACAAACTCAGGAGCGCTGAGAGCGTTTGCCGAGCTTTGTCAGTTTGCCCAAGATCTCGATAGTCCAACGCCAGTTGGTAACGGGCAAAGGCCCACCGTTGTTGCGGCTCCCAGAATGCCAGGAGGCCCAGGGGCGCAGAAAGTTTTTCATACCAGCTGCTGGCTTGCTCGCGATTACCCGCCCGCTGATAGGCATCAGCAACCGCCGCCACTGCCAGACCGTTCACGGAGGACCCGTACTTAGGATCGGTGAGGGTAGACAATTCAGCGACGGCTTTATTCGTATCGCCTTGTTCTGCAGCAATGGCTCCGTGCAGCAAGTGCACGTAGCCCTGCTGTTCGGAGTCGTGCGCATCCGTCAAAGCAGTGATGAACTCCGCTAACTTGACTGCCTTGGCAAGTTCGCCCGCGCGGACATATTCCTGACCGACAAGCGAGCCCCACACAACCTTGGGTCCCATGTTCTTGAGATCGGCCACAGCAGCATCGAGTTGTGCGAGACGCGACCGACTATCCCCTCGACCCTCCGCGACCACCGCGAGGAAAAAGTGGGTGCGCGCTGCACCGAAGACGCTGTGACTGTTTTCGTCGACCTGGAGAGCTTCTTCAAAACGGCCTTGCGCGCCGGAGTATCTACCATGAAAGAGGTCAAGCATGGCCATGGAGCGCAGGGCGTCCGCGCGCTTGTCCGGCTTTTCCAGAAGATCGGAGAAGACAGAGACCGCTTTCTGCTCCTCACCATTTCCCACCAGCGCCATCCCGTATTCGCGGTTGATGTTGCCGGACACCAGCCAATTGGGCTCGATCTGAAAAGCGTGGTCATAGGCTTGCACCGCGGCGGAAAAATTCCCCAGACCTTTGTATGCGGTGGCCATTTCGATCCAGGTGTGAGCATCGTCGGGAACGATGGCCAGGATGCGCTTATGTTGCTCGATCGCTTCCGCCTGTCGCCCGTGCCGGCGAAGCAGATTGGCATAGTCCCGGAGCATGCTCCAATCTTCCGGATACGTCGCAAGATAGGTACGGCAAAGTCGGGTAGCGTCATCCACGTGATCAAGGTCAATGGCTTCGTGAGTTTGAATGACGAGCCTCTCCCGCTCCGTGAGTCGTGAAGGAAGGGCAAGCGCCGCGTCATACTCTTCCCGCGCGAGTTCCGTCTGGTAATAGATATAGCTGGCATAGGCGCGGCCTAAGGCGGCGTGTGCCATGGCGAAGTTGGGATCGATTTCGATCGCGGCTTTATACAGCGTTACGGCGTCGTCGTGCTTCGTGTGCTTCCACAGGGACGAAGCCTCAGCATATTCCTTTAATGCGGTCAGAGAACTGGTCGTTACCAGAGGGAGAGGCTGATCGGCCTTTTGAATTTCCTGGAGCGATTCGCCCAGATCGGCGCGCACGTGGCTGGCGATGGAATCGAGGGCTTCGAGGATGTGATCTTCGCCATACGAGCGCTCTTTATAGGAGCGCACGGTGGCCCCGGTTCCAGGATCGATCAACTCCGCCGTCAACTCGAATTGCTGACCGGTCCGAGTAATTGTGCTTGCGATTAAGCCGCGGATATTTTCGCGCGTGCAGATTTCCCGCGCCAGGGGAACTGTCGTGCGCTCGGTGCCAGACCTTCCCATGCGCTTCAGCACCGATTCGATGCGGCTTCGAGGAAATAAGTTCACGAAGCGAGACTGGCCGATACTGACGGTGAATGCGGTCAGCAAGGCGTCGTCGAAACGGGGGTCTCCGGTTTGATTTTCAAAGTCGGCGATCAGGACGGTATCGCTGGCACCTAGAGGAAGAGCATGTCGGCGATGGTTGATCCACCACGCTGCAGACACAGCCAGAAGCGCTAAAGCGAGGGCCGGAAGCAGAGATTTCCAGCGGCTCCGGCGAGGAACTTGTTGGAATACGGTTTCTTCGGGCGGGCTGGTCGCACCATTCGCGGCGGTCAGGATTACGGGCGTACCGGAATGCGATCCGTTTCCGTTCGAGATTTCCACCGAGGCTGAGAAGCGGTAACCACGCTTGGGGATCGTCTCGAGATACTTGGGATCAGCCGCATCGTCCCGCAATGCCGCACGAATTTGGCGAATGCAGTGGTTCAGCGATTGTTCAAAATCAACGTGGGTGTCTTCTCCCCAAACCGCACGATAAATTTCTTCCCGAGGAACGAGCTTCCCTGGCTGGTCGGTCAGGATAGCCAGCACGAGAGCAGGTTGGGGTCGAAGGCGGACGCGATACCCGTCGCGAACGAGTTCTCCGCCATCGGGATCGAAGGTGAAGGGGCCGAAGGTTCGTACGCCGTAGCGGTTGAGACTGGTCGTTCCCATAACTCCGGCGAAGCTGCCGCCGAAAAATCTTGCCGAGCAAACCACTTATGTTTGCGGCAGTAGAAAAATCAGGGGAACTGCCACCGCACCGTGGCGACCGATTCTAACCTGCCATTTAAAACTTGGCAATTCGTCATTTGCAAGGGGGGCTCCGAATCCCTTCGCAACATCGAGACGTGCCTCCCAAGTAACACATAAGTAGATAGTTGCACACTCATAAAAAAATCAGACTCTTATCCAACGGGGGCAATTGACGCACGACGTACGACGCATGGTAGTTTGGCGGACCCTACGGGAGGATTCCGCCCGGCGGGTCGCGACCGGGTTATAGCCTCCGAAAATTGACGGGAGCAAGCCTGGATCCGGTGCAAAACAAACCTGGGGTGGGCCATGAAGAACCTGAAAATGCGGTTGGCGGTGTTGCTGCTTTCTACTTTCTGCTTGCTGGCGGGCGTTTATGCCCAAATTACTCCTAGTTCGGACGCCTCCACCAGCAGTCTGGCTCCTACCCAGAACTACGGCAGCAATGGTTATCTGTATGTGCACAGCACGACACAGCTCACCTATATTCAGTTTGACCTGTCGACGATCCCCTCCGGCTATACCGGGGCAAACATCGCAAAGGCTTCGCTGAAGGTGTACCTCTACAGCGTGGCTGGCGGCGGCACGTTTAATGTGGACTACGTCACGAGTCCGTGGACGGAAAAGACCATCACCTTCAATGACTCTCCGACCCTGGGAGGATTCATCGCGGCCAGCGGAAACATCGCGGCGGCGAATGCCAGGGATTACGTCATCATCGACATCACTCCCGCAGTGCAGGCCTGGTTGAATGGAACCGAGACTAACAACGGCATTGCTCTCGTCGGCAATGGCACGTTCAACGCCGGATTTGAAAGCAAAGAGAATACGGTGACCAGCCATTCACCGGAGTTGGACATCGTGTTCACCGGAGGCGGCGGGGCGATCACGGGAATCACCACGGCCGGCGGCAGCGGACTTACGGGCGGCGGGACAAGTGGCACGCTCAACTTGTCGCTGACGAATGCCTGCGCAGCAAATCAGATATTGGAATGGAATGGCACTGCGTGGGTCTGTGCTTTTGCAGGCGTCGGAACAATCACTGGCGTCACGACACAGCCCGGGTTAACCGGTGGCGGAACCGCAGGCAATGTCGCGATCGGAATCGACAATACCGTTGTGCCTCTGCTCAGCCTGGAGAATCAGTTCACGGCAAGCCAGAGCGTGGTCGGAAGTCTTACCGCGACATACTTAGGTGCGAGCGGGACGATTACGGCGGGCGGCGGAGCGGTTTTCCCGTCCACGGGAAACTCGCCCACTTCGGGGTCGCCTTCGAGTCCACTCGATCTGACGGCCTCGTCATCGAATGGCACAACCGCGAGCTACCAGACTTTCCGCTGGCAATCGGCAAATGTCGACGGTACGACTCCGTCGGCGAACCTCAACTTGCTGTTCGGAGCGGCAGGCGCCACGCCCGCGCCGACCGGGTTTTCGATTGCGCCGAACGGGATTATCAGTTTCGCTCCGAACCAGACCTTTCCGGGCGGTGGCGGAGGCGGGATCACAAACGTCGTGGCAGGAACAGGATTAAGCGGCGGCGGCAGTACGCCCACCGTCACCTTAAACGTCAATCAGGCATTGGTGGCGTTCCAAAGCGACCTCACCGCAGGCATCGCTACGGCAGAGGCTACGGCGGAAAATTATGCGTCGGCAAACTTCTTGCCACTTACCGCAGCCAGTTCCTTCGCCACCCTCGGCCCAAACGCATTCACCGGCAACCAGACGATTACAGGAAGCCTGTTCGCGAGCGGCAACGTCGGCATCGGTACGACCACGCCGCAGGCTACGCTGGATGTCAACGGGGCGATCAACGCAGCAACAACCTTCAATTTAAGCGGCCAACCGTTTGCGTGGGGCAACAATTCGATACTCTCAGCAAACACTGCCGTAGGGTTCGCAACGCTCTCGAAAAATACCGGAGGTGACAATACGGCCGTCGGCTATGGCGCGCTAAATGAAAACACAAGCAGCGCCTATAACACCGCTATCGGATCTGGATCTCTTGCTAACAACACTCAAGGGGGAAACAATACGGCGATTGGCGCAATTGCGCTTGAGGCAAATATGAACGGCAGCTTCAATACAGCGGTTGGAACAGGCGCTCTTATGGCCAGTACGGGCACTCTCAACACGGGGTTAGGCTACGAGTCTGGCCCGTCGGCAAATGGGGGCATTAACAACGCCACCGCGATCGGTGCCTATGCGGACGTTGAGCAGAGTAATTCGCTGGTCTTGGGCAGTATCCTGAACACTGGTGGTTGCTTGGCACAATACAATTGCGCGAGCGTCAACGTCGGGATCGGCACAACCACACCGCAGGCTACGCTGGATGTCCATGGCAACGCCAACATCACAGGCACCCTGACTGTGGGCAACTGCAACGGCTGTGGCGGCGGTGGTGGCGGCAGCGGCACGGTGACCAGCGTCTCCGCCGGAGCCGGCTTGCTCGCCAATCCGAGTCCGATCACCACCAGCGGCACGCTCTCGATCAATTCAGCGGTGGTGCCACTACTAGCGAACAGCAACACTTTCACCGGCAATAACACCTTCTCTGGCACGCAGACGATCAGTAACGGCAGCCTCAATCTGACGGGAACTCCCGGAAGTATCAGCGCAACCGGAGAGATCAGTACCAATGGGCTTATCTTCGCAGGCTCGATGTCGACATTCGGAACGATGAATGCCGGCAGCTACGCCCTGGGGGGTACGTCTGTTCTGGCACACGCGCCGTCGACTGGAGGGTCTTTGCTGCTGGGCGAAAACACCGGCAATTCGTCCCTGCTCTCCTCACTCGACATTAGCAGCACCACGGCCATCGGCGACAATACCTTGCGGTTTTATACAGGCGGCAACTACAACACGGCGTTGGGAAATTCGGCACTCTACGAAGCGACTTCCGGAGCGAACAACACGGGGGCAGGCTACGAAGCTCTGTTTCACAACACCAGCGGCTCTAATAACACGGCCATGGGATTCAACGCCGGAAATCCCACGGGCTTCCAGAACACGACGGGGTCGAATAACACGTTCTTGGGCGCCAACAGCGGGGTAGGAAATCAACTCGCACTGAATTATGCGGCTGCGATCGGCTCGGGCTCCGTCGTCGGCCAGAACAACGCTATGGTTCTTGGCGGTCCAGCGGGCAGCGCAGCCGCCGTGAACGTCGGCATCGGGACGGCCACACCGCAGGCCACGCTGGACGTCGAAGGGACCGCGCCCACGGTGAATTTCGGCAGCGCCTCCAATCCGGCGACTTTCACTGTGAATGGCACGCTCAATGTGACGGGCGCGGTCACGTGCGGCTCCGGATGCAGCGGTGGAGGCGGTGGCGGAATTACCAGCGTGACTGGGACTAACGGCGTGAACGCCGTCACTAGCGGCGGCGCCGTCACGCTCAGTTTGAATCCCGCGTACGCCAACACCTTCACCAGCACGCAGACAGTCAACACCAGCACGGGGAACGGGATCTCCGCGACGAGCTCGAGTGGTTCCGCGTCGGGCCTCGCCGGCAGCAACACCTCAACGACGGGGAGTGGGAATGGAGTCACCGGATCCACGAGCAGCCCGCTCGGTTCGGGCGTTGTGGGAACCAGTGGCTCAACCTCAACCACAGCTGCAGGCTACGGCGTTTATGGGCTAGCGAACAGCCCGCTCGGGGCCGGAGTCATTGGAGTCAACAACGCAACTTCTACGGTAGGCGGTGCCTTCGGCGTGGTCGGACAAAGTGTCACTAGTTCTGTCGGCACAGGCGTATACGGAACAGGCACAGCGACTGGCGTCACCGGACTTTCCTACGGTACTGGGAATGGAGTCAACGGATTGACCAGTGCTCCGACCGGAACCGGCGTTTTCGGAAATAACACGGCGACGATTGGCGGTGGCAACGGCGTGGTGGGTCAGACGACGACACCGACCGGCACGGGAGTAGTCGGAATCAATAACGTCGCCACCACGGGGTATGGCGTCTACGGAACCAGTTCCAACACGGGTGTATATGGCACCGGCAACGGCTCAGGAGTAACGGGCGCAACATCGAGTCCCACAGGCTCCGGAGTGGTCGGTGTTAACACCGCGACCTCAGGAAACGCCTACGGTGTCTTCGGCCAGAGTTTAAGCACCAATGGAGCAGGTGTGTACGGAACAGGAGGCAATTACGGTGTCTCCGGGTATGCGACGGATGCTGGTGGAAACGCAGTACGGGGTGTCGCCCCCAACGCCGGGGTGGGTGTCTGGGGTACGGGGAATGGCACGAGTACGACAGGTGGTAACCAGGTTGAGTTTACCCCAGTTGGCGTTTGGGGCGACACGAACGCTACTGGCAGATTTGGCCCGCTGGCCTCCGCGGGAGTGTTGGCAACAGCTGACGATTCTGTTGGTTTATATGCCTTGAACAACTCCTCCCAAAATCAAAGCGATAGCCCGACAATTTATGCCTCCAATCTAACGCAGCAAGGCGGGTACGTCATTTTCGCAGAAGGCCAAGACTCGAATTTCTGTGAAATCGAGACGAGCGGTGGTCTCAGTTGCTCGAGTGCGATCCAAGGTGGCAGCACGGATTTCAAGATCGATGATCCGCTGGATCCGGCCAACAAATATATGTATCACGCCTCCGTCGAATCTTCGGAAATGATGGACATCTACAGCGGCAACGTCAGCACCGACGCCGCGGGTCTTGCAACCGTGCGGCTACCGGAGTGGTTTGACACCGTCAATGGGGATTTCCGCTACCAACTCACCGTGATCGGGCAGTTCGCCCAGGCGATCGTGAGCAGCGAAGTGGCTAACAATCAATTCAGTATCAAAACGGACAAACCGAATGTGAAAGTCTCATGGCAAATCACAGGAGTCCGTCAAGACGCATGGGCCAAGGCGCACCCTCTCGTGGTTGAAAAAGAGAAGAATTCGCGCGAGCGCGGTCGCTATATTAGTCCCGAGCTGTATGGGGCATCCGCTGAACAGTCAATCAGCTACCACACGCGACCAATGCGTGCCAAAGGCGATCACGCTGGTCCTTCGACGCTGAAAGCGCCAGCTCCTTTATTGAAATAGAAAGGCGGGAGGCCCCCAGGCCAACAAAGCCCTACCTCACCGATTCCGCAAGACAGGGGAGAGGGGAACCAAATTGCCGCAGAAGCACAGGAGTTGTGGAATCGTAACTGGTTTGGAATGTCCGGGTCTCGCCAGTTTTCTACTAACGGTCCGATCCATCAGGACGAGCGCTATCTTCTCTCACATAGAAAAGCTCACGAACTTAGTCTCACATCACATTTTGGTCATCATGCTGGCCGTCTATACCTTGGTACTGGCAACGGTTCCCGCGCAGGGCAAGCAGACTGTGATCTACAACCAAACCAGCAGCACAGAGACCCCGGCATTTGAGCTGGTTGCCGACAGCGGCGGCACGCTCTATGGATTGTCGAACGGGCCACAAGGACTAATGCAAACCGGAAGATGTGCGGATTAATGGATCGCATGAAAAACTATTCGTCAAGTTTTGCGGCGGGCAGTAGTGTGGAATCGTCTCATCCATAGCACTCGATTAGCCGCCGAGCCGGACAAGGGCTTGTGAAGCTTCCGCAACTCCAGCATCAATGGCGAGCGACTTGTAGAGTTCGCGAGCCTCACGCCAAAAAGTCCTTGCGCCGTCCGAATCCCCCATCTTCTCTTTAAGAATTGCGAATGGACGGAGAGTATTGGCCACATCCAAGGGATTTGGCTCCGGAGCTCTACGATAGATGACGAGTGCTTCCTCGTAGCAAGAACGAGCGCCTTCCTGCTGTCCGAGATGGCGTCGAACATCGGCGAAAGGTCGCGCCGAATCGCCAGCGCGTCGAGTAAGCGCCGCATATCGTACTAATCTGAGGGGAACTTAAATCCCGTACGCACAATCTGCAGCCACGCACCGGCGCGAGTGTTGCGTTAACCCTGCCACCGTCTTCGGCGGTGATGTTCGCCGCCGCCAAGGCCGCCGAGATCAACCACGACGGCGACGATCAGAATCAGCAAATTGATGCCAGCGATAGACATGTGTGAATTTGCCATCCAGGCATAGACCAGCGTGGTGAGGGGCAAAAACAAGAATCCCAGCACGGGCCATATCAGGCCGTGGTACGCACGTTGCAGATAATTCGAGAACAAGAACAACAGTGCGAGTGCGATTCGAGGAAAGGCGAGAAAGATAATTACAAGAAGGCAGCCCACGAAATCCCCCTCGCGAATCGTACACGCTACCAAAGCGAAGATCAATTTCCTCGGCGCAAACCTCTTTGCCAGGACAGAGAAAACCTAAGAATTCGTTATTGGCGTTTCTGCTTACGGGTCGTCTCCGCTATCTATTGAAGGTGTCTCCAAATTAATTCTCATACTGTGCAGTTTTGAACTGCTGACCATTCGCTAGAAATCTATGCTGAATTTTATTGGAGACGACGATGGTCGGAGAGACGGCACGCCCCGGTCGAGCCAGCGCACGCCAACCACTCGTCATTCAGCGTGTAGCCGAGGGCTGCAAGAATTGCGAGATAGCGGATTCTCTGGGAATCACGGAGAACGCGGTAAAGAACGATTTACGATTAATTTTCGACAGGCTGGGATTGTGGAACCGCGTCGAACTGGCCCTGTGGTACGAAGCGCGCCGCTTGGCGAAGTAAATGCGCCGATGGCTTCGTTTTGATTCGGATTCCGTTGAGGTGCTGCCTTACGGGACGACTCTTGTCGGAGGGACCGGCGGCTACGGGACGGTCTACGAGTTGACCGGTACGGGGTTTGCTCACTAAGGGTTCGGCAATCACTCAAAAAGTGGACAGACCTGGGTCTCGCGGAATTCGAGACCTGAGGTTTCACGTTCGCTGCGAGCCTGGCATGTTCGCGGACGTCTCGGGAGTGCCGGGTACCACGAGCGCACTCACTCATAGCTGAGTGGATGCCGATTTCCATCACACCCAAGTGTCAGGTGAGAATCGAATCGTCCAGGCGTTTGCGATGGAAGTCGGCAGCGTGTTGGACGAAGGCCATGATTAGAGGATGCGGATTGTCCTCGCGCGACGAAAGTTGCGGTTGAAACAAGGTCGCAACGAAAAAAAGGTGGGCGGGAGATTCGATGGCGCGGCATTCTTCGTTCGAACCACGCGCTACGACGGGGAAGCCGGCCTCCATGGCCATCCATTCGAACTCGGGGTTCAATTCGAAATTGCAGAAAAACTCTTCTTCCACCGATTCCTTGCCATAGAACGATGCCAGGTAGGATCCCGGTCGCAAATGGATCTGAGGGACGACTCCTGACAGTTTGGGCGCTTTGGGATCGCGGTTGGGAACGGCGCAGGCCACAGGATAGATGACGATATTCTTAGCTTTGGGATCCTCTTCGGCGGTGGTTGCGTCGCGGATGCCGAGCACATTGCGGGCGCATTCGATCATCGCGTATTGAAAGCCTCCGCACGTTCCCAGGAACGGACGATCGTGCACGCGGCCGAATTCGATTCCTTTCAGCATGCCGTCGAAGCTATTGTAGGGACTTCCGGGCGAGGCTAAGAGAGCATCGAAAGGATCGAGTATGGCAGCCGCGTCCGATTCCGTGAGCGTCGGTGTGGGAACCCAGGTTGACTCCACTTTAAGCTGGAGCTTCCGAGCCGCATGCTGAAGGGCATCGTTGGTCGCGTGATGAGAACGGAATTCCGGATTGAAATCGCCAAGAATCCCGATCCGGACGGCGTCGGTCACAAGCCATATTCTAAATTAACGATTCTCGGTTGGAGTTAAGCAGTTGGCTACCGGCTAGTAACCGAGGTTCGATGGCTTTTGGGGCTAGTTACTCCAGACTGGCATTTCGATGGTAGGGAGTTTGGCTATCGCAGCTTCATCTGGACCAGCAACACATAGAGGCCCAGCAACATGGTGAGGGTGCCAGCCGAAATCAAACCAGCCGCTTTCCAGACCAGCGCGTGTGCCAATTCCTTTTGGTTCCGATGAGAGATTATGAACGTGGGAGTGTCCCCGTCTTTCATCAAGACGAGGGGTGGAACGACATTCATGTCGGCGGACTGGAACCCGCTGTTTTGGGCCGGCTCTGTGCCCGGTGAGAGTTCGCGCTGGAGCTGTTCGCCTCGCTCCGCGACTGCAACATTTTGATACGGGATTCCCGCGGCGGACCACGCTTCCGGTTTGGTGATGCCTGCGCGGGAGAGGGCGGCTGCGATTTTCCCCTGCTGGCTCATTTCCTGAACGCTCGCCGGCGTGGAGCCGCTGGAAAGTCGAATGACCTCTTGAGCAGGACGAGGCTTGCCTTCGTTGACGGGTGAGGGTTGGCGAACATCGGAGTCATTCTGGTTATCGGATTTGGAACTGTGCAGCCCAGGATCGCTCGACGAAAAAGGTCGGACCTGGATGCCTGGATTTTCTGAAAGAATTCCGGCGATAAAAAGCGTGTTCTCTGGCTCGATCAGCGATTCTTCGATGCGCAAGTGGCGCGATGGAGCCACACCGTGGCGCATAAGAAAAGCACTCACCCGTGGCGAGATGGTCTCGCCAGTGTTCCAAGCAAGCAAGGCATCATAGTCTTTCTGAAAATCCAGATGTAGGTCGAGATCGGCGCCAAGAGGTTCAACGAGCATCTGGCCGGTGGAATCGGCGATAAAGAACGGAAGGTGGAGAGTCTCGTCTAGGATTTTTACCCAGCCCTGGTTTCTGCCCTCACTTTTCCGCCAGGCGGTGGTGCGATAGAGATAGCACGCTTTGCCGGTAATCGGAGCTGGGATCGTGTGAGGACCTCCGGAATGGCCGGTGATCTGAACGAGCCCTGGAAGTGCGTCTCGAATCATGGAGGCGGGGACGGTTAGCAACACGCCCTTGCGGACGAGGATGCTGATTCCAGAAATGAAGAAACAGACACCGCCAGCCAGTGCGACGGACGAGAGAATCGAAAGGAGGTTGATCGGAATGAAGAGTAGGAGGCCCACGTTCGCAGTTCTTGCCCAATGGGTCGGACGATCGGGTGACGAACTGTTATGAGAATAAGAAGTGTGCGTGGAAAGCACACGAGAAAACGGGGCGCTTCGGCTTACGGAGGTAAGTAACTGTTACTGGAGTTCGATCTTGCGGAGCCCGTTCGCTCTATAAGCAATTTGAGAATCAACCGGGGCGGTTCATAAATGCTTTTCAGCGCGGAAAGGACGTCAGGGGCTAAAGCCCGCATTCTGTCGGGCCCTGAACGGCACGGCTGGAAGCCGTGCCCCACCCAAAACCGATTTATGAAACACGCTCTAGACAGTACAGCGGGCTAGGCAGTTACGGTGCGCGTCTTCAAAATGTCAACCACAGCGGACATGGCGGCATCGATCTCGGCGTCGGTATTGTAGAAATGCGGCGAGAAACGGACTCCGGCTTTGGGGCGCCAGTCGATCAAGATATCGCGGGCCAGTAGTTCTCGACTGACGGCTTCCGAATCGGGCATATCGATCGACACCGTGCCGCCGCGTTGTTCGGCGTCGCGAGGAGAGTTGACGCGCCATCCCTGGCGGTCGGCGAATTCGATCAGACGTGCAGTCTGGCGTTTCGACTTCTCGCGGATCTTGTGCACGCCGACTTCCTGAATGATTTTTACACCGGGTCTTGCCGCTTCGATGGAGGGAATGTGGGTGGTTCCGTTCATGAAACGCATGGGAGGATCGGCGTAACGGATGGGTCCGGTGGCGAAAGCGAACGAGTTTTCGTGGGCGAACCAGCCGGTAAGTTTGGGCTCGAGTTTCTTGCCCAGGTCTGGGCGGATGTAGAGATAAGCCACTCCCGGTCCACCGCACAGCCATTTGAGCACGCCGCCCACGGCGAAGTCGGCTTTCAGGGACTGGACGTCTACGGGAACACTGCCGAGAGATTGGAAGGTGTCGAGGACAACATGGGCCCCGACTTTGTGAGCTTTATCGATGATGGCTTTTGCGTCGTTGATATAGGAGCTGCGGAAAATCACATGAGAAATCGGGACGAGCAAGGTGCGCTCATCGATGGCGTCGAGCAAGCGTTCGGTCGGAACGGTAATGCCGTCGTCCGTCTTCACCATGTGAACTTGCGCGCCGTATTGCCGCTGCGCCTCCCAGAAATACATGACGGATGGGAAATTCATGTCGCTGTAGACGACTTTGTTGCGTTCGCCCGTGAAATCGAAACAGGAGGCGATCACGGCCTGGCAGGTGGTGACATTCTGGTGAAGAGAGACGGAATCTGCGGGAGCGTTCATCAGCGCTCTGATTTCATTGCCGACTTCGAGCGCGAGGGTCCACCAGCGTTCCTGCCAGGCGCGAACGCCGCGCGTGGCCCAGACATCAGCGTAGGCGTGGAGGGCGTCGTAGACGGCGCGCGGCATTGCTCCGAGGGAGTTCGAGATCAGGTAGTTGGCGCGCTCGAGGATGGGGAACTCGGAGCGGTAGCACAGAAGATCGTCGGGCATGCAGAACATTGTAATGGTGACGGGAAACGTAAGCGCCGGAAGAGTTGGAGAACGGCAAGTGGGGAAAAAACGAGGGCGAGTTACGGCTCGCCCTCCGACCGCTTTCTGCTGTCGATTTTAGGCCGCGGATTCCTTGGAACGACCCGATCGAGCGGCATTCGCTTTTTGTGCGGATGCCCCGGTAAGAGCTGTGAGCAGTTGGGCTCCGTTGGGACTGCCAAGTCCGGTGCATGGGTCCCATCCCTTGGCCGCCTGGAATGAGCCGTTGTTGCCTTGGGTGATGTCGTTGAATCCTGAGGCTTCGACGGCTTGCACATAAATCAGAGGGTTGAGAAAACCGATTGTCCTGCCAATCGCTTGATTGATGCGTGCGACCAACCCGGCCCATAAAGGCGCCACCGCGCTGGTTCCTCCGAATACGGCACTCTCTCCGTCGATCAGGACGTTGTAACCGGTGTTCGGGTCTGCATCTCCACTTACGTCCGGCACTCCGCGACCGCCGGCGCTGCCGGTCGGGCTTGGAACATTGAAACCGCTCTGGTAAGACGGAATCGCAAAGACATTACTTACGCCACCGCCGCCAGCCCCGCCGCTGGGTTGATCGTTCCAGACGGTTTCGCTGACGATGTTTCCATTCGATGCTTGCAGGGAGGTGCCACCACAGCCGAGTGCAAACGAACTGGACGCGGGAAAGTCGACATGGTTGCTGCCGTCGCTCACGCCGTCCGAAGAACCGTTGTCGCCAGAGGCCACGCAGACGGTGACGCCCATGGCCGCCGCCGACTGAAAGGCTTCGTCGAAGTTGGTGAGGGCCTGCGAGGTCCAGTTGGATTCGGCTGAACCCCAACTGATGGAGATGACCGATGGTTGGTTCGTGCTGTCGTGAACTGCAGTGGTGATCGCGTCCAGAAATCCCTGATCGGTATTTGGAGCAAAATAGACGACGATCTTAGCTGCAGGAGCGACCGCTCCCACCACTTCGATGTCTAACATGACCTCACCGTCGGCGCTGTCTGGCGTAGTGGGACTGTTGCTGCCGCCATCGACCGATACAGAGATTACTTGCGGTGGCGTGATGTTGAGTGAGTCGAAGTAAGTGGTGATGTCGCTAAGTTGAAAGCCTCCGCCTAACTCGATCAGGCCTATGCATTGTCCGGTTCCATCGCCTGCAGGATAGTTGTAGATTTGCGCGACTTGATTGGGATCGTGCGAGCCTGAAGCGGCGTGAGCTTTGATTCCGGGAGTCTTCGGCAAGCGTCGGAAATGCGGTTCTGCCTGCTGGCGATTGTCGAGACCAAAAACTCCTTTGATGATGTCGACGTACTCCGATGGGACACTGATAGCGCCAGTGCGTCCACGGAAGTTGCCCTTGGGGTGGCTGTACTCTTTCAATTGCACGTTAAACGCCTTCTGGAGTTGGCTTACGGTTCCCGAGAGCATCACGGTGCGACGGGCCAGCTCGGTGCCGGTCTCGCGCACGTGAAGGCTGTATTCTTTGGCGAATTCCTTAATTTTCTCGAGGTCGGCTGCGTCAGCGCCGTAGGTGCCTTCAAAGTCGGTGCGTGACATGTGATGAAAATCAGGTTTGACCAGCGCACTCTTCAATTCGCTGCGCTTGGATTCGGATTTGGAGCGAAGCCGGACGGATACTTCAATCGTTTGGTCGGGATGCGAATCGTGCAGGAAGCGCGCACCGCGAACTGGTTGCCGTTCACTGCCAGAAATGAGGCTGATTTTACGCACGGAAGTCACAAAAGCTCCTTGGTTTCGGGGGAACAGAGCGGCCGGGAACTAGTCGCGACTGGGAGTCGCACAGGTAGGGAAGTCCAGATTCGTCCCGCCGTTCAGATGGGACCCGAAAGCTTCGGAGACTATATCAAAAAGGATTTGTTGTTACCAACAGAAAGATGAGCATGTAAGTCAAAAGAGCAGAGAAAGAGAGCGAGGTGTCAGGATTCATTCACCTTTGGGGTTGGACGAAGCAGGTAATACAAAACTGTCAGTCCGATCAAGAAGGTGACTCCGGCGATCAAATTGACGCGAGAGTCAAACCAGGTTTTGGCGACCGAGGCGAGGACGACGGTTAGCCCGATGATTGATCCCCACTTGCCGAGCGGCGAGCGGGCGGGAATCTCCGCGGCCTGTGCCGCCGTGATTTTGCGGCGGAAGTTGATATGGGCGGCGAGCGAGATGATCCAGGAGAGCATCATCCCGAAGAAGGCACCGCGAAGAATGTATTCGAAGGCTTTTGCCGGTGCCCAGCGCTCCAGAGCCAGCGCGACGAGGATTCCGTAGGAAGAAACGACCAAGGCCAGATTCGGAGTGCCACGAGCGCTCAAGCGGCCGAGTGCGCGTGGAGCCCATCCGGTGCGGGCCAACGAAAAGAGCATGCGCGACGAAATGTAGAGGGCGGCGTTGGCCCCGGAGAGCGCGGCCGTGAGAACCACGAAATTCATAAAGTGAGCTGCGCCTGGAATATTGAAAGATCGGAAAACGGTTACGAATGGGCTCTCGCCGACGCCAGCGCGATTCCAGGGCATGACCCCAACAAGCACGCTAATCGCTCCCAAGTAAAGAAAGGCGAGGGCTAGGAAAGTCATACGGACGGCCTGGGCGATGGCCTTGTCCGAAGTCGACTCCCCGGAGGTTACGGCCACGAACTCCACGCCGCCGAAGGTGTAAATCGCGAAGGTGAGGGCGAGCAGCGGCGCGGTTGTGCCCAGTGGAAAGAATCCGCCATGGGTGGTGTATTGCGGTGCGACGCGGCCTGTGACCAAGAGGCCGGCGCCGAGCGCGATAAAAGAGGCGATTGCAGCGGTCTTGATCATGGCGAACCAGAATTCGAAACGCCCGTAGCTGTGCACGCTGAGAAAATTGACGGCTAAAAGAAGAGCGGAGAAGAGGAAGACCCAAACGGCTGCGGGCACGTGTGGGAACCAGAGCTGCATGTAAGTCGCGGAAGCGACCATCTCAGCACCGATTGACACGGCAATGCCGAGCCAATATCCCGCCCGGGAGATGAAACCGGCCCAGTCGTTGAGGTAGAGGTCTCCGTAGACGCCGAAGGAACCGGCGGCGGGGTGAGTGCTGGCCAGTTCGCCGAGCGCGAGCGCGATGGTCCAGCTGATGAAAGCTGCAAGGACGAAGCTGAGAATGACGGCGGGTCCCGCGAGTTCGATGGCGGCTGCGGTGCCAAGCAGCAGGCCGGTGCCGATGGAACCGCCGACAGCGACCATCGTCATCTGCCCGGCCGTCAGCTGATGGCGCAGTCCGGACTCGGGGTTTGTGGAGCGGTGGTTCTGTTCGAGATTTTCAGATGGAGCGGAGGTCATGCTTCGTATTCGTATACCAGAAGTCAGAGGGAGTCGTCAGAAAAGGTCAGAAGCGCTGATCGGAGTGGGGATGGAAGCAAATGCGGAGTCGTCTTCGGCTCGACGGCCGAGGTTGAGTCATAGAAATCTAGGCGATCGGGAGAGGATGTGCCTCGCTGAAATTGATTTCCGGCAGAGCGGTTGCGGGACGAGCGACGACGACGCGGTTGCGTCCGGCGTGTTTAGCCTGGTAAAGGGCTTCGTCGGCAAACTTAAGCAGCAGATCAACGCGATCTGTAGTCTCGTCAAATGCGGCTACACCGATCGACGCGGTCATAGAATTTGAGGCGCTGATGGTGGGGTCGGCGTGGAGGTCCTGCAGTCGTTGGCGAATCTCTTCAGCCCGGGAGATTGCCTGGCGGAGCGAGCATTCCGGCAGAATGAGCGCAAACTCTTCGCCGCCATAGCGGCAAGCGACATCTTCAGCACGCACCGAGCGCAGAAGAGTTTCGCCGACCGCAGCCAGAACCTTATCTCCAGCCGAGTGTCCGAATTTGTCGTTATATTGCTTGAAGTGATCGAGATCGAGCATAAGAACAGCCAGAGGGCGGTGTTTGCGCCGGGCAGAATGGAGTTCGCGATCCAGGAATTCCTGCATGTAGCGGCGGTTGTAAAGACCGGTGAGGGCATCGCGGACGGCTTCGAGCCGGAGAGATTCGCGCAGGCTGAGATTAGCGAGGGAGACGGCGATGTGTTCTGCCACAGCCGCAGCGAGTTGGCGGCGGCGATCCAGGGAGCCTGAATCAGAATCGATCTCTGCGTGAGGAGTCAAAATGTCGTCGTTTTGAAGCGACAGAATTCCAATCGCCCTGCCATTGGCTATGAGTGGGATGCAGAGGGCAGCACCTTCGCCCAGCAGATGCGAACATCGCGGCGAGGTCAGTCCTGCGGGCTGGACATGGACGCAGCCGCGGCGGAGAGCCCAGCATTCATCGGGAGAAAAAATCTGTGCGGTGGGGCAAATTCCCCATTCTGCGGCCGAATCCACTCGGTTTCCGGAAGGGCTGAGTAGAGCGATGCAGCCGGATGCGCCGTGAAACAGGCGGCGCAACCGTTCCGGGATCAAACGAAAAACTTCCTGGCGGGATGCACAGGCTTGCAGAATGCTGCCAAGTTCGCTGATCTGCGTAATTTCGGCGGTCTGACGTTGCGCGCTGTCGAGCAGAAGGCCGACCTTCTCGTTGGAGGCGATCAACTCTTTCTGGGCCGCCTTGCGCTGTGCGATTTCCCGTTGCTGGTGAAATTGGGTAAGGGCGAGGCGGAAGGTGAAGGCGAGAAGGGAAGCGACAATGGCCGCATACGTAAGAACTTCTCCTTGAGTCTGTTTCCAGCGGTCGGTCAACAGGTTTACACAGGAGAGCATAGCCACCAGAACGAGATTAGTGCCGAGAAAGCTGAAAAAACTGGGAGTCTCCGCTTGTGGCAGGTCGGGGGGCCGGGTCCATGTGATCGCGATCAGCCCGGCGGCCAGTTGGGGCACAGCCCATCCTAAATCGAACCAGTTGGCGGCCGTTTCGTTGTGCAGGTAGAGCCAGTCGCCCGTACACGTTGCGATGGCGCAGACGAGCAAGAACAGTGCCAGCCGCAGCAAGAGATTGCGCGTACCGGGAACGCGGGCGAATTGCAGCCGGACGAAGGCTGCGACGAGCAGGAGCAAGCTTTGCAAGTCGCTGAGGCTGATGCTGCGCACGATCTGCGCATTGGGCAACATGCGGCTGAGTGGGAGAAAAAAGAAAGTCGAATAGATCAGGCCCACGACCACCGCGATCTGGAATAGATCGAGGAAGATTTCGGACTTTACCCGCGCGCTGCCGTAGGTGTTGGGGAGGAAGAGCATCATCAGGATGGGAGCGCCGTAGAGGCAATAGAGCAGAGCGCGGGTTGGATCGGAAAGGATGGTCTGGTTCCAGAGTGTGTCGTACGCCTGCAAGACGGTTGGAATGAGCAAGAGAGCAAGGTCGAAGGCGAATAGAAACCAGAAGATCGCGGTAACGCCGTGGGCACGGCGGAATGCAACCCAGGCGCAACCGAGGGCGAGAGTACTTTCCAGAACGAGCATGGATTCGGAGAGTCCCAGTCCCCACCGATTTATTCCCAGAAATAAAAAGCCAGCGGCTTGTGTAGACATGAAGAACGCAAACAGAAGCACGACGAGCCCGCCGGGGCGATTGAGGATGCGTTGGGTTTGGCGCGGAAAGCGGCGCTGGTCGAGAATGATTGTAAGGTCCATCTGTGAGAGCGGCCTGTTTCGAACTCCAATCTCTGAGATCGGCGCGTTTTAATGAAAACTCAAGTGATTTGCGAGGCGAGGCCCACCATCCTTCGCGGCGCAGGCGACTGCATGACCTTCGTAATCGCGGACCGGGGTACCGCGTTGCCGGTGGAGGAGGCGAATCCTAGAATCGAGGTGGGAACTCTCTATCCCCTAGACCGCCCATGGCAGAAAATCCGAATCGAGCCGAACTTGCCCGCCGCGTCGAAAAAGCTGAGAAGCTCTTGCAAAAAGGTAAGACGGCTGACGCTCTGGCGGAATACCTCCAAATTCTCGAAGCGGATCCGCAAAACGACAACGTCCGGCAGATGGCGGCGGATTTGTGTCTCTCGCTGAATAAGGGAGCGCAGGCGGTGCGTCTGCTCGGCGAGTTGTTCGAAAGGCAGGTCGCCGCGACGGACGCGACGCGCGCCAGCCTGACTTACAAGAAGCTAGCGCGTTACACCAACCCCTCGTGGGAGCAAAAGGTACGGTTCGGTCAACTGCTGGAACATTCAAACAAGAAATTGGCCATTGGAACTTACGAAAACGCTCTGGAAGACCTGCAAAAGCAAGGTAAGAAAGAAGAGGCGCTGCTTGTCGTCCGGCGCATTGTGGCTCTGGAGCCATCGCAGGCGAATCACTTGCGGGTGGCGGAGTTGTCGGCCAATCTGGGCGAGCACGTGATGGCCTCGGCCTCGTTTCTGCAACTGGCGGAACTGGCGGAAGTGGCGGGTTCGGACGCCAGCCAGTGGTTCGAGAGAGCCTACACAGAGAATCCCTCAGATTCGAGAGCGGCCATGGCCTACGGCAAGAGCCTACTATCGCGGGGCGAAGCGGGGGCCGCGATCTTTATCTTCGAGCCGCTGGTCCATGGGGGAGATGCTCCACTCGATTTGCGCGACCTCTATGCCCAAGCGCTTCTCCAGGCGGGACGCTGCGTCGACAGCGAACCTTTGATCTGGCAGCTTTTCGAGCAAAACCCGGCTCGAATGCACCAAGTCGTGAGCCTGATTGGGAAGATGATCGACTCTGAGTTGGACGTGGAAGCCGTAGCGTTGGCCCGGAAGTTGGAAGCTTTCCAAAGGCGCCGTGGAGAGCGTCGATCCTTTATCGCTACGATGCAGGAACTTCTGGCCTCGCATCGGGTTGCTGCGGATTTGCTGGAATTTCTGGCGGAATTGTTTAACGCCTCCAACCGCGAAACCGACTACGCCCAGGCGCTGCTGAAGTTGTTTGATCTGTACTGCGCGAAGCACGATTATCAGAAGGCGGGCGAGTGCCTGGATCGCGCGGCGGAAGTCGATCCGTACGAGCCTGGCCACCAGAAACGGCTCGAGGCCCTCCGCGGCAAGATTGACGATCAGCGCTTCAACGTCATTGCCTCCAGATTTAGCACCGTCAAGAAAGAAGCGCAGACAGTCAAGATCGAAGAACCAACGCTGGGAGCGGCCGCGTTGCAGGATCTGATGCTACAGGCCGAGATTCTGGTGCAGTACGGCATGCGCTCGAAAGCGATCGAGCGCCTGCAGCGCATACAGGAATTATTTCCGCGCGAAGAGGAACGGAACCAGGACCTGCAGCGCTTGTACATCGCGGCTGGCATTGAGCCGCAGTATGCCAAATCCGCGTCGGCCATCGCCCCGGTGGCAATCCCCGTTCCCCCTACGGGCGAGCAGGTTGCGCAATCAACATCTGCGGTGGCGGCGGCAAACGACGCATCCGATGTCACGAGCCTGACGAAGGTCGCCGAAATTACCCGCAAGCTTTATCACCAGGGAAATGCCGAAGGAGTTCTGAAAACCGCGGCGAACGAGATTGGAGCAAACTGGAAGACGGCACGTTGCATCGCCGCCTTGCGCAAACCGGGACTGCCTCCGTCGAGTGTGCAGGAATATCATACCGATGGCCTAATCCCGGCCAGTGCCGCAGCACTGGTCAGCCTGGTCGAAGCCCTGCAGGATCTGGCGGTCGCGCGCGGCACCGTCACCATTGGAGACGCGAAAAACGCAGGCGAGTTGATGGGCGTTCGCCACGCGATTGAAGAACTACAGATCGAGTCGGTGCTGGCGTTGCCGCTGACGGAGGGCAACGACAGCAACAGTGACCAGATCGGCGTGCTGATTTTGACTCAGAATACGAGCCGTGTCTGGCAGCCTTCCGAGGTGCTGGTGATCCGGACTTTGAGCGATCAGGTTCTGATCGCGCTCAACAATGCCGGGTTGAGGCGGTTGGTGAAAAATCTTTCGGTGACTGACGAAAAATCGGGCTTGCTCAAGCGGGCTTCCTATCTCGATCTTTTGCAGGCGGAAACGCGCCGCGGACTGCAGCAGGGAACGACCGTGACCGTGTTGCTCATGCAGTTCGGGCGACGAAGCGCTCTGATCAAAGAATATGGCGAGCAGGCGGTCACGGCGGTGATGGAACAGATCGGCCAGCTTTTTTCTGCCAACATACGCACGAACGACTTGGCCTTCCGCTACGAATCGACGACAGTCGCGCTCGTGCTCGGCGACACGGGCGAAAAGGAGGCGTTGCTCGCGGTCGAAAAACTGAGGCGGCTGCTGGGGGAAGTGCGGTATCCAGGAAAAGACAAGGCCGTGGAATTCAATGCTGGGTTGGCACAGGCGGTGATGCGCCAGCATTTCGATCCGGTGGACATTGTCACCGAGGTCGTCAACCGCGCCGATCACGCCCTCGAGCTTGCAGTTGCCCAGGGGATCGGGAAGATTGTGAGCCAGGCGCCACAATTCGCCGCGTCGGCGGCGGTGGCGTAGGTCTTTTTCACCGCCGAGACGCCGAGGGCGCCGAGAAAAGCGTAGGACATCTTTCCAGGCTCGCGAACATAATCAGGCTAGTCAGGTCTCGACCGCTGGGCGAAAAGCGAATAGCGAACGACGAACAGCGAACGACGAAAAGCGTACGACGAATGACCCGCGACTTCCTTATCCGTGGTGCTCTGGTTCTCCCACTGTTAAACTCCTAAGTTGGCTTCTGGCCAGCCATCCTTGAATATCTAGCGAGAATCATGCTGAAACCTGGAGACATTGCCATCGTCAGCGGGGCGCGCACTCCTTTTGGGCGCTACTGCGGAAAAATCAAAGATTACACGGCGCAGGAATTGGGCGCGGTCGCTGCGAAGGCCGCGATCGAGCGGGCGGGAATCGATGTGAAGGAGTTCGATCATGCTGTGTTTGGGAATGCGCAGCAGACTTCGGGCGACGCGCTTTATGGAGCGCGGCATGTGGCGCTGCGAGCGGGATTGCCGATTGAGACTCCGGCGCTGACCGTGAACCGGCTGTGCGGATCGGGGATGCAGGCGATTGTCAGCGCGGCGCAGATGATTCAGACGGACGAAGCGAAGATGGTGCTCGCTGGCGGAACGGAGTCGATGTCGCAGGCGCCGTTTTCGATTCGTGGGAGAGATGGATTTACGCTGGCGCCGGGCGGGAAGCTCGAGGATTCGTTGATGGTGGCGCTGTTGGATTCTTATTGCGGACTGTACATGGCGAACACCGCTGAGCTGTACGGCGAGCAGCAGGGGATCACGCGGCAGGCGCAGGATGAGTTCGCGCTGCAGTCGCAGCACAATGCTGACGAAGCTTATAAAGCGGGACGCGTGCAAGAGGAGTTGACGCCTGTTCCGCTGCGCAATGCCAAGGGCGAATCCACGGGCGAGATGCTGAGTGAGGATGATCATCGTCGTCCGCAGACGACGATGGAGGGATTGGCCAAGCTGCGCGCGGCGTTTGGCAAGAACGGTACGGTGACTGCGGGTAACGCGAGTGGAATTGTTGATGGCGCGGCAGCGGTGGTGGTGATGTCGCTGGAGCAGGCGCAGAAAAGAAATCTCAGTCCGTTGGGACGGATTGTGAATTGGGGAATTGCTGGGGTCGATCCGAAGATCATGGGGAGCGGGCCGGTTCCGGCGACGAGGATTGCGTTGCATCGGGCTGGGATGACTTTGGATTCCATTGATTTGATTGAAGTGAACGAGGCGTTTGCGGCGCAGTATCTGGCGGTGGAAAAAGAGTTGGGACTGGATCGCGAAAAAGTGAATGTGAATGGGGGAGCGATTGCGCTGGGGCATCCGTTGGGAGCGACGGGGACGCGGCTGGTGATTACGCTGTTGTATGAGTTGCGGCGGCGAAAGAAGAAGTACGGACTGGCTACGGCGTGCATTGGCGGAGGACAGGGAATTGCGATGGTGGTGGAGAGCTTTCAGTAGAGTTGGTGTATCGGGTCTATAAGACCAGCACTTCGTTGTCTCGAGCCCGAAGTGCCCGATCGAAGGTGACGAACTTTAAACCTGCGGCGGCTGCGAAACCTAGAAGGTAAGCATCCGCCCAAACCTTCGGCGATCGACTCGACATTTTCGAGCGTGAACGAAATTCCTTTTCGAGGTGGTCGGGTTCGGGCAGAAAAGCGATGCGGGGGTCAGCCCATACGCGGTCCCAGAGGCGCCAGGCTTCGGACATGGACTT